>Ga0265760_10000211_pt1 | contig 15699 bp, 18 predicted proteins | sample NZIome_2_FD_200831 | JGI IMG/M metagenome (GOLD analysis project Ga0265760, IMG submission 200831) | Metatranscriptome of rhizosphere microbial communities from Maridalen valley, Oslo, Norway - NZI1 (Metagenome Metatranscriptome) | ecosystem: Host-associated > Plants > Roots > Rhizosphere >...
CAATTTCTCTGCTTCCAGAAACGTGGCAGCGGAAACCTCCGGTCCCACCGGCGGCGACGTGGCGAAGGCCGACGGCGCGCCGGGGGGCGGGGTGCTGGCCGGCCCGCTGCTCTGCGCTTGGGCCGCCTCGTAGCCAAGCGTGGCGCCGACAACACCCAGCGATGCGTGGGTGAGAAAACGTCTGCGTGAATTTTTCACTGGGTCTCCTGATTTTGATGCTGCCCGCGACGAAACGCGGCGGGAGGTGTGCCGAATGTTTTGCGGAATGCCTTTGTAAACGCCGCTTCAGAACCGTAGCGATAACGCTCCGCCACTTGTTTGACGCCGACGCCGCCATCACCGAGGTCGCGAGCCGCGAGAATCATGCGCCACCGCGCGAGGTACTTCATGGGGCTTGAGCCGACCAGACGCGTGAAACTTGCGAGAAATTTGGAACGAGAAAACGCACAGCTCGCGGCCAACGCCTGGATGTCCCAGTCGCGCCGCGGATGGCTGTGCAGCAGCGCCAGGGCATGACCGATCGCGGGGTCCCGAAGTCCCGCCAGCCAGCCGCGGACAGGAGCAAATCCTTGTGACACGAATTGCCGCAGCGCATCGATAAACAGGATCTCAGACAACTTACAGACCAAGGCATCGCTTCCCGGCCCGCCCGCCACCTTTGCGTCGATCGAGCCGCGTGCCACGGCCGCCAACAATTCCTGTCCTCTTCGAGTTCCGATCCGGGCGGTGATCAACGCCGGCAATCCTGCAGTGAGATGATCCGCGCCCCAGCGTTCGAGCGTGAAAAATCCGCACAGCAATTTAACTGCTTTACCATCTCCTCCATGTCGAATCGGCAACACACTGCGCCGTGCAAGCACAGCCTCGACGAATTCCTTGCGCAGTGGCAGCGGCGCGACGCCCTGCTGGCTCGCCAGCACATGCACGTGGCCGTGCGGGAATAATGCCATATCGCCTGCCGCTAGTTGCGTTGCGGCGCCTTCGACGCTCACGAGGCACTCTCCCTCCGTGACCAGATGGTAGGGAATCACGCGGTCCTGCTCATTCCCCAGAGCGGTCGCGATATCACGGGACGACGGCGTGACCACCGCCCACGGCGCCTTCAGGTCCGCGTCGATAAACATCGACCCTGAAATGCGTAGTGACCGCAACGCATCGGACAAAGCGTCCACGGGATACATCTCCCCAATCGGCATCGGCGCTGCGGTTGGCCGACCGGACAAAATTTTTGGATTCTTGGACTAACCGCGGCTTTTAGCTGCGGGCTATTGTACGCCGGCATCGCCTAGAGGACCGCTGCCTCGCTTGTATAACAGGAGACTAGAAAAATGAGCTGCTCGAAATTCGCACTTCCCGCCATCGCCCTGATGGCATTCGGGATCGCCTGCCTCGCACGCGCCGCGGATATGCCGGCGCCCTTGCAGGCGGCGGAAATGAAATGGGGTCCGGCGCCGCCGGTGTTGCCGGCCGGTGCTCAAATCACGGTGCTCTCGGGAGATCCGGGAGGCAAAGAGTTGGTCACCATTCGTCTTAAGCTGCCGCCGGGTTATGTCATTCCGCCGCATTGGCATCCGACGGACGAACACGTCACGGTCATTTCCGGCGCTTTGGGTCTCGGTATGGGCGATAAGGTAGATCGAAGATCTTCGAAGATGTTGACGGCGGGCGGCTACGGTGTCGCGCCCGCGAATATGCATCACTTTGCATGGACTAAGACGGGGGCGATTGTGCAGGTCCATCTTATGGGTCCGTTCGCTATCACCTACGTCAATCCCGCCGACGATCCCAGTCATGGGAAATAGGCTATGAGCTGAGTTCTTCCTCGACCTGTCCTAAACGTTCCTTGCCGAAAAACATTTCATTGCCGATGAAGAAGGTCGGGATGCCGAAGGCGCCGCGCGCGGCGGCCGCGCTCGTGTTGGCGGCGAGTTCTGCCTTAACGTCGGGATCCTGAGCGGCCTCGAGGATGGCCTCTGCGTCAAGACCCGCGGCGCGCAGCACCGCGCTGACCACGGCGGGATCGTCCATCTTTTGACCGTCTTCCCACATGGCTTTGAGGACGGCCTCCAGATACACGTCGCCGACGTCGGCGCGCCGGGCCGCCAGCAAGCCGCGCATGATCAGGAGGGTATTGACCGGGAAGTGCGGATTGAAGCGAAACGCGTGGAGGCCGTGCTTGGCGATGAAGCGCTGCGTTTCGAGGCGTTCATACTCGAGTTTACCCTTCACGTGGCCGAAGGCGGTCATTGGGGCCTGGTTCCCCGTCAGTTTGAACAGTCCGCCCAACAAGCACGGAATGAGGTTCACTTGCGAGCTGGCGCGCACCGCGATGCCGGGCAGCACTTTCCAGGCGAGATAGGCGTTCGGGCTGCCGAAGTCGAAAATAAAATCGATCGTTTTGCTCATGAGTTGGCGCTCACCAGTGCTCTGTCCACGGGCGCAGGTCCAGCTCGTGTGTCCATGCCGAGCGTTGTTGCCCATGCAGCCAGACATAGTTGGCCGCGATCTGGTCAGGCTTTAAGATCCGGTCCTCGGACAATAAGGTCTCCACATCGGTGCGATTGGAGCGCGTGAACACTCCGTCGATGGCGCCGTCCACGACGACATGCGCGACGTGAATGCCCTTGGGACCCAGCTCGCGCGCGGCGCTCTGCGCAATCGCGCGCAGCCCGGCCTTGGCGGCCGCGAAGGCAGCGAAACCTTCGCGTCCACGCAGGGAGGCGGTCGCTCCGGTAAACAGAATCGATCCATGGCCGCGCGGACCCATCACACGCGCCGCCTCGCGCCCGGCGAGGAAACCTGAGAAACAGGCCATTTCCCACACTTTGGTGAAAACCCGCGCCGTCGTCTCCACGAGGTCGAAGCGCACATTGGCGCCGATGTTGAAGACCACTACTTCGAGCGGCCCGATTCGCGCTTCGATGTCATCGAACAGCGCGATCATGTCGGCTTCGGTGCGCGCATCGACGCCAAAGGAGTGCGCGATGCCGCTCTGAGCGCGGATTTCGCCCGCCAACGCCTCCAGCTGATCAAGGTTGCGGGCGCGCCGCGTGATGCAGACCGGATGGCCGTCCCGGGCAAACGCTTTGGCGATGGCGCCCCCAAGCCCATCGCCGGCGCCGATGATGAGACACACGCCCTTGGGATTGGCCACTTTCTCCACGATTCTCGGCGCCTAGCCGCCGCGCCGGGGCACGGCAATCGATCCCAGTGCTCTCAGGCGTCGCATGGCGATCAGCAACACCGTGAGCACAACCGCGAACACCAGGACCTCGGCATAGGCCGACATGTCCAGACCGGATTCGGCGACCGGCCGCTGCGAGAATGTGCCCGCGATTTGCGTCCACCAATACGCAAACAACCCGATGTCCATGATCCAATGTCCGAGGATTCCAAATATCAGTGTACCGGAGGCGCGGGCCAGGGCGCCAAGCAGCACGCCGGCGCCGAGCACAATCGGCAACATGCCGAGCAACGCCCATGTCTTGGTCAGATGGATCAACATGAAGGCGAGCGAAGAGACTGTGATTGCGACGAGGGGGCCGGAACTCTTCTCGATGGGTCTTTGCATATAGCCGCGAAAGCCGGTTTCTTCGCATACGCCCGAGGAAAGCGCCGATACGATGCAGGCCAGCCACTGCATCCGGCGCGATGGAATGAATGAGAAGTCGTAGCCCTGATGAAACGCGGCAGCCGGGAAGGGCACGATGCGAAACAGCAGCACCAGCGCCGCATGAATGGTTGCGGCAAAGCTGACCGCGGCGACGATGCCCCAGATCCATTGCGCGGCCGAGAGCGGCCGCACGCGAAAGTTTTCAGCCCGCCATGCCCGCAGCGAGTTTGGCGGACCGCCGCCCGATGCCCACCACACATAGAAGCCGAGAAAAACGACCTCGGCACCGGCTGCGATGGGCATGCCCAGACTCACCAGCAAGAGCGGCCAAATATTGGTGGCAATCATGCCGACCAGAAGGCCGACAATCACGGCCCGAACGACAATTAGCACGTGCTGCCAAGCGCTATGATTTTGAGTGTGCATTCGCATTCAGCCGGCGAGAGCATAATGGCGGAGTGCACTGGTTGTATAGTTCAGGACAGAGGTGGACGCCGTGAAACGCGTACTGGCCGGCTTGCTATTGATCGGAGGGCTGTTTGCGGGCGCATCAATCGCCTCCGTCGGTTTTCAGCAAGTGACAGTGCCAGATCGGCAGGCCAACTCGATGCAGGCGGGCATTTGGTACCCCAGCAATACACAGCCTTCGGCCCACTCGCTGGGGATGTTTTCCCAAGAGGTGGCCCTGAATGGACCCGTCGCAGGCCAAGGGCTGCCCTTGATTTTGATTTCGCATGGGACGGGCGGCTCGTTATCCAGCCACATCGATACCGCCAATGCGTTGGCTCGCGCGGGTTTCGTGGTCCTCGCGGTTACGCATATCGGTGATAACGCTCAAGATCAACGCTATGTGGGAAATCGCATCGACCTGATTGACCGGCCGCGGCAGGCCAAAGCGGCGCTCGATTGGGTGCTGTCATCGTGGCCGGGCCGCTTGAACTTGAATCCGCGGCGCGTCGGGGTGTTTGGCTTTTCGCTCGGCGGATTTACCAGCTTGGTTTTGGCCGGCGGTACGCCGGAGATCGCGCGAATGGCGCAGCTCTGCGATTCGACGCCGGCGGCGCCTGAGTGCGCATTCATCAAGAATGCGCACGGAGATCAGTTGAGTCCGAGCACGGAAGCTCCCCATTGGATTCATGATGAGCGCATCAAGGCGGCGGTCATCGCGGCACCCGCAGCGAGCTATCTATTCGGCCCTGGAGATCTACGCGAAGTCAGCGTACCCGTTCAACTGTGGCGCGTGGAAAACGATAGCCAAGCGCCGGACGCCTGGAATGGCGCGCTGGTCCGCGACAATCTCAAGGTGCATCCGGATTCCCACCTCGTCCAGGGCGCCGATCATTTCGTGTTTCTGGCGCCCTGCAGCGACGCCCTCGCCGCCGCCGCTCCGCAAATTTGTCAGGATCCGGCCGGATTCGATCGCGCCGCCTTTCATCGCGCGTTCAACCAATCCGTCGTGGATTTTTTCACCACCAGGCTGCGAGACCGCTAGCCCCGCGGGCTCTTTTACGACCGCTCAATTTGGTCTCGCCGCACGGTGCGCCCCCGTCCCGAATCTTGATATCATGCTGCTCTACGGCCGGGGCTGTTAACTTCGTCACAACAAAAAACCCCGCGCCGGGCTCACATCGCAGACACATCGCCTTTGAATCCATAGGCTGGCTTGCGTGTCAGGGAGAGTTGCGTGAAGGACCTCACAGGATCGAGCACCATCGGCGCCGCGGTTGACGCGGGAGCTGCTGCGGTTCCGCGCGATCTGCGCGAAGCGCAGCGCTGGGCGCGCGAAGTACTGCGTCGCGGCCTTCTTGAATCGCTATATCTCGGTTCGAGTCTCGCAATCGTGGCCGGGATTCTGGCGTGGCTATATCGACTGCTGCTGCACAAACCGGCACTGCAAACGGGACTCTTTCTGGCGGCCGCTGCCGGCATCAGTTTGATCGCCTATCATTTTGCGCGCTGGCGTGCGAGTGCGGGCATGTCGCGTCAAGTGGAAAAGTTTACGGCGTGGCTGATCGCCATGTTCGGCATAGCGCTGGTCTGGGGCGGAATATGCTTCGCCTTCATATTCGGCGCGCTCCGGTGGTTCAGCGCGCCGGCGGCGGCGAGTTGGATCATCGGCGGAGCGGCCGGCTTTTGCGGTTTCGCCTACATGGTGGCCGGCGAATGGCGCGAACTCGGCGATTGCTTGGCGCTGCCGGCAGCGGCAAACCGAAACACGCAATCGGACGAAAGTACTGCCTGAAACAGATTTTGGCGATCCCGGCAGTTCGTTCATTCAAGGCCTTTCGTGGCGCGGCTGGTACAGGCCGAGAGTGCCGCCGCCGGGCAGTTTGATGCGCGTCACGCGGCCCCAGTTCTGCTGAGTCACAGCCTCGCACGCAGTGCCCGCTTTCTTCAGTGCGCCCATTTCAAGATCCAAATCGTCGGTCAAAAGATAGAATTCATGCATGTCGTTCTCATCGGATGGGTGGACGGCAATTTCCGATGGCGGCAGCTTGAAGATCAGCCAGCCCCTGTGAACGTCCACATATTTGAACTTCAATACATTTTTTATAAATTCCTTGTCAGCTTCGGCATCTTTTGAATAAATGATGACATGTCCGCCGTTGATCATGCTCGGCTCCTGGTGACTTTCGCGTTATATAGCAGTGATGAACGCTATTGCCAAATGTGTTAGTCCAGCGTGACACTTCGCATATGCCCAAGTCGCACGCGCATGCGGTCTCCTTCAGGGTGGTCTTACGGCAGTTTGCGCTGCTCGGCCAGCCGCTGCGCGTTGTGATATTGCAGCGTCTGGCGCGCGCACCTACAAGCGCCGGTGAGCTTGCGCGCGGCATGCCGGTGACGCGTACCGCCGTCGTCCAGCATTTGAAACTGCTGGAGGCCGCGGGTCTGGTTGCGGCCTCCACGCAGGGACGCAAGCGCATCTACCGCCTGGCGCCGATGGGTCTGGCGCCGTTGCGTCGGTGGTTGGACGCTCACATGGGAACGGCCGGGAAGGCTTGTCAATCGTCTCAGGAGTGATAAGTTTGGGAAGCGAAGATATTTCTTGGACTCAGGAATTTGCGTCTGTGGAAAAATCCCTACTCAAACGCGCCGCGCGCCTTGCAATCATGGTGATCACGCTGGGCGCGCCGATAGGCTGTAGTTTCTCTGACGATAGAAAGGAAGCGGAGCAGTTGGCGGAGCAATATTTCGCGAAAATGCAAGGGGGAGATGTCGAGGGCACCCTGGCGCTTTATTCCGCGCGATTTTTTGCTGTCACCTCGCGTGCGGACTGGCGTGCCTTTCTTGAGAACCAGCGGGCTCGATGCGGCGCGCCCAAATCGCATTCGCTCGTTACCTGGAAAGTGTTCAATGCCTTCGGAACGAATGCGGGAGCCACCACCACACTGGTGTACAACGTGCAGTATTCGAGCTGTCAAGTGTCGGAGAAGATGACCTTCTTCAAACCTGCGGGCGGGAAAATACAAATTCAAGCACATTTTTTGCAGCCGAAGACCGGGACACAGAGTGTCGAGCGAGATTTGCAGGCGACTCTGACAACCTAGGACGCGCGTTAGATACATAGGAGTTCGATTCTTGACCGACAATTCAGCCATCGCGGGACGCAACCGCCTGGTCATCAATCTCCTCCTGGTCGCCACTTTCGTGGTGATTCTCAACGAGACCTTCATGGCCGTTGCCATCCCGCGGCTCATGCGAGACCTCAACGTTTCGGCCGGCGCGGTGCAATGGTTGACCACGGCATTTCTCCTCACGGTATCGGTGGTCATTCCGGTCACCGGTTTTTTGCTGCAGAGGATGAATACCCGGCCGGTGTTTATCTTGGCGATGACGTTGTTCAGTCTGGGTACGTTTACCGCCACGCTGGCTTCCAATCTCGAAGTGCTGATCCTCGCGCGCATCGTTCAGGCATCCGGCACCGCGATCATGATGCCGCTGTTGATGACCACCGTGATGACGCTCGCACCCCCGGAAACTCGCGGCAAGACCATGGGCTCTATTTCCACGGTCATATCGGTGGCGCCCGCGATCGGCCCAACCATCTCCGGACTCATCCTCAACTATCTCAGTTGGCGGTGGATGTTCCTGCTGGTGCTGCCGATCTCGCTCGGCGCATTGGCGCTCGGTGCGCGCCGCATCCAGAACGTGACGACGCCGCACCATGCGTCCATTGATGCCGTTTCGGTGGTTCTCTCTGCCCTGGCCTTCGGCGGCATCGTCTATGGACTCAGTAATATTGGGGTCCGCGCAGCGCCGGGAACGCTGCCGGCCGGAGTCTTCAGTGCGGCCGGGGCGGTGGTCCTGGCGGTGTTCATCTTCCGGCAGATATCGCTGCAGAGAACCGGCTATCCGCTGCTCGACCTGCGTACCTTCGACTCGCGTAACTTCACTGTGTCGGTCCTGCTCATGGCGATCCTGATGATGGCGCTGTTCGGCACCATTATCCTGCTGCCGATCTACCTGCAAAACGTGCTCGGACTCAGTACCCTTCAAACCGGACTGTTGCTGCTGCCGGGAGGCCTGCTGATGGGCCTACTTGGCCCCCGTGTCGGGCGCTTATACGACCGAGTGGGACCTGTCAGGCTGATGGTGCCCGGCGTCATCGTCGTTAGCGGCGTGCTGTGGGCGATGACGCTGTTGAGCCCGGCGACCCCGGCGGGCTATATCCTCGCCGGGCATGTGGTGATGAGTGCCGGTTTTGCCTTCCTGTTTACGCCGCTCTTCACCGCCGCCTTGTCATCGCTGAAGCCCAGCCTTTACTCGCACGGCAGCGCTGTCATCGGCACCATTCAGCAAGTCGCCGGCGCCGCCGGAGTTGCGCTATTCGTCGCCTTGATGTCGGCACGCACTACGACGCTGGCCGCGCACGCGCTTAGGTCCGTCGACGCGCTGTCGGGCGGCATCCGGTCCGGCTTTCTCTGCGGCGCCATCATCTCGCTCCTGGCCGTAGTATGTGTTTTCTTCGTGCAGAGACCCCCCGCACAGGCGGAGGTCGAGGTAGCGCCGGGTCTTTAGTGTGCGGAGCCCGGCGCTTGATCCGATAGATCATTCCTCAGCTGGCGGCTTGCTGATCGCAGGACACATGGGTATTCCAATCCGCGAAACTGCCTACGGGATTCTGTTCCCAGGCCCAGACATGCATTTCGTAAAACGCAGGTAAACCGTAGCGATTCGGTGCGTCAACGAAGTTCATCAAATGCCCTTCCAACGCGGGAGTGGCACTGCTTCCCGGCGGAATCTGTGTTTGCCAAACGCTCGCGAGAATGATGAATTCCACACCGACCAGGCGAAAGGCGCCGTTCGGTTGGGGTTCGTAGATCAGCGCTTCGGGCTCGCTGGCGTTCAGAGTTCCGGCTGCGATTCGGGAGCCCAATACGAAGTGCACTCCCATCGCACCGAAATCCGGTCCGCTGACGCACGGCGTGGCCTGCGCGAAGCCAGCGGCGAGCGCCGCATTGATGTCCTTGAATTGCGCCGTTGCTTTTCGAACTTTCTCAACCAGCGGCGAATTTTGATCGACGGCGCTCATCGTCATGACATGCGGCGGGGACTCTGCCGCGGCGGCGATGAACGCAACCGATAGCGACAACATGGTTAACATCAAGCGGCTTGTAATCTTCATAGATGATCTCCCTTTAGATTGGCTTAAAAAAACGAATGGACGTAACGTCCTATTTGTAGAAGTACGGATCGAGGACACGAACTTCGGTGATGTGCGTGATGGGCAATTGGCTGCGAACTGCGGCGCGCCGCACAGCCTCCGGCGTCGGTCCGTCATAAAGACAGAAGGTGCGCTTGCGATCGGGAGTTACGTAGGAGTGCAACCAGGTGACCCCGTCTTCCGCATTGTTATTGATGACGTTTCGACATAATTGGGCGCCGGCCTCATCGAGCGGGATGTGAAGACCGTCTGGGAACTCTCGTTCGATCAAATACCGCGACATCTGGAAATCTCCTCAGCAAACGAACTGTTGGAATCATGGTTTGCCCGGGAGATCGGCGAATCAGAGGATCTACCCAATTTAGACCGGTCGCATACCCACATTGCAGGCGCAACGCGGCGGTCGCGTCGACTCGCTTTGCGTGCAAGCCGGGGATCGGTTACAACTTCCCGCTACGATCATCGCTGGGGCTGCATTTTCAATGGAGTTACTCGAGCGCAAGAAATGCCTGGCCGAGCTTACTGACTGGCTCAGCCGCGCGATCGAGGGAGCGGGGTGCATTGCTCTGCTGGGCGCGGAAGCAGGAATCGGCAAGACAGCGCTGTTGCAGGAATTTGCCAAAGCACCGCTCGGCGCGCGGGTGCTGTGGGGCAGCTGCGATGCGCTGTTCGCGCCTCGTCCCCTCGGACCGCTATACGACATCGCGCGTCAGACGCAGGGCGAGCTCCTGGCCGCCATTTACGGCAATGCAAATCGCGAAGTCATATTCGCAGCGGCCCTGAATGAGCTCGAGCGCACCCAGACGCTCGTCGTCTTCGAAGACATGCATTGGGCGGACGAAGCCACGCTCGACCTGCTCAAGTATTTAGGAAGGCGCATTCAGCGCGTCCGCGCGCTGCTCGTCGTGAGCTATCGTGACGATGAGATCGGACCCCGGCATCCATTGCGGTTCGTCATGGGGGATTTGCCCAGGTCCTCCACGCACAGAATGTCGCTTCTGCCCCTATCGGAGGCGGCTGTCGCTCAGCTTGCGCGGCAGGCCGGCCAATCATCGGCGGGCCTGCACCGCATAACGGGCGGCAATCCCTTCTTCGTCACCGAAGCGCTGGCCGCCGTTGCCGACACCGTACCGGTCAGCGTGCGCGACGCGGTGCTGGCGCGCACGATGCGACTGAGCCCAGGCGCACGCAAGATCGCAGAGCTTGCGTGCGTCGTCCCCGGCAAGACCGAATCTTGGTTGCTGCAGCAGGCCGTTGCGGTCGATGAAGCCGACATCGAAGGATGCATGCGCGTCGGCATGGTGCGATCAGATGACGGTGCGCTGACCTTTCGGCACGAACTCGCGCGCCGCGCGTTTGAAGACTCTTTATCGCAGTCTCAACGGCAGCTCCTGCACGCCACGGTCTTTACGGCTCTTTCCGCGCGGCCGCATATCTCCGCGGCACGCCTCGCACACCACGCTGCGGGTGCGCGTAATGCAGCCGCAGTGTTGCAATTCGCGCCGCTGGCCGCCATGCAGGCGGCCTCGGTGGGTTCACACCGCGAGGCTGTCTCGCTGTATGAGGTGGCACTCCCCTATGCGCAGGAGATCGCGCCCGATGAGCGCGCACGCCTAAACGAACGATTGTCCTACGAATGCTATTTGACCGGTCAGCACGAGCGGGCGATTGAACCGCGCCACGCGGCGCTCGAAATTTGGCGAGCGTCGGGCGCGCGCATGCGCGAGGGAGATGCGCTGCAGTGGCTGTCTCGCTTGAGTTGGTTTATCGAACGGCGCGCAGACGCCAATCGCTACGGCGCCGAGGCGGTGTCAACGCTCGAATCGCTGCCGCCCAGCCCCACATTGGCAATGGCGTACGGCGCTTGCGCGCAACTGGACATGGAGCGTCACGAATTGGAATCGGGCATTAGCTGGGCGCAGCGCGCCATCGCACTGGCGGAGCCGTGCGCGGCGAAAGAAATTCTTTGCGATGCATTGGGTAGCTTGGGCACGATTCGCCTCATTGCGGGCGACGCTGCAGGATGGGCCGATCTCGAGCGGGCTCTGCGGATCGCGCTCGACCGAGATCTACAGGAGCAGGTGGCCCGTGTCTATACCGATCTGTCTGCGATGGCCGTTTCCTGGCGGCAATATGACAAAGCGTCTCATTGGCTCAGCGAAGGGCTGGCCTACTGCGAAAAGCACGACCTGGATGGGCTGCGGCGTTACATGCTCATGTATCGCGCACGCAAAAATTTCGAGCAAGGCGACTGGCCGGCCGCGAGCGACGATGCAGAGGCCGTACTGCGCGATCCGCTGGCCACGCCGATCACCCGCATTCCCGCGCTGCGCACATTGGGCCACATAAGAATTCGCCGCGGCGACCCGCAGGCAGAGGCCGCACTCGAAGAGGCGTGGGCGCTCGGCGGTGCCGTACAGGACCTGCAGCGCATCGGCACACTGGCTGGGATCCGCGCCGAGGCCGCGTGGCTCGCCGGCGATCGGGAAGGCGTTCTGAAAGCGGTCGGGTCCGCGTATGAACTGGTATGTCAGCGGCGCGATCCGCGGATGAAGGGCGAGCTTGCAAGCTGGTTGTGGCGGGTTGGCGCTCTTGAAGATCAACCGGCGCAGATTGCCGATCCTTACGCACAAGAGATATCGGGCGATTGGCGTGCCGCAGCGCTCGCTTGGAAGAACCTTGGCTGTCCCTATGAGTACGCCTGTCTGCTGGCGTGGCAGGGCGGCGAAAAGGAGCAGCGAGAGGCACTTGGAATCCTCGAGCAGCTCGGCGCGGCCCCGGCTGCGCAGGCCCTGCGCAAGCGAATGCGTGCAGGCGGGGTTCGCGCCGTTCCGCGCGGCTTGAGGGTCTCGACCCGCAGTAACCGGCTTGGTCTAACGCGTCGAGAGGCGGAGATTCTCACGCTGGTATCCCAAGGCATGCGCAATTCCGCGATCGCCAAGCGTCTGTTCGTTTCCACCAGAACCGTGGATCGCCATGTGTCGGCGATCCTATCCAAGCTGGATGTGCAGTCACGCGGCGAGGCGGTCGCCATGGCCAGCAAGGGAGCAGGCGCGCCCGATTAGCGCGCGCCTCGTCCCAATATCCGGGGCTGCCAAACGTCTACGTACTAGTGAGCCTATGAGTGCCGCAGCCGACCGCAAAGTCGATCAGGACCGACGGATCTCGGAGGCCTTTGCGCGGGAGGCGACGCGGCTCGGTCAATTCATCCGCGCCCGGGTGTCGGATGTCGGCGTTGCAGAGGACATCTTGCAGGACGTGTTTTCAGAGTTCATCGAGTCAGAAAGGCGGCTGTTGCCGATCGAACAGGTGGGAGCATGGCTTTTTCGAGTGGCCAGAAACCGCATTACGGACTGGTTTCGTCGCAAGAAGCCCGAGACCCGCGCGGCGACGGACGGTGAGGAGGGTGATCTTTCTTGGGAAGACACGCTTGCCTCGCCGGATGCGGGTCCGGATGAGCTCTATGCGCGCGAGCGGGTGCTGCAGAAATTGGTCGCAGCGCTGGAGGCGTTGCCCACAGCGCAACGGGCGACCTTCATCGCGCATGAGTTCGACGGTTTGAGCTTTCAGGAAATTGCGGAATTGACGGGCGAAAGCGTCAACACCCTGTTGTCGCGCAAGTACGCGGCGGTGCAAAACCTACGTAAGCGACTGCGTTCCGTGTATGCGGACGCCGACTTTATTTAAGGAGTTAACTTGTGAAGTTATCCAGATTTTCGAAAGCGGTCCTGATCGCAGTCTGCATCGCGGCGGTGCTTGGGTTGGCCGGCGTTGTCGTGATGAGCCTTTGGAACTGGTTGATACCGGCTCTCTTTGGCGGACCGACGCTGCATTTCTGGCAGGCGATCGGCCTGTTGGCGCTCACCCGTATACTGGTAGGCCGGGTTGGCCGCGGCTCTGGCCACTGGGGCTGGCGCGGGCGGATGCGGCAGGATTGGCAGCGCATGACTCCCGAGGAGCGCGAGAAGCTGCGCGAGACCTTCTCGCGGCGCTGCGGCGCAAGGAACACGCCGGAAAGCGAGCCGAAGGCGTAATGGGCAGTTGGCGCGGCGGCGATGCTCGATAGATCACGTCGTCAGGCACGCCGGATCGAACACGTACTCGCCGCGCAGCCACGCCGCGACCTCGTCGGCGAAAGGGTTTGACCGCTGCTTTTCGTACCAGTGCAGAAGGCCGCGCCGCGTCTCTGCGTCGAGTTCGGCGAGCCCCGTGCGCTGCAACAGCTCGAGGTCTGCGACCAGATGCTCCGCGATCAAAGGCCCGCACAGTTCGCGGCAAATTGCCGGCAGAAAACTTTGCCCCGGCCCCTTGGTCAGAATATTTTGGTACCCACGCAACGCAACTCGCGACAGGTGCGGCTGGTTCATCGGGTTGATCGCGACGCCTGCGATCGCAGCGGCCGGCAGGTCCCATGGGCCGGCAGCGGGGTCGAGATACAGGAAATTTGTGCGCGTTCTCGTATCGTTGGCAATATAGTTATCCCAGATAAAGGGCTTGCGCCGCATGTCGGCCGCAACTTCCTCCAGATGATGGGCGGAATATCCTTCGGAAATGATTTTCTCGCCCGTCCAGAAGAAATCGACGCCAGGGTCGACGCATCGGCCCAGATCGCGCAAATAAGCTTTGGGCGGGGAACCGAACTCGCGCGCGAGCCGCTGATCGTGGGAATAGTAGGTGGGACAAACGATGCAACTTCCGGCTTTGCTCCAGTTGCCGATGTCGGATATCACTTTCGCTTGAGTCGCGGCGAGGCCCTCGACGTCGCCACGCATGTCGTCGAACAAGATGCACAGGATATCCACGCCAATCTGGTCGATTTGCAATACCTTGGAGCGCAGTGATGTCCGTGCGCCCGCGTCGTAGTTGCGATAGATCTCAAACGGCGTGAGCCCAATCCCGAAAGCAACGCCGCTCTGCCGGCATCGAGCGCTCAGCTTCGATAGATGTTGCAGCGTCTCCACGGGAATGGGCTCGCGCCAGCGGCGACGCAGGAAGGACTCGGACTTGGGCGCGTAGATATAGAACTGGTATCCGCAGTCGCGCAGGAAATCGGCGCCGCTCAACCGCGATTCCCAGCTCCAGGGTTTGCCGAAGAAGCCCTCGATGACGCCTGCCTCTATATCGATGTTGTTCTGCTTCAAGACCGCCATTTCAGTCTAGACTAGCAAAGAAAGGCGTTGACCCGGGGGCATCGCAATGAGCCAGAAAAATCGTCAATTCGTACTCGATCAATTACCCAAAGGGAAACTCAGCACCGAGCATTTCCGTCTCACGGAAGCACCCATACCATCGCCCGCTGAGGGCGAGGTGTTATTGCACGCGCGCTACGTGTCCTTGGATGCGGCGAATCGGGCTTGGATGTTGGGTCCGACGTATCGCGCCGCGCTGAAGGCAGGTGATGTGATGGCGGGGGGCGCGGTGTCGGAGGTAGTTGAGAGCCGCAGCGGCGCATTCAAGCCGGGGGACCTCGTGTTTGGCGATACCGGCTGGCGGGAATATGCCGTGCTGCCCGCGACGGCCGTGATGAAAGTGATGCCGCGCGAGCCGTTGAGCCACGCCGTGAGTGTCTACGGGATTGCCGGGCTGACCGCCTATTTTGGTCTGCTCGAATGCGGGCGGCCGAAGGCGGGGGACACGGTCGTGGTCTCGGCGGCCGCGGGCTCCGTCGGCTCGATCGTGGGGCAAATCGCACGCATCAAGGATTGCCGCGTCGTCGGCATCGCCGGGGGCGCTGAGAAATGCGCTCTGGTGACCTCGCAATTGGGGTTCGACGCGGCGGTCGACTACAAACGTTTTGTGGGAAAACCCATGGAATTCCACCAGGCACTGCAGGCCGCCTGTGGCGGCGGTATCGATGTGTATTTCGACAACGTCGGCGGCGAGACCTTGGACGCGTGCCTGTTCAGCATGAAAGAGCATGGGCGCATCGCGGCGTGCGGCGCGGTGTCACGCTATGACGGAGCCGCACCCTATGGCGTGCAGGGCACGCCGATGATTGTCTCGAAGCGCATCACGATACGCGGTTTCATTGTCACCGATTTCTTCAGCCAAGCGGCCCGAGCACTATCAGATCTGGAAGGATGGGTCCGCAGTGGTCAGCTGAAGGTGCTCGAGGACATTGTCGACGGATTTGAGAACTTGCCGGCGGCGCTCGTGGGACTGCTCGCCGGCGATAATATCGGCAAGCGGATGGTGAGGGTGGTCTGACCGCGCCTTTCACTTAGGGATGTCTGAACACGGGGATGGAAAACTTATGAGCGATAAACCCGGAGCAGGGCAGACAGCGCTGGTGACCGGCGCCTCGATGGGCATCGGCGTGGATCTGGCTGAATGCTTTGCCAAGGATGGCTACGATCTAATCCTCGCAGCTCGCAGCGCGGCGGCTTTGCAGGAGGTCGCGGCCCGGCTGTCGAAAACC
>Ga0265760_10000212_pt1 | contig 15686 bp, 14 predicted proteins | sample NZIome_2_FD_200831 | JGI IMG/M metagenome (GOLD analysis project Ga0265760, IMG submission 200831) | Metatranscriptome of rhizosphere microbial communities from Maridalen valley, Oslo, Norway - NZI1 (Metagenome Metatranscriptome) | ecosystem: Host-associated > Plants > Roots > Rhizosphere >...
CAGCCTGCTGGATGGATTAGCAGCCAGCTCGTTCCAGCCTGCCGGTTCCTACGCAACGCTGGGTGCCAACGCATTCAACGGGAATCAGACTATCACCGGCAACGTGACTGCCAGTGGAACGGTGACGGGCGGAGTAGTGAATGCTACCACCACCTATGATTTTGGAGGGGCGATCTTTGCCTTTGGATCGTCTACCCTCGATAACGCTTTCCTAGGATTTGCAGGGAATACGGGGGCGACCGGAAGCGCCAACACGGGCAGCGGTTACCAGGCACTCGGTAGCACAACCACGGGAAGCCAGAATACAGCCAGTGGTTTTGTTGCGCTTTTCCACACAACCACTGGGTCCAATAACATTGCTATCGGGTACCAAGCCGGGTATAACGTCTCAGAAAGCAACAGTAACAATATTGAGATTGGCAGTGCAGGATCGTCAGGTGACAGTGGCGCCATCCGCATCGGGACCTCAGGTACAGGAGGGCAAACCACTGCTCACATCGCGGGCATCTATGGCGTGGGCGTTGGCAGCACCAACTCTGCGGTTTGTATCGACAATACGGGGTTGCTCGGCACAAATAATTGTCCCAATTCAGGAATGGGTACAATTACAGGTGTCACGGCGGGAACGGATCTCACGGGGGGCGGTACTTCGGGCAATGTGACGCTGAATGCCGACACCACCAAACTGGTTACCAGTGTCACGGCGGGAACTGGCCTTTCCGGCGGCGGAACGGGTGGCAACTTGACGCTCAGCCTAGCGTCCGATACCTGCAGTGCAGGCGCTGCGCTCATTGGTTTGCCTTTTACTTGCTCTACGTTCGCTACGCTGGGAGCGAACACATTCACTGGTAACCAGACCATCAGCGGCAACATCACTGCCAGCGGGACGGTATCGGGCGGAGTGGTAAATGCCGCCAGCTCTTACCAGATCGCCGAAAACCCGGTGCTGCAGGTTTTCGGCTCCGGCAACCTTTTTGTCGGCGAGGGTGCTGGACCAGTGAACAGTGGCACCGCGAATACATTTACCGGTTCGACTGCAGGAAACCAAAATACCACAGGCCACGATAACACCTTTACCGGCAATAACGCCGGCTTCGCCAATGTCGGCGGCTCCCTCAATACTTTCACTGGGACGGATGCTGGCGGGAGCAACGTGAGTGGCAACTACAATACCTTTACCGGCTGGGATGCCGGTGGAATAAATGCAACTGGAAGTAGCAACGCCTTCTTTGGTTATGAAACTGGCATTAATATTGCCTCTGGAGGGCAGAACACCTTCTTGGGTGCAGGCTCGGGCTACGCTGAACAAACCGGAAGCAACAATACCTTTGTCGGTTTCGATACCGGCAATGACTTCAATGCTGGCAGCAGCAACATATTTATAGGCTCCGCGGCCGGCAACAATAATATGAGCGGCAATTCTGACATTTACATAGGCAGCCAAGGCTGCGGTTCCGTTGGGTGCAGTGAAAACACTACTATTCGCATCGGAACCCTCGGAATACGGAGCGCCGCTTTCATCGCGGGCATTAATGTGCCACTTCCAGACACCGACCAACCTCTGGTTTGCGTCGATATTAACACCGGACAGCTTGGCACATCGAACTGCGCCTCGAACGGTGATCCCGCGCAACAAGAAGTGATCAGGAAGCAGCAGGACCAGATCCAGACGCTACAAAAGCAAAACGAAGAATTCCAGCAGCGCTTGGCGCGGCTGGAATCGCTTATCGCCAAAAAGTAGGAGTAGTTTTCTCGAAAGTGTCTTGCTGTTTCTTCAGGGATGCGGCCTTGTTGCTGCACCCTTCTTTTCTTCGCGCTGATCGCGCGCTTGCCAAAGTTCCTCAAACAACCGCACGGTCGCGGGTCCATGCCCCGCGAAATGATTACTTGCGTAGGCATAGACGCTGACGCTGCGCCGCACCGTCTGATAGCAAACTTTCACCCATTCTTGGAGAGGCTCGCGACAATCGAGAATCGTCTTGTCCCACGTTTTTGTGAGGCGCTCGATGCCTTTGCGGTCGCCCAGCCAGCGGATGTAGGTGAAATCGGCGGTAATGGGCCCGTCATCGGAAGGGAACCGCTCGAACCACTCCGCCGGTCGCGGCATCCATGCCTGGTCAATGAGAGCCAGCGCAACGCCTCGCTCACGGAGCACGTCGGCCAGTTTCTGGGCGAGCCAGTTCTTGTTGCGAATCTCCGGCGCGAAGCGATATCCGCCCGGCAATGTTTTCAGGAACGGAACGAGGCGCGCGAGGAATGCGTCGAGGTCGGGGAATGCTTTCTTATTGAAATAGCCGAACTGGAACAGCAGCGGCCCCAGCTTTTCGCCCAGCAGGTCCATCGTGCTCAGGAATTGCTTTAGCTCCGGCTGGCAATCGCGCAACACCTTTTCGTGCGTGATTACTTGCGGCACTTTCGCCGCGAAGATGAATCCCGGCGGAGTTTCCGCGTGCCAGCCGCGCACCGTGCTCGCGGGCGGCGTGTGGTAAGACGTGCTGTCGATCTCGACGGTATCGAACTGCGTCGCGTAGAAGGTGAGATATTCCGCTGGCTTCAGCTTCGCCGGATAAAAGCTCCCCGGCCACCCCGCCGCTGTGAACGCCGAGGTGCCAAGACGAATTGTTGCAGGCATTGGCATGGCGCTTCACCCGTCCAGATACTCACAAAAGACCTCCACTCGCCTTATAGCCTCGCTGAGACTCCGCTCGTTAACGTGAATTCTAGGCTGGAACGCGAGCCGCGCCTTGTTCGCTTCATCTGTGAATACTCCGTCTGGAAACCGCCTCTGATGCTCCGCGGTCTGTCGCCTCCCCATGCCAAATTCTTCCCCAGAATGTTGAATGTCGTTGCGAGCTAGATTGATTTCTTCGAGCTGATCCGGCGGAATGGGCCCTTGCGTCCAATCGATACCATATTCTTTCAGGAAAAATTGCCGGTACCGTTCAAACCAGCTTCCCTTCCCGACTGGTAACCCGCCGGATCTCTGTTTCCAGAGAACGTATGCCTCCAGGTATTCCTTAAGCGCGCTTTGCACCAGGGTCAGAGCGGCTTGCCCCAGGAGGTTTATCGATTCGACCGCATCCTCCCACTCGGTAAAGAACGGAGGTTCGAGGTCTGAATCGCGTTCGGGGTCGAAAGGACGAGGAACGAAAGGCGGCTCTTGTTCCTCAATTTTCCGCACTGTTTCACGAAAAGGGGCAGCAGCTTGCTCGTAGAAGCATTCGATGAATCTCAATTTTTCTTTAAGGCCCGCCAAGATGTCCACTTTACAGCCCTCCTGGACAAACGGAAACCACCGACAGTATTTTATTGCAGGGCGAACAGAGTTTCATATCGCCCTGCACGGTCACCACTTCGAGATCCGCACGTTGCCCGTTAGAAGGTTTGGATTTGACACGCGAAGCCGCCTCTTTACGGCCTTCGACCAACACAACGCAGCCCACAGTGAATCACGGAACGGCCGTGACCAAAATCTCCCAATTGACGTAACATCGGGGCTGTTACGATGGAAGGTCATTACGTCGCAGGAGTGGCGTGTGAGTTATTTGATTACGCGGGAAGGGCGAACAATTGAACGCCGTTGAAATAGAAGAAGCCATTTCGCAATTGGCGGATCTGCCATTTGACCCCGAGAGGTTCCCGTATTCCTTCCTCGAAGCTTTTGGGAACAAGGAGACTACGATCAAGAGGTTGCGCGTCGGTGCCTCAAACAAGTCTGATCTTGGCGGTGTTCTTCAGACCAACAACATCCATATCAGCACATGCGGCACGGGAGAGGTCACGATGAGGCTAACGGCGCTCAAGGAAAGCCCCGCGACCGTTAAGGCAAAAGCGAAATTCATACTTGCGACCGACGGTCTGGATCTTGAGGCCGAGAACTTGGCGAGCGGTGAAACCGTTGCCTGCGCTTACAAGGATTTTCCGGACCATTTCGGCTTCTTTTTGCCGCTTGCCGGAATCTCCACCGTCAGGCAGATCACTGAAAACGCCTTCGACATCAGGGCAACCAGCCGCCTGAACCGGCTCTATGTCGAACTCCTGAAGGATAACCCTGAATGGGGTACGGCCGAGCGCCGCCACGACATGAATCACTTCATGGCGCGGTTAATATTCTGCTTCTTCGCCGAGGACACTGGCATCTTCAACGGATCTGGTCTGTTCACAGAAACTATCGCGCAGATGAGCGCCAAGGACTCGTCCAACACCCATGAGGTGATCAGCGAACTGTTCCGCGCCATGAACACAAGGATTGAGGACCGGGCGAGCGCCAGAATACCGCGATGGGCCGACACTTTTCCCTATGTCAACGGCGGCCTATTCTCAGGCAACATGGATGTGCCGCGGTTCAGCCGGATAGCGCGTTCATATCTCCTCCACATTGGCAATCTCGACTGGACGAAGATCAACCCGGACATCTTCGGTTCGATGATCCAGGCGGTTGCGGAGGACGAGGAGCGCGGTGCGCTCGGCATGCACTACACGAGCGTGCCCAATATCCTGAAGGTGCTAAATCCGCTCTTCCTCGACGACCTGCGCGCGAGGCTTCAAGAGGCTGGCGATAATCACCGCACGCTCCTGAACCTGCGCAACCGTATGGCAAGAGTTCGCGTTTTCGATCCGGCCTGCGGCTCGGGCAACTTTCTCGTCATCGCTTACAAGGAAATGCGGGCAATCGAGGCCGAGATCAACAAGCGGCGCGGCGAACCGGATCGGCGTTCCGGAATTCCAAAGACCAACTTTCGCGGCATCGAATTGCGTGACTTCCCGGCGGAAATCGCGCGTCTAGCGCTCGTCATCGCTGAGTACCAGTGCGACGTGCTCTATCGCGGGCAGAAGTTAGCTCTGGCGGAGTTTTTGCCGCTTGATAAACAGAACTGGATCACCTGCGGCAACGCCTTGCGGCTGGACTGGTTGAGCATCTGCCCACCAACAGGAACGACTGTAAAAATGCAAGCCGACGACTTGTTTAGTACACCATTGGATCAGGCGCAGATCGACTTTGAAAATGAAGGCGGGGAGACCTATATCTGCGGAAACCCACCCTACAAAGGAAGCCAAACACAAACCAAAGAACAAAAAACAGACCTCGCCCAGGTATTCGACCCTCACGGAATCTCGTCTAAGCAAATTGATTACGTTGGCGGGTGGTTCATGAAAGCAGCGGAATACGCCCAAAATACTATGGCAGAGTCGGCATTTGTCAGCACAAACTCCGTATGTCAGGGGCGCATTGTTCCAATCTTGTGGCCCAAGATTTTTGAGACAGGCTCGATCATCCGCTTTGCACATACCTCGTTCAAATGGGCTAATCTTGCAAGCTACAACGCTGGCGTAACGGTCGCCATCGTCGGCCTTTCGAGATCAAAGACAGCGAAGCGCTATCTATTTGACTTAAGCCGAGATGGTGAAACTACGGTGAGAGAGGCCGCCAATATCACACCGTATCTGACCATCGGAGAGAACATCGTAGTGACCGGTCGGCGAGAAAGTATCGCGGCTTTGCACGATATGTCGTTTGGAAACATGCCGGTTGACGGTGGGAGTCTCCTTCTCTCTGCCGAAGAAGTTGCGGAAATGCGCCTGGCCACAAGCCAAGAAGAGACCTTCATCCGTCGTATCTATGGCTCAAGAGAATACATTCGTGGCCTTGTGCGATATTGCCTTTGGATTTCCGATGATCAGTTAGAGGATGCCCTGGCGATTGCACCACTTCGCAGTCGAATTGATGAAACCCGCGCAATGCGCCTCGCAAGCAAAGATGCTGGCACGAGAGAAATGGCTATTCGAGCACACCAGTTTCGGGAAATGAACGGAGCGAAGACGCATACTCTAATCCTGCCAGGGGTTTCTTCTGAAGAAAGAGAATATCTTCAGATCGGTCTTCTCGATAATAAGTCCATCGTCAGCAATCTCGCCTTCGCCCTCTACGACGCCTCGCTGTGGAACATGGCCCTGATCGCCTCGCGGTTGCACCTAATCTGGATCGCAACTGTCTGCGGTAAGCTGGAAACCCGATATCGCTATTCCAACACTCTCGGTTGGAACACATTTCCCATCCCGACGCTGACTGAAAAGAACAAGGCCGATCTCACCCGCTGCACCGAAGACATCCTGCTGGCGCGGGAGCACTATTTTCCGGCAACGATCGCCGATCTCTATGACCCCGAAAACATGCCGCACGATCTGCGCGCGGCGCATGAGCGCAACGACGAGGTGTTGGAGCGCATTTATATCGGCCGCCGCTTCAAGAATGACACGGAACGGCTGGAAAAACTGTTCGAGCTCTATACCAAAATGACCGCTTCGGCGGGACCGGCCAGGAAACGAAACGCGGAGGTAGACGCATGACCATTGATGTGAAATCAGTCCCCTCTATTTCGGTTTCCTACGCCCGCAATGGCAGCTCGACTAAGGCGAATGCGCTCGGCATGCGGCCGATGCAGGAACGCGCCTACGAAAAGCGAGGCGAACAATACCTGTTGATCAAGTCGCCGCCCGCGTCGGGCAAAAGCCGTGCGCTCATGTTCATCGCTCTCGACAAACTGCACAACCAAGGACTCAAACAGGTAATCATCGTTGTGCCGGAAAAAGCTATCGGCGCGAGCTTCTACGACGAGCCGCTGACGAAGTTCGGCTTTTGGGAAGACTGGCGCGTGGAGCCAAAATGGAATCTCTGTAACGCGCCCGGAGAGGATAACGGCGGAAAGGTCAAGGCAGTGGGGGCGTTTCTTGAGAGCGGCGACAAGGTTCTGGTCTGCACTCACGCGACGTTCCGCTTCGCAGTCGATAAATATGGCGTGGACAAGTTCGACGAAAGGCTGATCGCTGTAGACGAGTTTCATCACGTTTCTGCCAACACCGACAACAAGCTTGGCCTGCATCTTGGCCAGTTCATCGCTCGGAACCGCGTGCATATTGTGGCGCTGACTGGTTCTTACTTCCGGGGCGACGCAGAGGCCGTCCTGGCTCCGCAGGACGAGGCGAAGTTCGACAGCGTCACCTATACCTACTATGAACAGCTCAACGGCTACGAATACCTAAAGCAACTCGACATCGGCTACTTTTTCTATAGCGGCTCTTATGTAGATGACATCCTGAAGGTCCTCGACCCGGCGGAGAAGACGATTATCCATATTCCCAATGTCAATTCGCGCGAAAGCACGAAGGACAAGATTAGGGAAGTCGAGCATATCATCGGAGAAATGGGCGAATGGCAAGGAATTGAACCCGCGACGGGATTCCAGCTCGTGAAAACGCCGCAAGGCCGCATACTGCGCATCGCCGACCTGGTCGACGACGATCCAGCCACGCGCGACCGCGTTTCCGCCGCGCTGAAAGACCCGGCGCAGAAGAATAGCCGGGATTATGTGGACATCATCATCGCGCTCGGCATGGCAAAGGAGGGTTTCGACTGGATCTGGTGCGACCACGCGCTGACCGTTGGCTACCGGTCTAGCTTGACCGAAATCGTCCAGATCATCGGGCGTGCGACCCGCGACGCACCGGGCAAGACCCGTACGCGCTTCACGAACCTGATTGCCGAACCTGATGCCTCCGAGGAAGCAGTCACCGAGGCGGTGAACGATACCCTAAAGGCCATCGCAGCGAGCTTGCTGATGGAGCAGGTGCTTGCTCCACGCTTCGAGTTCAAGCCAAAGCACCCGGAGAGCGGACCTGCGATCGGCTTCGACTACGGCGCAGGCGGCTATGATCCCAATAAATGCAACGTCGGCTTCAATGAGCAGACGGGGCAGTTCCAGATTGAGATCAAAGGGCTCGCTGAACCCAAGAGCAAGGAAGCGACGCGCATTTGTCAGGAGGATTTGAACGAGGTTATCGCAGCCTTCGTTCAGGATAAGACCGCCCTGGAGCGCGGTCTATTCGACGAGGAATTGGTGCCCGAGGAACTGACGCAGGTGCGCATGGGCAAGATTCTCAAAGACAAATACCCGGAGCTTAACGAGCAAGACCATGAGGCCGTGCGCCAGCACGCCATTGCCGCACTCAATCTGACACAAAAGGCCAAGCAGATTGCGACCGGCGGCGGGGACGGCGCCGAGCAGACTGCCAACACTGCCCTGATCGACGGAGTGCGCAGGTATGCTATGGATGTGCGAGAACTCGACATCGACCTGATCGACCGTATCAACCCGTTCCACGAAGCCTATGCGATCCTCGCAAAGACCATGACCGAGGCCAGCCTGAAACAGGTCGCGGCGGTGATCGCTGCCAGGCGCACGAGCTTGATACCGGAGGAGGCGAGGGAGCTTGCCGTGCGAGCCTTCAGGTTCAAAAAGGAACGCGGACGGCTCCCCTCGCTCGCCTCGCAGGACGCCTGGGAAAGGCGGATGGCCGAAGGCGCAGCCGCGTTTGTCCGCTACAAGGATGAGGGTCGCTATGAGTGACATGGACCTCGACGAATTACGCTCTGAACTAGACGAGTTCGCGCAGCCGGAGAAGAAGGGCGGACGCTCGCCGCGTCAGGAGCGCATCATCGCCGGATTCGAGGAGATACAGCGGTTTGCCGCGAAACACGGGCGTTCCCCTCAACATGGGGAGGATCGCGACATTTTTGAGCGACTCTATGCCGTGCGTCTTGCCCGCCTGCGCGCTCTTGAGGAATCCCGTTCGCTGCTTACGCCGCTGGATCGTCAAGGGCTGCTCTCCGGCAAAGAGGATGTCACTACCTCGACGGTTGACCAGGTCGACGATGACGAGCTGCTGGCCGAGCTAACGGGAGCTGCGGGTGCGGATGCCATCACAGAGCTGCGGCACGTCCGCAGGAGCGCTGACAAACGCGCCGCCGAGGAGATCGCCAATCGAACCGTATGTCACGACTTTGAAAACTTCAAGCCGATTTTCGAGCGGGTCAAGAGAGAGTTGAAGTCGGGCGTCCGCCATACGCTCCCCGTCCAGACTATGGACGAGATCAAGATGGCAGAAATTCAGAAAGGCGAGTATTTCATTGTCCAAGGGCAGATCGCCTACGTGGCAGAGATGGGTGAGGATTTCAAGACGCAATATGACCGTCGTGACAGCCGTTTGCGGGTCGTCTATGACAATGGAACCGAAAGCAATTTACTGATGCGCTCTTTCCAGCGCGCGCTTCACCGCGACGCGGCAGGACGGCTGATCACCAATCCCGACATCGGGCCGCTGTTCGCCGACGAGACCGCTGAAGGTGATCTCGAAAGCGGCACGATCTATGTCCTGCGCAGCAAGTCCGACCATCCGGTTGTCGCCGCCAACCGCGATGTTCTACACAAGATCGGCGTCACCGGGAGTAAGGTTGAGACACGCATCGCGTACGCGAACCTGGACCCGACCTTCCTGATGGCCGATGTGGAAGTCGTCGCCTCTTATGAGCTCTACAATATCAACCGAATTAAGCTGGAGAACCTAATCCATCGTGTGTTCGATCCCGCGCAATTGGACATTGAAATCAGGGATCGCTTCGGTAAGCTGGTTAGACCACGCGAGTGGTTCCTCGTTCCTCTCTTTGTCGTGAGCGAAGTGGTCGAACTTATAAAGGATGGGACAATTACTCAATACGTATATGACCCGACGGCGGCGCGACTGGTGAAGGCGGCCTCCTGAATCACGAGCGCAGCCGAGGAACCGGATTTGGAGCTAACCGCCTTACCCTGTGGCTGTGGCATACTCTGCGAGGAGAGGGGCACCTATGGTACGAATCACCACCTGCACCAATAAAAATTGCAAAATGGAAATACGTTTTGAGCTGAACCTCGACGCAACCAACAAAATCGAATGTCCTGCTTGCGGGGAAATGACGTTAGTAATTCCTCCATATTCGTCGAGAACGAATGCCAAAATGATGGCGATGTCTCCCAAGCAAAGAGCGGCAAGGCATCAAGAGCTTAAGCCGCGTTTTGGTCCTCAATCACCGGAAAGCGCCGCCCAAAATCCGGAAGATATCGACGACGTTGAGGAGTGGCTCTGGCTCAAAGAAAATCCTGTGGAATAGCAGCCAGTTCGCCGGTTCAGCGACCGGCTGCGCGTCACAAAACATTGCCATGAAGCTTGGCCCAGTGATATAACCGCGCGCATGTGCCCATGGCCGCCGTTCTGGACGATCGTCGCCGCTCTATTGATGCAGGTGGTGACGATCGGCTTACTTTGGAAGTATGCGAGTGATACCGGAAAAATCAGGAAGAGTTCACAGGATCAACTGGAAGCAGGCGAACGACCGTGCCTTGTACTTAAAAACGTCACAGGAGATATGGATTTTCTGCCTCCCCGCAACTACGATCCGCTTCTCCATATAAAGAATATCTCGCTTGGACCAGCATTCAACGTAATGTTTGCACTACAATCGGGCCCAGAGGACGTTATCACGGGACGACTAGGTGCAATTGGCGGCCAGTCGTCTGAAGAAACCGAAATACTTCACGATAATCTCCGTGGCCCGGGTCGGGAGGTCACGATAAATTACGAGAGCCAGTCTGGCGTGAAGTATGTAACGTTGCTGACGTATCATGGCGGGAAAGCGAAAGACATCCGCTACCGTAAAGTCGCGCCCATTCGATGGACAGCCAAACCGCCGCGCGCACTTCGCCCGGCTCGCGTTAGTACAGCAGCTCGATTCTCAGCAAACCCGGATTTCTCGGCGTCATGCTTCCCCAACCGCATTAGGCCCCGTTGACGCACCGAATGCATGGGAATAGCGAAAACCTCCAGCCTCGTCTGCAACGCCTTTAGAATGAGCGGCCATTCCGCGATAATTTGCGTCGGTTAGGCCAGTTTGTTTCGCGTCCCTCTTGCGACACCGATCCGAGCAGAATCGCGTGCCCTTTCGTTTGCCGTTAAGCAAGGCGTTGCACGACTGGCAATGGCCCGGAGCCTTGACTTCGACGCCGTCTCGGCAGACGAGCGAGCACCATTCTCCGTTTTGCCCTTTGATGGTGTACCGGATCAATGACAGGACCTTTCGTGAGCCAGACACCGTGCTCCTGAAAAAGCCTCTGTGTTTGCTCAGCCGTCAGTCTCATAGCGGTTCCTAGCTGGTCGACTCATGAGCGACCAGTATTTCTAGAGAGGAGGGGGTTTCATCGTCCGCTGCGTCCAGAGCGTCCGCGATTCGGACTATGCGGACGATTCGGACGCTAGTTCGCCCCGATCTGTGGAAGTGATGGCGATCAGCCTCTTACGCCCGCGGCTGCTCTCGCGCTCAAACTCAATAGCGATCCCCGCTTGTCTCAGATTCGGCGCTAATCGGCGGAGGGTGTTGGCCAGCGTGCGGCCAATTTGCGGCCAGCTTCTTGAGCGGCGAGCGTTCTCATCTACCATCGGCTCCAGCGCACGCAATAATTCTGTTGCCGTGCCCTCCCAGGGCAGTTCCAGCTTCCTGATGGCCTCCGCCACGGGGGTTTCGAGTGGTAATTCATTCGCACAGCGCCGATTCTGCGTGTATGCGGCCATGAAGGTTCCCTGTGTCCAACCAAGTGCCGGCTCTGCCGCTGTTACCCATTGGGCGAAATCCGCCATTCGGGGAAGCCTCTCCAACTTGACCGACTGCTCGTTGGCAAGCGCGGCACTTGTGGCATTGAGAACCGCGCCGAGAAGCGATGGTAGCGCGCAGTCCAATGCCGCATTGAAGTCCGACTCCGTTCTCCGTTTCCCCTCGGGCAGACTGGGCAAATCGAGAATCAAGGCTCTATCGAGCAAGTCGCCCCGTACCGCCAGTTCTTCGATTCCATTCAGGATGACAGGCCGCTTCGCATGGAAAAGAACCTCGTCCTCATCCGTGTAGAGGGCGCGCACACCGAATCCACTTCCTGTGCTCAACCGGCAAAAGGCATCGGAGAACCAAGGGGGCAAGCTTGATATGTTGTCGAAAGAGCAGACCCAGCCATTTTTGGCCGCGATCATCAAATCCCGAGTCTCGCGCGGCTCACTTCTCTGCGGCGCAGTATTTGGGTCAATTAGACCGCGGAGTACTCTCGCGGTTGTCGATTTCGCCGCCCCTTGTTCACCGTGAAGAATCAGCACCGGGTACGGACCGCGCGGGTGCAGCGCCCCGATGACCCAGCCTACAATCAGTGCGAAATCCGCATCGCTCCGAAGATTCAAAAACTCCCGCAACAGATCAATGTCTTCGCCCCTTTCCGGCGAGGGCAGTGCCAGCATTCCACCCGCGCGTCGGAAACGTACCGGACAATCCCTCGACCCGATAACGCGCCAACCGTCTCCGCTGATTTCCGCCACCTGCCAGCGTTCGTTGCACAAATCCAAATAAATTCTTCCGCAATGATCTGCGACGCGGACGAAGACGGCGCGCTCATCCGACTGAAATCGAGCAAAACCTTCAAGGGTTGTGATCGCGGTCTCGACCGCCTCTCGGCCTGCCGCGCGCTCCTCCTCATCGAAGAAAGTCTTTGTCAGCCACCGTCTAAACCCGCGCGAATGGAGGTTGTAGGTTTCCTGGTGGTCCGAGAAGGTGACCGTCGCAAAGCAGCTCTCGTCGGAATAAAACAGTTGCGCGTCTCTCCGTGCGAGTTTTGTGAGAAGCGTCGCGGCGGACTCGCGTCTTTCTGAGTGCTCGCAGTTCGCTGAGGGCGTGCTCACAATTTGGCCTGTTCCGCGCTCGGCTTCTGCGAGAAGCTCAGGATCGCGCTCCAAGACCTGTGCGATCCGGTCATGCTGCGAGAGACTCATTCAATGACTCCTCTCCAAACACCATCTCCCGCCGCGCAGCCGCTGTGCGAAGCACGAAGCGAACCCGTGCCTCTGCGTCCGCACGCCCCAGAAAATCCCACACGGCGAAGAGGGAACCGCTCACCGGCGCGACCCGCGCCAGCATCGCCCAAAGGCTCTCAGCGCGCTCGCTCTGAACCTCGCGGCCTAATCGCTCGCCGATGGCTCGCTGGAGCCCCTCCACCATGCGCAGTGCGCGGGCGTATCCTGATTGCAGCTTGAGAAAGCGGTCTTGAATGTCCCAAGCCGCGGCATCGGCGCGTTCATGCCGCGCACGCATTCGCGCGATCCCTTGCGGTGAAATGCGCCGCCCGAGATACTCCACTCCGGCAAGCGCCGCTAAAAACTCCACCGCCTCGCGGAATCCGCACCGCCGGACGGCGCGGACCAGCGCGATCTTGCCCCCGCCTTGATTGCAGTGGAAGCAGTGCCAGCGGCCGTCATCGCGCCAGGAAAAGGCCCAAGGATTCGAGCCGCCGTGCAAGATGCAGGCGCAGCGCCTCGTCCGCGTGTTGACGGCAAAACCTAGGCATTCAAGCAGGCGCGCTATGTCCACATTTTCCGCAACCTCGCGGGGGGCGAGATCCCGTGCTCCGGCCCGCAAGCGTCCCGGGACCGGCCCCGTGATTGATTCAGCCGCGCCCATTGCGTGTTTCCCGCGCGGGAATCCGTGAGTTTTCGAACATTGCGAGCACGTCGGACTCCGCGATGCGGATGCTGCGACCGATGCGGTGGAACGGAACCTTCCGGCGCAAAATCCACGCCCGCCACGTGGAGACGCGGAAGCCCGTGACCTCTGCCGCCTCTGGGAGCGTCAGCAATTTCGGTCTCGATTCCGCGATTTTGACGGCGCTCACTTCCTTACTCCCGCACGGGCCAGCCGGTCAATTTCTTGTGCGGCGAGCAGGCGCCGACTGCCCATCGCTACCGTCTTGATCTTCTTCTGGCGTATCCATGCACGGATCGTCCAGTGAGACAGCGACAGGGCGCGGGCCGCTTCGGAAATCGAATAGAGCTTCTTTTCCATTTTTACTCCTCCTAAGAAATACGTTGCAATGCGAGTATCATGGTGCTAGGATGTGAATTTATAGTCAATCCTGCAATGAAACTTCAGCGCAATATCCGCTTCATCGTTCTAGCAGGGGCTGAAGATGCGCGTCTGGAAGGCGATGATGTAGTTGGCAAGTGGGCCAAGCATGACAAGCTGAGGCGGATTGAGTCGAAGCTTCCGAGCTCATTTTTGGTTCGCTTTCTAAACTGGGAGGATTCTCCCGAAGCGATCTTGCGGTTCGCGCGCGTGCACGGGCACCTGCTTGAGTCACCGATTCCTCGCAAGGAACCTGGCGATTTTCGTTTCAGTTTGGAGTTTTGGAGAAACTGGCGCCAATCCCTTAGGTCGAATTGGGAGTCTCGTATGCGGGCCTTTAAGCCACCGCCATCACGACCTGGCGTTGTGACAATCGAGGTTTCGGGTTCGGTCCTCATCGAATCCCGTCCAATTGCCCACGCTTGGAGCTGTGATCGAAGCGGATTGGTCTATAGCTGTCCCACCCTATACGAGTTTCTCCTTCTCGATCTTTTGTCGATTCCCCGCGAACGGCTGAGAAAATGCCCCAATCCATCATGCAAGACGCCGTATTTCGTGGCGGAGAACCTCAGGCACCAGTGTTGCTCTAGTCCCTGCAAGCACTGGGTCCAACACCAGGCCAAGCTCTTGTGGTGGGCGGAGCATGGCCGGGCATGGCGAAAGCGTAGGCGCAAGGCGATTCATGAGGTGAAGATCCGACGGAAAAATCATCCGAAAGGAGATAAACAATGAGCGTTTACAAGCGTGGCGGGGTGTGGTGGTACAAGTTTAATTTTGGCGGGCAAGTGGTCCGCGAATCGAGCAAGAGCACCTCGAAGGAGATCGCCCGCGATGCGCAGCGCACACGCCGTCGCCGGCTTGAAGATGGCTACAACGGAATTGTGCGACGCGAGAAAGCCCAGATGTTTCCCGTTGCCGCAAAGCGATGGCTGGAGTCTCGCCTGCCGCACATTGCCCCCAAGACAACGGCCCTCTACGAACTGGCGATAGGCCATCTCAAGAAACACTTCGGCGGAATGCTTCTTTCAAACATTTCCGGCTCGGATATCGGCAGCTACCAAGGCAAGAGAACCGCGGAAGGCGCCGCCGGACGGACAGTCAACCTGGAAGTGACCGTCCTGCGCGCCATAATGCGGAAGTCAAAACTATGGGGTGTAATTTCCGATGACGTGCAGTTCCTGAAAGAGCGCCGGGATGTAGGGCGTGCAATCAGCCCTGAGCAGGAGAGCGCTTTGCTGCATGCCGCAAGCCAGGTTCGATATTCGGACTCTCCCCTTTATGTTATTGCGGTATTGGCGCTCAACACTGCAATGCGGTCCAACGAAATCAAAACGCTGCGGTGGTCTCAGGTTGATCTCGTTCACCGAACCGTCACGGTAGGGAAGAGCAAGACGGACGCGGGAAGCGGACGCATAATTCCGCTGAATCAGGACGCGGTGACGGTCTTGGCTCACTGGCTCGGCAGCGAACCGGAGGCAAACCCTAGCCATTTTGTGTTCCCGGCGTGCGAAAACCACAAGGTTGACGCCACTAGGCCAATAACGACCTTCCGCACGGCTTGGCGCAACGCAACGCGATCAGCGGGGCTACGTGGCCTGCGGTTCCATGACTTGCGCCACACCGCGATCACCAAACTAGCCGAGTCCGCCACCAGTGAGTACACCATCATGGCAATATCGGGGCACGTTTCCCGCCGCATGATGCAGCATTACTCGCACGTACGGATGGAAGCGATGCGGAAGGCTGTCGAGTCAATTGGGCTGCCGGTTTCCCCTGGCAGTAGGGCACAAAACTGGGCACAGTTGCCGGAAGAGCGAAAAACCTCTCTCGCTAACTGATTGATTTAATTGGCGGGGCCGACGGGACTCGAACCCGCGACCTCCTG
>Ga0265760_10000213_pt1 | contig 15624 bp, 15 predicted proteins | sample NZIome_2_FD_200831 | JGI IMG/M metagenome (GOLD analysis project Ga0265760, IMG submission 200831) | Metatranscriptome of rhizosphere microbial communities from Maridalen valley, Oslo, Norway - NZI1 (Metagenome Metatranscriptome) | ecosystem: Host-associated > Plants > Roots > Rhizosphere >...
AGAGATAAGAATGAAATTCGGAATCCTATTTTTGACTTGTGCGCTCTCAAGCATTCTGTTGGCTCAGGCTAAACCGGCAGCCGATCTTATCATCATCAACGCCAAGGTTTGGACGGTGGACAAGGCGAATCCGACCGCCCAGGCGGTGGCTGTCCTCGGCGACCGCATTGTTGGGGTGGGTTCGAACGCCGATGTGGAAGCTTTGCGGAGCCCGGCCAAAAAAGTGATTGATGCGGGTGGCAAACTGCTTCTGCCCGGCTTCAACGACGCGCACGTGCACTTCGTTAGCGGTGGCATGCAACTCGACTCCGTGCAACTCAACGACTCTGCCAGCGCGGATGAATTTGTCCGGCGAATTGCCGAACGGGCGAAGAGAACGCCGCGAGGAGAATGGATTCAAGGGGGCGATTGGGACGAGACGAAATGGAGCCCGCCGGCTCTGCCTACCAGGCAGCTGATTGACCCGGTGACCCCGAATAACCCGGTGTTCATTAGTCGCTACGACGGCCACTCGGCGGTGGCGAATTCCGCCGCGTTGCGGTTGGCGGGCGTCACTTCCAAAACTCCTGACCCACCTGGAGGTGCAATCGTCCGCGATGCGCAGGGCAATCCTACGGGTGACCTGAAGGACGCGGCGACTGATCTCGTGCTCAAGGTCATTCCTGCGGTTACTCATGAGCAGCGCCTTCGCGCCATGAGGCGTGCTTTAGAGCACGCGGCCAGCGTTGGTGTGACCAGCTTTCAGGACATGAATGATGAGAATGACAGTTTTGACGATATTCGCGCCTACGGGGAATTGTTACAGAGCGGCGAATTGACGGCGAGGGTGTATGTGGCCCCGGGGATCGCTGATTGGCAGGAACTGGCTAAGGTTGGAATCCGGCACGCGTTCGGCTCTTCGTTTTTGCGGACTGGTGCGCTGAAGGGATTTGCAGATGGCTCGCTGGGCTCCCGCACGGCATATTTTTTTCAGCCGTTTAGCGACGATCCCAACAACTCAGGTTTGCTTGGCAAGCAGATGCAACCACTTTCGCAGATGAGGGATCGAATGATGCAGGCAGATGCAGCCGGTCTGCAAATCTGCACTCATGCGATTGGTGATCGCGCGATTTCGACCGTACTCGATCTGTACGCGGATTTGGACAAAGCTCAGCCGGGAGTTGACCGGCGGCTCCGCATTGAACACGCGCAGCATATGGCGGAGAAGGATTTCGCCCGCTTAGCGCAATTGAATGTGATCGCGTCGGTCCAGCCCTACCATGCCATCGACGATGGACGCTGGGCTGAGGCCTACATTGGCCACGACCGCGCCAGCCGGACCTACGCCTTCCGTACATTCTTGAATCATGGCGTACATCTGGCCTTCGGAACCGACTGGGATGTGGCGCCGCTTAACCCGATATTGACGGTTTATGCTGCGGTCACACGTGCGACGCTCGATGGGAAGAATCCGAACGGATGGTTTCCCGAACAGAAGCTCACGGTGGCCGAAGCCATCGAGGCTTATACCATGGGCTCGGCATACGCTGAATTTCAGGAACGGGAAAAAGGGTCAATTACGCCGGGAAAACTGGCGGATATGGTTTTGCTTAGTGACGAGATCCTCTCGATCGATCCGGCGAAGATTCGCGATGTGAAGGTTCTGAAGACGATTGTCGGCGGAAAAGTTGTCTGGGATCAGGACCGGAAGAAGCAGTATTCCCCGGCGAACTAAACTTCACCGCAAACCAGATCCGCGATGGTTTCGCGTCTCCGGATGACCTTGACTGATTTTCCATCCGCTAACACTTCCGCCGGGCGCCGCCGAGTGTTGTAGTTCGAGGCGAGGACCATTCCGTAAGCGCCTGTGTCGAGCAACGCCAGCAGATCCCCTTCTTCCATGATCGGCAATTCACGATCGCGGGCAAAGAAGTCTCCGGTCTCGCAGATCGGCCCTACGACATCCACGGTCTCGTACGGAACTTCTTTCAATGATGCGTCGGATGACCGGACGGAGACGATTTCGTGGTGAGCGCCATATAGGGAAGGCCGCAACAAATCATTCATGGCCGCGTCGACCACCAGAAACTTCTTGTTGCCGTTGGTTTTCTTGTATAGCAACCGCGTGATCAGCACCCCGGCCGGTCCGACGATAGAGCGCCCAGGTTCGAGTAGAAGGTGTACCTTCAAGCCTTTCAGCGGTGTCAGCAGTGCATCCGCGTAGGAAGCAACCTGTTCGGCAAAGCCGGGCAGGCTGTGATTCTCATAAGCGATACCAAGGCCGCCGCCGGCATCCACGTAGTTGATCGTATGACCGTCCGCCCGCAGAGCCCGCGTCAGTTCAGCAACACGTTCCATGGTTGCCGCGAACGGCTTCACGTCGGTGATCTGTGAACCTATGTGGACACTTACACCAGCAATTTCCATAAACTTCATTTGCGCCGCTCGGGCGTACAAACGGCGAGCTTGCTCAATCGGTATGCCGAACTTGTGTTGATGCAAACCTGTGGAAATATAAGGATGGGTTTCGGCGAAGACATCCGGATTTACGCGCAGTGCGATTCGGGCTGTCTTCTTCGTTCGAGCGGCACATTCCGCAAGCGCGGACAACTCCGACTCGCTTTCTACGTTGAAAAGTAGGACCTGGGCCTTCAATGCCAATTGCATCTCGTCTCGAGTTTTGCCCACACCGGAGAAGACGACTTTTTTCGCGGCTTTCCGATTGACGCGCAACACTCTCTCCAGCTCTCCACCGGAGACTACATCGAAGCCGCAACCTATCCCGGCCAGCAGTCGCAGAATGCTGAGGTTTGAATTCGCCTTTACCGAGTAGCAGACGGTGTGTGGAACCCTGCGAAAGGCGCGTTCGAACGCGCGCACGCGCTCACGAATTGCCGAAGCGGAATAAACGTATAAGGGCGTGCCGAAGCGCTCTGCCAGACCGGCGAGAGGCACTTGGTCACAATGAAGGATTGACCCGGAAAAGCGCCCTGAAACGTCGCTGTTCCGCGCACGGCGGTATGGAAAAGCTGGCGGGCGGCCTTGGCCTCGGTTTCCAGCGCGCATCACTTGCGCTTCCCGGGAGTGCCTTTGACCCGAATCGCAACCACGGTCTGATCGTCGAACGCTTCCTCTCCAGACGCGTGTTCCGCCACCGCTTCGAAGATCAACTTCACAACCTCGTCCGCCGAAGCATTGGGGTTCGCCGCAATAATTTCGCCGACCCGCTCGCGGCCGAAGAGTTCTTCCGCTTTGTTACTGGCATCCAGAATGCCGTCGCTGAAGAATACGAACATGTCTCCGGCCTTGGCCCGGAAACTCAGTTCGTCATAGTCGGCGTCGTCGAACAACCCCAGAGGCAAGCCTGTGGCTTCGATGACTTCGATCTTGCCTTCGTGGCAGTAAATCGGGCGCGGCAAGCCAGAGTTGGCTACCTGCAAGGTGCGATTTCGGTCGTCCCATACGGCGTAAATCAGCGATACAAACTGGCCGTCGATGCGACGCTCGCCCAGCGAAAAATTAACGGCAGAGAGCATCTCTGCAGGGCCGGGTTCGATGGGTGCATGGGAACGTAAGATTCCGCTGACCAATGCGGCGTAAATCGCTGCCGGTGCACCTTTGCCGCTGACGTCGCCAATCACAATGGCCGTACGCGACATCGAATAGCTGACGAAATCGTAAAGGTCACCCCCAATAGCGCGCGCTGGAACGAACTTCGCTGCGATATCGAGATGCGAGAGCTTGGGCAGCGTCGGTGGTAGAAGCCGGAACTGCAACTGGCGCGCCATTGCCAAGTCACGCTCGAGGCGCTTTTCTTGGCGGGCAATCTGCTCGTACAGTTGCGCATTTTCAATCGCAATAGCAACTTGCGCAGCCAGCGTCGTCACCGTTCGTTTGTGATCGTCCGTGAAAAAGCCACGCCGCGTGTGCTCAAGGTCCAGCACTCCGATCACCTTGTCCTTGTAGACCAGCGGCACCGCCAGTTCGGAGCGAGTCTCCGGATTGGCCTTAACATAACGTGGATCTTTATTCACATCAGGGACCAATACCGCCTCTTTGTGTTGCGCAGCATAACCAACCACGCCTCTGCCTATTGGAATTTCGTGTTTGAGCTGAATGTTTTCGAGGAATCGCTGCGAAAAACGATGCTGCAGTTTCTCCCCGGTCGCATCGAGCAGCAGGATGCTGAACATCTGATAATCGATCAACCGGCTGAGCAGCTCCGCGATTCGTTTCAACAACTCGTCCACGTTGAGAATGGATGTGAGCTCGCGCGCAATTTCATTCAACAACACCAAGGTCCGTGCCTGGCGCGTGGTACGCGTATACAAGCGGGCATTCTCAATGCCGACGGCCATCCGCGAAGCAATCAGCGTCAGCAACCGCTTGTGCTCTTCGGTGAAGTGGTTAGGCTGCGGCGACTCGATATCAATAACCCCGATGAGCCGGTTCTTGATGATCAGCGGAACCGCCAACTCCGAGCGCACGTTGGGGACAGCGGAAATGTAACGGGGATCTGTGGACACATCATCGACCAAAACTGCTTCCCGCCGTTGCGCGGCGATTCCGGTGACGCCCTCGCCCACTTTGATCCGCATACGCTCGGCGATTTCGCGCGCATATCCCACCTGAAATCGAAAGTATAGTTCCTGGGTTTTTTCGTTCAGCAGCAAAATGCCAAAGATTTCGTAATCGATTACCTTGCGCACGAGTTCGGCTACGCGACGCAGCGTGGTGTCCAAGTCGAGAGTGGTGTTAACCACATCCGCCACTTCGAGCAGAAGGGGATCGACTTTGGATTGAAAATCAGCTTTGGTTGCAACCATTTCCACGTTCCTATGATATCAGTCGCGGTTTGCGTGCTCTGGCCCTGCTTGAACCCGGCCACGCAGGCGGGTAATGGTCGCGATCAGCTTTCCCTCGGGACGACGCAGATGTCCGGCAAGTTGCGGTACTTTTCCGCGTAATCTAGCCCGTATCCGACAACGAACTCGTCGGGAATGCTGAAGCCCACATAATCGGCCTTGATCGGTTGTTTTCGTCGCGATGGCTTGTCCAGCAATGCAGCAATGCGGACGGCCTTCGGTTGGTGGCCCAGCACGATCCTTTTCAGATAGTTCAGGGTGAGGCCGGTGTCCAGGATGTCTTCGACCAGGATTACATTTCGATCTTTCATTGATTGGTCTACATCTTTGGTCAGCTGCACTTCTCCGGTAGAATCCCATCCGAACCGCAATTCATGGGCTGGGCTGGGACGGTTGCCGTAGCTGGAGACTCCAATGAAGTCGAAAGTAGCGTCGAGCTGGATTTGCCGTGCCAGGTCACTGAGGAAAATCGTGGCGCCTTTGAGGACGCCCACCAGAATCACGGTTTCCCCCGCGAAGTCGCGCGTGATCTCAGCGCCCATGGCGGCCACGCGATGCGCGATTTGCTCACGCGAGATTAAAACCTTCAGTTCAGTCACGGCGAACTATATTAAACTAGCAGTTGGCATTTGGCACTCAGCATTTAGCCAGCTGGTGTTTCTTGCCGGATTCGATGCGCACTGCTGAAAAGCCAAGTGCTAATTGCCAAGTGCTAAATACTTGGATTTTCCCAATACTATGAACCTCAACGGAATCAAACTCACATGGTTAGGCCACGCAACTTTTCGGGTTGAAACCCCCGGTGGCAAAACAATCTTGATCGATCCATGGGTCATGGGAAACCCCATGTGTCCGGAGAAGGAAAAGAAGGTCAAGAAAGTTGACGTCCTGCTCTGCACCCACGGCCATTTCGATCACATCGGGGACGCAGTCGAAATCGCCAAGAAGCACAATCCCCAAGTGGTCGGTATTCCTGAGTTGTGCGGCTGGCTGGAAAAAAAAGGAGTGAAGCACACCGGATCCATGAACAAGGGCGGCACGCAAGTCGTGGGCGACATCAAAGTGACGATGGTTCACGCTGACCACTCCTGTGGCATTCAAGACGGAGATGAGATTGTTTACGGCGGTGAAGCGTGCGGTTACGTCGTCGAGTTCGCCAATGGAGTAAAGATTTATCACGCGGGCGACACCAACGTTTTCGGCGATATGCAGATCATCCGTGAGCTGTACGCGCCAGAGATCGCCATGATTCCGATTGGCGACCACTACACGATGGGGCCGCGCGAAGCGGCTTACGCCTGCAAGCTGCTGAAGCCGAAAACGGTCATTCCCATGCACTTCGGAACCTTCCCGGTGCTAACGGGAAGGCCAAGCGAGTTGCACAAGCTTGCTCCCGAAGTAGAAGTCAGAGAAATGAATCCCGGCGAAACAATTTTGTAGAGCTTGTGAAGGCCGGGCGTCCTCGCCCGTCTAAGCGAGCGAAGCTGGGTTGTTCTGGAAGGAGACGAATTGCCGAAGTCGAAAGCAACCAAGCCAGATTGGCAGATGTCCGGAGTCACCGCCGGGCCAGTCGAAGACTACCTCTATTCCATGCTTCCTCCACGGGATGAAGTGCTCACGAAGATGGAGGAGGAAGCCGCCAAACGAAAGATCCCGATCGTGGGTCCGGCCGTTGGGCGCATCCTGCATCAACTGGCTCTGATGACTGGTGCGAAAACGGTTTTCGAGATGGGGTCAGCGATCGGATATTCGACCATCTGGTGGGCGCGCGCCGTGGGTGAAGGCGGACTTGTGTTCTACACCGATGGAGATCGCAAGAACGCCGAAGAAGCGCGAGGATATTTCGAGAAAGCCGGCGTCGCGTCGCGAATCAACATGACCACCGGCGATGCCCTGGAAGTTCTCTCCGAACACAAGCAGGAGTTTGACATCATCTTCAACGACGTCGATAAAGAAGACTATCCGCGAGTGTTCCGTCTGGCTTTGCCACGTCTGCGTAAAGGCGGGCTGTTTGTTACGGACAACGTGCTGTGGAGCGGAAAGGTCGCCCAGAAAACCCACCCGGATGCTTCGACCAAAGCCATTCTCGAGTTCAACCGGTTGCTCTACAACTCTCCGGATTTGTTTACAACGATACTGCCGATTCGCGATGGCGTAGCAGTAGCGATCAAGAAATAGTCCCGCGAGACTTATCTAGGGCGTTTGCGCTCAAGTTGCCGGAGAAGCTTGCGGCCGCGTGCTCTCATGGCGGCTGTTCCAACCTCCGTGAGTGTGGTTAGCAGCTTTTTTACCTCCGGCAACAGATCATCATCAATGCTTGCAAGATCGGCCATCGCCTGCATGGCGTTGGTCTTCACAATAGAACTCTGGTTGCCCAAGTGGAACCGGAACACCGAGGCAGCGCGCATACGATCTTTTTTCGACAGACGCAGCCTGGGGATCATCTGAGCCAGATGCCAGCGCAACTCTTGCTGGGCGGTTTCGTCAACTAGCCTTAGCAGTTTCGTTTTAAAAGGTTGCAACAGATCGGGTCGTCGCAACGACACCTTTTCAGCGGCATCCGCTGCCCGCATTCGGATCAGAGGATCCGAATCCCAGAGACCATACATGAGTTCTGGGAACAGTGTGGGTCTCCCAAGGACAAGCGCCGCGACCTTGTTGGATTGCCCAATGGAGCGGCGGTCCCGGCCCCTAAGTTTGTTCAGGAGATTCGTTGAGGAGGTCATCGGCCGATCCTGGTATGGTTTCAGATCGACTTCACCGGAATCATTGTCAGATCTTCTACCAGTCCCACTTCCTTCTGCAGGAATGGTTCCGCATACGTCACGCCTCCCAGGAGGCCATAGAAGCGTGCCATAGCTTCGATGCGAGCGCGAATTTCGGCCTGAGCGGGGAAGAGGTCTTTGCCAGCCTCCTGATCGCTGAACTGCGATTTGTACGCCATCAGCGCTTGGAAACGCGCTTCGAACAGTTCGGTGATGTCAACGACGAACGTGGGACGCACGTCGTAATAAAGAGTGGCGTAAATAATCTTGAAAGGGCGGTGCGGCTTTGTAGCGCCGGCATCCTGCCGGTTGTCCTGACGGCGTTGCGTCAGCGGTGCGGACGAGTCGCCCGCATCCACACTAAAGTCCAGTTTCGCCAGTCCTGCCAGAAAGCAGGCTTCATATCCCAGTGTCGACGCGGTGTAATGATCTGGATGGCGGCCTTTCCAGTAAGGAAGTATCACCACGCGGGGCCGTTGTTCACGGATTACACGCGCCACTTTCAGACGGTTTTCGAAAGTGTTCTCAACCCGCCCATCCGGGATATCGAGAGCCTGCCTCCACGAGATGCGTAGTATCTTCGCGGCATCCGCCGCCTCTTGCGCACGGTCCTCGGCGGTACCCCGCGTCCCCATCTCTCCCTGAGTGAGATCGAGGATGCCGGCGCGCCGTCCGTGCTGTGCCATTTTAAGTAGCGTTCCCCCGCAAGTCTGTTCGACGTCGTCGCGATGAGCAGCGATGGCGAGGACATCTAGCGGCGCATCGTCAGTGGAAAGAGTTGACATATCAGTCGAGGTTTCCTTGTTCCAGCACCACGTTTTCACGAACGATCAAACGATGAGCAGCCATCTCCTTCAGCGTAGGCAGAACGCGGTTCACATGCTCGTCCGTATCCACAAAGATGATGATCACCGGAAGCTTTCCCCCGGCATCGACCAGGTGGCTGGTTTGAACCCGGTGCCGACCAAGAAACCCAGCCACGGCATGAATTGCGGTTGCCGCGTATACGTTTTCCTGGCGCAAGTAATTGAGGATCTCCACGTGCAACGGCCGGTGATGCCACTGGTCGGCTTCGTTGAGATAGATCGTGACTTGAACAGCCATCGCGTCTGGCATTTTACAGCACTCGCGCCAGAGCCATGCCGGCTAGCGCCCCCCCGAGGCATAACAAATTGTTGGTGAGTACGTTGGTGAGCATGAGAGGCCATTGTCCTTGCTCGAAGTACGCCATGGTTTCAAAAGCGTAACTTGAGAATGTGGTAAACGAACCGCAGAAGCCAACCACGACCAGCAGGCGCCAGCGCGGATCGGCCAGCACTCGCTCCGTGGTCCAGATGACGAAGAAGCCAACGATCAGGCTGCCTGCAATGTTGATGAACAACGTGCCGTAGGGGAAGACCGGCCCCAACTCTTTAGCTGCAAACCGGCTCAGCAGATAACGGGCATTTGCGCCGACGATTGCGCCTAGGGAAATGACGAGAAGATCGATCACGACGGAGCTCTCCCTACAGAATTTGTAGGAGTCATCAGCCGGAGCATATCAGTTCGACCCAGGCGGTTATGGCGAACTCCATCGCCGGAGTCATCATATCAAAATCTGCTCTGTAGCGCCGCCGTGCCGCTGAGGGTAGGATACCGGCGCTACTTTTTTCTTTCCACCAGGAATCGCGCTAGCGCCTTCAGCGTATCGGCTCGTGAACCAAAGATGCCCAGGGAATCCAACGCAGTTTCCACCAGAGCATCGGCTTTCTTCAAAGACTCATCTACGCCGAACAGCGCTGGATACGTCGCTTTTTCCGCGGCCGTATCCTTGCCAGCGGTCTTTCCCAGTTGCTCTGACGTCTGAGTGAGGTCGAGTACGTCATCCACAATCTGAAACGCCAACCCGATCGATTTGCCAAAAGTCGCCAGCTTTTCGACCACACCGTCGTTCCCTCCGGCATAGAGTCCACCGCTGACCACGCTGGCCGTGATCAGCGCGGCGGTTTTCGAGCGATGGATGTACTCCAGCGTCTTCAAATCTGGTTTAGTGTGCTCGGCTTCCAGATCGACAACCTGGCCGCCGATCATGCCGTCCACGGTACCGGTGGCGCGAGCAATCTCTTCGATAATGCGCACGCGGGCTTCCGCTGGACAACTCAGCCTAGCCAGCGTTTCATACGCCTGAGTTTGCAGCGCATCACCGGCCAAAATTGCGATTGCCTCGCCAAAAACTTTGTGGCAAGTCGGCCGGCCACGGCGTAGGTCATCGTTGTCCAGCGCCGGAAGATCATCGTGGATCAAGGAATACGTGTGAAGCATCTCCAGTGCGGCGCCCAGGTCTTCGATTCCGGCGGGAAGGGAACCGGCGACCATCCGCCCGGCTTCCATGCACAGAATCGGACGCAACCGCTTGCCTCCGGCGAAAACACTGTGGCGCATCGCTCGATGAATGGAAACCGGATGCTGTGTCGCCGGCGGCAAAAGGCGTTCTAGTGCTGTGTCAGTCAGCTCTCGGCCTGCCTCCAGGGTGTCTTTGAGCATGACGGTGAGTATAGCAAGTGCGCTTTGGTCTTTGCGGTCGCAACCATGGTTGCAAAATAAAAAAGGACGCCCACGGGCGTCCTTGATTGTTAGCGGTTGTTTCTATGCGGCCGCGGAGTTCGTGATGCAGGCATTTCGCAACGCAGTGCGGACGATGCCTCGGGTATCGGATGGAGGATAAATGTCCGCAGCCCCGGCGTTCACCGCCGCCGTCCACATGTCCTCGTCGGCCAGTCGATGGGTGCAAACGATGCAGGCTGTGGGAAACTCACGGGACAAGTGTTCGATATCGGATATCGAAGCTGTTTCCATGTCCAGAATGGCAATACCCGCACGGTGCTTGGCAATGCTGCTGCGCAATTCCCCCAGGGACTGGACCTGGCGGACCGAGCTGAAAGTGTTGGCAAGGGCGGAGACGAGAGACTGCGCTACCCTCGAATCGCTCTGGAGGAGTACCACATTGAGAGGTTGCATTACTTCCCTCTGGCTTCTACCGCTAGGCACGGCGACCGGGCTGTGAGAGCTTGTACGGGCGTGAACGCTTTCACAGACGTTAATACTACTGATGAGCGCCGTAGTGACCGGAGCAACTGTTATCTCTTCCCCACCGCGCTCTCGGTCAAAGGCTCAAACGACTCAGCCTGGAGCTTCCCGTTCTGCTTCAGCAGGATTTCCACTTTGCCCTCGGCCTGCTCCAATTCCTTGCGGCAAGTGGCTGAAAGTTGCATGCCTTCCTCAAAAAGCGTCAGCGATTTCTCCAAAGGCACTTCGCCCTTTTCGAGTTCGTGCACGATCTTCTCGAGACGCTGAAGGCAATCTTCAAATTTCGCCAACGGGTTTCTACTCCTAGACCTATCTTAATCCACTCGAGGGCAAAATGTGTCCAGTAGAAAGCGAACTTTAAAGAAGATTTAACAAATGGTCATACCGAAGTGGAACGAGAAGTTCCCAAGGCTTCCAGAACGTCCACCGCCAAGGTATAGCGACCTAGCGGAGCGCTGATCTGGGCCCCTTGCGCCATTTCGCGTACTGCAATCAACATCTCACGCGCGATCGCGACTCCTTCCTCGCGCGCCGCCTCCGGGGTTTTGGCGGCTGCCATGCGTTGCAGAATGGAATCCGGGACCGAGACTCGCAATTCGTTCTTCATGAATTCCGCATTACGCACGCTCACCAGCGGCCAGATTCCGGCGACCACCGGAATCTGGCAGTGCTCGATCCGACGCAGGAAACTCTCCAGCAGGCTGAGATCGAAGACGGGCTGCGTCACGACATATTCGGCGCCCGCCTGGACCTTGTACTCAAAGCGCCGGATCTCTTCATCCATATCGCTCAGCCCCGGGTTGGCGCCGACTCCGATCACAAAGCTCGTTCCTGTTCCGATCGGGTTGCCACCAATGTCGAGGCCGCGATTCAGATTGTGAACGATGTTGACCAATCCGATCGCGTCTACGTCGAACACGGCGGTGGCGTCCGGATAGCTGCCCATCTTCGGCGGATCGCCGGTGATGCAGATCAGGTTGCGAATCCCCGTAGCCGCCGCCCCCAGCAAGTCCGATTGAATACCGAGCACATTGCGGTCGCGGCAGGTGTAGTGCAGGATTGCCTCGATGCCCACTTCCTGCTGGATGAGCAACGACAGTGCCTGATTACTCATGCGAGCCGAGGCCCGCGGACTATCGGGGACATTGATTCCGTCCACGCCCACCGACTTGACGAAGCGCGCACCTTCAATTTCCTTGCGAATGTCCGTTCCTTTGGGGGGAACAATTTCCACCATGGTCAGGAATTCGCGAGAGGCAAGCTTTGCGCCGAGCCGAGATCGCTGCTCGAGGGCTACGATGGCAGCCGCAGCAGGCATGGCTCGACCCGGGGCTGGCGCCGAGATCACCTTGGCGCGCGCGTCTCCTACCCTCAACGCGGATTTCATCACCCGAATGTGGTCCGGAGTGGTACCGCAACAACCGCCCACGATGCGTACCCCTGCAGCCACGAACTTGCGGGCATAACTGGCCATGTATTCCGGAGAACAAAGATAAATATTCCGGCCCTCGACGGAACGTGGCATACCGGCGTTGGGTTGCGCCGCCAGGGGCAGAGAAGTGGCAGCTCGCATACGCTCAACTGCATCGAGCATCGCTACCGGTCCCACACTGCAATTACAGCCGATGACATCGACGCCCCACTCTTCCAGCCGCGGGGTGAACGTCTCCGGGGTTGAACCGTCGAGACAATTTCCATCCTCATCGATGGTGACATGCGCCACAACCGGAATCTTCGGATTGACATCACGTGCTGCCAGTATTGCTTGATGAAGTTCTTCCAGGTAGCCGAAGGTTTCCAGCATCAGCAGATCCACGCCGCCTTCGACCAGAGCCGCGATCTGTTCGCGGAAGGCGGTACGGGCTTCTTCGAAAGATGTCTTGCCCAGCGGTTCGATACGCACACCAAGTGGTCCGACCGATCCGGCTACCCAGACGTCAAAACTCTTGGCGGCTTCGCGCGCCAGCCGCGCTCCTGCAAAATTGATTTCGCGCACCTGGCTAGCCATGCTGTGCCGCGCCAAGCGGAATGAATTTCCACCAAAAGTATTGGTTTCAATAATCTCCGCACCTGCCTGCAAATACTCGTGGTGGATGCCTCGTATCAGGTCAGGTTGGGAAACGTTTAACTCGTCATAGCAGCGATTGATGAAGATTCCCTTGGCATAGAGCAGGGTTCCCATCGCGCCGTCGCACAGGACGGCGGACTGTTTTATCCGGGTCAATAGATCAATAGCCATTCACTCCAGAATACAAGAGGACTGTTGCTTTTGCATATTGGCGACTGGCAGGTCGGAGCATGCGCCAAATTCTCCGAAGTCGCTCTGTTATAATCCGGTTTCTTGCATCTAAATCTCTGTCCCTCATGCTCTTCGGAGTCCCAGGTTTGAAGAGAATCTTAATAAGCATTCTTGCGCTCATAGCTGGCAGTGTGACCATTATTTCCTGCGGAAGCAGTTCTAACAGCTCTTCCAGTTCCTCCAGCACCACGACGACTCATAAGCCCAGCGGAATCAAGTTCCGAGTCTTTATTTCGAATCCCCTCTACCCGCAAGGCACAACGGGGGCCGTGGTGAATACGCAGGTGCTGAACATTGTGGATGCCACACTGGACAAGCTTGCCCTCACTTTTTTTGTTCCGTTGACGGGCATCAGCTTGCAGCCCTCGCTCATGACGCTTGCCCCCAATGGAAAGTACACGGCAGTCTTCAGCCCCAATGGCAACACTGTGGCGATCGTCGACAACGCGACTGAAGCCGTGGCAGTCCCAACCGGATCCACCACGCCATTGCCTGCCATCCCCTTGCCCGGCCTTACCGAGAGCCTCGTGGTCAGTAATTTTGCGACCACCGCCTATGCCGCCGTACCCACGGCCCCGATCGCGGGACAGTCTCCGGGAGCCGTCGTGGTGATGAGTCTACAAACCGGGTCCGTATCCGCAACCATCCCCGCGCCTGGTGCGCACTTTATCGTGCTCAGCCCGGACGGTAACCACCTCCTGGTGTTTAGCGATAACTCCGACACGGTAACCGTGATTGCGACACCCTCGATCGGTACTGCCACCGATCCACGGAGTTACATTAGCGGCTTTGATCGGCCAGTGTGGGGCATTTTCTCCAGCAACACCTCGGCTTACATTTTGAATTGCGGCGCCCAATGCGGCGGGACCGCGGCAGGAGTCAGCGTCGCGGAAGTGGGCGCCTCTGCTGCGACGAGCACAACTCCGGTAAGCGCTGCCACTTTTGGTGTGGTGAGCGGTTCCACCCTATACGTGGCGGGAACTCCACCCGGAACGAATACTTGTACCGGGAGCGTAACTGCCGCCCCTACCTGCGGCAGGCTGACTGCCATTAATACCAACTCGATGACCGTTACTGGTTCGGCCATCATCACGGATGGCTACCACGGTCGCATGCAGGTAAGCCAGAACGGGCAGCTCTTCATTGGTTCGTACGGCTGCACAAATATCAATATCGTCGGTGGCGAGGTTCGCGGCTGTTTATCCATCTTCAACACAAATACTGGCGGTGTCGTGATTCCTCCGAGCAATGGCAATGTAACCGGCCTGCAGCAAATCACCGGACGCAATACGGTGTATGTTATCCAGAACGCGGAACTGGGCATCTACGACACGATGACTGACGCGTTGCAGGTGACCCCATCTAACGGTAACAATAACGATGGCCAGATCGATATCGTCGGCCAGCCGTTCGACGTGAAGCTGGTGGATTGAGAGAGCTTTACACTGTGACTTCCAATGCGTACCTGCTTCAATGTGCTCGTTGCCCTTTGCATTCTGATGGCATCAGCATTGGCAAGCGCCCAAACCCCAGTCGGTACTACAACCGTATTTCATAGCGATCATCAGCCCATCACTATCGAGCGCTTCGATCCTAAAAGCGGAAGCTCTCACCTGGCGATATTGTTGGTGCACGGCGGAGGAGGGCCGCAAGGGGATTGGAGGAAGACTGGAATTCTCGAGGCACTCACAACGGCTGGCTACTCTGTCTTCGTTCCTCACTTTTTCGATGGCCCCGGGCAATGGAGTCCTGGGGTTAAGCCGCAGATGTTCCTTGCCTATATCAGGACCTTGAACGATGCCACTCGTTACATCGCGGCGCAGCCGGAAATCCGGAATAAGGGAATCGGGGTCGTCGGCTTCTCGCTGGGAGGCTATCTGGCACTTGCTCTGGCGGAAGAGGAACGCAGCCATCCTCCGCCGTTGCGTTCGCCGGAAATCAAGGCTGTGGTCGAGTTCTTTGGCGGAATGCCAGGCTTCGCGGAAGAGCGTTTAACCACCATGCCGCCGGTATTAATCCTGCATGGTGAAGACGATGACGTTGTTCCGGTCAGCAACGCCTACGATTTGGAAAAACTGCTCAAGAACAAAGCGGTTCCGTACGAGATCAAAATTTACCCTCATCAGGGGCACGGCTTCAGCGGCGATGCGGTGGAGGACTCCAAAAAGCGGACAGTTTCGTTCTTGTCCGCTCACTTGCACTAGACGACTACGGAGCCTGAAACCGTTCTATCTCTCCGGCTCCAGCACCAACTCATGCGCCCGCGCCTTGTCCACCGCCGGTCCTGAAAACGGCCAGGCGAAAGTGAAGCTCTCGTACCAGGCGCTCCACTGGTCCAAGTAGTAGGGGCTGAGCAGATTCCCCGCCTCGCCCGTCACCAGATTCAGAGTGGACTGATCGAGATTCGCGAGATCAACCGTCATTCGTTCCGACGGTCCGTGGCTGCGCGATACCGCCTTTACGGTGTATTCGCTCCCCGATTGTGGCTGCAATCCCGGTCCGGTCCAACGGCGCAAAAGCGGAATCCTGCCATAGATCGGGTGCTGGATCTCGACGGGATGAAAATTCCCCCACCTCCAGGAGTTCAAGTCCTGCGGCGCATCTGAACCCCGTGCCGGATTCGAATCGACGGCGGCCTCAACCGCTGCGG
>Ga0265760_10000214_pt1 | contig 15581 bp, 18 predicted proteins | sample NZIome_2_FD_200831 | JGI IMG/M metagenome (GOLD analysis project Ga0265760, IMG submission 200831) | Metatranscriptome of rhizosphere microbial communities from Maridalen valley, Oslo, Norway - NZI1 (Metagenome Metatranscriptome) | ecosystem: Host-associated > Plants > Roots > Rhizosphere >...
GACGAATTTATTGTTCTGATGCCGGAGACCGGTCCCGATCAGGCCATTGTTCTGGCGGAACGCCTGCGGCAGTGGATTGCCAGCGATCCCATGCTGAGCGAGCACAAAATCACGGGAAGCTTCGGGGTCGCGAGTTTCCCGATGCACGGCTTTTCGATTGAAGACATTATTCGCGTGGCCGACGCCGGCATGTATGTTTCGAAGCGTTCCGGCGGGAATCGCGTGTCCACAGCGGAAGAGTTCGCCGAAGGCCAGGATTTTGCGCGGCAGCGGCAACAGGTTTCGGTCTACATCGAAGGCTTCTTGCAGCGCGAGCACACAGGGTTAGAGTACGTCGAAGAGCTGACCACGACGTTGCGCAAACTTTGCGGCGGAGATGAGGACTGCAACCTTGGCTTGCTCCGGGAGTCGATCGAGATTCTGAGCCGCGCCGTGGAATCGCGCGAACTGCGCACTGCCGGACATGGCGACCTGGTGGCCCGTTACACCGAAATCATCGCGCGGGCGCTGCGTCTGCCCGCGGAACAAACTGCCGACCTGGTCTATGCCGCGCGGGTGCACGACGTGGGCAAAATCTTCGTGCCCGAGCGCATCCTGAACAAGCCCGGCCCGCTCTCCGATGAAGAGTTCGCCCGGGTCCGCAGGCATGCCGAGGTGGGAGCCGAGATTGTCGGCATGCTTCCGCGCAGCGAAAACATGTGCGCCGCGATTGCCCACCACCACCAACGCTTCGACGGGTCAGGCTATCCCGATGGCCTGATCGGCGAACAAATCCCTGTGTGGGCGCGCATCATTGGCCTCACGGATGCCTATGCCAACATGCTGACCGAGCAATCCATTTCGGCAGCCCGGACGCCCGATCAGGCGCTGGACGAGTTGGCCAAAATGAGCGGGACTCGATTTGACGGCATGCTGGTCCGGCTGTTGCTGCGCGAGTTGAAGTCGGAGCGGATGTCGTTTCCTAACTTGGGAGGGTAGAGGGGCTTCGGGCTGCTAGCTTTTAGCTTTCGGTTTTTCGTTTCGGGTTTCTTGCCCACTTCCCCACTTGCAACTGGAAACCGGAAACTGGACACTAGCTGTCATGTCCATTCCTCTTTCTCTTTCAGGCAAGGTGGCTCTCATTTCCGGTGGGTCGCGGGGCATTGGAGCGGCGACCGTGCGGATGTTCGCGGCCGCGGACGCCAAGATTGTGTTCAGCTATCAGAAGGCTCGGTCTCAGGCGGAGGCGCTGGCTCGGGAATGTGGCAGGGAGAATTGCCATCCCGTTGCGAGTAACCTCGACAGTCCCGAGGCCGCCCGCGCGCTGGTGGCTGAAGCCGTCAAGCATTTCGGGCGGCTCGATATTCTGGTGGCCAACCACGGCGTCTGGCCGCCGGAGGATGTGGCCATCGAGCGCATGTCCGATGAGCAGTGGCGCTCCACCATGGCCATTAATCTGGACGCGGTTTTTGGGCTGGTAAAACATGGAGTCGGGCAGATGAAGTCGCAACCGCGGGCGGAGATTATGGCGGGGCGCGACACGTCGTCGCACGCCCTATCTGGCCCCGTCGCTTCGGGTCACGCAACTTCTGGTCTGGCCGCCGCCGGGCACATCGTGCTGATCAGTTCCACCAGTGGACAGCGCGGCGAGGCTTTTCATTGCGACTATTCCGCAACCAAGGGCGCGCTGATCAGCATGACGAAGAGCCTCTCCACGGAACTGGCCGCGGCCGGCATTTACGTGAATTGCGTTGCGCCAGGATGGGTCGACACCGACATGTCGAAACCGGCCCTGGACGATCCCAAGGTAGGCGAAGAGATTCGCCGCGACATTCCGCTGGGCCGCGCCGGCCGGCCGGAGGAGATTGCGGCCCCCGTGTTGTTTCTGTGCACCGAGCTCGCCGGATTCATCACCGGAGAAGTCTTCAACGTGAATGGTGGCGCGGTTCTGGCGGGCTAGAGGGCGCGAGTGGGGTCGTTGAGGGCGCTAAGAGATGAATGCGGCAAAAATGCTTCCTGGGCTCCGCCTGCGAGCCTGTTCGTGCATCCAAGAACTGAGGATATTCGCAGCTGCGAGCGGGAATTCCACGCGAAACGCTACAATTCTGTTTGCAGGTACCGACCCCTTCAACCTGGATGAAACGGCTTCTTCCTATTTTGTTTTTGGCGACCCCGTCTCTCGGGACTGCGGTCTTGGCGATCGCATTCCCGGCGATGCCGGCCTGGGGACAGGCTCCGGCTGGAGCAACTCCGTCCGCCACGCAATCTTCTTCGCCAGTGAACGCACCGAGCGCAGCCCCAGCGAGCCCGCCGGGTCCAATCATGCCCATGGATCAGGAGAATGCGCGGAAAGCGAAGGATCTGCTGAATCAGGCGATCCAGGCGCTGGGCGGGCAGGCTTATCTCGACATCCACGACAAAGAGATGCAGGGGCGCGGATACAGCTTCTATCACGGCCGCCCCACCAGCACGGGCGTGCTGTTCTGGAGCTTTTTCGAGTTTCCCGACAAGCAGCGCGACGAACTTAGCAAGGAACGCGACGTTGCGGAGGTTTACGTTGGGAACAAGGGGTACGAAATCACCTACAAAGGCGTTCATCCCATGGACGAAAAAGATCTTACGCCCTACCTGCGACGGCGTCAGTTCTCGTTAGACAATCTTCTCCGCAGCTGGATCAACGATCCGAAAGTGGCGCTCTTCTACGAAGGCAACGCCATCGCCGCCGAAAAGCCCGCTCTCAAAGTGACGCTGATCAACGACAAGGATGAGGCGGTTAGTTTGTATGTGGATGCCGACACGCATCTTCCACTGAAAAAGACATTCCGCTGGCGCGACCCGGTCGACAAGCAGCCAAATCTGGAGGAAGAGATCTACGATAACTATCGCCCAGTGCAGGGGATCATGACGCCTTTCAGCCTGACCCGTTATTTCAACGAAGATATGGCAGGCCAGCGCTTTCTCAGTGGAGCGACCTACAACCAGAATCTGGACCAAACCATGTTCGATCCGCATTCCGGGTACGATCCCAACAAAGTCCCGAATAAACGCTCGTCCAAGCACTAGTGGGGGCAGAAAGGTCGCCTCCGGCCGCGTTCAGGCGGTTAACTGATAGAACGGACAGGGTTTGCGCTTCCTGCGCGGCAGATACCAAGTTGGTTCCAAGTCTGCGATCTGCCACGGAGTGTGGCTTTTTTGCCACACACGGATTTTCCCGCCGAGCGGTAATCTATTGGTTCGCCGAAACATAACAGGTTTCTTATCTGACGCAGGAGCAGACAATCCGCACTGCCGTGGAGTGCACGGGCATTGGCCTGCATAGCGGCGCTCCGGTTTCTTTGCGAATACTCCCGGCTTCTCCCGCGACAGGCATTCGTTTTCGCCGCACCGATCTGGACGGTTTTGAAATCGAGGCCGTTGGCCTGAATGTGGCGCGCGTGAGTTACGCCACCAGCCTGATGAAAAAAGGCGTGCTCATTTCCACGACAGAACATATTCTTTCCGCTTTCATCGGCATGGGGATCGACAACGCGATTGTGGAGCTGGATAACCTGGAGCTGCCCATCCTCGACGGCAGCGCCCGGCCGTTTGTGGAGATGATTCAGAAGGCGGGCATCCGCAAGCAGCGGCGGCCGCGCAAGTATCTGAGAATCCGACGCGAACTGGAAATGCGCGAAGGCAACAAGTTTATTGCGGTATATCCCGCCGAGACTTATTCAGTTTCCTACTCCATCAATTTTCCCCATCCGCTCATCGGCAAAGAAACTTTTCAGGTGGAACTCTCGAACGGCAACTATCTGCGCCACATTGCGGGGGCGCGCACGTTTGGTTCGCGCGAGGATGAGCGGGCGATGCGGAATATGGGCCTGATTCGCGGCGCGTCCCGCGAAAACTGCATTGTCCTGACGAAGGATGGCGTGGAGAACGGACCGCTGCGTTTCGCCGACGAATTCGTGCGGCACAAGGTTCTGGATCTGGTAGGCGACCTGGCTTTGCTGGGGAGGCAAATTCTGGGCAAGGTGGTGGCCGACCGCGCGGGTCATGCCATGCATACGGCGCTGGTTTCTCGCATTCTGCGCGACAAGACTCTGTGGGAGGAAGTCACTCTTGATCAGGAAGAGGCCGCAAGCGTGCACGGGGCTGTGGCGCATGCTTCGGCAGGGTCTGCCTTTTAGGCGCGACTCTCCTGTGGCGAAGACTTTTACTCTGAACTCTGAAATGTCCGCTCCGCACAATCAAAACCTAACCACAGGCAAGAACTGGTGGCGCATCTGCTAGTCTGCGGGCTCGCTAGGGGCCTGATCGGGATGACAGATCTCTTCCGGCTGTTGCTGCAGCAGCCGTTGCAGTTCAGCTCTCGTCTGGTGAATCAGGGCGGCGGCGAACTGGCGGGCGGATTCCTGGCGCTCGGCTGATAGCTCCTTCACTCGCATGTCGAGCAGCGGCATGTCTTCTTCAAACCAGCGCAGGGTTTTTTGCACGCGGGCAATGCGAAAGTCGTTGGTCAGCATGAGGATGGCTCTCCCGTAAACTACTAGGGTGCCACGGTGATGGGGAGGCGCAAGTCTCAAAGTGGATACCTGGGAAGTGTCGGGCGCCGACGCCGAGAAGCGAAATCGTGGCGAAACGCCCCTTTGGAAGCCGCCAACAAGTGCGGGAGTGCAAGGGATCCTTCGACTGCGCAGGATTGTCCTTGGGACGATCATGCTTCGCTTCAGGACTGAGCGAGTGATGGCAGAGAAGGTACGGCGGGACTATTGGAGGTTTTCTGGCGCGGACCCGATGCGATCTTTGGCGCCCGGGAATTCTTTCTCCATGCGCTCGTCGAGCCATTTTTCGAGCAGCTTTTGCGTGCTTTCAGCAAGGCCGTGGAAACGGAAGCCGGCGCGGCCTTTCAGGTCGGCCCAGGCCACTTCGGTTTCGACATCGATGCTCAGGTTGATGTCGGGAATCACAAACTTCAGGCGCGGCGTGGCTCCCTTGGGCATGGCGTCGCGCATGGCCAGCGCGATTCCGCCCTCGCTGACGTTGGTGCTGGTGGCCTTCAGTTCCTTCTCGCCCAGGAAAACGCTGACCGGCATTTTCAGCGGCTGCCGGAAATAGCGGCGGCGTTCTTTCAACATGAAATTCAAGGCCGCGTGGAAACAGCGCGAGGCGTTCAGGTTGCTGATGGGCTTTTGCAGGACAAAGTTCGCGCCCATGCCGAAGGCATCCTGGGTGGTTGTCTTTTTGCCGTTGAGGATGGCGAAGGTTACGGAGTTCTTATTGCTGGGCGTGCTGCGCAGGCCCTGCAGCACTTCTAAACCGCCGGTCAGATCGTCGCAATCGACGATGACGGCATCGAACTTTTCGGAGACCAGAATATCCGCCGCGGCGCGAGCCTCCTGGCAGAGTTCCACATCGATCGACAGCTTCTCCAGGGTGGGCCGGATAACCCGTACCAGATCGCTGTCCCGGCTCAGTAGAAGAGACTCCAACGTCATAGGGTCGATTCTAGGAGTGCGTTCATCTCCCCGAAAGTGACTAAGGTAACGGTGGGCGACTGTCCTGGCGGACATTACCGGGTGGGAATCAGGGTGACATCATTCCTCAAGGTGGTAGTCTGACGGCGGCGCTGGTTATGAACACAGTTGTCTATCTCTCGCTCGGCGCGAATGTCGGAGATTGCGCGCGTAACATTCGTGAAGCGATCATGCGCCTGGGTTCGGCGGGGCGTGTGGTTGCGGCTTCTTCTTTTTACGAAACTGAGCCGGTGGAATTTACTGAGCAGGCATGGTTTCTGAATTGTGCGGTGGCGCTCGAAACGGCGTGCACGCCGGCCCAGCTCATGGCGGTCCTGCTTACCATCGAGCGGGAGATGGGGCGGCAGCGCACCCAGAAAAAAGGCCCGCGCACCATCGACATTGACATTCTGCTTTTCGGCGACACGGTGATCGATTCGCCGGAACTGACGATTCCACATCCTGCGATGCAGCAGCGGCGCTTCGTGCTCGAGCCGCTGGCCGAAATCGCTGCCGAGGCGCGGCATCCGGTGCTGGGGAAAACTGTTGGCGAGTTGCTGGCGGTGCTGCCTGCAGGGCAGACCGTGCGGAGAATTCCGATCCGGGCCACGGATTGACGCGGATTAAGATCACCCTCCCTCCTATAGATTCCGTTTTTGTGCTTGATTTGTCCCAGAATCCGACGAAAGTCCACCTCTGCCCTGGCAGGTAAAGATCACTCTATAATGGCTGCCGTTTACCAGTTCACAATTCTGCTTCACTTGCGAGCATGACCATGGCGAGCATACAGCACTGGCGATCGACTCTCCTCCCGCTTGCTCTATCGGTGGTGTCAACCTTGCTGCTCGCTGAATCGAAGCGAGCCACTGTGGACCAAGTTGCGCACCCCGCCCTACGAGTGACGACTTCCGCTGGGACTGGATTATTGCCGATTTATGTATCGAGTGACTGGAGCAGACCTCAGCCGGGAGTGACACGCGCCATCGTTATCTTCCATGGTAAGAAGCGGAACGCTGAAAAGCGAGGCTCGCTTCGTGGTCTGTCCGCGGAATGCGCAAAAAACGGTGGCTGTTTTTTCCTACGGCACTTCCTACGGGACGATGATGCGGCTGCCCGCTTCCTGCGGCGTGATTACGCTTGATTCTTTCTCGGGAAACTGCGCTACCAGAAACTCTGTGAACGCTCGCGCTTTGGGACGGCCTGATGTGCGCCCGTATCCCAGACGCACCAGGAACACCAGGGCCTTCAGCACATCGGAATCGCGCACGGTGGAGTAGCCGATGTGCTTCTGCTCGGCCTCGCGGTATTCCTTCAGCATGGTTTCGACTTCGGCGGCCACGCGTTGTTGTGGGACGCTCGGGATCGCCTGCTCGTAATGCAGGCCGGAATTCACCAGACGCTGGTAGCTGGTGGTAAGGGCAGAGAGCGCCGCGATCAGATCGCCATCGGTCAAGGAACGGTCCGAGCGGACTGCCTTGGCGAGCGCGAAGGTCAGGCCCATCAGCAAATGCTCGCGTTCGTAGAGGAACTGGTCGGGAACTTCCACCTTTAGAAACAATGTCTCGCGATCGATCTGACGGATCTGATCTGTGGAACGTGGCTTGTCGTGCTGCCGCGCCTGCCGCAGATAGGAACAATCGCTGGGGCAATCAAGCGTGACTTCGCGCTGCTCGCCGCAACACTGCGGGCAGATGCGGCCGTGCAGGGCCGGGCAAAAACGTTTCTCTTTGCGAACTTCGCAGATGGCGCAACTCAAGAAAAAATCTCCTGTGAGTATTATGTCATCCCGTCAGGAGTGGGCGCATCCGCCCGATTGTTTGAGTTTGTTTCCTGGGTCTCGGTGTCTCTGTGGTGAATTCGTGCTTGGTTCTCAACCTACAAAAACGCTTTTAATGGCTGTTTTGGAACCTGAGTCCATGGAAGGCCGCGTAAAAAGGGCCTTCCCCACGTACCACATTTGCCAAACCCGCGTAAAATCAGGTGTTTTTCCACAGGGTTGTGGTAGTAAAATGGCGGCCAACGGAATTACATTATTTTTTCCGAGGAGGAAGTACATGGCATCTGGTTTGACTAAAACGCAACTCGTCCGCCTTCTGGCGGAAAAGAATGAACTCAACAACAAGCAGGCCGCGGCGTTCCTGGAGCACCTGGCCGATACTGCGATCAAAGAGACGAAGAAGAACGGCGTGTTCGTGGTCCCCGGACTGGGCCGCCTGGTGAAGGCGCACCGCAAAGCCCGCGTGGGACGGAATCCGCAGACCGGCGAACCCATCCAGATCAAGGCCAAGACCGTGGTGAAGTTCCGCGTCGCCAAGGCCGCGAAGGACGCGATCGCTCCGAAGAAGCCGTAGGTTTTGCTTGCGATTGATTTCGAAGGCCGGCTTAGGCCGGCCTTTGGTTTTTGCGGCGCTTGCGTGCCGCCGTCTCGGCGGCTGTAGGGCTCCGAGCGACAAAGTTGACCGGTCGACTTTCGGCTTCGTGGATCGAGTTGGCGGGCAGGGGTGCCCGCCCCACATTTGACCCGGAAAGGCTTTCGGCGATGCTCCATTGGATTGTGGTCGGAATCGGCGACATCGCGATTCGCCGTGTCATTCCTGCCATTCAGGCTGAATCGAGAAGCCAGCTGTATGGCGTGATCACACGCGATCCGGACAAGGCGGCCGGGCTGCATACCCGAGTGTGGTCTTCGCTGGACGAGGCTCTTGCCGATCCAGCCGCTCGCGCTGACGCTGCGAACCAAGCACAAGCCGTCTACATTGCTACGCCGGTATTTCTGCACGCGCCGCAAACCATCCAATCGTTTCGCGCGGGCCGACCTGTGCTTTGCGAAAAACCGCTGGCGATGAATCTGGCAGAGGCGCGGTTGATGCTTCAGGCTTCGAAGGACGCTGCGAAAACTTTTGGGGTCGCCTACTATCGGCGTTTTTATCCCAAGGTGGAGCGCGCCAGGCAGTTGCTCGCGGCTGGAGCTATCGGAAAACCCGTGCTCGCCGAACTCACTTGCCATTCCTGGCTGGATGGCACGGAGAGCGAGCGCAATTGGTTGATCGATCCGGCGTAGGCTGGAGGCGGTCCACTTTACGACATCGCGTCGCATCGCATCGACGTTCTCAACCATTTATTTGGACAGCCGCTGCGAGTTTCAGGACATCTCTCGAACGCGGTGCACCACTATGAAGTCGAAGACAATGCCACAGTCATGATTGACTATGCGAATGGCGTACGCGGGATCGTGGACGTGCGCTGGCATTCCAAGGTGGGGCGCGACGAATGCCGCATCCGCGGCACTGATGGGGAGATGGAAATGAGTCCGCTGAACGGGCCTGACCTGGTCTATCCCGGTGGAAGGGAACAGCTTCCGGCGCACGCCAATCTGCATTATCCGATGATGGAAAATTTTGTGGCTGCGGTGCTGGACCATGCGCCGCTGGTTTCGAGCGGGGAGTCGGCGATCTGGACGGACTGGGTTACTGAGCAAGCAAAACGAAGCATCCGCGAATTCTAGGCTCATGCTGGGGGTGGTGCGAGCTGGTTCTCGGCCCTCCGGAATCGGTGATAGGCGAACGCTCCGCGAATCGCGTTGATGTAGGTCAGGATAAAAATAATTGTGAGGACTCCGAGCGCACCGCTCGGATTCGTTACCAATTTATAGCCCACTTCGAGCAGGTACATCAGCAACCCGACGATTGCCCAGGCTCGGGACACTTTTGAAATTCGCCACGCAATCAATGCGAATATCACCGCGTCAATCAAGCCCCATGCGTCGAGCCCAAGAATCGGCTTGCGATAAACAATGCTCAGAATGGCGATCAGTGCCGTGACCGCGGCAATGAATCCACTGATTCCTACCGCTGCTTTGGTTGCGTGCTGGGCAGAGCTCTCATCTTCGATGGTCGGCCAATACCATGCCATGAAAACCTCCGAGCTAAGCTAAATCGCGGCGGTTCTGAACCCTTCACTTTCCATATTCGTTTTTCACCACCTCGCCGCCCTTCATCACAAATTTCACATGCTCCAGCGTGGTCACGTCTTTGAGCGGATCGCCATCGACGGCAACGAGGTCGGCCCAGGCACCGGGCTCGAGGCTTCCCACTTTTCCCGGCCATCCCAGCAGATCCGCGGCGTTCATCGTGGCCGCCTGAATGGCCTGCAAAGGCGTCAGCCCAAGCTTCACCATAACTGCAAACTCGCGTGCATTCAGTCCGTGGGGATAAACCGCGGCGTCGGTGCCAAATGCAACTTTCACTCCGCTGGCAAACGCGTGCGCGATGTTCTTGCGTGCGACCGGTATAACGGTTTTGGCCTTGCCGAGCAGGAAGTCGGGCACGTGATTTCTCTCGGCGTTCTCCAGAAACCAATCGCCCAGGTAAAGCGTGGGCACAAGATAAGTGCCGTTCTTCTTCATCTCCGCGATTCCCGCATCGTCAATGTAGGAACCGTGCTCAATGGAATCCACTCCCGCCTCTGACGCCCAGAGAATGCCCTGCGCCCCATGCGCGTGGGCGGCAACTTTTCGTCCCAGGCGGTGAGCATCCGCGACGATGGCCTTCATCTCCTCCAACGTGTATTGGGAAGCCTGCGGATCGTCGCCCTTGGAAAGCACTCCGCCGGTCGCGCAGATCTTGATCAAATCGGAACCGTACTTGATGTTCTCGCGGACCTTGTGCTGCACGGCCGCAATCCCGTCGGCCACTCCGTCTCCCGTAGCGTGATACTCGTAGGGCAGCAGATTGTTGTCGCAGTGGCCGCCAGTGATGCCGAGCGCTGGCCCGCTTACCAGCATTCTCGGCCCGGGTACGTCGCCGGCGTTGATTGCGTCGCGCAGAGCGACGTCGCTGTATCCTTCGGCACCCACGTTGCGCACGGTAGTGAAACCCGCCTGCAGGGCCAGGCGGGCGTTCTTGGCCCCGGTGAGCGCCGAGCGCAGCACGGAAACTCCGAGTTCCTCGTATCCGAACCGCGGATCGTAGGTCAGGTGCGTATGCGCGTCAATCAAGCCGGGCAGCACGGTTGCGTTCGGCAGTTCGATGCGTAGGGCATCCGGGGGTTCTTTGGTTTCCGGGGATGGGCCGGCGCTGACGATTCTTCCGTCTTCGATAATGAAAGTCTCATCCGAAAGCAGCTTGCCGGTCTTCACGTCGAGCGCGTGCCCGGCGTGTACCACCACCCTTCTGGGACTCTGCTGGGCGATGACCGGCACCGCCAGTAAGAGCATCGCGGCGGTAAGCGTTGCGAGACGTTGCCATCTTTTCACAGGACAAGCTCCTCTCGTTCGTAGTGCTTGCGACAGCAAACCTGGCAGCGGCAGACTGCGAGAAAGCGCGGGAGAGCCCCACACCGGCGAGTCCTCATTGCCGAGGATGAAACGCCGGCAAAGTCAAAAATGGCGGACAAGAGTGTCCGTCCTACACGATCAAATCAAGTGCCAGATCAACGGCCATCGATCGGGTAAGCGAGCGCCCCGGGATCAGGTTTATCGGACCGGGTTTATCGGACCAGGTTTATCCTCCCGGGCCGTCATTGGAAACGTATTGCTCGAGCGACTCGAGCTCGCGGCTCAGGTCGTCGACCCGCCACTCCAACAGGTTGCGGATGGAGAGAATGCCGAGCAGTTTGCCGTTGTCGTCGGCCACGGGCAGGTGGCGAAAGTGACGCTCCAGCATGATGGTGAGGGCTTCGCCGGCGCCGGTGCCGCGCGTGGCCATTTCTACGGGCGTAGTCATCAGCTCGTGCACTGGAGTAGTCCTCGGGTCGGTGCGGCTGAGGGCCATTTTGCGGAGCACGTCGCGTTCGGTGAAGATTCCGGCGACACGGTAGTCGCTGTCGACCACGGCGACCGCTCCTACGTGGTGATCGAGCATTTTGTGAATGGCGTCGGCTACGCTGGCTTCGAGCGGTACGGCGGCAATCTCCTGGTCACAAAGTTCGAGCACGCTCATAAGCGCCTCCCTCAGTTCGTTCGGCAATCTGGGCGGAATCTCCGTCCCGGTTCGGCATGGGTATCCCGCGAGAAACCGGGATTGACGCATTATGATCGCAGCGAGGCTGATGTCAAGCGAATTTGAGATGGAGTTCCACAATTGTCGCGAGCCTGAACGAACCGAGGATCAGGATATGATCTGCTCGGGCTTTCAAGACGCGGACTGAACCCAAGGGGAGGGAATTTTGCTGATTCGTGTCGCGGATCCAGAAGACGCGGAGGCCGTCAGCAACGTGATCAACGCCGCCTTTCGAAAGGCGGAAAGCTTTCTGATTGATCGCGACCGCATCGATCTGCCGACGGTGCGGGAGCTTCTCAGAACCGGGGCGTTCCTGGTCGCCGAGCGAAACAAAGTTGTGGTGGGTTGTGTGCACGTCGAAATGAGGGGCGAGAGGTCTTACCTGGGGCTGCTGTCGGTCAATCCCCAGGGGCAGATGTCCGGCGTGGGTTCGAAGCTGATGACCGCTGCCGAAGATTATTGCGCAAAAGCCGGCAGCCATTTTATGGACTTGCGGATCGTCAGCGTGCGCAGGGAACTGCCGGAGTTCTATCACCGGCGTGGATACGTTGAAACCGGCACGTCTCCATTCACTCCGGGGCTGGAGCCGAAACTGCCCTGCCATTTCGTCAACATGTCGAAGCCGCTGCGGTAAATCCCAGGGTTGTTTTTGGACGGCTTAGCGGCCACTCCCGCCGTGCCGTTCCCCTTCCGTTACTCCGTCACTCTCGCGTCCGCTTCAATCTCGACCAGAATCTCGGGTGAGATTAAAGCGCTCACCTGCACCATTGAGGTTGCCGGACGAATGTCGCGAAATACTTCTCCGTGAGCCTTGCCGATTTTTTCCCACTCCGCGATGTTGACAACAAAGATGCGGGTGCGGACGACATCTTTCATGCTCGCGCCGGCCTGGTGCAGCGCGGTTTCAATGTTCTTCAGGATCTGCACCGCTTGCGCATAGGCGTCGCCCAGGCCGACGATCTTGCCGTCGGGTCCGGTTGCTGTGGTGCCCGATACATGGATGTCAGGGCCGAGTTTCACCGCACGTGAGTAACCCACAATCGGTTCCCACTGGGTACCGCTGGAAATGTTCTGCCTTTGCATCGAGGTCTCCTGGCGGTGATTTTACAAGTTCGCCACAAGGCGTGCCGGAAGTGCCGTAGATCGACCTAATTGGCAGCCGCTGGGTGCGACTGCCAGCAAAATGCGCGAGTGGACGCGCCGACTGCACGCCTCGCATCTGAGTAATCAGGAAAATGAATCACGAGGATAAACAAAAGTCACTTGCGTATAAATTCAACCTGATGTATCTAACACGCTAAGCAGTTGAAACTCCTTGCCAGTTGCGGAGTTTCGGGAGCCCAAAGCCATGATTGAGGAATCGCATCCGCTGCAGGAGCTTTTTCAAGCTTTAGTCGGACGCCACTATGCCGAGGAAATCGGCATCCGCGATCCGCAAGTGGTGGCTTACGTTTCACATTTGCTGGCGGAATTCTGCGAGGCCGATCAGCTGTTCAAGATTCGCGGTACGGCCAATCGTCCGCTCGCCGACGTCGGCGAGATGCTGCTCGAATCTGACCCCGTCTATGGGCCTGCGCCTTCTTTTGACCGCGAGCGGCAGGTTCGCAAACACATCGGCGACTACACACTTTTCTTCGCGGGAATGTTTCCCGAGAGCATCAATCACTTCCGGCTGCGCCGCAGCCGCCTGGAGAATTTTGTCGATTGGATGAAGGCGGGCAAGGAAAGCTATTACGTCGTCTCCAAGTTCGAACACTTCGAGTACGCCAAGGTCGCGCCCCTGTTCGCCAGCCTCTCCAAGAATTTCGAAGCCTGCGTCTACGGTCTCAACATGGTGAAGAACGATCTGCAGGAGATGCAGCATCCCATCGTGCGCAGAGACGATGAGCTGATTATGTAGCATCCGTGTTTGCGTGCGGGCTTTCGCACGAGCGTCGGCATTTACCCGTGGGTGGGCGTTTCGACACGTAGGTTTGTCCTCCGGTTCTTCTGTGGATCATCCTCGAACGACCGCTCCGCTGGCCATGCGGTAGAAACTGAGTGCGGCGCTGCCTTGCACCAGTTTCCGGAATCTGCGCAGAGCGCCGAACTCGTCTCCGGGATCGAACCGTTTTTCGTGCTCCGCAATCACCAGCGACATTGCCCAGATCACGCTGGAATTCTCCAGCGCGCGCAGGGTTTCCGCGTAGGCATCTTTCATAGGGTAGGGAGGATCGAGATACACGACGTCGGCTGTGATGTGCTCGCGTTCCATGCGCCAGGATGCACGCGTCCACTCCTCCTGAAAAATCCTGTAGCCGCTTCTTAGCCCCAGGCTCTCCAGGTTGTCGCGAATCAGTTGCGCCGCCGGCTCGGAGGATTCCACGAAGTACGACTGCTTGGCTCCTCGGCTGAGGGCTTCGATACCTACGGCTCCCGTGCCCGCGAAAATGTCGAGCCACACCGTGCCTTCGAGCGCCGCCGGATTTCCCGCGGTCAGCACGTCGAACAGGGTTTCCCGCAGCCGGTCGGAGGTGGGGCGGATATCGCTCCCGCGCAACGAGCGCAGAGGCCGGCTCCGATATTTTCCCGCAATCACTCGCATGACTCTGCACCTCGATGGGCCGAACGAATGCTTCCGCGCATGTAGAATAAACACTAGTGGAGGCGAATGAGAAGGGGATGAGAAGCTGGTCCATTCCGATCGGGCGGTTGTTTGAGGTTGAAGTCCGCATCCACCCCACTTTTCTTCTGCTTTTTCTTTTTGTGTTTGCCACCGATTACCGCGCACACAAAGACTTGGCCAGCGCACCGCGCGACCTGGCTGTGGTCGGCATCATTCTGGCCTGCGTTGCGGCTCGCGAATGCGTTCAGATGTTAGTGGCCCGGCGTGAGGGCATGATTCCGAAGGCTGTGATTCTGCTGCCGCTGTGCGGCGTCACGCTGTTTGAGGAAAAACGGCCGGAGGAAAAGCGGGTCGACGAAAAACGGCTTGAGGAAGGAAGATCGGAAGATCGCGCTGGCAAACCTGCGCTGGGCGGTTCGGTTGGGATGCGGGAGATCCGACTTGCGCTGGTCGGGCCGCTTACCAATCTAGTGCTGGCGATTCTGGCCGCCGGTTGTGCGCTGGCGGTGATCGACCATCCCGATCTCTGGAGTTGGCCTTTTTTGCAAGGCGCGAATTTGCCGCGCAGCCTGGTGTGGGCGAATCTCTATCTCGCCGCGCTCAACCTTTTGCCGGCTTATCCTCTCGATGGTGGCCGGATCTTGCGAGCGTTCTTTCTGAGTTCGCTGGACGCACCCGTCGCTACCCGCCGCGCCGTCTCCATCAGCAACGCGATCGCGATGGTCTTCATGATCGCCGGGCTGTTCAGTGATACCTGGCTCACCATGGTGGGGGTCATTGTTTTTTCCGCGGCGCAGTTAGAGGAGCGCGCCATCGTTTTCCAGTCCGTGCTCGACAACGTCCGCCTGGAAGAGATCATGCTCACCGACTTCGCTACGCTCTCACCCGCCGACACGCTGGAAGGCGCGCTGGAAAAGGCGGTGCACTCGCTGCAGGACGATTTTCCCGTGGTCCGCGGCAGTGACATGGTAGGCGTGGTTTCGAAACAGCGCATTCTAGAGGCGCTGCGAGTGGAGGGAAACGGCTACGTGCAAGCTGTGATGAACAAGATTTTTGAAGTATCGGTGCGGCAGGAATCGCTGGGCACCGCGTTCCGCAAGCTCAACACCCGGAACTCCAGCATCATTCCGGTGGTGGAAGACGAGCGCCTGATCGGCATTGTGACTCTGCAGAACTTGATGCATTCCATGACGCTGTTGGCGGAAAGCAGAAAGCTGCGTCGGGACGAAGCGGAATCGTAGCGCGAATTGAAGATTGCCAAGTTTCGCCTGCAGATTTCAGATTGAAGATCGCGGTTCTCACAAAGATCAATCTAAAATCTGCAATCTGAATTCTGCTTTAGAACAGCCGCACTGCTTTCGCCTGCTGCACCGCCGGAATTTTCCGCAGCTTGTTCAGCACAGCCTCTGACACTTGCCCATCCACGTGGACCACGGCAAGCGCCTCGCTCGGCTGATCGGAACCTGCCTCGGCGCTGCGCCGTCCCAGCGAAAAGTTCGC
>Ga0265760_10000215_pt1 | contig 15542 bp, 20 predicted proteins | sample NZIome_2_FD_200831 | JGI IMG/M metagenome (GOLD analysis project Ga0265760, IMG submission 200831) | Metatranscriptome of rhizosphere microbial communities from Maridalen valley, Oslo, Norway - NZI1 (Metagenome Metatranscriptome) | ecosystem: Host-associated > Plants > Roots > Rhizosphere >...
AGGCTGGACCTAAACCCATAGTTAGGGAGGATGTTATGGAACCTGAGTTCCAGTTCCGGCACGATCGCCAAACCGTGAAGTGGCAAGGAGCCTAAACCCCGAAGGTGCAAGCCCGCGTGATCCGGCGAGCGCAACAAAAGCCGGCGGACGGTAGCACGCACTGGTCCTGCCGGAAACTGGCCCAGGGGTTGGCGCTCAGCAAGTCCACGGTACAGCGAATTCTGGCCCAAGCCCAACTGAAACCCCACCGACTGGAACGGTATATGGCCAGCAACGATCCGGATTTTGAGCCTAAGGCGGCTGACATCATCTGTCTGTACTTGAATCCGCCGCAGCATGCGGCTGTGTTTTGCCTCGATGAAAAGACGGCGATTCAGGCTCTGGAACGGCTCGACCCGGTGTTGCCGTTGTCGCCGGGCCGGGCGGAACGGCATCGCTTCGAGTACTACCGCCACGGCACGCTTTCGTTATATGCGGCTCTGGACGTGAAGACCGGCAAAGTGGAAGGCAAGACCGCCAAGCGGCACACCAGCGCCGAGTTCATCGCCTTTCTGGCCCAACTGCCAGTACAAGTTCCTTACACCATCCAACCTTAGGAATGACGCAGCGGGCGCGGAGGCGTATTTGCGTGAGAAGTTCGACCTGCACGAGTGCAAGGGAGAGGGTACGGCCTTTAGAGACACTCGGCCGTGGAGCAATCGCTAGGCGTCACTTGGTTCCTCGGGCTCTGGCCCCCAAGAGATTGATGATCGGGAGGTCGCCCAGTGCCAAAGTTCCTGCGATTTATACGCAAGCTGCGACTACCGAAGTGCAGCATCTGCAATGAACCCGTGGAACTGGAAACTGCAAAGACAGACGAGGATGGGAAAGCTGTTCACGAAGACTGCTACGTCCGCAGGACGCGGCTGAGAGAAATCACGCCACCACCCAAAGCCTCGTGACTATGGGGGCTCCAAATCCACTTCTGCGGTGGGAGGCTCGCACTCGACAAATTCCATCTCAGCTTGGGCGTCCTCGTGGACAACGTGATCCGATGTCCGGCCACACCGGGCGCAAAACCATTCCTGAAGCAGCGGATTCCATCGAATGTCGTGTTTCATCGCGCCAAGCTATATCAGGAATGTCGGCGAATGTCTGTTCGACAGCACGCGGTCAGTCGAAGGTTTAGAGCATTGCGTCACTTCACTTCACCGGCTAGCGGTTGATCTAAGCAACGATATCGCCGCTTATGCATCAAAGCTATGCCGCATTGTGTGGGAGCGCGGCTGAAGGCGAAAGCCTCCGGAGAAATGAAATGACTTCGATTCGTAAGTTAATCACGCACATTGGGCCTTCGAAACTGTCTCCACGTCTATCGCTAATTACGGCTTTGAGCCTGTGCTTCTTTATCGGTATGGCCCCCATGTCTGCTCAAGAAGCGGAATCGTCCCCCGACAAGAGATTACAGAATGCGGCCATCTCCTTCCGTGAAGCGATGCACGAGCCTGATAAGGGTATCCCTCGCGACCTCTTTGATAAATCGCGATGTATTGTGATTATTCCAGGCGTGAAAAAAGCCGCATTTATCGTCGGGGGCAAGTATGGTCGTGGCTTCGTCTCATGCCGTAAGAACGGCACCGGTCGTTTCGGAACGCCTGCCGCGATTCGGATTGAGGGCGGAAGCTATGGTCTGCAAATAGGAGGATCCTCCACGGACGTTTTTCTGCTCATTATGAATGAGGGCGGAATGAAAAAACTGCTAGCGGACAAGTTCACCATGGGAGGCGAGGCCGAGGCCGCAGCCGGTCCGGTGGGCCGCGATACGAGCGCCAACACTGACGTTTTGTTGCATGCCGAAATTCTGTCGTGGTCACGTTCACGGGGTCTTTTCGCCGGGCTATCCCTGGAAGGCTCTACGCTGCGCCCGGATGAAAGTGAAGACACTAAGTTGTATGGCGAGAAAGTCACGAATGAGCAAATTCTACAAGGCGATCTCAATACCCCAACCGGTGCGCGCCCGTTGGTCGCAGAACTCAATCGCTACAGTGCTCGTGGAGAGAATGGTGATGTTGAAGCCTTACGCGACAGGGGCAGGGTAACACTCTCCAACTTGCGTTTCGAAACCGGCAAAGCCGACATCACGTCGGATTCTGAAGCCTCACTGAACGATGCTGTCAATGCGTTGAAAGAACATCCCGATTGGAAGATTCGCGTCGAGGGCTTTACGGACAACGTTGGCTCGCGAGAAGCTAACCTCAAGTTATCTACCGATCGAGCCAATGCGGTCATGAACTGGCTGGCCGAACACGGCATCGACCGCAGCCGCCTCAGTGCCAAAGGGTATGGCGAGGCTCGGCCAGTCGCGAGCAACTCCACGGACGAGGGTCGTGCGAAGAATCGTAGGGTAGAAATCGTTCGCAATAGCTAGACTGCGAATACACCGGGGCTGAGTCCAGAAACACACACTGTCACGATTGACCACATTTTAGGTCGCAAGGGCAACCGGCGTCCCTCCACGAATATCAAATGAGTCACAAGGGATGCGATGCAGCGCGGGGCTAAGAAGCAGCCGACCCGCGACGACCTCGCGGCGATGTGGAAGACGATCCGCGATCAATCGCAAATCATAAAGATGCAGGCCGATAAGATTCCGCATCTTAGAGCGGGTGATTGGCCGTGTTTTATTGACTTACCCGAGAAACGAGGAGCTGCGGGTGAACTGATAGGCAGCTCGCCCGTGGAAAGTTTTTAGCCGAGCAACCGCGTGCCTTCATTCACCGAGTTTGCCGAAGCTGCAGCACAGGCGAGAAAAAAATGAATGGCGTAGACGCTACAGCGATCTAACTTGTTCCGCCCTTTCCCTCACACCGGAATCGTTCTCGCGATCCGGTGGCGGAGAGACTCTGCTCTCCACTGATACCAGTGATACCGTTTTCCTTGAAACTACGGTCTATTAGGGAAACTATAGAAACTGGATCCTAAGATCGAATTCGCTTGTAACCCGCACAAACACAGGCTATTATCACAAAAGTGTAGTATTCATCGGCACTTGCGCTAGACGGCGGTAATCGAATCCCACTCTCTCCGCCATTAAGCCCATCCCATGGGGTCCAAGCTTCAGTTGAGCGACGCAAAATCTGCTGGGTTCGTGTGAACACCGCCGAGCCCGACCATCTCGGGCTTGAAGTCGCGGCCGGGGCCGCCGCTGTCTTCGTGTTTCCCCAGGTTTACGTCGAATCGGACGTTCCTGTCGAGCCTCATCTTGGCCTCCGCTGCCTAGTTTTTCCGCGCCCAATCCGACAGCCACAGGGTGATGCGGTTGTACCACTCGCGTCTGGCGTTCACCGGGACCAAGAATACAGCTCTAGCCGACGGGAGCCGCGAGTCGTTCCGGATCATCGAGACGTGGATAGCCTGCAAGCCCGGATACGCGGATTGGGCGAACTCGAACCTGGACCTCCAGAAGTCGCTAAGACGGCCTCCCAGCAGTATGTGCCCCGGGTGAACTGGTATGTGCATAATGCTTCTCTCTTTCCTAGCGACCTCAAAAAATAACTGTCTCATCCGGTTCAAGGATCGCCTAGAGTCGCTTGTCAAGCCTCAGATGGCCCAAGTTATCCGCAGCCAGCGCAGCCTGCGACTGCGTCGGCTGGAACAGCGCCCTAGTGCTCGCCACGAAATGTGGCGTAGGAGGCAGCTCGGCCATGGGTCGGGGTCCTCTCGCAGTTCGGACGTGGCGAAGAGGGTTCGATAAGGGTTCGATAGTTGTGTCTTGCGATTCCTTCAGGCGCTTCAGGTGGCCACCGGTGCCGGGGATGTCGAGCAGTTACTTGTCGTGGGAGTGTTGACACGGTAGCAGCCTAGGCGGGGTACCTTGTCGATGGCCTCCGACTCTCGGTGACAGCCGCGTGAAATCGTGCCGCAAGATAAAACCAATAAGCCATTTACGATCAAATATTTACGTGTTTACTGGCAGAGCGACCATAATGTTCCCTGATAGGAAATACATTAAAAAAAGAAACATTTCCTTTACAACTGCATTCCAATTTGGGAAAATACAGTCGTCATGCAGGACGAAGGTGCCCAACTCGAAGCCACGGTGGTTGAGGCACTTCGGCAACAGGTGCCCCTTAAGGGCATTCCTGGCGTTCGTATTGAGAACGTAAAAGAGAACCCGCAGGAATCCTTCGATGTAGGTTTCGATCTCGTCTCCGGTCAGAACCGTGTCCCGGTGCTCGCGGAGATCAAGAAAACAGTCTCCCCGAAGCTGCTGGAGGAGATCGCGCCGTGGGTTCGGCGCATGAAGTCGCTGAAGGAGGACGCCGCTTTCGCACTGGCGTGTCCGACAGTGTCACTCCAATCGCAGGACTACTGTGTTCGGAACGGTATCGATTTCCTTGATCTGGCGGGGAATATCTATGTGAATGTTCCTGGCAAGTTCACCCTACAGCGTCTGGGGATGCGCAGCGAAGGGCGCAACGAAGTGGCGGATTCATCCCGCAATCGAAATGTTTTCTCTGGGCGCTCGTCACGTGTACTGCGGGTGCTGCTGCAAGCGCCGAAGCAGTGGACTCTGACAGAGATTGCAAAAGAACTCACATCGGAACAGAGGAGAATGGAGCGGGTACTCGGAAGCAAGAGTCTGAGATTTGAAATCAGTTCGGGATCGATTTCGAAGGCTCTGTCCAGTCTGGAGGAACAGCTTTGGATTCGACGGCAAGGAACCGCAGTCTTGTTACCGGAGCCCAAGCGTCTCCTCAAGGAGTGGGCGGAGAAGTACAAAGAACGCTACCGGTGGCGCCTGCGCAGTTCGTTTGAGATAACAAGCCCTTTTGGCGCAAAGCTCAGTGACATCAGTCAGGGCTTACGACCCCTTCTCGGACGGGGGTACGCGTTGACCGGGGCGGCAGCTTCCATTGACGCGCCTTTTGTCGATGTAGATAGGGTCGAAGTTTTTCTGGCCGATGTGGGTGAAGATGCCCGGCTGCGACGCCTGCTGCCAAAAGAAAGATCGAGTCTAAAGCTTAGGTTCATCTACCCATACGACAGCGGCGTGTTCATGTATGCCCGGAACGAAGACTCCATTCCCGTGGTGTCGAACATTCAGGCCTATCTTGATCTTTACGCACATGGGGGGCGGGACCTGAAGCAGGCGGATCATCTGCTGGCAGATGCGATTGAGCCGGCCTGGACAGCCGCATGATTCCGGAACCCCAGCGCACTTATGTGCTTGAGTTGCTCGCAGCATTAGGACCCACCGCTGAAGATCTCGTACTGGCGGGCGCACAAGCGATGAAGTTTGCCTTGGACAAAGCCCGCGCCACGAAAGACGTTGATTTTGTTCTCGACGTAATTGCCTTGCGGGCAGAACCCCTGCGGTTGGCAGAGGTTCTTGCGAGGCTGGGGTATACCCCGGTCGAAGGAGCGCGAAACTTTCAGTTTGAGAAGGATATTCCGAACAGCCGGGAGAAGATGCGCATAGAGTTTATGGCGCCTGAGGAATACAAGCGCCGCGCCGATTTTCGGGTGGATGTGCAGGAAGGGGTGCACGCGCGTGCGTGCACAGGCGGCACAATTGCTTTAGCAGAGTCCGACACTCAAACCTTGACTGGGCACTTGCCTAATGGAGACGCTTTCACTGGGAATGTGCGCGTGACAAGGCCACACGCTCTTGTCATGCTTAAACTGCTTGCATTGTTCGACCGCTACAACAATATCCGAGGGCCGGAGGAAGCGCACCACGATCGAGAGGAAGCTCGAACGCATGCGGCTGATATAGTGGCAATTGTGAGTGCGCAACGAGATCTGGCGGAGTTCAGGAACAAATTCGAAGGGCAGTTCAAGACCGATCCCGAGCTTGCAGATCGTGTCGGGGGGATATTTCGCGATTTCTTTCGGGCGACTTCTTTCCCGGGCTTTCTGGTGTACGAGGAGTTTTTAGCTGCTGAGTTGCCGGTAGGCCGGGAGACGCAGCGGGAAATTCGGGAAGAGGTCAATCGTGCACATCGCATGCTGTCTACCATTCTCGAAGATGCTAAGTCATAGGGTGCCATAGTTCCGACACCATGCGGACGCGGCAAGATGCGCTTGACGTTTCATTCGAGGGAAACAACAACAGGCGACGAAAGAAACGAGCATCAGGTTAGGATCACTTTTATGAAGCCAACTTCAGTCCCGATTCTCTCGTAGAGAAATTTTGCAATTAGAGCAATGGCCGGAGCAGCCCGACAACCGAAAATCGCAGGTGGTTTGGCGATTTTCGCAAAAGTTGCTCGTTGGTCAGCCCCACTCTTTAGTCCTTGCGCGGTTGCAATTCGCCGGACCATTTTCGGGACCATGGACTAGGACTTCTAGCACGAACTTGCAAGGATTTAGCGACCTTCAGACGCCTTGTAAGTCCTTCCGTTCCTTAATACGGGCAAAGTGTCAATTCTGAGGTCAACAACCTAAAACCCTTTGCTTGTCTTGCTTTTCCGCGTACCACGTACCTCAAAACACCCAAGAAACGGAATATTTTTGGTGACGAATTGGTGACGAGTTTTTTTATTTCACTCTTTGGGAATTGGGTTGCCAAGCGTCAAGGAGCGTAACAGGGATGTTACAACACCAACGAACTTGAGCCTGCCCGGTGCCAACGGTTTAGTGTTTCTCCTGCCTCGGAGGAAGAGCGTAAACTCGTACACCATCGTTAGAGACGATCCCCAACAACTCTCCATCAGGGGAAAGAGCGATGCTATTCCAGATGGGCTTGGGATACCAACGGGACGGCCCTTTTACTATTACGCTGAAGATTGGTCGCTGATCGGGAATACTGTACACAAGCACACGGTCAACGGAAACGGATACATGTCAAGAGGCTCGGACCGAAGCCCTCTCATTCGGTCTAGTATCATTGCAAATCTGTCCCCTGGGAAGGGATTAGCTGCGAGAAAAACAATTGGGCCTCTGGAGCGGCTAGTGTAAAGAGCGGCAAACCGCCAACAGGGCCTACGGATATTTCTTTCCCGCAGTGCCCCACTAGCAGATCGTCGTTCAAGAATCCGTAAATATGGCGGCGGTCTGGCTGGGTGTTATTTTCCTGCGGTGTTAATCGGGTCCAGCCTTTACCAACGCTTCTCAGAAGCCACTGTGTCGGTTTGGGCGTAAAGGCCACAATAGAACGATCTGAGTACCCAGTACGAAGCCTCAGCGAATTGATTGTCGTTCCACGAATCGCGAACCTCGAATGTCGCGGCGTCCAGCAACTGATCCGACCATGCACCGTGTGAGTCAATCGTGCGAACGAGGAAAGTGCGTCCGCTTGGAGAAGTGAGGCCATGATACAAAAATCGGGGCTTGGCCTGTTGAAGCTCCCCTACCTTTTCGAATGAAGGCGAATAGAGAGTGACCGCCTCGCCGATAGCCACGAGCCATTGGCTAGACGCGGTGTCGGCGATATCGACTCCCTGTGACGCAGTCGGCCACTCGTGAGATGAAATTTCCCGCGCTGTCTTGTCGTCGATAATGCACAAGTGCAGGTGCGATGGGACATTGGATCTGTTCTTATACAGTCCCGGTTTTTCGACAACTTGATCGGTGCCTAGCCAACCAGGGTCACGGATGGCACAAAAGTACATTGAAGGCAGTGGTAGACCGACAGACGGATTGCAAACGGATCGCAGAATTTCATGGAGCTACTGGCCGGACTAGAAACTTGGGTCTTGGCTGTTAAACCTGAAGAGGGCACGAACATCTCACAAGTGTCGGGATTTATTCCGATGAGATAATTCCAACTACTTGTGCCAGACCGGGGAGAAATCGGGAACCGAAACGACGACCAGCAGCGATCCTGTCAGCCCAGAGCCTGGGCTGTGGACTGACCCCACCGCCGCCTGGTGCTAGTGCCGAAATCGCCGAGCTGGACACTGGGTAAGCCCATCACTTAATTGCGGACCATACCGTTGTGCTTCCTGATGGGACGCAGACCCACAAGGCAGCATTGCTCGTGCCATTGCTGCAATTGACGGTACCACTGGTGTTGGTGCAGCTATACAGGCTTCCTCGACTGCAAGTAGGGCTAGTTGTGGTCGGCGCAGAAGTTCCGACGGTCCAATGAACCGCGTTCCGGCTGGTGGTAAAGCGGGAATAGCCGCCTCCGCTGCTGGGCGATTCGCCTAGGGCGTAGATCGCTACGTGGGTATCCCCAAGGGTGGTTGAGGTCACATCATCCTTGATACTGTTTTCGCCGCTTGCAGAGCCGACAACGTTGGTAACTCCCACTATGCTAAGGTCGCTCACGGGCTCGTTGCCTGATATGTGCACGACATTAACCGGCGCCAGATCGCCTGCCGCAGTGTCGCCGACGATGTTAAGCAGGACGTTGCTCTGCGCCGAAGCTTGGGACCCGACAAGAATGCCGTCGTAGAAGCCCACGATGTTCACGTCCTCAATCGAATTGTTGGACGCGTCCAACAGCACCGCAGCAGGCGCATCTTGAGTTTCCGACTTGCAGCGCAACCCGTGAATGCCTTTTGTCCCGGTTAGATTGTTGCTCACGTTTAAGATCTGCGCGCACACGGTGGATGTGGTACCCGAGTATATGCCCGTGTCGAAGGTGATGTTCGTATATGGCCCGGAATTGCTTGCCGAACTGCCACTTGTGCTAGAAATCAACAATCCGGTCCCCAGGATTTGGTAGATGGTGACATGATCCACGTAGGTGTTGTTCTGCGAGAATTGGTTGACGATGCCATGGACCGCTTGTGCCTGTCCGTCGAGTGTCAACCGCTCCACGGAGATTCCGGAGCAGACGCCCGAACTACAGACCGAGGACGATCCGAACTGGATCATGGTCGAGAGCAAAGTTCCGCTAGGGGCTTGGATTGTTGTGCCCGGCGTGGAGCTGACTGGGTTGTTTTCGCCTTCGCCCACCAAGCGGGTCTTGCTTGGCAGGACCCAGGTAGTGGGAATGACGATTGGGTTTGCGCCAGTGGGGGGCAGCAGGATGGTCGAGGGCACATTGACAGTTGTCGTGCCATTATTCCACGGCGTCCTCCCGGTCGGGCACGTCAGCGCCGTCGGGCCGCTGATGCCGCGCGCGTCAATAATTGCGCCAGTGGCAGGGTAGTTGTAGAAAGCGCCCGAAAGGATGCCGTAGATGGCGCCGCAGATGTTGGAACTCTGATTATTCCCGTTGCCGATAAACACACTGGCATCGATAAAGGAGAGCGAAAACGTGACACCGTTCGAGGAGTTATAGACAGCATTATTACCAGGGCTCTGTGCCTCCGCAAGCCCTACAACTGTCAAAAGCAAGCCAATAAGGGCGATTGCGGATAACGCCCAGCCGTAAGCAAATGTCGATGTGCGTTTCATCCTTCCTCCGTACCGCTAAGTCTAGTTCTAGCTGCCTGCCCTTTAGTTCTGCGGTTTGACCTCAAACACTATCCCGCAGCCACCTTGGCAAGCCTCTCCGGTACCGCCCCAATCGGTCGTGCTGTAAAGATCGCCTTGACCGTCGAAAATCAGACTCGCGGTAGGATGGTTCCCGTCGGGAGCGCCCGTGAAGCTATAAAGAACGTCGACGGGCCAGAACTTCCCGAGGGTTGGTGGCCTGAGTCGGAAAACCACGCCTCTGGACGCTACCCCTCCGAGCGCTGTGCCATAGAGTTTTCCGGAACTGTCGAAAGTAAGACCGCCCCCTGGGTTAAATCCGTCAGCGCCTCCTGTGAAGCTATAGAGAACCGTCTCCGTCCAGCGTTCGTCTTTCGACGGAGCCAATCGGAAGACGACGCCGTTTAACCTGCTGCCGGCACCTGCCGCCGTCCCGTAAAGCGAGCCCTTGGCGTCGAAGATCAGACCGCCGTTGGGGCTTGCACCGTCGTTGCCACCGGTGAAGCGACGGATCACTTTCTCGGTCCACGCCTCACCCTTCTGTGCCGGAGGCGAAAGTTTGAACACAATTCCACAGCCAATCTCTCCGTGCCCGAAGTTGCAATCTTGGTTGCCACCAATTGGAGTTGTGCCGTAAATCGCACCCGTGCTATCCAGGAGCAAACCACCACTAGGGTTTTTCCCATCGGTGCCCCCTGCGAAGCCGTGCAGCACTTTCTCCGTCCACTTGCCGGCCTTGGTTTTTGGCGGGCTCAGCTTGAACACCGCCCCGCAATATTGATAGAAAGGATCGCACGTCGTGCCTTTGCCTCCGCCGAAGATGGTTGCTCCGTACAGGTTGCCTGCGCTGTCAAAGACCAAGTCGCCATTCGGCACGTAGCCTTGCTTAGCGGTCGGGAAGCTGTAAAGAACAGTCTCCGTCCATGCTCCTCCTTTCTCCTTTGGCGGAGAAAGCTCGTACACCGTGCCACATCCGGCCGGGACGCCCAGCAGGACACAGTCTCCCGTGCCGCCGTAGGCCGTGACCCCGTAGAGATTTCCCCCCGCATCCAGGATCAGCCCACCGTTGGGCACGCTGGCATCGTTCGATCCCTTGCCTTGGAACTGGTAGATGAGGGTCTCGGTCCACGAACCGCCTTTCTGCGCCGGGGGCGAGAGTTGAAAGACCGTGCCGCACGCCCCACCAATCGGCTTGCACGTCGCCGGGCCACCGTCAGTTGTTGCACCGTATAGGTTGCCTTGGGAGTCGAACACGACGCCTCCGGCAGGGACCGAACCGTCGTTTGCTCCGCCTTGGAAACTGTAGAGCACTTCCTCATTCCACTCACCCGAGGCGGGGACGGCCAGCGCCAGGGCAGCAGCAAGAAGCAAGGAAACACGAATTAGGCCCGTAGAACACCTCTTGTGGGTCATGCTGTGGGATAACCTCCTGGACAGTTGCCAGCCTCGCCGGGCGGGGGAGAAAACGCCCCAGCGGTTGGTCATATTATCCCGCATTGCCGTCAATGTCCACATAGAAGTCGTTTCCACAATTCCTGATTGCCTAAAACTGTCGGTCTCAGTCCCTCCTTAGCGGGTCCCTTCCTATTTGACCGGTGCCCAGCCGGAAGATTCACATTCCCAAAGAGTTCCGCTTGAGCCGCTCGTGGCAGAGTACAGGGAACCCACATTTGAGTACCCGGAACCTGTTGTTGGACACCCAGTACCAGGCGTGCTGGCTCCCACTAACCAGGTCGGCCAATTCAGACTGGTGGTGAAGTGTGAGTTCCCGAGAAAGGTGCTGTTGGTGTTGTTCGAAGCCGAACCCCACTGCACCGGTTCGCCAAGAATGTACATGGCAAGGTTGGAATCACTGAGTGTTGCGCCGCTAATCTGATCGTCAATGGTGGTTGTCCTGCTCGACAGATTCGTCACCCCCATGATCGTGATGTCGCAGGCGTTGTACGCTGACGTGCTGCCGGTAGCATTCAGTCCGGGACACTGGTTTTGTCTACTCGCACTCGCATTGCTGATGTGAATGAGATTGCTGAATCCACTGCCGCTTATGTTAAAGAGAGCATTGTTCGGCGCCCCCATGGTGTCACCGATTACAATTCCGTCGGTCCCGTTGCTGGTAGTTAGAGAGATATCCTCTAACTGTTGTTAGACCCATCGACATATATAGCAGCGCCGGATGAACCTGATGTCGTGGTGCAATTTAGTCCGTGGATTCCACGGGTGTCTACCGTACCGTAGATGCCTACGCAGGTCCCGACGCCAGACATGGTGAGGTTCGAATACGGGCCGGAGTTGTTCGAATACTGGTTCAGCGCAAGTGCCGTGTTCTTGATGCTTGAGAACGTGACATCCTGCACGTAGCTCAACTCCTGTCCATTGTAGTTCACGATACCATTGACGCTGTACGAGCCACCGTTTAGACCTAAGTGCTCAATCGCAATGCCAGGGCAGTCGTTAAAACTTGAACTTGGACACAGCGTGCTGTTGCCCATATCGATCATGTCGGAGCCCGTGAACCCATTAGAGCTGGCTTGGAGAATCGTCAGCCCTGGTCCTTCTCCGACAAGTCGGGCAAGCTGTGGCATCGCCCAGGTAAAAGATATTTGAATGGTTCCGGACGGCAGAAGGACAACCGATGGCAGGGTCACCGGTTTTGTAAAATTTGCCCATGGGCCAGCACTGTTGCACGAGTACGGCGGAGCAACGCCACGCGCGTCGACCACGAGTCCATAAGTGTTGGCGGAGGAGAAGTAGTTGGTAAAGGCGGTCTGGATCTGCGCGCAAATGTCGGCCCCCGGAAGCTGATTGGCATCCACCATTTCGATTGAGCCCTGCGTGTTCGTGCTTCCGCTACATTTTCCCCACACCGTGTTAAACCCCCCATTTGTGCCGCACTGGGCTTGCACATAGGTCCCTGTCGTGAAGTAGCCAAGCGCCAAGAAAAGAATGGTGCGCAGGGATTGGTTTGGCATCAGGATGTTTGCAATTCGCATGAGTTTCTCCGTTCCGCGTCGTCCTTCTCTGAAACTCTAAGGCTCATCCGCGCAACTTTCTTTTAGCGTATCGTGGCCCATTCACCAGCCGGGGTACAGACGTAAACCGATTTTCCTGAGGCGGTAGTTTGGGAGTAAATGGCCCCGACCGGACTACAGTATGCAGTGTTACCGTTGTTTGGTGCGCCGCTCCCGACTCCCCACGTAGGCATGTAGGAAGTATAGGGAGGGCTTTGGTAGTTGCCATTAGGGGTAGCCGGACTGCTGGTGAACTTGGAAAAGGAAGCGCCCGTGGTCGCCCCTCCGTCAGGCTCGCCAAGTGCATAGATCGCCGTGCTCAAAACCGTGGGGCACCCTGGAGGGTTACCGTTCGTCCGGCAACTGGCAATCGCGTTGGCGGTCACGTCATCGGCTATGATGGTCGGCGCTATCTTAGTCGTCATGTTTAGCGTGTACGGCGGATTGAGGTTCATAGCGTCCAAGATCGTTATGTCCTCCACGGTCATGCCGGATGTGCTGGCGCATGTGCTGGAATTGGACGAGTCCCACGGATGGTTTCCACAAAGGTGGATGGTGTTGGTGGTGTACCCGCTGCTGCCCGTTTCCGAACCGGCAATATTCGAAAGCGTGACATTCGTTGCTGTACCCGGCGTGCCGACCGCCGACACGCCGACCTCAATGCCATCCCAGAACGATTCGATGTGTACGTCCTCGATAGTCTCGTTGCTGGCGTTGACATAGATTCCAGCGTGCTGCTGGAGCATGGTCGTAGCTGCGTTCCCATTGCACGTCAAGCCATGAAGTCCTTGCGTTTGCGCCTCCAGGTCGACGCATACTGGGCAGCTATGCCCTGCCCCTGTGCCGCAATCCGCGTTCGCATTTACGCTGGCGACATACGAGATGTTTGAATACGGGCCGGAGTTGATTGCCCCGGCTCCGATCGAAAGACCTGTTCCCCCGAGCAAGTACAGATTTACAACGTCTACATAGCTACCAGCTTGGGCGTACTGATTGTTAATGCCACCAACAAGATAGCCACCATGCATATTTCCATCCAAGATCAGGTGCTCCAACCCTACTGACGTGCAAACGCTCGAGGGACAAAGGTTTCCGTTTGTATTTGAGCCGCCCATTGCGATCATGTAAGGACCACTAAAATTGGTCCTGATCCTCGTCCCCTGCTCATCGCCGATGATTCTCGTATTGTTGGGGACGGTCCAAGGCACCGCTATGTCTATGTAGCCGCTAGGCAGCAGGAGGGTCGTGCTCGGCGGGGGCCCGTTGAGATTGCTAAATGGATCTACGGAGCACGTTGTCGACGTCCCTGCGTAGACAAGCCCGCGCGCGTCAATGACGGTGCCATTTGGATAATTGCTATTGTATTTATCCTTAAGAATGTTGGTTGCCAACAGACTGCACAAGTCAGGCGCGCTGGTACCAGACCACCAGGCACTTGCATCAAGCCAAGCGCTTGACCCCGCGAGGCCTGTTGAGTTCCAGACAGCCTTTTGTCCTTGGCTTCCCTGGCTTCCCTGTGCTGTCATACGGCTCGGACATACCGAGAACCAACCTGCAATAACCATGAACGTGATTACCGAACGCGTGCTCAACGATATTCTCGTTCCCATTGTTTTCTCCTGTATGTCGGATCGATTTCCCCCATGCACTATGTGTCGCGCCTTCACTCCGCAGATATGTAGCCGGCGAAATGCCTAGCTCTGCGTAGCATCTGTGCTCGCCACAAATTAAATTGTCCCAGGGGTAATGCGGCCTCGTTCGAGGGAAGACTGAAATTACTCGATAAACACGAGGTCGCTAATGAGCGAGCACCATATGTCACCCGATCTATGGATGTCAATAGAAAAATGCGTCTGTCGGTCGCCTATTGTCGCCACGATAATTACGCCGCAAGCATTGTGTTCGCCGGTTTTGTAGGTCGATGAGACCGGCGTTTGCGGGATGACTTGGCGCTCAGGTCAGGGCAGTGATTCAGTGCTATGGCCGTAACCTACACAGCCTCAAGTCCGCGCTGATATTTCGCGTGCTAGATTCGCGGGCTGTTGTAAGGGTGCACTGATTCGTTTCTTGGATTACATGTGTAATCGTGTTTTGCAACTTAGACAACAAATTATTGCTGTCGAGAGCGGCATCAAGGGCACGCCGCGATGTCTGAATATTGGACAGAAGTGAATCAGTGGACAAGGATTATTGGAACGGGCGAAGAACCTGGACGCGGGTTTCGTACCGATTACGCCGCGTCGAATTGAGCGATGAGTCCCGGGACGAGGGTCGGGCGAAATCCGATATTCTCCGAGTTGCCTTGATTGGGTCTTGCGAGCTGAAGATTTGGTCGGTCATTTTTAAGATTTCGTCCAAGCTAAGAGTTGAAGTTGACCTTGGACAAGATGTTTAGAACGAACAACTCTTCTTGAAGTGTCCCATCATGATCTCTAAGTATCCGATAATAACGAGTCGCAAGGCAGGAACATGGGTTGCTAATCGGACACATCGTTCTATCTTGACTTTATTCTTGAACGTTTTAGGCGTTTGAAGTTGATGTTGTCGCGAAGTCGTAAGTGTTGAAGATCCTTGCTGGTCCCAAGACTTCGTTGAAGTCAACATTTGCACGCCGGTTCAACCGGAATCCGGATTAACGCTGCGTGAGTCTTCTTAGACCGTCGAAGACGCTTCCGGACTTCTTTGGGGGCTGCTTCGGTTGGGCAGGAGTTGAAGACGAAGGAACGTCAGACTGTTGTGCCTCTTGTGTTCCCAGACGCGCAGAATGTTCGGTGGCTCCTCCTTATACATATGTCTTGGCTCCAGGTATTCCTTCCAGGCATTCTCGGACTTGAAGGCATAATCCTGGATTCGAGCCGTAGCCAAACGTTTCATTTTGGCAAGTAATGCACTTCTGGTTTCGGCGAAGACCTTTTCATTCTTTTCTGCTAAATAGGTCCAATAGCCAGCTATTAAGGTTCCATTCAAATCGAAGCTGATTCGTCTTGCGTCTAGATTTGAATTAATTTCTTTGCGATCTTGCGCTTTTTGAATGGCATTCCTTAACATTCCCCACCATTCCCCTACATCCCGAAGGCCAATGGAAAGCTCCGACCGTTAGGAATCCCAACGATGCGGGATCGAGCCATGCAAGCCCTGTATCTGCTGGCGCTCGACCCGGTCGCTGAGACGACTGCGGATCAG
>Ga0265760_10000216_pt1 | contig 15539 bp, 10 predicted proteins | sample NZIome_2_FD_200831 | JGI IMG/M metagenome (GOLD analysis project Ga0265760, IMG submission 200831) | Metatranscriptome of rhizosphere microbial communities from Maridalen valley, Oslo, Norway - NZI1 (Metagenome Metatranscriptome) | ecosystem: Host-associated > Plants > Roots > Rhizosphere >...
AGATAATCCGCCACTACCGCTTCGAGGGGTCCGCGCTCGGGATAGCGCGCGATTTCTTCCGCCGTAATTTCGCGCAGTCGCGCCAGAACCTGCGGCGAGCAGCCCACAGTATTTTCATTGAAGTCCAGGCGCAGACCCACGCGCCCGCGGAGGGGCGGATGATACGTGGGCAGGTTGCGTACCGCTTCGCGCGCTTCAAGCATGGCCCACCCTCGCGCGGACAGACTCCGCATGCGCACGTAGACCTTCTGCATTCGCCAAAGAAACGACGACGGGTGCAATCCCGCGTAGACCAGACCGCGAAAGCCGCTGTACGCTGATCAGCTTCACAAAATCGAGAACGCTGAGTCCGCCGCGAAAGCGGGCAGCGCCTCCCGTGGGCAGGACGTGATTCGGGCCGGAAGCGTAGTCCCCTGCCGCCTGGGGCGAATATTTTCCTACAAAGACTGATCCAGCGTTACGAACAAGCCCCACACTCTCGGCGTCGACCGTGAGGTGTTCCGCCGCCAGTTCATTTGCCCACTCGAAGCTCTGACGTCGCGAGCCGGAAACGAGAATGATGCTGTTGCGGCGCAACGCCTGGCCCGCTATCACATTCCCCTGGCTTAGTTTCTCCACAGCGCGCGCTACCTGGCGAGCAAGTTTGTCACGGGTGGTAATGAAAACTGCAAGTGCCTCCGGATCGTGCTCCGCCTGGGCAACCAAGTCGGCAGCGATAAACCCCGGCTTCCCGGCATCACTCACGATGACCACTTCGGTTGGACCGGCAAGAAAATCGATCGCACAGTCAAACGAAACCAGCTTCTTGGCCGCGGTAACGTAAAAATTTCCCGGACCGACAATCTTATCCACGCGCGGAATGCTTTGGGTTCCGTAGGCCAGCGCTGCGATCGCCTGCGCACCCCCGATGCGATAGACTTCGCGCACCCCAAGCATTCCGGCCGCCGCAAGAACCTCCGCCCGGGGTTGCGGGGAGACAACGCGGATATTCTGCACGCCCGCCACCTGCGCGGGGATAACGCTCATCAGCAGCGTCGACACCAGCGGGTAGCGTCCACCCGGGACGTAACAGCCCACCGAATCGAGCGGGCGCACGATCTGCCCAACGGTAATTCCCTTGCGCGTGCGCATCCACTCCACCGGCTTTTGCCATTCGCAGAAGCGGCGAATATTCGCCGCCGCGGCGCGCAAGGACGCCTTCAATTCAGGCGCCGCAGACTTCCACGCTGACTGAATCTCTTCCCCCGAGACTTGAAAAGCCTCTTGCGTCCGAAGCCCGTCCCATCGTTTGCCATACTTGCGCACAGCACGATCGCCCTGTCGCCGAACGTCGGCGATAATACGCCGCACTACCGGCTCGACCTCGCCATATCGCGATCCACGGCTCGCCATATTGCGCACGCTCGCCATGGCTGCCCTTCCAGAAAGAATGCGCATCACAAGACCACCTTATTCAGTGGATACTCGACGATGCCTTGTCCCTTAGCTTCTTTCAAACGCGGGATGACCTGCCAAGCCGTCGATTCTTCGATCACAGTATTCACCGCGACCCAGTCTTCATCGCTGAGGGTCGAAATCGTAGGTTTTTTCAGAGCAGGGAGAACTGCGAGCACCGCGGCCAAATCCTGTTTGCGGACGTTCAGCATCAGCCCCACGCGGTTCTGGGCATCCATTGCGCCGCGCAACATGAGCGCGAGATTTTCAATCTTGCGGCGCTTCTCAAGATCACACCAGGCTGTTTTGTTGGCGATAATCTGCGTGTTGGATTCGAGCACGGTATCGATGATGCGCAGGTGATTCGCTCGCAGCGAACTGCCGGTCTCCGTGACTTCCACGATGGCATCCGCCAGCATCGGCGGTTTCACTTCGGTCGCGCCCCAGGAGAACTCAACCTTCACGGCAACATTCTTGTTTTCAAAATATTTCCGGGTGACATTGACGAGTTCAGTTGCAATGATCCGGTCGCCCAGATCTTGGGCTCGCTGGTATGGCGAATCCTCGGGAATCGCGAGCACCCATCGCACCTTGCCCCGGCTCTGTTTCGCGTAAATGAGATCGGATACGGTGATCACCTCGAGTCCACTCTCGACCACCCAATCAAGGCCGGTCAGCCCGGCATCAAGAACGCCGTGCTCGACGTAGCGCGCCATCTCCTGCGCCCGAATCAGCATGCAGTCGACTTCCGGGTCCCGAGTGCTTGCGAAGTAGGAGCGGCCATTGGTGAAGATGGGAAGACCGGCGCGAGCGAACAGTTGCAGCGTGGCGTCCTGCAAACTGCCCTTCGGAATGCCCAGGCGGATTTTCATGACCGCACCGTACTTTCTTTCTTTGAGTCGGCTGCCACCAATGGTTTCGTAAAGCAGGTGCGCGTGCCCTCATGACAAACCAACCCAGCTCCTTCGACTTCGACCTGGAGCAAGAGTGTATCGCGATCACAGTCCGTGGTCGCAGCCAGCACCTTGAGCCGGTTGCCCGAAGTCTCTCCCTTGGTCCAAAGCTGGTTGCGAGTGCGGCTGAAAAATGTCACATAGCCCGTAGCGAACGTGCGCTCGCAAGCCTCGCGATTCATAAAGCCGAGCATCAGCACTTCGCCAGAGGCCGCATCCTGCACAATGGCTGGCGCCAGGCCCTTCATCTTTTCAAAATCGATTTCGCGGTTCATAGTTCCTGTCCTTGTTTAGTAAGAAAGCCGTTTAAAAACAAAACCTGTAAAAACAAAAAGCCCGCTGAGCTAGAATCGCATCAGCGGGCTCGAATCTCGTCGGGTGTTACGCTAGCTCAGCAAACACCGCCGCCGACGCGCCGTGCGCGTGGTGATGGTGATGATGAGTGGGATAAATCACGAACCTACGATAACGGAAAACATGAAACCTTGTCAAAACAAATTTGCGCACGGATACGGGCGGTCCAGGCGTTGGTTCTGACGTAGAAAGACCCGTCGTTTCTTGTCGGAGGGGTGCTCCCATGTCAATCGCGGCTGGTTTCCTGGCAAAACTGTTTGAGAACCGCTACAACTTTCTGGCTCCGGACTCCGGTCCTCACAAGTTGCCGTACACTTGCAGCTTCCACTGGTTTCATCTGCCCGACGGAAAACTGATTGGCGTCGATGTGGTGCGAAGTGACGATATGGGGCGCAGGGCTTTGCGGGTCTTTGCTCTTCCTCCCGGAGGCGATCTTGCGTCTTTGCTGTTGGAAGGTCCCTCCTCCGAGTGGGCGCCGTTTGCCACCGACACTCCTCCCACCATGCCTCAGGATAAGCCCGTTCTTGGACGCGGCGAAAACTGGCTGGCGGCGTCTGCCGTTGTCTCCGGCCAATCCCTCAACACGGTCTCATTTCTGCTGAAGTTCAAGGTTCTGGTTCCAGGTAAGGGGACCGGAGAATGCGGCCTGGTGCTGGCTCACATGACGGCGATGGATTACTTGCGAATGGAGATATCCGGCTGGATCGAGCTCAACGGCAACCGGATCAATTTGGACCGCGTCATCGGATACGCCTCCGTGCATTTTGGTGACTTTCTGCCGAACTACGCGGGAGTGGCAAGCGTCCCTCCCCACAACCCTGCCGGCCCCGGCATTCTGGTGAACGTGACCGATTCCGATGACATCAAGCACGGAGCGGCACTCATCGGCGATAAATCGGCGGTGTACGGATACGGCTCCGATCCAATTCCCGGGTTCTTTCTCAACGTCGGCAAGGTCGAAAAAGGCCGGATCCCGCTCGGGGGCGCCCGGCTTGAGTGGTCGGATTTGAAAAGCTGTCCCCACTTTTTATTGGAGCGCCCCACAACCACCGCCGTGGCCAACGCGACGCACGTGAGCGACAGCGGATCCAAAATCCCAGTCGGCCAGGTGATACTCGACTTCCGCGGCGTGGCTTACGCGCCCCTCATCGCTTCATAGCTCTTCCGACCTGGTTAAGAAGCGTTTGGACCGCGGAGTTAGCTCAGTCGAAGGACACGAGCAAGCTCGAAGGAAACGGCCCGCTATATTGCAAAGCGCCGCCGCGATGCAATCCTGGGCGCCGCAGAACCGGCTTTAGGATGCCGGGAATCTGTACCCGGTTGATGTATTGTCCGAAGCAGGTGTGAAGACCGTAACCAAAATGCATGTCCAGGTATGCGGGCCGGTCAATATGGAAATCATTCGGCTGTTCAATCATTCGCTCGTCGAACATAGCCGATTGAGTTAGAGCCACAACGAACGTGCCTTTGCGAATGAGGGTTGCGTGCAGCGAACCTTTGGCCAAAAGATAATCTTCCGCGGTGCTGCGAAACACTCCGGGATTGTTGGGATTAAATCGCAGAGCCTCGAAGACGTACTTCGCCATTAGTGGGTCGTCATCGGAAGCAGCGGCAGATTGAGCTCCCTTCAATTGCTCAGGTCGATCCAAAAGTTGATCCAGGGCCTGCGCACTGCATTTGGAAGTGGTGGGAATGGCGCCTACGAGCAAGCCCAAGAGGTTGTTCCGAATGCTGACATCATCCATAGCCGGCAAGCCTGCACTCTGAAGGGCAAGACAGCGAGCGAGCACATCATCCTTGGCAAAAGGTCTTGCCTTGCGCTCTGCAATTGTTTTGTCCAGCCAACTGCGCGTCTTAGCTGCCGCATCTGCCGCTGCCTTGCCTAAGGCGGGATCGTTATCTAGGTCCGTGAAAAGATACTGAAAGATTACGGTTGCCCACTGCGCGAGTTCTGCCTCCGAAGTGGGAGTACAGCCGAAGTAGTCGCCGATCAATCGGGCGGGAACCGTCTGGCTCAGCTGCTTGACCACGTCCAACTGAGAACCTACACCAGCGACCACGTTGCTCGCCGTTTTCTGGACGAAGGGAACGATCTTACCGGGAATATCCTCGCGGCGCACCACGCTGCGCATATGCGAGACGTCGCGCGTGTACTCCGGCGAGTTCTGCATGCCAAGAAAGAAGTCCTGGCCGCCCGTGACTACCCGCATCTTTTCGCCATACAGGACTTGAAATACGTCATCACGGGCCAGCACTTCCTGCACATCGTCAAAGCGCGTGACCAAGGCAAAATTCTTGATCAGAAGAATGGGCTTGATTCGGCGCAGGAGGGCAAAGATCGGTTCTGGGTGCTGAACGGCTTGGGCCTTGAGCCCGTCTAAGAAAGACATTGCCTCGTCCTGCACCTGGACGAGTTCGCGGTCGACGGTGTTCAGCACCTCGTGCGTGACTTCGCCGCACTCCGCGTCGATGCGCTGCAGAGTGTTCTTGAAATGTTCAAACATTCGCAACTCCGCTTATCTTGGGTCAACGGTTCCGCTAGCTATCATTTGCAGAGCGGTTAGGCTGGGCATGAAGAAGTAGTCGCCGCCGCGCAGTTCGACAAAGTTGGGTAATTGCGCGCAGATGAAAGCCGGGTTCTTGGCATCGGCCGTGCCTTGGACCACGAATCTGCTCTTGCCGTCGTGATTTCCCGTGAGTAAGTCTTTGTCATTCCCCTGATGAGCATCGTTTCCGTACTCGATCCATTGTTGTTGTACGAATTCAAACTGACGAAATAAGCTGGCGTTGAGAGCCATGAAGAGGATGCCACGCTCATCCTGATCGTTGACGGGTTGCCCATCCGGGACATACTGGCCATAAGGCAGGCCGCGGCGCATGATGCGCCGCCGGTTAATCAACTGGCCGTTGAAGCCAAACGCATCGCGAGGATTCGCCCGCCGTATATGCGCGCCAATGGGGCAACGCAGGCCGCCTAGATCGTTGCCGTAAGTGAAGTTGGTGTTGCGGTTGTCATCGGCGACAATAGATTTGTCCTCGCGTTCGGGCGAAAGTTCGACGGGAGTTCCATCTCGCCATCGGCCGACGAATTTCGAAGCCAGCTTTTCTTTGCCACCGGAATACAACTTTCCTTTTTCTTCAAGATAATTGCGGAAAGCGGCTACGTTCTGATGCATTTTGCGATAGACCATGAACGTGCCATTCCGCGCCAGAAGATGAGGGATGGGTGCCACCGGAAGTTCGCCGGCTTCGTCGGCATATCCCAGAAGAAATTCGCCGGTAGCGAGCGCCTCCCACGTTCCATCTTTCGCCAGTTTTCCCTGGCCGGGTACGCACTCACGTTCTGCACCCTTGAAATCAGGGTTTCCGAATCCGTCTCGATAACCAAAGTGTTCGTAGGATGTGGGCTGGTTGTTGAGGTAGATAGAGCAGGCATCCTGCGCTTGAAGCAGTTTCGCGCCGTGGGTGTGATCCATGGTCTGCAGAATACGCGCGCAAGCGTCTTTTAAGGCGGGCAAACCCTGCGCATACACGGCGAGCCAGACGTGTACGCGTTCATCCCGCCAAACTGCATCCCAGTTCTCAGGGTCATTCTTGCCGGTGTCATAGAGGATCTCGCGTCGTGCCTTCATACCCTGCTGAAATTCCAAAGGAAAGCTGAGCAATGTCGCCAGCGGCAACTCGAGCTTGATTAGGCCCTTCTGAGTGAAGGCGATGTTGAGTGTCGTTAATGGCTTTTCATCCCACCTTTCTCCGGTAGTAATGTCGGGCAGCAGTTTGAGGAGGAAGCTCTGCGCATCCTGGCAGTGCAAAAGTTCGAGCAACAAAAAACGGGCGTGGGGGAAGTTGTAACCCTTGAGGGCGAAGCCCTGGATGTCGGAAACGTCGATCTTGGTGTTGTCGGTCCTAATCATGAGGCCGATCCTCGGTTGCGGACTTCTCGCCTGCGCGACCTCCGGGCAGCGGCGCAGGAGCGGACTTCAAGCGCTCGAGGAAAATCCCGAATAGCTTCTGAATTTCCGCTGGAGGCTTGCCTTGGTTCCTCTCTACAAAGTGAGTCAACGCCGACTGGGTTTGTAGCGCTCGCAGCGTATCCTTCACCGTGCGGTCATTTACGTCCGCGAAGAAGAAGGTGGTCTGGAGCTGACATTTTTTCATGTAGGCCACGAAGGCATCGGAATTGCCTGCGCCGGGGTATCCGACGCAATGTTTCCATACAGCGTCAACGAATTCCCCGACTTCGCTGGCCATACGCCTGAGATATGTATCCAGATCGCCGTCGAAGTTTGTCTCGAAGATGAGGTAGCGGGATTTCAAGTGCTCTTCGCATGCTGGCTTGCCTACGAAAACCACGTCGTCCAAAACTACCAGGCGGGCCAGGTAAGTGCTGGATACCTTCGCGAAGGGGCTGGTGTTGTCCCTGGGCAACCTGGAGAGATACCAGCGTAACTGGGTGGTGTGGTCGATATCGAGCCTCTCATCTTCGATGATGGGTGAGAGGATCGTGAGCCCGTAGACTTGTCCGCTCTCATTTGCCATTACGTTCCTACCGGAGCGATGCCCGTCGATCCGAGGTCAGGTTGCACTCTAGACAGAAATTCCAAATAGGCCTTTTCGAACTCAACCGGCGATAGCGACTGGCTGGTCTTCGTGAAATCGTTCAGCGCGTCTTGCACGCGCAGCGCAGCCTTCACATCATTTGTGGCCGCCTTGGGATAGCAGTTGTAGTAATAATCGGTGTCGAATTGCACACGTTGGATATAGCCTTTGAAGGGCGTCACTGGCGTGGATCCAGGGAACTTCTCGCTCCATCGCCAAATGAGGTTCAAGCCTCGCGATAATACGGCCGAGAAGGCGTCGATGTACTGGTTCCATGTGCCATTGAAATTGCTGAAGAAGATCAGGTAGTCATAGCGCAGTTCTTCGCGCGGTTGTTTATCGGAAACACGGGGAAACTGATTCCGCCCGACGATCACCCAGCGGGCGAAGTGAATAAACGAAAGATTTTTCAAATCCGCTTGCAGCGGTTTGATCGCACCCAGGACGACGAAGAACAGTCTGAGCAGAGGCGTCTTCCACGGCTTCATCGGTGTGATGGCATTCATGGCATACGCTTTGCCGTTTATATTCGTCACAGGTTTCTAGTTCGTACTTGCCGGGACCCTCTGTCACAAAACAACAAAATTAAAACCTAGCGTCCCAGGGTCTTCGGCACAGGCGTTCACATTATCTCGATTTTGGACAACTCACTTGCGTGGAGGGAAGAACAGCGAACCACAAATACAGGTTGCTCGGTCCCGTGTCAAGAGAAATTTCCGTTTTTTCTCCGCTCTGGGCGCAGAGATTCTTTTGAAACGATACTGACCCCCAGATCACCATTGAGAGGACGCAGTTCACCCGTCGTTACTCCCCTCGGAGAGCAAACAAGGTTTCCGTGAGCGCGCTATTGGTGTCCCGAACGAGAGCTTTCAATTTGTACTGAATGCGTTGCTGAGCGCCTATCGGCCGATTCTCGAAAACTCGGGATGACGGTGCTGTACAACCGCAGCAACTCGGTTGTTGACATTGTGCCGGGAGTGCATTTAAATTCGCACTTCGGCGAATGGACGAGTGAACACCTGTTCTGGGTGTCGCATCCGAGGGGGCTTCTACTCGCCGACTTCCCTGGAACATTTTTGTGTGGCCGATGGCCGTCAACTCCGTTAGCGTCGGTTTCCGCTCATGGCGGCTTGCTGTCATGCACTAACCTGTCTGTCTGCACGGTGGGCACGTGGTTTCGTGCGCTGTTCTCGCAATTCGTCCTTGGACAGCGCAGGCTGTTTTGAGTTGGGCATGGTTGCAGAATGAAAAATAACGCGACATGGGGGATCGTTGGTGCTCTCGCGATCGCGGGCGCAGTAGGCGTCTCACTGCGACCTGGAGCGACGTCTGGTGGAGACAATGGGACGGGGGCGTATCGACTTAACACCAAGCACGCTGAGGCGAAGGCGTCAGAAACGGACGCCGCGGAGAAAAAGCGCGCTTGCGACGACCTCGCTGAAGTTCTGGAGCTGTTCTTCACCATCGATAAGGATAAAGTGCCCAGACCGGATTCCTGCAAGCCAGAAAACACCTCTGCTGCGCTCAAAGCAACGGTAAACCCCAGGTTTGTCATCGCGACAGTTCCGGATCCGATTCACACTCATTTGGCCCTAATCTTCGACCGCATGGCGGAGGTCATTCAACAGGCAGCGCAGGACGAAGGCTATTCCTATGAATCTTCATGGCTGCCATGGGACGACAAGGAGCAGACGTATGTGCGGCTCGCGGACGAGGATCGAGCGTCCTATCGCAAGCAACTGATGGAGGATCAACCGGGGATTCTGGTCTTTCGAAACAGCCCCTCCAAAAGCCAGGCAAGCGATCCTTTGGCGCCTTATCGAGAAGGTTTGATTGTATTTGTTGTCGGTGAAGATCCGACCAGAGGAATCCATACCGAGCAGTTCGCGAATGCTCTGGCGTGGATCAAAACACTGAAGGGACTGGATAGCAATAAACCAGCGCGCATCGCGATTCTTGGGCCGACCTTTTCCGGATCTTTTCCTTCACTCGCGAAGTTGCTTTCGAATGACGATCCGGGAAAGGACCTAAGAAAGATTCGCGGGTCTTCACCCGCTCCTCTGCCGATTTATAGCGGGTCCGCCAACAGCGCTAAAGCAATCATAAGTTTCAATCCCCAGCAGGAGGGTTCGTCACTCAGTGATTTGAACATTGACTTCCACGGTTTTCTCGAACGCGATGAGGTGGGTCTCGAACGGTATTGCGGATTTGTAGGCCGCCAAGGCGATGGGCCCCGCGCGATTGCCATCATTTCGGAGGATGAAACCGCCTACGGGGGAAACGGCGACCAAAGAAGTCAAAGAAGTAAAGGTGATAACGACGACAGTGCCGCGGTAAAGACGGAATGCGCTGGAGCCCTATGGTTGTACTATCCCCGGGATATGTCGGCGTTGCGATCCGCCTATCAAACCAACTCAATTTTCAGTACGACAGCGCCGCAGCAGTCATCTGACGACGGGCGCGATCGTTTGCCCAGCGATCTCGCCGACACCGAAGGACAAAATCATGACACCATTCAATCCTATGCAGGGAACCAGACTCCACTATCGCAAGAGGCGTATCTGTTGGGTTTGGTGAATGCAATGCGAGTGCGTCACATCCAGTATGTAATCCTCCGCAGCACTAACTCGATTGATCAGCTGTTTCTCGCCCATTACTTGCGACGAGCCTTTCCGGACGCCCGCATCGTGACCGACAATTCAGACCGCCTTTTCGAACGCGACCCGGGTGTAACGGGAATGGGCGGTACGATGAGCCTGAGCACCTACCCGCTCCTAGAACGAGAGCGAGAATGGGTCAAGGGCGCGGATTCATCGCCCAGCCAACGACTATTTAACTCGGATTCTTCCGAAGGGACGTATATCGCCTTCCGTTTATTGCTTCACACGCAGGCTCTAAGCGAAGATTCGAACCTGAAATCTGCTGACGATAAATGCAGGCTCCAGCTAGATAAGAAACAATTCGACCCCCTGACCACCACGATCGCTGGCTCGCTTCCCCCTTTGCCATCGGGTTGCAAGCCGCCCGTGCCGATCCCCGATTACGGCACGCCCTGGTGGATGATTCCGGAAAGATGTAAGTGCTACGAGACCGAGAGCAACTGTGACGCATACCGGCGACCGGCAACTTGGCTGACGGTGCTCGGACGAGACGGGTACTGGGCAATCGCGGCCATGAATGAGAAGACCATTGATCACAAGCGGCCCGACCGAGGCCCGATCGAGGGTGAAGATCGTCGGGAAATGCCGCTCAGCCTAAAGCTCTGGCTGGTTTTTCTCGCGGGTTTCGTTTGCTTCCACCTGTGGTGCTGCTGGAGGGCGTCGTTTACGGCGAAGCCGTCGTTTCGCACCCACTTTGCGAATCCGGGAAAGTGGCGCCATCGAGTGCTGGTATTCCTGGGAGGATGGTTCGTAGCGATGCTGCCGCTATTTGCAGGTTGGGGGTGCGGTGCGTTTGATTCCTCCTCCTCGGCTCTCTCTCACCCACGGGTAGTGCTCGCGATCATTTCTGTTGAATGCCTATTCGCACTCATAGCGAGCGTCGCAAATATTCTGAGGATGGACAAGTTGGCCAGCGGCAGAAGCGCATTAGAGTCTGTGAAAAGCTGTTCCACGCTGATCGTTCTGGCGTTTGCCGGCTCTGGGCTCGGTCTCATCCTCTTCTTTTTCGCCTACGCGCAACCGCTTCAGGACCAGTTGACGCTCGCAAATCGCTTCTTTACTTACTACCGCAGCATGCACATTTTGAGCGGAGTTTCTGGCGCAGTACCGTTCCTGGTGCTGACTCTGGGAATGTACGCATGGTTCTGGCACTCCTTGCACGGCCTCGCTCTGTTCGGGAAGGATCGCTGCGTGCTTCCGTCGTTGGCCGACCTGCAACTTCCGGACGCACAGGCGAAAGATCTCTTGCGGATGTTCAGCCAGGAAGAGGCTGCAAAGCCCACCGAGCATGCCGCCATACCTCTGGCCGGTCACATCTTAAAGTTCGGAGTGATTCTCGCAGCAATCTTGGTTGGGATCGTGATAGCTGTGTCCAGAAGTCCGCTTGACCTCAATAAGGCCCTGCCGATTCGAACCCTGGGAGGGGAACTCTACGCGATTGTTTTTTTCTTGTATCTGATCATTTGTTTCAGCTTGATCCTCGCAGACGCGTTCCAACTATTAACAACGTGGACTAAGTTGCGGCAGTTGCTGATGTTTTTGGATCGTACGCGGCTGCGGCGAACCCTGGCGGCTCTGCGCGGATTTTCCTGGGGCAGCGTGTGGGGGATGAGTGGAAACGTTCTGGATGTCCGGTATAAATTGCTTTCGCGGCAGCTTGAAAGCCTGGGGCACACGCTGACAGCGCTCGATGCCAAGGCATCGGATGCGGCTCGCTGTTGCATTGCCGCTCGCTCCTGTGTTGCGGTCCTCGCGAAACTCAAGCAAGTTGACAAAACCAGCCAGAGCGATCGGCTCGCATTGGCCCAGAGTTGTCTGGATGCTCTGAAGCAGTTGCGAAAGTCAACCACAGCGAGTTTGCACGCCACGTTGGACGCTGCCCGTGACTGCATCGTCGCGCAGAGGGTGGGAACCGTGATGGCGGATCCGAGCGCGATGGCCGGGGTGCAGGACTGCATCTCTGCTCTGGAGAGGTTCGTCACCTGTGAGAGTGAACAAATCGCTGCGGCCGAAAAGGACTGCATCTGCGCGCTCACAGAGACGCGCCAGCACGGGGTGGAGTTCGCTAAATGGTATGCGAAGAACTATAGGGGGTGCGATGGTGCAGGGAAGCCCGCGGACTGCGATGAAGGCAATCTAGAATCGCTTAAGATTTTTCAAAAGTCGACAGCCGAAACCGCCGGCATCCTACTGGTTCGTTTACTTCTGCCGGAATGGAGAGCAGAGAAGAATTCATTGATTTTAGTCGACGCGGCGAAGAGCGGTGACAATGCGAATGACCAGAGCACAGCGCCGCCGCTTTCGGATAAACAATACATCCGCGATGCCGAGGAATTTGTTTGCCTCCCCTACATGGGCTTCGTGCAAAACATTCTTGGGCGGATGCGCTCGATGGTCATGAGCATTCTATGGCTGTTCGTTGCGACCGCGATCGCGATCTCCAGCTACCCTTTTGATCCGCGGCAGGGTCTCAGCGGCACCATCCTAGCCCTCTTTATATTGCTGGGAGGGATCATTTTTTACGTGTACGCACAAATGCATAGGGATGCGACGCTGAGTCACATCACCAATACCACGCCCGGAGAACTGGGGGCCGATTTCTGGTTTAAGATCTTGAGCTTTGGCATTGCCCCGCTGTTGGGATTGCTGACGACAGTGTTTCCCGGGATCGCGGATTTCGTTTTCTCCTGGCTGCAACCCGGGTTGCAATCTATCAAATGAGAATCTTGCAACCTAGAAGAACGCAGTAAAGTCGATTGGCTATCCCAACCTGAGGTACACTTCCCTTCGACGAGACAAGAACGGTTTGACGTCCCGCGAACAGACCGGGTTCTCGCCCGTCGGACGCTCATCCGCTCCGGGGGTTGTCATGAATGGACGCGCGATTTGTTTGGCTACTGTATTTCTCGCAGTCGCGAGTACGGTTGCGTTTCGCTCCTCGGCAGACAATCCGGCCAAGGCCGGCGATGTTACCGAGGCGAGACTAAGGATGGAAGCGGCCGAGGGGAACAACTGGTTGCTGAATGGCCGCACCTTTGAGGCACAGCATTTCAGTCCACTCAAGCAGATCACGGATAAAAACGCCAGTGCTCTTGGACTAGCCTGGTCACTGGACATCGACAGCGCGATGGGCGTGGTGGCGGAGCCGATTGTGGTGGACGGAGTGATCTATGTGAGCGCTCCGCTGTCCAAGATTTATGCCGTGGATGCGGCATCGGGCAAATTGCTTTGGGTGTTCGATCCCAAGGTACGGTTGGATCAGGCCATCAACGGTTCCTACTCAGCGAGAACGAATGCCGGCGTCGCCGTCTGGGAGGGAAAGGTGTATGTCGGCACCGGCGATTGCCGGCTGGTTGCGATCGATGCTGCGTCCGGAAAACAAGTATGGGAAGCTACGGTTTGCGATCCCCATCAAACCGGAATCACGGGCGCGCCTCATGCGGCCAAGGGAAAAGTATTCATGGGCTACAACGGTTCCGACGATGGAGTGCGCGGATCACTAGCCGCCTACGATGCCGAAACTGGCAAGGAAGCTTGGCGCTTCTGGACGGTCCCAGGAAATCCCATGAAGGGGTTTGAAACGAAAGCGCTGGAGATGGCGGCGAAGACGTGGATCGGCAAAGACGCATGGCGGATTGGCGGAGGCGATGTTTGGAACGCCATCACCTACGACCCGGCGACGAACCTCGTCATCTTTGGGACCGCCGGAGCGGGCGTCGACTACGGTGAGTTGGAATCGATCAAGGTTACCGGAGAACGGCTTTTTGCAGGATGCATCATCGCCGTGAATGCCGACACCGGAGAATACGTTTGGCACTTTCAAACCAGCGCCCCCGGCCTGCAGACCGAAAATAATCACATTGTTATCGGCGATCTTGTTGTTGACGGCGAGCCGCACCACGTGGCCATGACCGCACCGAAGAACGGCTTCTTTTATGTGCTCGACGCCAAGACCGGGAAATTGCTATCGGCAAAACCCCTGGTGAAAGTCGCCTGGGCTACCTCTATCGATCTGCAAACCGGGAGGGCGGTGGAAGTGCCGGTATCGCAGGGCGGCGGACGGCAATGGACGGTTCACAACTGGTGGCCGATGAGTTTGAGCCCGCTCACCGGGCTGGTTTACGTCCCAGCGACGGACCGTGAGTCGGGATCTAGAGCAGCCGTGGAAACCGGGGAATGGATGCGAGGCACACAGGGAAAGCTCATTGCGTGGGATCCGGTGAATCAATCTGCGCGCTGGATTGTCGAGGAGCCGATTGCAACCAACGGCGGGGTCCTTTCTACTGGAGGAAACTTGGTTTTCCAGGGTCAAGGGACGGGTGAGTTTGCGGCTTATGCTGCTGACAGCGGGAAAAAAGTTTGGTCCATTCAAACCGGCTCGGCGATTGAATCGGTGCCCGTGACTTTCGCGCTGAGCGGCGAGCAATACATCCTGACGCCGGTGGGGTGGGGTTCGGGCTCGAGATTGTTCGCGCCCGCCTGGACCATGGCGACTCCGCAATCGAAGCGCGGACCGACGCGGCTGCTGGCGTTCAAGCTTGGGGCGACCACGCCTTTCCCAGTACCGGCTGATATCGTGCCCGCAGTGCCGCAGCCTCCGCAACGGACCGGTACCAAGGAAACCATACAGCAGGGCAAATCACTCTACCGCAAATTCGTCTGCGATGGTTGCCACTCCCCGGACGTCGACGGAAGCGGTGCATGGGTGCTTAATGGAGCGGTGCCTGACCTTCGCTACGCTCCGCCTGACATTCATCACGCTTGGCACGCCATTGTCCTGGCAGGCACGCATTGGGATCACGGGATGCCAGGCTTTGCTGATCCTCCTAAATTCGCATTCCCGCATTTGAAGATGACGACGCAAGACGCGGATGCGATTCACGACTACGTAATTGATCAGGCTTGGAAGCTATACAACGCAGAGCAAAAGGCCCACTAAAGATCCGAGCCACAAGTCGGCTTATGAAAAGTCGCCTGCGGATTAATTAACCGCCGAGTCATTGCAGATTCGCATACTCTGCTTTGGCTTGTTTCAGGATCGGTACATCGGGATCGGCATCTTTCCAAAGCGTGAGGAAGTCCTTGTAGGCGGCTTTAGCTTTGGCCTGGTCTCCAGAAATGGCATAAGCGCGGGCAATCTGCAGGTGAGCCAGCGAGCCCAGCAGAAAGTTCTGCACGATTCCAGGATGATCGAGAAACTTTTGGAACTCGGCAGCCGCAGCCGTACCATTCTTCTCGTCAAGATACGCGAGACCGCGAAGGTAGGCTGGATGCAGGGTGCCGATGGCTTCGGGAGGAGGATTCCCGAGTTCGTAAGGCAGAGCAGGTTCCAGGGCGATGACCGCCCGGTCGGGAGCATGTTGCGCAATCGCCATGGATGCTTCGAGCACCGGGAACCAGTAGACCTTAAGAAAAGTATTACTGGGTTCCGATTTCTTCAGCGCCGCCATAATGGTTTTCGATTGCGAAGATTCTCCCGCGCGAGCTAAAGCCAGAGCCGAAAGAACCTTGACATCGCGGCCGGGGTCGAGCGCCAACG
>Ga0265760_10000217_pt1 | contig 15530 bp, 10 predicted proteins | sample NZIome_2_FD_200831 | JGI IMG/M metagenome (GOLD analysis project Ga0265760, IMG submission 200831) | Metatranscriptome of rhizosphere microbial communities from Maridalen valley, Oslo, Norway - NZI1 (Metagenome Metatranscriptome) | ecosystem: Host-associated > Plants > Roots > Rhizosphere >...
AGGAACGCAGTGAACACCGCGCCGTAAGGCGGGTTCGCCGCTGTGAAGAATGCATCGCCCTGGAACCCCTTCTTGGGCCCGCCCAGCGGGTGACTCTCAATGTAGAGCAGCGAGTCTTTCACCAAAAAGGTGGTCGCCGGTTGTTCGAAGAAATGTTCCGCAGACTCCGGCTTGATCTCCCGCAGCGGCGCGATGTTATCGAGCACATAGAATCCGCGTCCGAAAGTGGCTAACACCAGATCGCTTTCCCGCGCCTGAATCACCATGTCGCGCACTGCAATCGTCGGCAGCCCGCCCTTGAGCCTCACCCAACGGTGCCCGCCGTCGATGGTGAAGAACGCGCCGAATTCCGTCCCGGCAAAAAGCAAGTTTGCATTCACCGGATCTTCTACAAAAGCCAGCACCGGACCATTCTCCGGAAGATCGCCCGCAATCGAACTCCAGGTCTTGCCTGCGTCTGTCGACTTAAGCAGGTAAGGTTTAAAGTCTCCGTTCTTATGATTCTCGAAAGCCGCGTACACCGTACCGGCGTCATGCTGCGAAGCCGCCAACCGGCTCACGTAAGTCATCTCCGGCACGCTCGCAAACTTTTCGTACGTCGTCCAGCTCTGCCCCCCATCGCTCGTGACTTGAATCAATCCATCGTCCGTACCAACGTAGATCAACCCTTCCTGTTTCGGCGACTCGGACAGCGCCACAATATTTCCATAGAACGAAGTTGACTGATTCTTCGCCACGGCATCCGGACCCCACACCTTTCCCATCACCGGCAGCTTGTTGCGATCGAGTTGCCGCGTCAGGTCGCCGCTAATGGCCTTCCACGTGTCGCCGCGATCGTCGCTGCGGAACAATTTATTCGCCGCAAAATACAGTCGCGTATGCGAGTGCGGACTGATAATCACCGGCGAATCCCAGTTCCAGCGCAGTGGCGGCTCGCCTTTTCCTTCCAGGGGCTGCAGCACAATTTCCTGCCCAGTCGGCCTGTCGTAACGCACCAGCACGCCGTATTGTGACTCCGAATAAATCGTATTTGCATCGACCGGATCCACTTGTGAGCGGAACCCGTCGCCGCCAGTCGTGACCCTCCAGTCAGAATTCACAATGCCGTTCATCGTCCGCGTGCGCGAAGGCCCACACCACGAGAAATTATCCTGCGTGCCGCCGCACACGTTGTAGAAGGGAAGCGCGTTGTCTACCGCCACGTCGTAAAACTGCACGGTAGGCAGGTTGGCCTTGAACAGCCAGGTCTTCGCGTTGTCATAGGTCTCGTACATTCCTCCGTCCGAACCCAGCAGCCAGTGCCGTGTGTCGTCCGGATCGATCCAGATTGCGTGGTTATCGCCGTGGTGATTTTTCTCTTCCACTTTCTCCAGCGTCTTGCCGCCGTCGAGCGACTCGCGCAACTCGACGCTCATCACAAAAATGCGGTCCACATTCTTGGGATCAGCCACCACGCGCGCATAGTACATAGCCCCTTGGTCAAACTCGTTCCGCCGCTCCCAGGTCGCTCCCTTATCGTTCGAGCGGAAAATGCCGCCCTTGCCATCGGCAGCTTCCACGGTGGCATACACCACATTCGGATCGGCCGGCGAAACCGCCAACCCGATGCGCCCCAAATCCACCGTGGGTAGACCCGACTTCAACTTGTTCCATGTCGCGCCCGCATCGGTCGACTTGTAGATTGCACTCTCCGGCCCGCCGTCAATCAACGTGAACACATGCCGCCGCCGCTGATACGCCGCCGCATAAACAATGTCCGGATTCGACGGGTCCAACTGCACGTCTACCACGCCAGTGTTCTCGCTGATCGTGAGCACGGCCTTCCAACTCTTGCCTCCATCTGTGGACTTGTAAAGTCCGCGGTCGCCGCCCGCACTCCACAGCGGCCCTTCTGCTGCGACATAAACAGCCTTCGAATCCCGCGGATCGATCACCACCCGCCCAATGTGTTCAGATTTCTTCAGCCCAAGATTTTCCCAGCTCTTGCCGCCATCGACCGACCGGTAAATGCCGTCGCCGTAGCCAACGCTGCGCTGGCTATTACTCTCGCCCGAGCCCACCCACACCACAGAAGCATCATTGGGATCGAGCGCAACCCACCCGATGGAATAAGAACCTTCCCCATCGAACACCGGAGTCCAGGTCGTGCCATCGTTCACCGTCTTCCACACCCCACCCGCCGCCACGCCCACGTAATACTCAAACTTGTTCTTCGGGTTCACCGCAATCGACATCACCCGACCCGAAGCCACTGCCGGCCCAATCAGCCGAAACTTCAGTCCGGAGAAAGTATCAGCGGTCATTCCGCCTTTTTTCTCCTCCTTCGGTTCCTCTTTCTTTTCGTCTTTCTTCTCGGTGTTCTTTTCGTCTTTCTTGCTCTTCACTTTCTTGTCCTGCGGCGCCGCAGCACCGGCCTGCGGCTTATCCGCATCCTTGTCCTGAGCAATCACACGTGCACTGAAGACCCCGAAAAATGCTGCGAAGAAAAATGCGAGGGGCACCGCGACAGACAGCCCGCGCAGACCGGCGGCGGCGATAGTGGAGAAACGAGATTTCACGAGAAAGCTCCGAATCAGAAGATTCACAAGACCGATATGTATACAGCAAACGGAAGGTCCAATAAAAGAGTCTCACCGACTCACCCCTTCCCGACGACGTCCAGAATCCGCGTCCTTCGTGGATTTTCTGAGGAACTTTGCGGTTCGAGGCTCTTGCAAAGTGGTACTTAAAGACCGGCCCCACCCCACAGGTTAGAATCACTCATGCCCCGCAAGCCTCAAACCCACGGCCACGACACGCGCTACGTCCAGATGCAGAAGAACTACTGCTTCGCCTGCGGTATGAACAATCCCCACGGGATGCGCCTCAAGTTCACGCTCGACGAGCCGCGCCAAACCTTCGTCTGCCGCTTTCGCCTGAGCAAGCGCTACACCGGACCGCCCGGCCACTGCCACGGCGGCATTATCGCCACTATCCTCGACGACGCCATGGGCAAGGTCAACAAGCTCCGTCACGTCGTGGCCCTGACGAAGGAGATGACCGTCGAATATCTCAAGCCTGTCCCGCTGCACAAGCCCTTGCGCGTCGAAGGCAGGGAAGTCAGCGTGCATGGTCGTCAGCACATCAATATGGCCGAGATTTTCAACGACAAGAACGAAGTCCTGGCCCGCAGCCGAGGCACCTTCATCACCATCGACCCGGAAAAGATGTTCGCCAAATATGTTGGGAGGTAGTAAAAACGATAGACAAATTCCCGGGGCAACCGGGCGTGGAACGGAGTGACGGTGATATGGCGGAAGTTGACGAATTAGCCGAGCACATCGAGCATGCCGGGCATGCCGGGAGCCTGGGCAAATATCTCGGCATCACCATGGCATGCCTGGGTGTGCTGCTGGCGCTGTGTGCGGCACTGGTCGGAGGCCAGCGCACCGAACTCATCGCCACCATGGTCGAACAAACCAACGCCTCGATGAAATACCAGGCCATCTCGACCAAATACCGCGTGCTTTTGGCCCAGCTGCGGCAGTTGCATGCGCTGAACCCCGACGCGGAGCGCTTCAGGGCATGGGACGAGGAGTCGAGAAAACTGGTAGGTCAAATCTCCTCAGCCGACGTGGCGCGCGCCGCACGGGTGAACCGTCTGGAGAATGCCAAGAACCTCAACGCTGAGATTCCCACACACGAGGACCTCGTCGGCTTCGCCATAGTCATCCGTGCGCTTGATACGGAAAAGGAAGCGGCGTTGGAATGGTCGGAGTCCTACGAGTCGGCCATACGAGTCCATTCCATGGCAGCCGAGCACTACGAGTGGGCGCAATTGGCATGCGAAATCGGCATCGTCGTGGCCTCGATCGCGCTGCTGTTCATGAGCCGCCCGGCCTGGCTCGGGGCGCTGGTTCTTTGTGCCACGGCCGTCGTCATCGTCAGCATCACGTTCGTCTCGGTGTCGAGCCACCTTCGCGGTGCCGAGCAGAAAATCCACGACGCCAGCCAACGATTCATCGGTCTTAATGGCGAACAACGCGATAAAGAGGCTGACGAAGAATTGTTGAAATCAGTCGAAACCGAGAAAACCCCGACGGTTGATCCGAAATAGGATAGATCCGAAATATGCCCCCGCCGCGGTTACGTCGTTGCCGTCCCTGCCGGAACCGGTTACCTTCTTGCTGTTCCTTCGTCCAACCCGTGCACCCCGTTTCTACGGAGGACCGCATGTTGCGCGCAGCCACTTTCTCCGCACTGCTCGCCCTGGCGTCAGCTGCCAATGCTCAGGCACAGGGTGAGGCCACGCCGCAGCCTAACTCGACCCGAGATTCCGCCGTGCGGATTGTCGAGCAGATCAAGCGCGCTGACTACGAAGGCGACCGCACCGCGCTCAAACAACTTCATGGCGAACTCGCGCCCGCCCCTGACAACAAAACGCTCGCCTCCCGCGAGTTCTATTGGCGGGGCTTCGCCCTTTGGCGCCGGGCGATCAACGGTTTTAACGAGTCCCCTACTCCGAAAGACTTGCAGGAAGACTTGAACGGAGCCATTGCCGATTTCAACGATTCCCTCGCGCAGGACGCAACTTTCGTCGAGTCGAAAATTGCGGAAGGCTCCTGCTTCGGTTATCTGGCCTATCTGAACATGAAAGACCCAGCGCGTGCGCAGGAACAGATCCAGCATTCGAGTCCTCTCCTGAAGGAAGCTATAGCCGCGGAACCCGAGAATCCTCGTCTGCTGTGGGTGCTGGGGCCCATCCGCTGGTCCTCTCCTCCGGAACGTGGCGGAGGCCAGGACAAAGCCTTCGAGCTCTACGACCGCGGCCTGGCAGCGATTCGAAAAAGCCCCGCCGTGAGCGATCCCCTGCAGCCCTCCTGGGGTGAGCCCGAATTGCTGATGAGCCGCGCCTGGTCGAATCTCCACCGAACCGCCCCAGACTTGAAAGCTGCGCAGAACGACGCGGAAGCCGCGCTCGCGCTCGTTCCTTACTGGCACTACGTGCGGGACATTCTCATGCCGCAGATTAAAGACGCGCAGGCCAAGGTGCGCTGAGGCCGCATCGCGAATTGTTAGCATCCTGAGATATGACTGCACTACGCACCGTCCGAACCCTGAGTTGGACCTTTGGCATTATTATCGGCGCGATGTGGACGGTCGAGGTTCTTCTCGGAAACCTGGGTGGCACATCGGTGTTCGGAAATCTCCGCGAATTTCACCCGAGCATCTATGCGATGGCTCCCTGGTTTGCGCTGGCTGCCGTCGGCGCCACCACGGTCTGCGGTGTGGTTTCCGCCTATCAAACCGGTAGCATCGAGAAGGCCTTGCTGGTTGGCGTTTGGAGCGGCATCCTAAGCGGAGCGATTCTCTGCGTGATTGTCATCAGCATCACAATTCTATTTCACCATGCCATGATGCTGGACCCTTCAAACCTACACGAGTTTGCGCGGAGCGCTCATCGCCCGCCCACGGACGCCGAACTATCTGCCTTTCTTTATTGGGACGCGATCGGAGGCGGCCTCAACCACATTTGGATCGGTCCACTGCTCGGCTTAGCCTTCGGTGGAATGGGTGCCCTGGTCGGAAAGTCAATGCGCCAGCCCACCCAGTAATTTTCCCCAGCCCGCTGTAGAATAAGTGAGCGGCGAAACCCCACCGGAGCACCACCACGAAAAGGTTTAGCTGAGAGCTGACAGCTGCTTTTCCGGAGTCCACACATGTCCCAATCCAACGGCAACAACACCAGCCTTCGCCTCAAGACCGGCCTCGCCGAAATGCTCAAGGGCGGCGTCATCATGGACGTCACCAACGCCGACCAGGCCACCATCGCCGAGAAATCCGGAGCCGTCGCCGTCATGGCGCTTGAGCGCGTGCCCGCGCAAATCCGCGCCGAAGGCGGCGTGGCCCGCATGGCCTCGCCCAAAAAGATTCGCGAGATCATGGCCGCCGTCTCCATCCCGGTCATGGCGAAGTGCCGCATCGGACACTTCGCCGAAGCCCAAATTCTTCAGGAACTCGGCGTCGACTACATCGATGAATCCGAAGTCCTCACCCCCGCCGACGAAGCTCACCACGTCGATAAGCACGCCTTCACCGTCCCCTTCGTCTGCGGCGCGCGCAATCTCGGGGAAGCTCTGCGCCGCATCGCCGAAGGCGCTTGCATGATCCGGACCAAGGGCGAGGCCGGCACCGGAGACGTAGTCCACGCCGTCAAGCACATCCGCCAGATCGTGCAGGAGATGAAAATCCTCACCGTGCTCGGAGAAGAAGAGCTCTACGCCAAGGCCAAAGAACACGGCGCCCCCTATGAATTGATCAAGCTGGTAGCCAAAGCAGGGAAGCTCCCCGTCCCAAATTTCTCCGCCGGAGGCATCGCCACCCCCGCCGACGCCTCGCTGGTCATGCAGCTAGGTGCCGAAGCGGTATTCGTCGGCAGCGGCATCTTCATGAAAGATTCCACCACCTTCGCCGATCCCGCAGAGGCCGAGAAGCGCGCCCGAGCCATCGTGAAGGCCGCCACCCACTTTAATGACCCTAAAGTGTTACTTGAAGTCAGCGAAGATCTGACTGGAGCGATGAAAGGCCTGGCGGTCTCGGGATTGGATGAGGCGCACATGCTGCAAACCCGGGGCTGGTAGACGATCGAATAGCGCCTACTGTGCCCGACGAACAAAAGGATGCGGTCAAGGCCGAGACCCTACCGGGGCAAGTCTTTCAGCGAATTCCTTGTCACGACGCCCCCCGATGTGGTCGAGGAGATCTCGGACCTCGGGAGGAATTACTCGCCGCAGCGGCACGATCTCATTTGTCTGTCAACGCCCGACCTGTGGTAAGCTCCTAGCCCTCAGTCGGGGAACGCCGCATGGCCACAGACATCAACGCCTACGACGCGCTTTACATTCCGGCCAACGACACACCGTGGTTCCCTTACCAGCAGAGTGGGTGCGACGTACAACTCATCCAGGCGGACCCCATGACCGGGCGCTGGATTGTGAAATTGCGCGGGCCGGCTGGTGGCAATCTAGGGATTCACCGGCATTACGGCTCGGTCCTTGCCTTGACCCTTCGCGGTGCGTGGCGATATCTGGAGCACGGTTGGATCTCGCGCACCGGCGACATCGTCCACGAGACGCCGGGCTCCGTTCATACCCTGGTGCTGGTGGAGGAGAGCGAGGTCTTTTTCGTTGTCGAGGGAGCGCTCGAGTATCTGGACACTGAAGGACGCACTCTGGCCCACGAGGACTGGCGCTCCATGACTCACAAGTACGTGGATTTCTGCTCAAAAAAGGGCCTAGATGTCGTCGACATCAGTCGCCCGCGGATATTAACTCCGGATCGCGTCGCGGTCGCGTAAGAAATGTCGCGTAAGAAAAAAATCGATTGGCCCGGTGCCCCCGTCCGAGATGTTTAAAAAATGAAAGCCGGTGATTTCCACAAAGTCGGCGCGAAAGTGTGTGACATCCAACCTTGCGCGTGCTTTTAAATTAGTCCATTCTGGGTGAGGCAAAAGCGCCGCAGCCAGCCCTGATTGTTTCGGCTGTAACTTCTTTGTTGTCTGTATTTTGACCTTTAAGTTCTCTGGGATCAAGATTTGGCGCTCCTGGTTCTCTGGGATCCGCATGAACAGCGGAGATTCGAGACCCCGGCCATTCAGATCCGGATTTGGCACACGCGCGTGGGACCCGCAGCCGACTTTATTTGCTAAGGAAATTCACAGAGTCGCGGCGGCGCCGACCTTTGGTTAGTGACCGCGCCGGCTGAAGAACCTTCCCACACCGAGCCGTACCTGAACTGTATTAATCCCCGGGTTCGGGACAGCCAATCCTGCGTTTGAAATATGCAGGTAGCGCAACTCCACACTCCAGTTATATTTCGCGCCGAGGATGTGTGTGCCGAGCGCCGCGGCGGACGTGAAGTTCACGGTGTTCGTGTAGGTGGGGACGTTGTGGTTGGTGAAGAGCGTGCCTCCGCTGAGTTCGAGATAAGGCGAGAGGCGGCCGCGGCGAACGAAATCCCACTTGAGGCCGAGCGGGTTGAAGCCCACGCCGTAGGCGGTGTTGGCGGGCTGGAAGACGAGAAACATGGGAACAGCATCCACGGCGTACTCGAAACGTCCGCGAAGAAAGCTGGGAAGATGCGGGCCGGTGATGACCCATCCGTAGCGCAGGCCGGCGTTGAAGACGCCGGTGTCGCCGCGTCCCCCGCTGACGGAGTGGCCGCCGCCGGTCCAGAGCTGGACTTCGTGGCCGTCTTCTTCAGGCCCGGCCTGTTCCGAGCTAGATTGCGCCGAGCTGGATTTCCCCGGGTTAGATTTCCCCAGGTTAGATTGCGCCAGGCACACGGCTGATACGGTCACGATAATAAGAGCGAGCAAGAAATAGCGCATGATTCAATCCAGCCTGATGCCACCGGCAAAAGCGAAGCAGGTGCGAAGCGGACAGGATGAAAGGCGTCGAGGCCGGAACAGACACGATACAGGAAGGGCGAGAGGGGAACAACACCATCCATTCCGGCAAACTCGAGCGAAATAAGCCGCATCCTAGTCATTAAAGGCCGTGATATCCTCGGCTTGATTGGCGGAATTTTATCGGCGGAATACGATCCGCAGAGTACAAAGCGCTAAAGCGCTTCCGGAGGTGGGCGATGCGATGGATCTGTACACTTTTCCTGGTTTCGGGAATCGCTTTCGGTCAGGCCGCGGACTCTTCACAGCCAAGCTCTCCGCAATCTAGTGCTCCGCACGCTACGGTTCCGGCGGCGGCGCCCGCTTCCCCTGCTGCTCCGGTAGTCACGGCTCCCACTCCGAATGTGAGCGCGCCTCAGGCGAAGATGCCGGAGCCCAACGCCGCGGTAATTCCAGCGGGCGCGAGAATTCCGCTGCTGCTCAAGCAAGCCATTTCCACCAAGAATGCGCGCGAAGGTGATGCCGTCTACGCGGAGACTGCATTTCCATTTGTCGTGAACGAACACATTCTGGTGCCTGCTGGAACGTACATTCAGGGCAAGATTTCGCATGTGGAGCGCGCGGGGCGGGTGAAGGGGCGGGCGGAAATCCTGATGCACTTCACGTCGATGATTTATCCCACCGGTTATACGGTGATGCTGCCGGGGTCGGTGGAGAACACGCCGGGCGCCGACAACAAAAGCGTGAAGGATAAAGAAGGGACCATCCGGCAGGATAGCGACACGGGTAAGAAGGTGGAAGACGCGGCGAGAAATGGCGCCTACGGCGGTGCGGTTGGCGGCATTGGCGGCGGCTTGGCCACCGGCGGCCTGAATGGCGCGCGCATTGGGGCGGGAGCAGGAGCGGCGGCCGGTATTGCCTGGGCGTTGTTGAAGCGTGGCAGCGACGTGAGGCTGGATGTGGGCACTTCGATCGAGATGGAAATCCAGAGGGAGATCCCCCTGGATGGGACTAGGATTGCGTTGGCGAAGGCTACGCCTTAGCCAGGGCCTCCGATTAGGTCTGCCGCGGGCTACGACAGTCCAAAGTTGGAGGACGACGGTTGTGCAGTCTGGTAGGGATCGTTCGAGTGCGCATCTGCACTCGGCTTCGCCGACGCACATGCTGAGCTCGGGATGGACAAGCCCAATAGTGGGTGTTGATTTCGGCATAGTGGGCGAAGCTCGACGGCGCCACCTGGTCGCTGCCGGGAAGATAGAAACCGAATTAGCCGGTGCTCTGCCGGAAGCGAAATCTACGATTTAGATTCCGGGATGGGCCCTGCGGTGGCCAGGACTTCCACATCGAGCCGATCGGAATGAGTCTGATCTGTTGCTGCGGGATTCGTGGCTGTGGGCGCAGAGCACTTTTCCCCTGGCAGGACTCCGACGGCGCGGTTTTTTCCCGCTTGCTTGGCGCGACGGAGGCCACTGTCGGCAAGGCTTAGCACTTCTTCGTAACCGACTCTTCCGGGATCGGCGGGCAGCCAGGGGAACGCAGCCCAGCCGATCGAACATGTGCGGTAGAGGAGTTCGTTCGGGCTGCGCAGGACAAACGGCACACCGCCGACGGCGACCAGAACTCGGGACGCGAGGGTTTCCGCTTCTCGACGGTCGGTGTAGCGGGAGACGATCAGAAATTCCTCGCCGCCCCAGCGCAGCAAAACATCGGAATGCCGGATCGCCGAACTTATCCGGTGCGACATTTCCACAAGGGTGCGGTCGCCTACGTCGTGACCGTAGTTGTCATTGATTTCTTTAAAATTGTCGGCGTCGATCAGGTAGAAGACCAGGTCGCGGGTGCGGGGTTCGCGCTGGTCGGAGTAGGAACGCAATGACTGGCTGACGTCGGCTTCGATGGTGGCCGAGAAATAGCGGCGGTTGCGAATACCGGTCATAGGATCGGTCAACGAAGCTTCTTCCAGAATGTCGTTGGCGCGTTTCAACTCCTGGTTTAGCCTGTGATGTTTCAGGAAGATCAGAAACGCCATGGCGAACATGGTGCCCAGGGTAAGCAAAATGCGGAAACGCGCGACCTGAACTGGGATGGTGTGATCAAGCAACGCGGACACGGCGACCACTGGCAAGGACAAAACCGCCAACATGGCCAGGCTGGCCACCCAGGAACCGTGGCTGCTCTCGCGCGGAGCTTCCTCGGAGGGACTCAGTTCCCGACCCATGAGCCCCAGCAGCGTGAAAGCCGCAAACGACGCTGAGTAGGGAATGTCGTACCAACTGCCGGTAAAATACACGTCCCTTTCGATGGCCTTATTCAAGACGGCAAATGAGACGCTGTTGAACAGAACTGCAAAGCCAAAAAAAGCGTAGAAGTTTTTCCAGCGCCCCTTAGTCTGGTGCCAGAACACTGCCAGAACAGCGATCAGAATGAATGCTCCGCAGTTGTAGAGCGCGTCAAAGTTGCGGTCGTAGTTCGCCTGATTCGGAGAAACGTACTGCCAGCAAACCACGAAGAACACGTAGAGATAGAGCCACCAGAACAACAACAAGAGGAAATCCAGAATACCCAGCCGCGCGCCCCGCTCGGATGCGGACAGATGCGGGCGGAGCAGCAAGCCTGCCAGCATAGGAGCACCGGCCTGGAACAGAAGGACATCGGCCGGATACATGGCGGGCAGCTTGGCGCGAAAAAACAGGTCGAATACGATCCACACCATCTGATCGCCTAACCAGAGGGTCCAACCCATGACCTGCAGCATCCAGAACCAGCGGGTGCGGCCCTCGGTGGCGAGGCTGTTACTCGCAAACACCAGCAAAGCGGAGAGCATTAGAAGCGCGCAGACGATATCGCTGACGGCGGTGAGAGCCAGGCCGCGCGGCAGCAGAGCACAAGCGAGGACTAACGCCAGCGTGAGAAACACGGCGGTGCCGCCCCATAGCCTGGAATGATTCGTTAGTGTCAATTCTGCTCCGCGAGCATCCCGCCTGCGCGATCATTTCGCGGCGGCTTGATGGTAACCCCGCCGGGGAGCGGGCTGGTACCGAAAAAACAAATCCTGCTCAGCAGTTCCCGAGAATGCAACCGCCTCGTGGCAGAAGCGCGTTACGCCTCGGCGCCTGCGGAATTGCGCAAGGGGTTATCCTGAGCGTTAATTTCCCGGCGCAAATCCTCCCAGATCTTGTTGGGCATTTCGAGAAACACCTTCACGACCTCGGGATCAAACTGCTTCCCGGTCCACTTCTCGATTTCGACACGAGCGGCGTCGAGCGTCTGCGCCGGACGGTACGGACGGTCGGAGGTGATGGCATCGAGGGTGTCGGCGATGGAAAAAATGCGAGCCCCCAGCGGGATCCCCTCTCCCTTTAGACCCCGCGGATAACCGCTGCCGTCGAAACGTTCCTGGTGGGAATAGACGATCTCGGCGGCTTCCTGGAGGACAGGAATCTTCCGCACCAGTTTGTATCCGAGATGGCAGTGCTCGCGCATGATGGCCACTTCATCGGGCGTGAGTTTCCCCGGCTTGTTCAAGATGTTGTCAGGAATCGCCATTTTGCCAATGTCATGAAGGAAGGCTCCGCGTGCGATCGTCTCGATCTGTTCCTTGGGAACGCCCATGCGGCTGGCGATAGCCATGGTGTAAGCGGTCACGCGTTTCGAATGCCCTTCGGTTTCGCGGTCTTTGTAGTCAAGAGCCTCACCGAGGACCTCGAGGGTAATGTCATAGGAGCGCTTCAGTTCCTCTAGAGCCGCTTGCAGTTGATCGGTGCGGGCTTCCACCAACGATTCCAGGTTCAACTGGTAATTGCGGTTCTCCATCTTGAGGCGTCGATTTTCCAGGGCGCGGCTGACGGTAGCGAGCAATTGTTCGCGCTCGAACGGCTTCAGCAGGTAGTCATAGGCCCCGTTACGGATGGCCGTGAGCGCCACGGAGATGTCGTGCACAGCGGTAACCATCACCACCGGCATGTCCGGATACTTTTCCTTGGTGCGCTCCAGCAGGCCAATGCCATCGAGGTCCGCCATCATCAGATCCGACAGCATGAGCTCGAACTCTTCACCGAAGCTCAGCACGGCCAGGGCCTCGATGCCGGAACTCGCTTGTTTACAAGCATATCCAGCCGACGTGAGCATCGCCGAGACGATGTCGCGGATAGGCTCTTCGTCGTCGACAACCAGAATTCGGTCCGCCATAGATTCCCTGGGAGAGTCTATCGGCGATTGTAACTCAACCACGAGATGCCGAAAGTAATCATCAAGGTCCGGAAACTGCACTGGAAAAAGACCCAGCCGTGATATTCAAAAGGAGGAATCACTGCGTCCCATAGCGATGAATTCATCCCTCTCGACCATCTCGAGCATTATCGCCCATCTTGGATTGGGCAAGCCGACGGTTGCGGAATGGGCCCTGTTAGTGCTGCTCGGGGGCTCTCTGCTGGCGTTGCGCACTTTTCACGCGCGCTATTTCAAAGCCTGGGTATTGGGATGGTTTGCGCTGGTGGTGTCGCGTCTGGCGACCGACGTGTTCGCGACGCGGATTCCGGCGGAACTTCTTCCCGTGGTGGTGCAGACGACTTTCGTGCTGGCGGTGGGACTGCTGGCCGGAGCCGTTCTTACCTATAGCCGCATCCGCGAGCTGATCGTGCCACTGGCGGTGATCACTCCGATTCTGGTGGGGTTTGCGGGAGCGCGAATCCTACTCTGGCCGGATGTGGTGCCACTGCGCATGGCGCTCGAAGTTGCGTATCGCGTAGTTCTACTGACGGCAGCGATCGCGTTGCTTCGTGAACGCCGCGGGCGCTGGCAGATCGCGCCGTGGACTCTGGCGCTGTCATTCTTGCTTCTGCATCTTCCCTGGGCGCCGATTACGATCCGCGTACCGGATGCAATCTTCCTGGCCGCTGAAATTTTGCTGGGGCTGAGCATGCTGGCAATCGTGTTTGACGAAGCCGCGCTGCGATCCCGACGACTTCATGTGGTGCAGGCGTTGACCAGCGCTTCCGCCAGCGCGCAACAATATGGAAATCTGGTGCAGACCGCCCTCGAGGAACTACAGAGGCTGACGCAAACCAAAGCGGTGTGGTTCCGTTTGGTGGAAGGCGGACATCTGGTGGCGACCCACGCGGTGGGAGTTTCCGCGGACTTCCTGCGCGATGCGGGCTTTGCGGAAATCACCGATGACCTTTCAAAGAAGATGGAGACTGGACAGCCCTGGGTGAGCAAGATTGATATGGCTGGCCCGGAGAATCCAGTCTGCCTGGCGGTGGAGAAAATCCGCCAAACAGTGACTCTTCCCGTGGTGGGGCGAAAAGCGCCGGTAGGACTCCTGGCGCTGGGCAGTTCGCGGAATCGGCACTGGGTACCCGAGGAACTTGAGTTCTTGCAGAGCTGTGCGCGTCAGCTGGCCACGGCCGTGGAAAACTTCCGGCTGCTGGAGCAGGTTTTGCGCTCGCAGCGGCAGTGGATGAACACTTTCGATTCGGTTCACGACATCATTCTGGCGCACGATGCGGATTTCCACGTCATCAAAGCCAACCAGGTTATGCTCTCGCATCTGGGCCTGGCCGCCGCGGATGTGATGGGTAAAACCTGCGAGTCGGTGCTCCCGCACAATGTTGGCGAATGGACTGGATGCCCTTATTGCGCCATCGCTGGTGACGAAGACTTCATGGAGGGAGCGGACCTTTGTTTCGGCGGCTTCGCCGTGGTTTCTACTTCGTCCTACACCGAGCAAGGCAGCCCGCAAAAAGGAACGATCCACGTAGTCCGCGACATCACCGACCGGCGCTCGGCGGAAGAGAAATACCGGCTGCTGTTCGAGCAGGTGCAAGAGGGAGTCTATGTGGCGACGCCCGACGGACACCTGCTCGATTGCAACGATGCGCTGGTCTACATGCTGGGTTACCCCTCGCGGGAAGAGTTGCTGGTGATGAACCTGGATTCCGATATCTGCGTTGACCCGGCCCAGCGGGATGCCTTCCGCAAAGAGATCGAAACTCATAACTACGTGCGCAACTTTGAAGTCACGCTGCGGCGTAAGGACGGAACGCTGCTGCTGGCCTCGGAGAGCAGTTTCGCCACTCGCGGCTCTACCGGGAACATCGAGCGCTATCAAGGCTTCGTGCTCGATGTGACGGAGAAGCGCCGGGCCGAGGAGGACATGCGCCGCCGCAATCGCGAACTGAATGCGTTGAACGCCATGGCCGTGGTGGCGACGCAATCTTTCGATCTGGACGAAATCCTGAACCTGACCCTGCGGCAGGTGGTCTCGTTGTTCGGCGCCGAGAGTGGTTCGGTCTATCTTTCCGACACGGACGCTCCGCTTTACCGGCGGCGCGCATCGTGGGGACCCAGGAGCCGCGACAAGGCGCGTCCGTCTGAAATTTCGTTTCCGGATGGCTTTGGCGACCTGCTCATGCGCTCCCGGACCGAAGTGGTGACTGCGGAATACTTGCCGCATCTGCCTCCGAACGTTGCCGAGTTCATCCGCTCCGATTCCGACCGCGCCTGGATCTGGGTGCTGTTCTGGGGCAAGGACAGCCCCATCGGCATCATGGGACTGTGCAGCCAGCAGGGCTACGAATATTCGAGCAACGAAGAGAATCTTATGGTCGCGATCAGCCGCCAGCTGGCCACGACCATCGAAAAAGTGCGCTTGTATGAAGAGACCTGCCGTGCCTACGAAGATCTGCGTAAGACCCAGGAGCAATTGCTGCAGAGCGAAAAAATGTCGGCCGTGGGCCAGTTGATTGCGGGAGTGGCGCACGAGCTGAACAACCCGCTGACCGCGATTCTGGGTTACTCGCAACTGCTTGAGAGCGAAGGCTTGAACGCACGCGCTCTGGATTATGTGGGCAAGTTGTACCGGCAGGCACAACGCACCCACCGCGTAGTGCAGAACCTTCTTTCATTCGCCCGGCAACGGCAGCCGCAGCGCGAGGAAGTGGATCTGCGGAAGGTGCTCGACGAGACCTTGACGTTGCGCGATTACGATCTGAAAACCAACAACATTACCGTCGAAAGGGAAACTCCTGCCGAGTCCACTCCGGTGATCGCCGATCCTCATCAGATCGAGCAGGTCTACCTGAACATCATCAACAATGCGGTGGACGCGATTCTGGAAACGGGAAAACAAGGCAAGCTGAAAATC
>Ga0265760_10000218_pt1 | contig 15528 bp, 9 predicted proteins | sample NZIome_2_FD_200831 | JGI IMG/M metagenome (GOLD analysis project Ga0265760, IMG submission 200831) | Metatranscriptome of rhizosphere microbial communities from Maridalen valley, Oslo, Norway - NZI1 (Metagenome Metatranscriptome) | ecosystem: Host-associated > Plants > Roots > Rhizosphere > Soil...
GCAGCAATTGTTCCTGAAAGAGCGGGACGCCCAGGGTGCGTTTGAGCACAGGTTCAAGCGAGGGATGCGGATAGGCGACATCTTCCCGTCCCTGACGGCGAAGGATGAAGGGATTCACCATTTGGCCGACGATGGGGCCGGGGCGGATGATCGCGACCTGCACCACAATGTCATAAAATTTCTTGGGGCGCAGTCGCGGCAGGGACGCCATTTGCGCGCGGCTTTCCACCTGGAACAAGCCGACGGTGTCGGCTTGTTGCAAGGCGGAATAAACCTGCGGGTCATCTTGCGGCAGATGTGCGAGATCCACTTCTTCGTGATAATGCCCGCGAATGAGTTCGATCGAATCTTTCAGCACGGCCATCATGCCCAGGCCGAGCAGGTCGACTTTGATGATGCCCATGTCGGCGCAATCTTCTTTGTCCCACTGCACGACGACGCGGCCGGGCATGGAGGCGGGCTCGAGGGGGACGACGGAATCGAGTTGTCCCTGGCAGATGACCATGCCGCCGGAGTGCTGGCCGAGATGGCGCGGCATGTCCTGCACGGCGAGGCAGAGTTCGTAATATTTGCGCAGGCGGGGATGGTTGAGGTCGAGTCCGGCGTCGCGGAAGCGGCGGTCGAGCGCGTCATTTTCGTCGCGAAATTCCCAGGTGGCAACGGCGGCGGAAATTTTATTGAGAGTTTCGGGATCGAAGCCCAGGGCCTTGCCCATTTCGCGCGCGGCCATGCGGTTGCGGTAGGTGATGACGTTGGCGGTCATGGCGGCCCCGCGTTCGCCGTAACGCTTGTAAACGTACTGGATAACTTTTTCGCGCTCGTCGCCGCTGGGAAGATCGAGATCGATGTCGGGCCACTCGCCGCGCTCTTCCGATAGAAAACGCTCGAAGAGAAGTTCCATGCCAACGGCATCGACGGCGGTGATGCCGAGCGAGTAGCAGACGGCGCTGTTGGCGGCGGAGCCGCGTCCCTGCATCAGAATGTTTTGCTCGCGGCAGAAGCGGACGAGGTCCCACACGATGAGGAAATATCCCGCGAGATTGAGTTTTTCGATGAGAGCGAGTTCGTGCTCAATCTGGCGGCGGGCGCGGGTTTGCAGGTCCGGGGTGGCGCGGCCATAGCGTTGGTGGAAACCTACCCGGGTGCGCTCGCGCAGGAAGGAATTCATGGTTTCGCCTTCGGGGACGGGATAGCGCGGGAATTCATAACCGAGATCGTTAAGGGTGAATTCGAGGCGGGAAGAAAGTTCGCCTGTATTCGCTATAGCTTCTGGCAAATCGGAAAATAGCTGCTGCATTTCCGGTGCGGATTTCAGGAAGCGCTCGGAGTTGCGGGAGAGCAGACGTCCGGCGGTGGAGAGCGTGCGTTGATGACGGATGGCGGTGAAGGCGTCGCACAGTTCACGATTTGTCGCGGTGGCGTAGCCGACGCCGTTGGTGGCGAGGATGGGGAGATTGAGCGAGCGGGCGATGGAGATGGCGGCCCGGTTGCGGGCTTCTTCTTCGCGCCGGTAGTGACGCTGCAATTCGACGTAGACGTTTTTGTGTCCGAAGATGGCGATCAAGCGCTCGACCTGGAGGCGGGCTTCTTCCATGCCGCCTTGCTGCAAAGCCGCGGCCAGTGGGCCTTCGGGGCCGCCGGTCAGGCAGATGAGTCCGGGGGAGTGCTCTTCTAATTCATCCTGGAGAACTGCGCCTGCGTTTTTTTTCGCGCGCATTTTCATTTTGGTGATGAGGCGGCAGAGGTTCTGGTAGCCGGCGCGGGAGGAGACGAGGAGGGGAAGGCGGGGCGTGTCAGTTTGAGTTTTGCGCGGAACCCCTAGAGTTCTGGCCGACTGCCGCGGGTAGGGATCCCCTTCGGCAGGCTCAGGGCAGGCTTTCGACTGCGCCAGTGCTTCCCTTCGTGAAGCACTTGCTCCGCTCAGGATGACAGAGTGTATAGAGCTGCATGTGACTTCTGCGCCGATGTGGGCTTTGATTTTTGCTTTTTGCGCGGCTAGATGGAAGCGGGGAGCGCCGTAAACGCCGTCCGTGTCGAGCAGGGCCATGGCTGGCTGGTCGAGGCGGGCGCAGGCTGCGGCTAACTCCTCGGGCAGGGATGAGCCTTCGAGGAAGCTGAAAGCGGAGCGGGCGTGGAGTTCGGTGTACATGAGCAGGGTCAGGGATCAGGGTCAGGGGCTAGGGGCTAGGGATCAGATTGAACTTCGCCTTACTGACCCCTGACTCCTGATCTCTTGTCCGTGATTTCTCTCAGTCATAGGTTCCTTCTACGAACCAGGCTCCTTCCAGCAAATCGTGTACCAGGCGGTAGAGGGAGATGCTGCTGGCGTTTTGCGGGGCGTTGTTTTGTAAAGCGATGTCCCACTCGTCCCGCGACCAGGCTTCGCGTTCCCACCAATCGCCGGAAGAGCGCCAGGGGCCGGCTTTCCAGAGCACGCTGCCCTGGATGGTTTTTGTTTTCGCGCAGACCACTTGCGCGGGCTGACCTTCGTCGAGCGTGACGGTGGCACGCAGCGCAGGACGGAAGCGGCGCAGGGCGGTCACGGCCGGATGTTCTTTTGCTTCTTTTTCTGGTAGTTCTTCTGTTCCTACTTCTTTAATTTCTTGTTTTTCTTTTTCTGTTTTTTTGGTTTTTGGGGGCTGGTGGTGGGACGCTGTCATGAAGCGGCGCAGACGGAAGCCTTCGGGATGGTGCGTGTCCAGCAGCTCCAGAGCGCCCACTTTGTTTCCGCCGACCAGGGCCGCGAGGCGGGCCAGCGTGAGTTCCAGCTTTTCCGGTTCCGGCGAGGGGGGAAGAAATAATCCTGCCTGGCCGGGGCGCGGGCGTGCTGGTTCGGCGGCCAGAAGGATTTTTACGATGGGCGCGCCGGGAGGATGGGCATTCAAATCCAGTTGCAATAGCTTTAAGAAAAGTTTGGGGTCGAGCATGGGCAGGGGCAGGCGGAGGGTGCGGTGGAATGGTTGATTGCTGATTGTGGATTGCCGATTGAACTGCGGGCGATTTTCCAGGTTCAGCGTGAGGTGGAGTTCCTGCACGGCAAGGGCACGCGAGGCCAGGCGGGCGCAGAGCTGATCGAGCAAGCGATTCAGGAGGAAGGCGAGCGGCTCCAGCAGAACGATGGGATATTCCAATTCCACGGCTTCTTCAAAAATTAGAGGCGCTTCCACGGGAACAAGAGTGCGCGACGCCGCGCCCCGTGCCAGTTGCTGAAGGCGGAGGCCGGGCTGCCCCAGACGCTCACTTAGCGCAACTTCGGGCAAGGCGGCGAGGGCGCGCAGGGAGCGGATTCCCCAGCGGTCGAGAGTTTCTAGCATCTGAATTTCGAGAAGCCGAGTTTCGAGCAGGCGATCGGATTCTTTTTTCTCTTCGCCGGCCACGCGATCGGCGAACAAAACTTGCAAGGGCAAAGAGCCCAAGCGGTCTGCTTCTTCGCCGGGAGGAATCACGGTGACGGCGGCGCGGGCAACAGTGCCCGCGCCACACAATCCCGCGCCCCATAATCCGCGGGCGGCGAGCACGGCGGTGTCGGGATTGGAAGCTACGGCGATATAGGCATCGAGTCCGAGGGCGGCGGCACGGTCGCGGAGGGCGCGGGCGATCTGGGGCAGCGGGCCCAGCAGAGATTCCATCCCGGCGAGATCGAGCAGGGCGGTGTCGCAGGCCGCGTCCTCCACGCAGGGTGAGAAGGATTGGGCGCAGTCGAGCAAGGCGGCGTGGGCGGCGGAGTTTTGCAGCGCAGAATTTGGGCGCAGCACCAGTTCGGGGCACAACTCGGCTTGCGGCTTGGTCATGCCGGGTGCCATGCCCAGACGGCTGGCTTGGTCGTTTACCGCAAGAATTATTTCGAGAGGAGGCTTGCCTTCGAGGATGGCGACGGCTCGCGTGCGCAGCTCGGGCTCAGCGCGCAATGCGGCGGCCACGGGAAAATTCGGCACATAGATGCAGGCGAAAGGCATGATGCCGATTGACTCATTGCATGATTGAGTCATTGAGAGGTTGAGTCATTGAAAGATGGCCATCCGTTTTCAAGGAATCAATGATTCAATCTCTCAATGAGTCAATTCCTTCATCCAGCCCAGGCGGTTTTGCTGGCGAAAGCTGCAGTGGAGCGGGATGGCTTGCGTTCCAGACGCGAGCGCATCAGTTCGGCCGTGACCTCGAGACCGGTCAGCAGATGTGCGTGGCCGGGTTTGGGGAATAGGGAACCCGCAGCGAACTGGTTGTTATTCCAGCCATGCATCGGGCCATTCGTCGGGGCCAGTTGCAGCTGCAGAGAAGAGCAGCTTCCGGCGATGGGGTGCTGCGCGATGGCTAACAGCACGGTGGAAGTATTTTCTACGGCGCGGCGGAAGCGGAACCAGGTGGTGAGCGGGATGCGGCGGGCCTGCTGCGGGGGAAGATCACTCAGGTCGAGAACGACTAATCCGAAGCCGCCGCTTTCGAGCAATAAGTCTGTGGCGTGCAGGGCTTGCTCCAGACGGTGCTCTGATCTGTTTTCCTTCAACCTAGTCTTCTCCAAACCAGTTTCCTTAGACCTATTTTCCTTAAAATCAGTTTTCTTCAAACCAGTGCGATCTAAATGAAAAGCGGGCTGGGAGAAAGTCCCCACTTCTCGCGCAAAAGACGCGCGAGAAATGGGGCACCCTTGGTTTAATTTTTGGGGAGCATCTTCGCCGCAGCGGACCCAGAGCAGGCGGTCCAGTTCCACGCCGGCATCTGCGGCGGAGCGGGGATCGAGAGCGTCGCTGGCGTCGACCAGCACGCAGAATTCGCCGTGGCGGGTGGCCGCGGCCAGAGCGGCGAGCAGTAAGGTGGTGCGTCCCGAAGAGGCGGGGCCGCAGATTTCGGTGAGACAGCCGCGGGGCCAACCTCCGGTAAGGGCGTTAATGGCGGCGATGCCGCTGGAAAGCATTTCTGGGGCTGGACGCACGGCCAGATGCGAGGCGGAGGTTACGCCTGCCAGTATTTTTGATTGGTGATTTTTGATGGTGGATGGAAAAAAATGGCCGAGTGTCCCGGTGCGCTCGCGCTGATCGGGGAGCGCGCGCACCTCTGGATGAACATCAGCTGGATTAGCGTCAGCGCCAGAGAAAAAAAGGCGGCCCTGGGCCGCCGCAGCGGAAACCATTGCGGAAGACATATGATTCCTCGGGAAATTTCAGGGAACGCCGGGCCGGAAGACCCGGAGGCTATTTCGCTTTTTATTCGCCTTTGAGTATTGTGCAGGTGGGGTGAGGATTTGTCAAGGGGTGCGTGTCGCCGCTTGACCGGCTGGGAGGAGAACGTGCGGCTGCCACAGGACTGGGCGGACGCGTGGCGGCGGAGAAGACTGAGATTCCTCCGCCGCGATGAAAAACGCGGCGTTTGAATGACAGGGCGTTTGGGGTGCTCTTACCTCTACTTCTGTTGCTCGCTTCGGTTGCTCGGGATGAGACCGAAAAGTGCCGCAGGCACAGGGACAAACTGCTCACTATCCGGCGGTGGGCTGGCTTGTAGTATGCTGGTGACGAAATCGCCACTTCCGCAGAAAAAATGAAGCTTACTTCTGTTTTGTCGGGTACTTACTCGGGCAGTCACTCGGACCGCTTAGCGGTTCGGATCGGTGCCGGCACAGTGGTTGTCCTGGTTGCCGTTCTCGTTGTTCCCGTGGTGGCTCTGCCTGCGGCTTTTGGGGCGACGGATGGGCCGGGGCAGACGGCCGCGCCGAACATGGCTACGCCGGACGCGGCTGTGGCCCCGTCTACGCAGTATTCGGTGCAGGGAACGGTGGCGTCGGCCCAGGGAGCTCCGGTTTCCTACGCGTCGGTGACGCAGTTGAGCGGTCTGCTCACGCAGCTGGAGACGACGTCGAAAGCGGCCCAGGGGGATCTCACGAATCTTCGTATCGAGCGCTGGAAAACCGATGCCGGGACGAAGAAGCAGGCGCTCGGCAATGTGGATTCGATTCTGCGCAATCTGCAGAACGCGCTGCCGGGAATTGTTGAAAAGTTACGGGCCGCGCCGGAAGATGTGCCGGCGACCTTCAATCTCTACCGCAACCTCGATGCTTTGTATGACGTGCTGGGGGGCGTGGTGGAGGAAACGGGAGCGTTTGGATCGAAGGACGATTTTCAGGCGCTGGCCAACGATCTGAAAAGTTTTGAGGGCACGCGCAAGGGGCTCGCCGAGCGGCTGGAAAGTCTGGCGACGGCGAAGGAAGCAGAGGTTGTGCGGCTGCGGTCTGATCTGAAGACAGCGCGGGCGGCGATTCCAGTTGCGCCTCCGAAGATAACCGTGGTGGACGATAACGAGCCGGCGAAGAAACCGCCGGTGAAAAAGAAGCCAGCGGCCAAGCCGGCTGCGCCGGGAGCTTCCACGACGGCAAAACCGGCGGCTGGAACAACCGCGAAACCGGCGGCGGGGCAAACGCAGGCTCCGGCGCCGCAACAGATGCCAGCGCCGAAGCCGCAGTAGGAGCTGGGCTTCGGGCTTTGGCTTTCGGGCTTCGCATCACCCCGGACTTTCGGCGGAGGGCTTTTAACCGCAAAGGCGCGAAGAAGAGCGGGTACTGAGTTTTCTCGGGTGTTCGGCAGCGTTTTTTTGCGATTTTGGTGAAAGGTTTCGCTCGTGGGTCAGCTGAAGCCCGGTGGCCGGAGCCAGAAGCCCGAAACAAAATCCCCACTTCTCGCGCAAAGAACGCGCGAGAAATGAGGCACCCGTCTGACGCCGGACGTTCGGAAGCCGAGCCCGAGAGCCGAAGCCCGAAGCCGGCGTTGCGAATCTGTTACTCTTCCCTGCGCATCGGCATGGGGCCTCGTTTCATCTAAGAACATTCCACATGAACCATCACGGCAGCATTGTCGCGGCTGTTTTCGGGGTCATTATCATCCTGGTGGTGTTGCTGGATGCGTTTGAGACGGTGGTGCTGCCGCGGCGGGTTACCCGGCACTTCCGGCTCACGGCGTGGTTTTACCGGCGCACCTGGCTGCCCTGGAAGGCGATCGCGAAACGCATTGGCACGGCTTCGCGGCAGCAGAGTTTTCTGGGATATTTCGGGCCGCTCTCGCTGATCATGCTGCTGGCGTTCTGGGCGGCGACCCTGATCATGGGTTTTGCGCTGCTGCAATACGGGATTGGTGGGCACGAACAACTGGGCAACGAGCCCATCACGTTTGGCCGGATCGTCTATCACAGCGGCGAGACGTTTTTCACGCTGGGGTATGGCGACATTGTGCCAACGTCGACTACGGCGCGGGCGCTCTCGGTGTTCGAAGCGTTCATGGGATTTGCGTTTCTGGGCGTGGTGATCGGGTATCTGCCGGTGGTGTACGCGTCGTTTTCGCGGCGCGAGATTCAGATTTCCATGCTGGACGCGCGCGCGGGTTCGCCTCCAACCGCGACCGAGTTGCTGGTGCGGCTGGCGGGAAGCACGGAGAATCCTGCGGTGGATCAGATCGTTCTCGACGAAGTTTTGCGCGATTGGGAACGCTGGGCAGGCGAGTTGCTGGAGAGCGGAATTTCTTATCCGGTGCTGAGTTTTTTTCGTTCGCAGCATAGCAACCAGTCGTGGCTGGGCGCGCTGATGACCATGCTGGACGTGACGTCTCTGGTGCTCACGGGAATCGAGGGGATTCATCCCGGGCAGGCGAGGCTGACTTTCGCGATGGCCCGGCATGCGGCCGTGGATCTGGCGCAGGTGGTGAACGCGCGCTACGATCCGCAGGCGCCGGAACGGATGACGGATGCGGACTTCAACCGGGTGCGGGATACGCTGGCGGAGGCGGGATTGAAATTGCGCGGGGGCGACGCGGCACGGCAAAAATTGGTGAAGTTGCGGTCGATGTATGAGCCCTACATCCATTCAACGGCGAAAAACCTGATGGTGGCGCTGCCGCCGTGGCAGCATCCGGTGAAGGTGCGGGACAACTGGCAGGCGGGGCCGTGGGACCGGATCATCCAGGCCAGGGGACTGGCGGTGCTGGGGCAGAAGCCGGTGGCGCCGCCGCCCGGCGCCGAGGACCATTTCTAGGAGCGGCTTCCGAGAGCTGGCTTCGGGCTTCGGCTATCGGGCTTCGGCTAGAGTTAGCAAGGTTTGTGGGGCGCGGGCGCTCCTGCCCGTGGCCCGCCGGCAGCTTGTGAGAAGCTGAACTCTGCCACAGCGTTGAGACTTGGGCCCAGCTGACGGGCTCCTGCTGGCAAGTTCTGAATTTGGAATTGCAGGTTTTCTTCGAGATAGATTTTGCGGGCAGGAGTGCCCGCGCCACACGATGAAACCTATTGGCGAGAACGTGGTGCGGATTGAAGCGGAGGCGCTGCGGGCGCTGGCCGATCGGATTGGCGGTCCGATGGCGGCGGCGTTTCAGCGTGCCGTGGAGTTGATGTTTTCTTGCGCGGGGCGAGTGGTGGTTACTGGCATGGGGAAGAGCGGGCTGATCGCGCGCAAGATTGCGGCGACGCTGAGTTCGACGGGAACTCCGGCGCTGTATTTGCATCCGGTGGAAGCTCTGCACGGGGATTTGGGAATGGTGGTGCGCGGGGATGTGGTGCTGGCATTGTCGGCGTCCGGGGAGACGGAAGAGATATTGGCGCTGCTGGCTACGATCAAACGGCTGCGAGTGCCGCTGATCGCGATGACCGGGGATGAGATTTGGGGTGGTACCCATCCCTTCGGCAAGCTCAGGGCAGGCTCTTCGAAAAGCGCGAACGGTGGGGCAGCCGAGCAAAAGTCAAAAGCAGCGGGCAAGAGTGCCCGCTCCACACCAGCATGGTCTACTTTGGCGGCGGCGGCGGAGGTCACGCTCGATTGTTCGATTGCACAGGAGGCTTGCTCTCTCGGGCTGGCGCCTACGGCTTCGACTACGACGATGCTGGCTCTGGGCGACGCGCTGGCGGTTACGTTGAGCGAGAAGCGCGGGTTCAAGGAAGAGGATTTTGCGAATTTGCATCCGGGAGGAAAGCTGGGGAAAAGATTGGCGCGGGTGGAATCGTTGATGCATTCTGGCGACGCGCTGCCGCGGGTGAAGCTGGAGACCAAGATGCCGGACGTGATCTATGAGATGTCGCGCAAAAAGCTGGGCGTGGCTGCGGTGGTGGATAAGGAGAAGTTGGTGGGGATCATCAGCGATGGAGACTTGCGGCGGCTGCTGGAGAAGCGCGGGAAAGATGTGCTTGATCTGAGGGCGGGTGAGGCGATGACTCGCGACCCTAAGACGATTGCTGCCGATGAGTTTGCGGCAACGGCGCTGGCGCTAATGGAGGAGAAGAAGATTACGTCGCTGATGGTGGTGGATGGGGCAGGGAAGCTGCAGGGGATTGTGCATCTGCACGATTTGTGGAGCACGGAACTGGTATGAGTTGAGACTTTCTTTGAGCGCGTTCAGTGACAAGTATTGGCACCGCTCTCGAATGCCGGGCGGGGCGATTCATTTAGAATAGCGACTTCTCTCCACACAGGAATCTTTCACTTATGCATCGATGGTCAGAGCTGTTTATTCCTACCCTCCGCGAGGCGCCGGCGGATGCCGAAGTGGCCAGCCACAAGTTTCTGGTGCGAGCTGGGTATATCCGGCAACTGGCGGCGGGGATTTACTCGTATCTGTTTCTCGGGAATCGCTCGTTTAACAAGATCATGGGGATCGTCCGGCAGGAGATGGACCGGATCGGGCAGGAGTTTTTTCTGCCGGCGCTGCATCCCCGCGAGCTCTGGGAAGCGAGCGGGCGCTGGGCTCTGATGGGCGAGAACCTGTTCCGGCTCAAGGACCGCAAGGGCGCCGACATGTGCCTGGGCATGACGGAAGAAGAAGTCATGACCTCGATCGCGATGAAAGAGCTGCGCAGCTACAAGCAGTTGCCGCAGATCTGGTACCAGATCGCGCCCAAGTTTCGCGACGAGCCGCGGCCGAAGGCCGGGCTGCTGCGAGTGCGGCAGTTCATGATGAAGGACGCTTACTCGTTCGACATTGACGCGGCGGGACTGGATGTTTCCTACAAGAAACATTACGAGACTTACTGCCGCATTTTTGACCGCTGCGGATTGAAGTACATGGTGGTCGAGGCGGATTCGGGAGCGATGGGCGGGAAGGAATCGCACGAGTTCATGGTGAGAACTCCAGCGGGAGAAGATCTGATTGTGAGCTGCGATGGCTGCAACTATGCGGCGAACATGGAGAAAGCGACGTCGAAGCTCGAGGCATGGGGAGATCTTGCGCCGGAGGGTGATGGAAAGCCGCTGCTGGTGCACACTCCGGGGCAGAAGACGATTGAAGATGTGGCGAAGTTTCTGGGAGTGTCGCCGAAGAACAAGATCAAGACTCTCGCCTACATGGCGGAAGAGCCGATCTCAGACCACAAGGACGCGGCCGGAAAAACAAAGTTGCGGCCGATTGTGGTGCTGATGCGCGGTGATCATCAGCTGAACGAAGCGAAGTTCAACGGGACTGTGGGGATGGCGACGCGGCCCATGGATGAGGTCGAGATCAAGGCGCTGTTCAAGTCTCCAGCGGGATATTTGGGGCCGGTCGGAATTGAATGGGCGAAGGATTTTAAAAAAGATGCAGGGATGCCGCTATTGCTGGTCGATAAGGCTCTCGAAGGGCGCACGAATCTGATTGGCGGAGCAAATCAGGAAAACTATCACCTGAAGAATCTGACGCCAGGCGTGAATTTTCAGCCAACGGCTTACGCCGATCTACGCGCGGTGACGGCCGGCGAGGCATGTCCGAATTGCGGGCAGGCGCTGCGCATTGATACGGCGGTCGAGATTGGGCACATCTTCAAACTGGGATATCGCTATTCAGAGTCGATGGGAGCGCGGGTTCTGGATAAGAATGGCAAGGAAGTCATGCCGATCATGGGCTGCTATGGGATTGGGATTGAGCGCATTCTGACGGCGGCGGTGGAGCAGGGTAACGACGAAAACGGATTCTGGCTGCCGCCCGCGATGGCTCCGTTTGAAGTGGTGGTGACACCGGTCAACGTGAAGGACGAAGCAGTATTGAAGGCGGCCCTCGACATCGCCACCCGCCTGGAAGCGGCCGGGTTTGACGTGATTCTCGACGATCGCGACGAGCGGCCGGGAGTGAAGTTCAAGGATGCCGATCTGGTGGGAATCCCGTTTCGAGTCACGGTGGGAAAAAAGGTTACCGAAGGTACCGTGGAAATCGTTCTACGCTCGACTCGTGAAGTTCGCGATGCTACGCTTTCTGAGGTAGAGAACCAGCTCAAGGAATTGCTTCGCGGGCCGGCTCGGGCTTGAACCCGAACCTGGCATCGGGGCGAATCGGGATATACAGCAATGGGAGCAATCAAACTGATTATCGGGGTGGTATTGATCGTGGGTGCGGTTATCGCCTGCGCCCAAGTGATTCCACCCGAAATGGCAAACCTTTCGTTTCAAGACGACCTGAAAGAAGTTGCCTTACTCGGGGGTTCGAACTCGTTCAAGACCGATGACGATCTGCGCCTGGCGGTGCTCAACAAGGCGAAGGCACGCGAGATCGAAATCACTCCGGAGCAGGTGACCATCCAGCGCCTCGGACAGCCGGGTTTGTCCGGCGTCTATGTGGCGGTTGACTATAACGTTCCGGTAAATCTTCCGGGATATTCTCTCGTGTTGCACTTCAACCCCAACAGCGGGAATAAGTAGGGCTTCCGGCTTCACACCTATCGCTTCACACTTCTGACTTCACATTCCTGACCTCTCACTGCATGGCGCGGCTGGCGGGCGCTCCACGGCAAATGAGACTGAGATTGCTTCGGCTTCGCTCGGACAGGCTCCTCCGCCCGCGGAACAACACGCGGGCTGTCGGGATGACAACGCGTTTGAGCTAGAAGCTAGAAGCTCTCCCCTCACACTCCAGTACTTGTCCTTTCGTGCTCGTCTGAATTTTCCTGGGCGGCGATTTGAAAATGGGCTGGTCTTTCCCTCGATTCCCCCTTTGGTACAGAGCGCTAAAAGACGATGCTGGCAGTGACTTTGGTGTGTTACGACGGGTGTTTTTTCTTGTCCGTTGCCGAGGGGTCCTGACATGATCGCAGAGTATTGCATCTCTGGAGGTACTCGTAACGTGAAGCGCACAATTTTCTGTATCGTGTCTTTGAGCCTGCTTGCGGTTTGTCTCACCAGTTGCGGATCCACGGACAACCTGAGGACGATCCAGCTGACGGCGCCCTCGACCCAGTTGCAGGGCATCGGCGGGACCATTCAACTGCAGGTGGAGGGCACCTACGCCTACGGACCGAATCGGGATCTGACCTTCGTATCAGGGATCACTTACACATTGATCGTCGACCCGAACAACAATGGGACGGTTGGCCTCCCCGGCATACTGCCGACGCCACCGAACACAATCACGATTAGCCCTACGGGCTTGCTCACGGCGGTCGAGCCAGGTGTGTGCACGTTCAACGACGTGGGCACACTCACGGTGCCCGTCTGGGTGCTGACTGGGGACTACGAGATTACGGCCACGTATCGTGGCGTCACTTCACAGCCGGTCTACATCGGCCTATCTTCGGCCGCGGGCCCATCCGGTCCGCCCGCCAACGGTCAATGCGGCCCCACGGTAGCGAACTAAGCGGAAGCCGCAGGCAACGGCGAGTGAATGGAGTAGTGGCATGACCATGAGATTGCGCATCCTGATAGTTTTGACCGTGGGGCTGGGCCAGATGTTCTGGACCAGCTGCGGTCACTACTCCTGCACGGACACCTTCAGCCCGAATAACTGCAGCACCGGTGGTGGAGGCGGCGGAGGAATCGGAACTGGCGGCGGTGGAGGCGGCGGCGGCTCTGCGGCTTCGGCGTTTGCTTTTGTGGTGGACCAGACTTTGGGCTCGATCGACGGTTACACGCTGAACGCCACCAACAGCACATTCCAGGCCACAACCGGCTATGTTGGGCCAACCATTCCAACCGGCGATCCGGGTGTGGGTGTGGTGGTGGTGCAGAAGAAATTTCTTTATGCGGTCTTTGGTCCGGAGAACCTGATTTACGGTTGGTCGATCAGCCCGTCGGGCACGCTCGCTACGCTGACCGGCTTTCCGGTGTCGGTCCCATTGAGCGGCACCGTTCCGATTGTGCCCTATCACCAGGTCAGCGTGATCACGAATCCCAGCGGAACGCTCCTTTTTATCGCGCAGGCGCTGCTCGACCAGATTCTGGTTTTCCAGGTCAGCAGCACAGGAGCGCTGACGGTGGCTCCGCCGGTTTCGACCGGCGCGGACTCGCCGATCAACCTGGGTATGGACGGATTCGGTAAGTATCTTTACGTCACCGAAGATCCCAACCTGAGCACGCACACGGCGACCAAGACGGCTGCTTACGTCATCGGCGTCAGTGGCACACTGACGGCCGTGCCGGGAAGCCCGTTTGCCTTTCCCATGTGGCAAGTGCAGGGCGACCTGAGCGGGCTATACCTGATCGGGATCAGCGGGAATGCGACTGCGCTCTCAGGAGTCGACGACAAGAACATTTACGTTTTTGCCATCAACCAGACCACGGTCCCTGGAGCCCTTACGGCAGCCGCCGGCTCACCCTTCGCCACGACTTATTCTCCCTTTAACCTTACCGTGAACCCGGTCGGAGAATTTGCTTATACGTTCAGCTTGAACCCCAGCGACACTGGCAATAATCCCACGGAAGGCTTTGCGCTGAATCAGGGCACGGGTGCAATCACGGTGGTGCCGGGATCTCCGTTCGCCAACCTCTTCACGGGAGGAAATGGTCAGTTTGAACAAAGCGGGACCTACCTGTTCTCCCATAGCGGCGATTTGAGCCTGGCCACGTCGGTTCAGCTGGCTCCCCTGGTGACCAGTTCGACCGGCGCTCTGACTCAGCCCTTCTCGAACGTGCAGCTGAGTACCAGCGGCTACTGGGCGGTTACCGAGCCACAATAGGCAGCGGAACACGCGGCTGGTTCCAGGGCTGCAAAGTTCCAGGGCGCAAGTTCCAGATTGGTGGTTAACGGCTTAGAGACCTGCTGGTTGGCGGGTCTCTTTTTGTTTGTGCGCAGGGCGTTACAATAGGGAATCCCCTCTCCTGAGGTCGTGCGGCGGTCGACCGCTTAGCGGCGATGGTTTGTGGTTCGATGGTGTGCGGGGAGAGTCGGAAGTACAAGAGCGATCAACCTTTTCATGCGTCCTGCCGTCTGATAAGAGAGGGCATTTCCACCCGAAATCGTGGCCATCAAAATCAAGATTCCGAAGGCGAACGGTGGGAAACCAGGACGGTGGCGCGATCCCGTGGTGCGCGCTGGGCTGGGCGTGTTTCTTATCCTGGCGGTGGCGTGTACGGGTGCATTTTCCTACTTCTACATCAAGTACGACCGCATCATCGAGAAGCGTTTCCGCACGCCCGTGTTCAGCAATTCCGCCAAGATTTATGCTCAGCCGCAGACTGTACGCACCGGGGAAAATGTCAACGCTAAAGAGATCGCCACGGAACTGCGCCGGGGCGGATACTCCGACGGGTCTTCGGGCGGAGGTTCGGGCGGGGGTTCTGGAAAAGACGGGGAGTCGCGGCTGGGCACGTTCCGGCTGACCAGCGCCGGGATTGAGATCAGTCCCGGGCCGGAATCCTACCACAGCCCGGAGCCGGCGCTGATTACGATCCAGGACGGGCAAGTGGAGCAGATCGTAAGCAAAGGGAACGAGCTTTCGGCCTACGAACTGGAGCCGGAACTGGTGACCGCGTTGTTCGACGCCGAGCAGCGCTCCAAGCGCGAACTGGTGAAGTACAACGACATTCCTCCGGTGATGGTGCAGGCCGTGCTGGCCATCGAAGACCGCCGGTTCTTTGAGCACAGCGGGGTGAACTTTGTCCGCATGTTCGGGGCGCTGTGGGCGGATGTGAGCCGCAGGTTGGGGCTGACGCATCAGCGCTACGACCAGGGCGGGTCGACGCTTACCATGCAACTTTCGCGGGGCTTCTTCCTGAATCCCGAAGATAAGACGGTCAAACGCAAGCTGACCGAGATGCTGATCTCCGAAGAGCTGGAGCAAAAATTCACCAAGCAGCAGATTTTTGAGTTCTATGCGAACTGGGTGGACCTGGGGCAGCGAGGGTCGTTCGCCATCAGCGGGTTTGCCGAGGCCGCGAAAGCCTACTTCAATAAAGATCTGAAAGACATTACGCTGCCCGAGGCGGCGCTGCTGGCGGGACTGATCCAGCGGCCCAGCTACCTGTCGCCATACCGGCATCCGGAGCGCGCGCTGGAACGCAGAAACCTGGTGCTGGAGTCGATGGTGGAAACGCACGCCATCAGCAAGGAGCAGGCCGAGAAAGCCAAAGCTGCGCCGCTCAAGCTGGCGGCTCCGAATGTGGAAGCCAGTGACGCGCCTTACTTCGTCGACATGGTGCGCGAAGCCTTGATCAGCCGGTTCAACGAGCATGACCTGAATGACGAGTCCTATCACATCTACACCACGCTCGATCCCGATCTGCAGAAGGCGGCAGCGCAAGCGGTGGAAATGGGTATCAAGCTGGTCGATGACCAGGTCACGAAGCTGCGCACCAAGCGGACAAGAGTCGGAAAGAAGGTAGATATCACAGTA
>Ga0265760_10000219_pt1 | contig 15517 bp, 12 predicted proteins | sample NZIome_2_FD_200831 | JGI IMG/M metagenome (GOLD analysis project Ga0265760, IMG submission 200831) | Metatranscriptome of rhizosphere microbial communities from Maridalen valley, Oslo, Norway - NZI1 (Metagenome Metatranscriptome) | ecosystem: Host-associated > Plants > Roots > Rhizosphere >...
AGACCCAGTAGTTCAACATGTGATTGAGTGTGAATCGGATGGGATGCTGAATGGTCCCGCTCGGCGCGCTGGGCGTGCCGGTGCCGATTACTTCGTCGGCATTCGCGAGCAGCGGCGCTACCGGAAGTCCTGCGGCATCGGACGTTCCCTGCCCTTGCGGAGTCAGGGCATTCGAAGATACGTTGGGCCAAAGCGCATTCGAGGAATCGGTCCAGGGACCGCCTTCGTAGATTCCCTGCCACATCTCGTAAAGGGCAGGGTTGTTTCCACCGCCCGCCTTGACGTAGACGAGAACGTGTCTATCGCCCGTCGAGTTGCTGGTGCCTTCCACCGGAGCATTCGCTGGAATTGGACCAGAGGTAAAGTAGGACTGATATAAGGTGGTTGAAACGGCGACGTTCGCCTGATTGTAAGGAACTTCAATGGCTGGTATTCCATTCGGAAAAGGAGCATTCGAATCGTTCCCGAAGAATGGCTTAACTGTCGCTGGCAAATAACCACTGTACATCGGCGCTGCCGGGGAAGTATCTACCGGCAAGTTGGTCGTGGCTGCGTCCACACGATGATGAAAAATAGAAGTGGACGGAAAGATGGTTGCCAGGAACGCATTGTTGCCGTTGATCGCGACGCTGATGTTCTGAGTCGCCTGAGCATTGGTTGAGTCGGCAACTACAAACACTGGCGCGTACGTGCCTTGACCGCCGATCAGCGAGCTGCTGACATTCCCAGTAGTTGCGTTGAGAGACATCCCCTCAGGTAACGGTGGAAAGCTGGCATTCGTGCCGACGGAAAAGGTGTAAGGCGGAACACCGCCGCTGGCGACGATTGTGCAGCCAGCATACGCCGTGCCTTGGGTTCCGCCGGGGCACGAAGTGGTCGTTATCGTCAATGGACCACCGGACGCTCCTACAGTGACTTTTGCCATCGATGTGGCCGTGCCAGACGCATTGCTTGCTGTCAGCGTGTAGGTGGTCGTCGCCGTTGGGCTCACGCTGGTCGAGCCACTCGCGGCCGTGGAGGTGAATGTCCCCGGCGTGATCCCAATACTCGTCGCCCCACTCGTCGCCCAACTCAACTTGCTGCTCGCCCCCGAAGTGATCGTTGAGGGGCTAGCCGTGAAAGAACTGATCGTTGGTTTACCTGTCGTGTTTAAGGTGACGGTTAGCGTAGACGCGGCCGAGCCGGCGGCATTGGTTGCTGTCAGCGTGTAAGTGGTCGTCGCCGTTGGGGTCATGCTGGTTGAACCACTCGCCGATGTGGAAGTGAATGTCCCCGGCGTGATGGCGACACTCGCCGCGCCGGCTGCCGCCCAACTCAGTGTGCTGCTTGTGCCGGCATTCATGCTTGTCGGGTTTGCCGTGAAGGAGGTGATCGTCGGCATTGAGCCTTTTCCGGAGGACGAGCTCGACGAACTCGTGCCGCAACCCAGCAGTCCTAGCAATACAATGAGGGCCAACGCGCAAAGACCTCGTCGTGAGGAATTCGGCCCCCAGTCCCACGTGTACGCCTTCCCGTAGTTGCCGCTCGGCGTCGAGGTAAGATCGTTAGACGAGTTGTAGTTATACGGGCGCATCCAACCAGAACTCAGTCTATTGCCCACTTCGTCGTAGCTGTAGCTCTCCGTGGTCGTAGCCCTTTGGACCAATTGTGTCGGTACTAAATCGGGTCATTGGTGTAACTCGATGTAGTACCGCTGAGCTGATCCAGTTGGATGGGTGATCCTCGCCACTGGCATTGCGCACGTATGTAAGTACTCGAATCGCTTGCGTTGAAGCGTCGTAATCGTGCATGATTCGCGCTTCGGCAGGCTCCGGCAAGCGCCGCGTTATATCCAAAATTGATTCTCTTGCATTTTACTATTCCGTTATCAAACGCCGTCCGATACCCTCAAGCATCCGCTCCAGTCTCCCGGACATCCGGTAGTCTCCGTTCTAGGTCGCGTTCTGCGCGAAATCTCGATCTCTCGCATGAATCGGTGCGTGTCGTCCTGATCGGGCACGGGACTCCTGGGAAGAACGATGTAACCTTCCCGCACATTTTCGACCGTTGAAACCCGACCTGGAAGGGTAGAAACAGGAGGGCTTTCGATAACGCGCGATTATCGGTACTGGTGATCACCGAGAGGGTCAGGGGCCTTTTTAGTCTGGCAAATGTTCATGCGAAATTCTAATTGACAGGACTCTGTATTTCTGCAATTATCGAAATATGCACGTTGCCTCAAGCAAAAAGAGTACTGAGCATGTCGCAAAGTACGCCGACATGCTTTCTGCCATGGGCACCGAACCACGCCTTCGAATCATGCAATTGCTTCTATCGGCGCATCCGGACGGATTGGTCGTAAGCGATATCCAGTCAGAGTTGGACATTCCGAATTCCACGCTTTCGCACCATCTGGACAAACTGAAGAATGAAGAGTTGGTGAGCGTGCGCCGGGAAAGCACTTTTTTGCGATACACGGCTAACACGCAAGCACTCCAGGAACTTTTGCAATTCCTCTACGCCGAATGCTGTACTCGGAATAAGGCCGTCAAACCCCAAGATATCGTGCAACTTTGTAAATAGGAGAAGGCATCATGGGTACCACCGACATCAAGAAAGTAGTCAAAGAAAAGTATGGCCAGGCAGCCTTGCGCGTTACGACTGGCGGAAGCAGTTGCTGCGGAGCTACCGCAGCGAGTGGCTTAGGTTGCGACCCGATCACCTCCAATCTGTACGACTCCTCCCAGGCGGGACAAGTGCCTGAGGAAGCTATGCTCGCCTCTTTCGGATGTGGAAATCCAACTGCATTGGCGAAGTTGAATCCAGGAGAGGTGGTTCTCGATCTCGGTTCAGGCGGCGGGGTCGATGTGCTGCTTTCCGCCAAGCGGGTCGGGCCCTCCGGCAAGGTTTACGGTCTCGATATGACGGACGAAATGCTCGCCCTTGCCAATGAGAACAAGCGCAAGGCCGGTGCTGAGAATGTCGAGTTTGTGAAGGGCGAGATCGAGCATATTCCTTTGCCGGACAATTCGGTCGATGTGATTATCTCGAATTGTGTGATCAACCTTTCCGCCGACAAGAATCGTGTGTTGCGAGAAGCTTTTCGCGTGTTAAAGCCTAGTGGCCGCTTTGCCGTTTCCGATGTGGTGACCCGAGGCGAAATCACACCTGAAATCCGTCAAAGCGTGCTTCTGTGGGTTGGCTGTGTGGCGGGTGCCCTCGGGGATGACGAATATCGCAGCAAACTCTCCGCGGCAGGTTTTGAGCAAATTGATATCGAGCCGACACGGGTCTATCGCGCAGAAGATGTTCGTGACTTCTTGGCTGGGGCCGGCGTTGACGTGGACGCTATTGCTCCTCAAGTGGATGGCAAATTCTTGAGCGCCTTTGTTCGGGCCGTCAAACCGGCAGGCGCCGGAGCGAAGGCATGTTGTGGGCCGACCTGCTGTAACTAGGAGAAAACGAAGATGCAAGGAAATTACAACGTTTTATTCCTGTGCACGGGCAATTCTGCGCGCTCCATCATGGCTGAGGCCATTCTGAACTTCAAAGGCCGACCCAATTTCACCGGTTACAGTGCCGGAAGTCACCCGTCGGGGACGGTTCGAGCAGAGGCTTTGAAGCAGCTTGAAATGGCGCATTTGCCAATCCAGGGTCTACGCAGTAAAGCGTGGGATGAATTCTCTCTGCCCGGCGCGCCTAAGCTCGACTTCATTTTCACGGTTTGCGACAACGCCGCAAACGAGGTCTGCCCGGTGTGGCCCGGACAGCCGATGACCGCCCACTGGGGCGTTCCAGACCCAGCGGCAGTTCATGGAAGCGCAGCTCAAGTGGAACGAGCGTTTCGCGAAACATTTTTTATTCTGGATCGCCGAATCAGTTTATTTCTGTGTCTTCCATTGAAGAGCCTTGACAGCCTCGCACTGAAGAGAGAGCTCTGCAGCATCGGCCAGACGCTGACACCCGTCCCCCAATAGCGGCGTGTTCCGAGAAAAGGTTGGCTCGGGTGAGCTTGCCGTCATATAGGGATCACTCATGAAAGCAACAAGCCGTCTCAATTTTCTGGATCGCTATCTTACTGCCTGGATTTTCACCGCAATGGTCGCGGGCGTTGTGCTGGGCTGGCTTGTGCCGGGAATCGTACCTTTTCTGAATCGCTTCAACGTTGGCACGACTTCCATTCCGATTGCGGCAGGACTCATTCTGATGATGTATCCGCCTTTCACGAAGGTGCGATATGAGGAACTACATGAAGTCTTTCGCAACAAGCGCGTCCTTGTCCTTTCACTCGTGCAGAACTGGGTTGTAGGGCCCATTCTGATGTTTGTTCTAGCCATCGTATTCTTACGCGGATATCCGGAGTACATGGCTGGACTGATCATGATTGGCCTTGCACGCTGCATTGCCATGGTCATCGTCTGGAACGAACTGGCCCGAGGGGACACGGAATATGCGGCTGGCCTGGTCGCCTTCAATTCTCTTTTTCAGGTCTTTTTTTACTCTCTCTACGCGTGGGTCTTCATTACCGTGCTTCCCGCAAAGCTCGGCCTTCGGAGTACGGTCGTCAATGTGTCCATTGCAGAGATTGCAAAGAGTGTCTTTATTTACCTGGGAATTCCATTTCTGGCGGGATTTTTAACTCGCACTGCTTTGGTTCGTACCAAAGGGCACGATTGGTACAACCGGAACTTCGTTCCGCGTGTAAACCCGCTGACGCTGATTGCCTTGCTGTTCACCATCGTAGTGATGTTCTCCCTTAAAGGTGGGTACATTGTTCGCCTGCCCTTGGACGTTCTGCGCATCGCAGTGCCGTTATTGATTTACTTTGTGTTGATGTTCTTCGTGTCCTTTTACATGGGCAAGAAAGTGGGAGCGGACTATTCCAAGACGACAACCCTGGCATTTACGGCTGCCTCCAACAATTTTGAGCTGGCCATCGCAGTGGCAGTCTCGGTATTTGGCATCAACTCTGGAGCTGCATTCGCAGCCGTCATCGGGCCGTTGGTTGAAGTGCCGGTGATGGTCGCACTCGTAAACGTTGCCTTCTACTTTCAACGCCACTATTTTCCCAGCCTGCAACAGATACCTATTGAGCCGGTTTGCTCGCCCACAGTGCGGTAAGGGTCATCGTTGAAGCAACAGTGGCTTTTTCGAAACGAAACATTGATGCTGTCGCGTTTCGCAAAGGGTCGAAACCCGCGGCTATTGCCAGAGTGGTGGGTTTGGAGGGTGATCTTCGCAACCATCGCTCAACACGCTCGCAACGTGCTTATCCATGTTGCACGCTCGGCAGCAGCCTTTGCCAATAGTATTTCCGAGTCCGTGCAAGCAGAGCTGCGCGACGCTTTGCCTTGCACTCGAACCGGACCCACGTCTGCTTACAAGATTCCCTTGACTCCAAACATAACAACAGGGTTTATCCTTTCTACATGTGGCGAAAGCCGTTCAGATCAGCAAGGCCGCTAAGCTGGCCGCCGTTAGCGTCGACGCGAGACGCTTCTATCAAAAACTCGGACTCATCAAGAGTGTGGGGCGCGGCTCAGGTGGATAGACCCGAACTCGTGAGGAGGTTTGTCCGCAAGACCGTGCGTTATAGCCTTTGTTCAATTGCCAGCGTTGTGTTGTGCGGTCTGGTTGTCGTTGCGTGGTCTTCGTCGCCGCTCTCTCAGGGCACGGGAACGGCGCAAGGCGGGACTATCGACTGGGATCACCTTCTGCAGGAGCGGCGTTATCTGGAGCTTGACAAGGCTCTCTCGTCGAAATCAAATCTGACCGGTTTGGACCGAGCCTTTTTTGAGGGGGTTATGGCAAACCGCCGCAACCGGGTTGCCGAATCCATCAAGATGCTAGAACCGCTGGTGTCGTCCTTATCCGCTACCAATAAGGATCGGGCAGTGATCGCGCTGAGCACGTTGGCAGACGATTATGAGAAGACGTTCCGGTACTCAGATGCTGCGGATACTTACGGGGAGTTGGAGAAACGCTTCGGATCGTCGATGGACGACCAGGAACGCCAAAGAGCGAGTAGGGAGGCCGCCCGGTGGAATTTGTTGCGGGGAGCGCCGTCGCAATCTGCCGAGGTCAAGGTGCCGTTCACAGTGCCGATTACACGAAATAAGGTCGGACTTCTGGAAGTATTCGCGGAGTTGGGCAGGTTTCATGAATCGCTGATCCTTGACACGGGGGCAAACCTGTCAGCAATAAGCTTTAGCCTGGCGCAGCGGCTTGGTCTTAAGCTGTCGAGCTCGGCGGCCACGTCCAGCGGGATAGCGGGGCGGAGGATGGCGGTTCATACTGCGGTGATTCCAGAACTCAGGCTCGGCGACGCAAGATTAAGAAACGTTGCGGTCATCGTGGTGAGCGACAAAGACCTGATAGTTCCAGAGCTGCACTATCGCATTCCCGGCAGTATAGGGTTCCCGGTCCTGTCAGCGTTGGGGCGAATTACGTTCTTCGCGGATGGTCGACTCGGCGTGGGGGAGGCAGCGGGGAGCTCTGGTGGCGAGGAGAACCTGTTTCTGCAAAGGCTGACGCCGATCGTAGCTGCTGAAGTAGGAGGGATGGAAAGGTTATTCACCATTGATACCGGAGCGGTGGGATCATTTTTCACGGTGCGATACTACCTTGAACACAAAAGTGATTTCACATTGCAAAGGATCGGCAATTTCGATTTAGCGGGAGCAGGTGGCGTGCGAAGGTATCCGGCTTACTTCGCTGGCAAGTTGAACATGAAAATCGGCGGAGCCTGCGTCGCGGTGAACGAACTTCCTGTAATCACCCAAGCAAGAGGATCGTCGGATGACAAGTTCTACGGCAACGTGGGGCAGAGTATTCTCCGCCAATTCAAGAGCTATACGTTTGATTTTCAGAATATGAGTTTCAGTGCGGATGGGGATACTTGCAAGCAAGAATAGGTTACTGCACCCATGTACTCCCGGTATCCAGGGAACATATATGTGCTGACAACGGTTCGGGCGCAGGAACCAAACGTGCAACCAACTCCCTGGGTTCGGTATCCAACTTCATGGGGAGGCGGTTACTGAGGTGCATGTCCGCTCCATTTGACCCTAAGATGTATAATCGTGTGAAGATCGTACCGGTGACTGCGAGATGCAATTGCTGAGACATCGTAGCGTTAGTGATCGGGGATGGCAGCGTGCGCTGATCATCATTGCCATTTGCTCGCTGACGTTCAGTCTTGCAACTCGTTTTTGGGTTACTTCCGATTCTCCCTCTCACACCATAAGAACGGTTGACCGCCGATCGGTCGAACCCAAACGACAACACCTAAATCGAGATGCAATTCGGTGGGTAGCACCGGCTGCCGATTTCAGCGTTATCGAGCCCGCGCCGATCGAAGCCGCCTTGGCGCTTGCCGGGCCTCCACTACCGAAGCACGTTTTCAGCGACAGCCTGTACAACAGGCCCCCTCCATCGACTGATTTCCTTGTTTAATTTCTTTTCGCGCACATAATTCTCTACTCATCTAAGCCGTTTACATTCGGTGATGAGGAACATTGGCTGCTGATTCAGTTTTTCGCGGCGCGATTGACCCCGAGCGATAAGGTCAGTCGCAAGTAGCGGAAAGGATTCGCATGGCTCTTGAGCCCGCTATTCCCGTCGAGGATTTTGACGCTCTACGGCGTTTAGACACGTGTACGGTCTCAAACGCGATCGAGGCTTTCAAGCTAAGGCTGCGGAACGCCGGCTTCGCCAACTCCCGCGTTCGGTGCGTCTTCGAAGATCTTCCGCCCATGGTAGGGTATGCGGCTACGGCCCGCCTGCGCAGCGGCGAGCCGCCGATCACAGGCTCTTACCACGATCGTACCGACTGGTGGAACAGCATTCTCCGAGTACCGGCACCGCGAATTGCGGTATTGCAGGATTTGGACGAACCACCGGGCGTCGGAGCATTTCTCGGCGACATGAACGCGGCGATTTTGAGAGCGCTGGGCTGCGTAGGGTACGTGACTAATGGCGCGGTGCGAGAGCTGCCGCGCGTAAGAGATATGGGATTGCATCTTTTTGCGGGAAATGTGGCGGTCTCGCATGCCTACGCCCATATCTTCGACTTTGGATCGCCGGTCAACGTGGGCGGCTTGGAAGTGCGTCCGGGCGACCTCTTGCATGGGGATCGGCATGGGCTCTTGACTGTCCCCAAAGAGATCGCGGCGGAAATTCCGCCGGTTGCGGCGAGACTGCGGGAGGGGGAGCAAAGGGTGATCGATTCATGCCGCTCGCAGGAATTTTCAGTGGAGAAGTTACGTCAGGCACTCAAGGTGTTGAGTTGAGGAGACTCTGATTGGGTATGAAACTTCATCGGCGAATGGCAGCATGGGCGGGAACACGCGCGCCTAAGTTGGCGGTGGGGTTTGCCGCCTTGCTGGCGCTTGGCCTTTCATCATGCAATGGCGGAAGCAACGTGAAGGCAAGTGCAGAACAGGCGGTCACGGTAGGGGTGACCAGCGTCGTGAAGAAAACGGTGAGCCGGCAAATTACTTTGTCCTCCGAGTTGGTGCCCTTTCAAGAGATCGACGTCTATGCGAAGGAATCCGGCTACGTGCAGAAGCTGGACGTCGACTACGGGACACACGTAAAGGCGGGCCAGACGATGGCTACGCTAGAGATTCCGGAGTTGCAGGCTCAGATGCAGCAGGATCAGGCCGAAATCAAGAACGCGATCGATCAAGTCAGCCGCGCAGATCACGAACTGAAACGCTACGATGCGCAGTACAACGCGCTGCACCTTCAGTACACGCGGTTAAACGGGGTCTTCGAGACGCAGCCTGGCATCGTGGCGCAGCAAGAGGTCGACGATGCCCAGGGCAAAGACCTCGCCGCCGCGTCTCAAGTGGATGCAGGAAAAGCCGCGCTGGAAGCGGCCCAGAGCCAACTGGCAGCGGCCAAAGCGAAACTCGTTCACGACGAGACCCTATTCGATTATTCGAGGATTACCGCCCCCTTCGCTGGAGTCGTGACTGAACGCTATGCGAACCTGGGAACTCTGGTTCAGGCGGGAACGAGTTCAAGTACGCAGGCAATGCCGATCGTACGGCTTTCTCAAGACGATCTGTTTCGCCTGGTCATTCCTATTCCGGAGTCATACGTTCGGTACATTCGCATCGGAGATCCAGTGAATGTTCACGTGCCTTCCCTGAACCGCACTTTTCCTGGCAAAGTTGCGCGCTTCTCCGTGGATGTGCGAGCCGACACTCGCACCATGCACACCGAAGTGGATGTTCCGAATCCCGAGCGCGTGATGATGCCAGGCCTTTACGCGGAGGCCGAAGTCGGGCTTGACGAAAAAGCAAACGTTCCCACGGTGCCCTTGCAGGCGGTAAGTCACCAGGGCAATAAAACATCTGTTCTTGTGGTGAATCGTGATGGAGAAGTGGAGGAACGCACGGTGGAGCTCGGTCTGCAGACCACCACTGATGCGGAAGTCCTTTCGGGATTGAGCGAAGGGGAGCAGGTTGTGGTCAGCGACCGCAGCGGCCTGAAGCCGGGTCAGAAGGTTCACCCGCAAGCCATGTCCGTGATGCAGTACCAGGAACAGAATGCCCAGTAGCAGCACGATTGGATAACGTTTATGCCGGGATTTTCAATTCGCAACCCGTACTTCATCATCGTGATCTGCCTGGTGCTGCTGGTGATTGGCGTGACCAGCATCGCGCGAATGCCGGTGGATTTATTTCCGCCGATCAACCTGCCGGAAGTGGTGGTAGCAACTTTCTATTCGGGCATGCCGCCGGAAGACATTGAAACCGACATTACCGATCCACTGGAGCGTTTTTTTACGCTCGCTGCCGGTGTCGATCACATGGAATCTCGGTCGCTTCTGGGTGTGAGCATCATCCGGGTGTACTTCCAGCCAGGCACGAGCCCGGATGCCGATGTGACCGAGTTGTCCAATCTGGCTCTGGCAGACTTGAAGCGGCTACCACCGGGAACTCTGCCGCCAGTCGTGCTGAAATTCGACGCCTCCAGCTTGCCGGTCGCGCTGGTTACGGTGAAGGGAGAAGGCCTCAACGAGACTCAGCTTCACGATTACGGGCAGTTTCAGATTCGCAACCAGATTGCGGTTGTCCCAGGCGCGGAGATTCCCGGCGTGTTCGGCGGGACCTACCGCCAGATCATGGTCTATGTCGATCCGTACAAATTGCTGTCGCGTCAATTGAGCCCAATGGACGTGGTGGGAGCGGTCAACGATGCGAACCTCATCCTGCCGGCGGGCGACGTGAAGATGGGTCCTTACGATTATTTTGTTTATTCCAACAGCCTGGTCGACAACATGGACCAGTTGGGCAAGCTTCCGCTCAAGGTCAAGGGACACTCCTGGGTTACGGTGAACGATGTTGGCGAGGCCGAAGATTCCCACCAGATTCAAACCAACATAGTGCGCATTGATGGGCAGAAGTCGGTTTACATTCCTGTAATGAAGCAGGGCGGCGATACCAACACCATTGCCGTGGTGGACGGGCTTCGCGAACTCACCAAGCATTTGTATGACATTCCCAAGCAGATGGTCACAAGCATCGTGTTCGATCAATCTGTGTACGTAAAGGAAGCGATCAAAACGGTATTGCATGAGGGATTTCTGGGGCTGATTCTTACCAGCCTGATGATCCTCATTTTTCTGGGAAGCTTTCGGGCCACCTCGGCCGTGTTGCTCTCCATCCCGCTATCTGCGCTGGCGGCGTTTGTTGTACTGGCTTTGATGGGCGGCACGGTAAACACGATGATCCTCGGAGGGATGGCGCTGGCTTTTTCGCGCGTGATCGACAACTCGGTGATTTCGCTGGAAAACATTTACCGCCATCTGGAAATGGGAGCCGTTCCGATGGTTGCGGCTGAAGTTGGGGGCACGGAAGTGAACCTGGCCGTGCTCGCGGCAACCCTGGTGGATGTGGTTGATTTCTTTCCGGTGATTTTTCTGTATGGGGTCTCCAAGTTTCTGTTCTCTGCTTTAGCTCTGGCGTTCTGCCTCTCGTTGCTGGCGTCATTTGTCGTGGCAATGACCGTCATTCCTCTGTTTTGCTCACGGTTCTTGAAGGCTGTGCCGCATGCTGCCAAGCATCAGCACAAGGGATACGAGATTGAGCCAGAAAGGGCGGTGAGCCAATCGTGGATGGACAAGTTCAATGCTCGATTCAACCGGATGTTCAACAAGATTCTGGATTATTACGAGCATTGGGTGAGGCGTGCGCTCGTGCGTCCGGGCTTGACCGTGTTGGCGTTGAGTGGTCTGTTTGTGGTCAGTTTGGCGATTTATCCACTGCTCGGGTTGGCGTTGTTCCCGAAGACGGATGCGGGGCAGTTCACGATCAACCTCAAAGTTCCGACCGGGACCCGCATCGAAGTGACGGATCAATACATTGCCAAGGTGGAAGATTTGATTCGCCATACGGTGGAAGCGAAGGATCTTAAGCTGATCGTGTCCAATATCGGGGTGGTGCCGGATTTCTCCGCGTTGTACACCAGCAATGCCGGTCCCTATACCGCGACCGTCCAAGTGCAGTTGAACGAACCCCACCACTTGAGCAGTTTCGAATACATGGACCGGGTTCAGAGCAGGATGGCGAAGCAGTTTCCGGATATTCGGACGTTCTTTTCCAGCGGCTCGATGGTAGATGCCATTCTAAATGCGGGCATGCCTGCGCCGATTGACGTGCAAGTGAGCAGCCCGGATTTAACGGAGATTTATGGCATCGCCCAGAATCTGGCCACGCAAATTCGGCAAGTGCACGGGGTGGGACAGGTTTATATCCCGCAGGATATGAATTACCCGACACTGCGCCTCGACGTTGACCGTGTGCATGCCGGGGAGCTGGGGCTTACGCAGAAAGACGTGGTGGACAACGTCATCACCGCACTTAATTCCAATTACATGATTGCTCCAAATTACTGGGTGGATCGTAAGAGCGGCAACGATTATTACCTGACGGTGCAGTTTTTCGAAAACGGTCAACCCGCTATTCACGACATGGCTGACTTCGGACAGATTCCCTTGCGAGATCCGACTAACGGAGGGGGAATGAGCTGCGGCCCGACTGGAACTGGCGGCGCCGCGTGGGCGTGCGGCGGACAGGGCAGGCCGATTACGGTGCTCAACAATGTTGTGAGCGTGAAGCAGGTTCAGACTCCGACCGAGGTCGACCACTACCAGATTCAGCGAGCCATGGACGTTTATGTGACTCCGACCGGAGAGGATCTGGGCCGGGTCACCAGTTCGATACGCGATATTTTGGCGAAAACCAACATTCCCGGCAACGTACGAGTGAATCTGCGCGGAATGGTGCAAGGCATGGAGGCGTCGTTCAAGAGCTTCGCGCTGGGATTTCTGATCTCCTTTTTGCTGCTGTTCCTGATTCTCACGGCGCAATTCAAATCTTTCATTGATCCGTTCCTGATCATGTTGGCGATCCCGATGGGATTTGTCGGTGTGCTGATCATCCTTCCGCTCACCCACAGCACGCTGAATGTAATGTCGCTGATGGGCGTGCTGATGCTGGTCGGCATCGCCGACTCCAATAGCATTCTCATTGTTGACTTCGCTCACAATCTGGAGCTGCAAGGTTTGTCGCCAGCGGATGCGGTCATTACCGCGTGCCGGGTGCGTCTGCGGCCGATTTTGATGACTTCGCTCGCAACCATTATCGGGATGATTCCGATGGCGCTCAAACTGGGGACTGGGGCAGAGCAATACACGCCCATGGCGCGCGCGATCATCGGAGGCCTGACTTCGTCGGTTCTTTTGACCATCTTCATCGTGCCTGCTGCGTACTTGCTGGTTTACGGCCGACGCAAAGAGCACGCTGCGGAAGCCGTGCCTGGGGAGACTGCAGAATGAGGGAACAACGTTTTCAGCATTCTTTCTGGAGAAGAGCGCTGGTTCTTAGTGCCGTGCTTTCTCTCGCGATCAGCGTTGCGACCAGGTACAGCACACTAGTTCGACGGGAAACTGCAACAAAGATCCTAGCGTCGCAGTCTCTCGATGCCAAACGGCAGCATCTGCTGAAGGACGGTTTGTATTGGTCTGCTCCGGCTGCGACGTTTGTTTTGTTTGAACCCACGGAGGCTCGTGTCGTCTGGTTGCCGTCCATTTCCACTGGGCCTCGACTCTATGCGACAGATTTCCTATATAGCCGCCCTCCTCCTTCCTGCTGAATTTCCTTCGAAAGGAACCTGTGAACCGATTCCGACGCGAAACGTTGGTTGGAATCGGCGGTTTGAATCAGCGGGCGTCGTGCCCTGCGATTTTGGCAGGCACTTTGATGGAGAAGACCATGCGGAAAAATATCGCTATCGATATCAGTATCGCAGTGTTGGTGATCGCGCCAATGCTCAACGCCTCTTCGGCTCGAAGCAAGGCGAATCCGTTTGTGCAGGGAACTGTGATTGAGGTGCAGAAGCAGAAAGTTTATTACCCAGACTACGCGATCGGGGGCAGCAATCCTTCCGATGCGCCACTAACTTCGCGGTACTACGCTTACCTGGTTTCTGTGCGCATCGATTGCAAAACTTATGTTGGCCGTTATGAAACGCCGTTTAACTACTTGCCGTCAGAATTTACTCCCAATCAGCCGATCCAGGTGCACTTGACTAAACATGTCATGTATTTCGATCTGCCGAATGATCCGGATATGAGGATGGGCATTGTTCGCCGCAGCTCGGACTGTGGTCAGACTCGATAGTCGCAGCGGTTGGGCTGGGAGGCTCTCGGGGTGGGAAGAACGACGATTTCGTGCGGCTCCTGGATGAACCAGAATGCGAATCCTCTCCTTCGGTGAGCGCACGTAACGATGGCGAGAGGATTTCGATGAATGCTTTCGAGAGAGGTTAGTCCATGAAGCGAAGACACAACCACATCGTCACGTTCTTCCTGTTCCCGGCCTTGTTGTTGCTGGCATTTCCCCCGTCTGTTTTTGCGCAGACGTCCGTGAATCTGAAGACAGGACAGAGTCTACCGCCGGCCCCCACGCCGCAAACCTCTCCGACCCAGAATATGCCGAACCCGCCGGCGAATGCACAGTCGTCCTCCGTTCCCCAGACGCCGGGCACGCCCGTGTCGTTGAGCTTGAAGCAGGCGGAAGAGCTCGCGATCAAGAACAATCCGCAAATCTCGGTCGGGCGTCTGATCGCTCTTGCGTCCCAGCAGGTCACGCGGGAGGTGAAGTCGAACCTTTGGCCCACGGCGACGGGTGACATCACTGGAGTAGATGCGCAGTCGGGCAGCCGCATTACAGCAGGCGCACTGAACAACCCGATCATCTACGAACGAGCGGCTGCCGGTCTGATGGTAACTCAGCTGATTACCGACTTTGGACGCACTACAAATCTGGTTTCGAGCGCCAACTATGCAGCCAAAGCCGAAAATCAGAATGCGGTTGCCACAAAGGAACAGATTCTGTTGGCGGTGAACAAAGCTTTTTACAATGCGTTGCAAGCGACGGCCGTGCTAACAGTCGCGCAGCAGACTGTGGATGAACGCCAGACTGTTGCCAATCAAGTGGAAGCGCTTTTCAAGAGCAAGCTGAAATCCGAGCTGGATTTCAGTTTTGCGAGCGTCAACCTGGCGCAAGCCAAACTTCTGCTGCTGGACGCTCAAAATAACGACAATGCCGCGTTCGCAACGCTCTTCATGGTGCTTGGCTTTCCCAGCCTGGAAAACTTCCAACTTGTCGCGGAAACCAGCCCGCTGACACCGCCGCCGGGCAACGTAGATGATTTGATTTCCCAGGCTTTCTCATCGCGACCCGAAATCCTATCGCTCCAATTTCAGTATGAGTCGGCGAAGAAGTTCCAAACCGCGGAACGAGATTTGCTTTTTCCCAGCATCCGCGCCATGGGGGCGGTTGGAGACACGCCCGTAGGCAATTCCGCGGTTGCTCCGAATCCGGGTGCCCTGAGCAACACCTACGGCGCCGTTGGCGCAAACATCGATATTCCGATCTTCAACGGGTTCCTGTATACGGCGAGAGCCCGTGAAGCGAATCTGAGAGCGCAAGCCACACAGGAACGGCTGCGTGACATGCGCAACCTGATCTCGCGTGACGTTCGAACTAGCTGGTTGAACGCGAATACCGCCTATCAGCGGCTGGCGGTCACGCAACAGTTGTTAGACCAGGCCAACCTGGCGCTGAGTCTCGCTCAATCTCGCTACAACCTGGGACTCGGCTCGATCGTTGAATTGAGTCAAGCGCAGCTTCAGCAGACGCAGGCCCAAATCAGTTACGCCCAGGCTGGCTACGACTACCGCCTGAGCCTGGCAGTCTTGACCTACGAGACCAAGGGGATCTGACAGTGATCGGTTCGTTCATTCAACAAGTGTTGGTCGTGTACAGGAAAAAGCACAACGCATCATTTATTCGTCAGCAGCGCAGGAAAAAGCTACCGGTCAGTACTCCCCAATGGATGATTCTTTGTCTTGGCATTGCCGCACTTGTGGGGACGATATTCATATTTGCGCTGGTGTACCTACAACCGGGTAGGTGAAGGGGTCGATGTAGCTCAATGCCAATGTTAGGCATCGTCGAAC
>Ga0265760_10000220_pt1 | contig 15516 bp, 9 predicted proteins | sample NZIome_2_FD_200831 | JGI IMG/M metagenome (GOLD analysis project Ga0265760, IMG submission 200831) | Metatranscriptome of rhizosphere microbial communities from Maridalen valley, Oslo, Norway - NZI1 (Metagenome Metatranscriptome) | ecosystem: Host-associated > Plants > Roots > Rhizosphere > Soil...
GAATACAAGGATCGCGACAGCTTAGGCTTCCGCGTGCCGCTGGTCATGCTATCGCCGTACGTCAAACACGATTACGTCTCGCACACGCACTACGAAACGGCCAGCGTGCTGCGCTTCGCCGAAAATCTGTTCGGCCTGGGCCAGATGGCGCCGGCCGACACGCGCGCGAACTCGCCCGCCGACTCCTTCGATTTCTCGCAAACGCCGGCCAAGTTCGTAAAGATCCACGCGCCCTATCCCCCGAAGTTCTTCATGCACCAGTTTCCCGACGACTATCTCATTCCCGATAGCCAATAACGGGTTATTTCGGCTTCACGCTAACTACAGCCTGACGTTGATCCGCACGAGTCGCATTTTTCACACGCGCCGTTGCGGACCATCGTGAGCTGGCCGCACTCGGAGCACGCGTTGCCGGTATAGCCCTTGGCTTTCGAGGCATTGATTGCCTCGGTTCTCACCATCACGGCGACAGCCGCGCCGCCGCCGGTGCTGCCGGATGTAACGGTTGGTGCGGCTTGGAGCGCGGGCGTCGCCGGCCTCGGTTGTTGGCCGGGATGGAGATGCGTGCTGACCGGATGGAACATCTCCGCGACACCGACCGGCCGCACGTTGACGCCGCCCTCTTCCTCGGCGACGTAATCCTCACGCGCTTCGGGACCCATGGCATCCATTTGCATGGACGGTTCCACGTGTGCGAGATCGTAGCGGCCGAGATAGCTGACGGCGAGCTCCCGGAAGATATAGTCGAGAATCGAGGTCGCCATCTTGATATGGTCGTGACCGACCACCGGCCCGTTGGGCTCGAAGCGTGTGAAGGTAAAGGCTTCGACGAACTCTTCCAACGGCACGCCGTGCTGCAGCCCCAACGAGATCGCGATCGCGAAGTTGTTCATCAGCGAGCGGAAGGCGGCGCCCTCCTTGTGCATGTCGATGAAGATCTCGCCGATCTGGCCGCCTTCGTACTCGCCCGTGCGCAGATAGACCTTATGGCCGGCGATCGTAGCCTTTTGCGTATAACCGCTGCGGCGCTGCGGCATCGGCCGGCGTTTGGCAATGTATCGATAGACGATCTTCTCGGCAATCTGCATCGGCGTCGCGAAGGGCTGCGGCTGAGCGCCGACAGCTTCGGCTTCGCCGCTGTCGTTTCCGAAGTCGTAACTCGCCGCCAAGGGTTGCGAAAGCTTCGAGCCGTCGCGATAGAGCGCAACCGCCTTGATCATGCGCTCGTGCGAATAGCGGTAGGCTTCCTTAACGTCTTCAATCGTCGCGGTTTGCGGAAAGTTGATAGTGTTGTGATTGACTATTCCATTTCCGACGAATGCGTGCGTGACCGGGACGGACAGATCGTAGACCTTTGCCGTTCCGGCGTCCTTGACGGACGTTACCGGGCTAAAATGCAGGTTGCGGTTTACGACGTCGTCGAGCCAAGCCGGAAGTTCGATATGGTCGCGGAGCTTGGAAACCGTTTCCCACGAGACGTGCCGGGTTCGCGGATCCAATAGATATGCGTGGTTTCCACGGGTGACGGAACTCCGCGGGGCGGACCGCTCGGTCACTCGCGGAATAAGTACGTAAAGCTCCCGCCCGGTAATGCCCGGAACAACGTCAGCCGTGCTTTGGGAGAAGCGATCTGTCAGGATGGCCCAGGCACGCGCCAGCTTAGCGGGTTCGGGGAACGCTACCAGGCTCAGCAACTTCTGCGCCTGGCGGCCCGCAGCGTAGACCTCCCCGTACGTCTTTCCGTTTTCTTTGTTGAGCTTTCCGATCCGGCTGTGGACCACGCCAAGATTGGTTAGCACGGCTTGGAGATCGTCGAGCAGCGGCGCAGAATCGAGACAGATCGCCCACTTGGCTAGCCCCTCAGTCGTGACGTACGCATCGAGGAAGAGACCGCTGAGAAATGCGAGCACGTGCTCGCGCTTCGATCCAAGCACCGAGTCGGGAATGCGCTTCTGGCTAGCCCGCGAACCACATCTGAGATACTCGAGAAACTCTACCAGCGTTTTTGACGCGAAGACAACGCTTGCGCAACGGTCGACCGGTTGCAACAGCTTGCCTTCGATCCCAAACGCCGAGCGGGCGGCGTCGAGCACTCGCTGCAGTACTACTTCTACGGAGTTCGTTATGGTGACGGTGTAGTTAGCTCGGGCCGTATGCCCTTCTGATGCATAAGCCCCCAGGAAGAACGCGAGATCCGACGTCATCTGCTGCGGTGTTTCGAATGCCTTTTGATAGCCATACGGCGGCGAGGGCTTGAAGCCGTCGAAAGTAGCGGCGTCTTGCGACCACATGTCGTCCCCATATTGCGTCGCTACATACTCGCCGGGCTCGATGTCGGACAGATGGCGCCAGGCCAAGCCGGTATCGCCGCAGACCAGGACGCGGTGATTGGGAGTTCCAATTACTCGGTGACCCGAGCGGAGCGTGATTTCGCGCACCCCTCGCTCGCCGCCGTAGTAAAATGCGTCGGTCGTGCGCGGCCCGTTGAGGGACGCCACTTCGGTGGCCTGCGTTCTAAACGAGTCCGCGGCCTCTCCGCGATGGAGCGACTCGATGCGGACCAGGCCGTGTTCGGTGGTCAACAGTGTGTCGCCGGTAACGCACTTACTGATTGCGCCGGAAACAAAAGGTTGCGCGGCGGCCATCATGTCGACGTGTGCCAGCGGGCGGATGTAACGCGAACCATATTTGCCGCACGGCGTGGCGCAGTCAAAGACCGGGAGGTGCTCGTCGTTGAGATATGGTGCACCCTCGACGGTCATGCGCCCGCAGATATGGGCCGAGGCTTCCTCGATTTGCGGCGTGGAAAACCCAAGGCCGTCGCGGAGCAGCGAGAAGCTCCAGTCGTTGAGTTGCGCTTCGGTCAAGCCGAGCCGGTGTTTGCAGAACTCTTCGCCGAGCACGAACTTATTGAAGACGAACGGCAGCTCGAAGGCGCTCGGAAGTACCGCCTCGACGCGCGCGATCGCTTCGTCGTCGAAGCCCTTGGCGCGCAGCGTAGCGCGGTTGACGTGCGGCGCCTCTTCCAGCGTGCCGGTGCCCTTGGCGTATATCTCGATTGCGTTGATCTGTTGTTGCGAGTAGCCGAGCTTATGCAGCGCGGCATCGACGGACTGATTGACGATCTTGAAGTAGCCGCCGCCGGCGAGTTTCTTGAACTTGACCAGCGCGAAGTCCGGTTCGATTCCGGTCGTATCGCAGTCCATGACCAGGCCAATCGTGTTATGCGAGATGAACCCGTTGGCGAAGTACGTGACGTTGGCAGGCACGGAGAGATCGTAGGTGAACTGCTCGCCGCCGTCTTCGTTCGCGGCGACGTCGTCGTAAAAGAACGTCAGCGCTGTCTTTATCTCGAGGCTCCCGGTCTTCTCGAGCAGCTCGCATGCCGCCGTGCGGCTGATCGCGCCTGCATGACGGTAACCGTAGAGCGCGGTCCGTGGATATAGCTCGCTGGAATGCGGAACGAGCGTGCGCAGAACGTCCTTGCGCACAAAGACTCGGTCGCCCTTAGTCCCTTGCCACGTGTCGCACGGCCGAACCGCGTTGCGTTTGCGATCGCCGATGAACCCGACCCGGTTAAGGAACGTGCGCACGTAATCGGCATTGCGAACCCGCAACACGTAGAGATCGGCGCCGCTCCAGCCAGATTTGTCGATGCGGGTATTGGTTGGAATGCCGAGCGTGAGAAGCACCGTTCGCACATCGTCGGCCAGGCTCGCGTTCGCCGTTGAAAGGTGAACCGCGCCGTTGACAACGGTGCCGTCGGCTTCGAAGAGCCCGCGCAGGAACGCCCCATAGACGATCGGATCGTTGGAGGCGAGAATCGCGTCGGGAACGTGAGCGACGTAGCTCTTGCCGCGCGAATCGCTGGCCGGATGGTGTTTCGCAAAGCCGCAGGCCTGCCACCAAATCGCTAGCGGAACCGAGTGAATCCCGATTTCGGAATGTGCGCCCTTCTCCGAGGCGACGGCCTCGACGTTGAAGAGCTGTCGCGCCAGAGCGATCAAGCGATTGCGGACGTCGCTATCCTCGTCGGCGACGCGCAGGCGCAAGCCCTTGGCGTGGAGCGTGCCGCCGCCCATCGAGTAGCCGACCAACTCGGCGAGATCGGCGGTCATCGTCGTCGGCGCGGTGGTCGTAAAATCGGCGGTCCAATGCTCTTCACCCAGCGGCGGCAGGTTGACGTCCTGCGGACTGCCGGCAAAGCCGCCCATCGAGAGCGCGACGGTATCGCCCGGCGCCACCTCGGCGAAGCGCTTCCAGATCAACTCACCCGAGCTACGCTCGACGACCTTGACGCGATGCTCCGGCGTCCCGGTGATGGTATAGCCGCTACTCGTCTTGATGCACCTTGTCGGCGCGACTCCGTTAATATAGAACTGATTCGCGCGTTGCTCGCCGTCGTCGGTGAGGACCCGAATGTCGATATCTTGCCATTGGCGCCCCTCCACGTTGCCCAGCCGCTGCAATCGCGTCAGGCCGCGATCGGTGGAGATCAACGACGTGCCGGTGAGGCATCCCGTCGGCGCAATTACGACCGTCTGAGCGTTACGGAAGCCGGCTACTTCGCCGATCGAAATCGCATCGTCCCACATCTTTCGGGCCAACGCCCACGTGGCTTGCGTAAAGAGCGTCGGGGCGTGGGTCACCGGCGTAACCGTAAGAGCTTCATACGTTGTCGGATCGGCCGCGTACGCGGCATTGCGATGATTGCGAATGACGCGCAGCATCGGATCGCGGTTGGCATCGAAGCGTGCGAACGGACCAAGCTGCTGCGCCATTTCGGCGGACGTCCGATAGGCGGCGCCGGTCATCAGCGACGTGATCGCGGCGCACCACCCGAAGCCTTCCTCGGAGTCGTAGGGTAAACCCAAGCGCATCAGCAGCGTCCCGAGGTTCGCATACCCTAATCCGAGCGTACGGTAGCCGTGATTCTTTTCCGCGATGCGTCTCGACGGCATCTGACCCATCGTGACCGATATCTCGAGCGTCGTCGTCCAGATTCGAGCCGCTTGCGCAAAGCGCTGCGCATCGAAGTTTCCGTCATCGTTGAGGAACTTCACGAGATTGAGGCTTGCGAGATTGCAGTTGTGCGCAATCATGCCCTCAGCAATTACCGAATGGGTGACCGGTTCGGTCACATCGTAGACCGTCGTCGCGCCGTCGGGAACGATCGACAAGACCTTGGGCGAGCGCGGGTTCTTGCGCTGCGCGCTGAACTCGCTGGCCAAAAGTTCGCGCGCTTTGAGTTCCTTTTCCGCCGAACACGGGAACCCGATCAACGAATTGAACTTCCGCGACTGCTGATTATAGAGATGCAACTGGCCTTGCGGATTCTTGCGCCCTTCCGGATGCATCCACGAAATGCGTGACGTGATTCCGAGATCGCCGAGAATAAGCTGCACGGACCGAAGCAACGTGGGCGAAGAAGATGCCAGCATCACTTCTTTTTCCGCCGCTGCGCCGTTTGCGCGAATGCAACCGTCGGCCGAGAAGAGTCCCTGGAGATAGGCAACCTTGAGATCTTCCGGCGCCCGGTGAATCGCGCTGGGCACGTCTTTATGCAGGGCCGTCGCTTGTTTGAAGCCGTAGCGCGTTTCGAGATACGAGACGAGCGACGTTTGCGATGCGCTGCTCTGCATTACGCTATTGTTCTGAACGGAGATCCGACTCGTACGGACATCGATTGGCGCCCCGGCGAAGTTGACGGCCGTCGCCTTGAGGTCGTTGAGTTGCTCAGTCATGAACTCGGCGGTGCATCGCTCGCGCGGACCGAAGGCCAGCGCGACGGTATCCTTATGAAAGACGCCGTCACCGGTAAGCCAGCCGAGCATCTGCCAACGCTTGACGTCGGCTGCATCGGAGGCAAACGTTACAGAGTTGCCTGATTCGCGAATGGTAATGCGATCGAGACCCAGTTTAAGCTCGTCGAGCCGCTTCCACCCGTCGTCGGCGGTAAGGAATCTGTGGTCGCCTGTCGCGCGGATCTCTCGGCCATCGGCCAGCGTCATGCGGAAGACCTCTCGCTCGCCGACCTTCGTTATATAGGCCGGACGGTGGGCGCCGAGCCTCCGATGATCCACTTCGGAATGAATGTCGGTTGTAATGAGGACGCGTTGTCCGGACTCTTGCCGCTCGAAGAGCTCTTCGACGGTTCGCAGGCCGTCGGGCGTGCTGATGCGCGTCTCGGGCGCAAAGCACGCCGTATCATCAATAAATACATATTCTGAGCAATTATGGACGCGCAAACCGTTTGCGACAAAGTGTTGCGTTTCGGGTTCGGTCAAATCGAAAACGTCGGCTTGGCCGAGCGGCTCAAACGAGAAGAACTCGTCGCTCAGATCCTCGGATGCAGGCGCACCGCTGCCGTTGACCAGCGCTAATGCCGTCGCTTTGATCGAGGACTGATGAAACCCAATCGAGCGTTCGAATGCGCTCAAGAATCCCGCCGGAATTCGAAGTAGACTGTCGGCGCAAAGCTCGGAGCGAACCCCAAACGAAAGCAGCATGTACTGGACTTGCTTCAAAAATGGCGACGACGCCGATGGAAGCGCGATCGAGACCGCGCCGGCGCGATCTTCACACACGGTCGCATCGGCCGTGTACAGGCCGCGAAGGAGCGCGGCGGTCGTGGGACGATCCAGGTCATAGACGGCGTCAGTGAGGACCTTGCGGGTGCTGCCTTCTTCGATCGAGGCGTAGTACGAGCAGAACTCGACGATCGGCCGGCCTCCGGTCGTTCCGCGAATTGCGGCCTTGCTGCGCATTTTGACCCGCGACGTTTGCGCCGAATGAACCTGCGCCGGCGATGCGTGTTTAGCGGCGTTGATTCCGGCGGTGACGTCGGTGAGGACCGCGGCCTCGATGTCGTCGCCCTGACCCACCGCAGTTCCCACGGCAAAAACCAGGCGCTCGTCGAGCGAAACGTTGCCAAAACCCGAGCCGCTCAGGGCGAGGCGGTCGCCGGTTCGAAGCTCGCGGGCCGGAACGTCGCCACGGTTCTCGGTCCACACCTGATGATCGGCCGTGAGCTCGAGCTCGTAGCCGCCGGCCGTCCGCAAACGGTACACGCTCTTGGTGCCCGTGGGAAAGATATTGTGGACGAGATGCGACTTGCCGTCGCCGCCGATGACGAAGACGGCCTTGCCGACAAGCTCGCCAATTCGCATCGGACCATCCGCCGTGGCGATCAGCGTATCGCCCGTGACGCATGGGTTGGTAGCATTGATGCGGTCGTCGTTGGGACAGGTATGCCACTCTTGAATCGTGTCGTCGAACTGTAAGCCGGGATCGGCGCACTGCCATGCCGCCAAAGCAATTTGTTCCCACAGATCGCGCGCCTTGATGCGCTTGACGACGTCGCCCGTCGTGCGCGCGGTCAGCAGCCAATCCTCGTCGCGGTCGAGCGCGCCGAAGAACCCGTTGGTCAGCCGCACGGAGTTGTTCGAGTTCTGCCCGGAGACGGTGATGTACGCTTCGGAGTCCCAAGCGGTGTCGTACTGCTCGATCTCCAGCCGCGTATATCCTTGACGCGCATAATCCAGCGCGCTCTGGGCCGCACCCGGCGGAACGCCCGTATCAATAGACTCGCGAATCGCGTTGCGCAGCGATGCATTGAGAGCGGGATCCAGACGCGCGGCGTCGGGAACGCGGGTATCGTGCGCGGCCGAAATGATGGCGTTGAGCTGCTTTTCAAAGATGCGCGAGCCGATGACTAAATCCGCGACCTTGCGCTCTTCACGCACCTTCCAGTTGACGAACTCTTCGATGTCGGGATGGTCCGCATTGAGGACGACCATCTTGGCGGCGCGACGCGTCGTGCCGCCCGATTTGATCGCGCCCGCCGCGCGGTCGAAGACCTTGAGAAACGACATCAAGCCGCTCGACGTGCCGCCGCCCGTCAGTTTCTCTCCCGCTGAACGAAGCTTCGAAAAGTTGGCTCCGCTACCCGAGCCCCCTTTGAAAATGCGCGCCTCTCGCAACACGCCGTCGAAGATGCCGCCCTCGTTGACGAGGTCGTCTTCCAATCCAAGGATGTAACACGCGCTAACCTGCGGGTGCGAAAAGGTGTCGGCCGAAGCTCGCGCCGTTTGGTCGGACGGGTCGACGTACCAGTGCCCTTGCGACGGGCCGGAAATGCCGTACGCCCAGTGCAAGCCGGTGTTGAACCATTGCGGCGAGTTGGGTGCGCCGACTTGGCGGGCCAGCATTGCGCACATCTCGTCGTAGTAAACTTGCGCGTCGCCTTCGGAATCGAAGTAGCCGTACTTCCAGCCGTAGTACGTCCAGCAGCCCGCCATGCGGTTGAAGACTTGACGGGCATCGCGCTCGGGCCCGAACTGTTCGTCGCGGGGCAGTTCCTCGAGCCCGTTGCCGTCGGCGATCGAGCGCTGGAGCCAGTCCGGCACGCCCTCCTCGGCAACTCGCGTGGTGCACCTCGGAACGCCGGCCTTGCGACAGTACTTTTGCGCAAGCACGTCGACGGCGACCTGACTCCAGGAGGCCGGAACCATAACGTCCTTTGCCTCGAAGATCACCGACCCATCAGGGTTGACGATGCGCGAGGTCCGCGGCTCGAAAACAATGCCTGCATAGGCATTTCCGGGGGCGGAATAGGTGCGCGAAAACTTCATAGGAACTCCTCGGTAATTACGAACACGCGTTCGAGCTTTATGGCTGCGCTATAGGCCGGTAGGTTACCTATTGTGCCACATCAAGCGGGATACCACAAGATATTGTGGTTTCTCAGTGGAATCCTTGTGGGTCCGCTGTGGTTAGGGTGGCAAAGGTGTGGACAGTTCCCTGGGCCAGCAAGCGGGCGAGTGGAGGGCGTGTGGAGAGTCCCGAGGATACCGGGGATAACCGTTGCGAACGCAAGCCGTATGTTGGGCCCCGACCGTTTCGCTCCACGCCTGCACGACGTGCCTCACGAAGAGCTCGAGGCTGCCGGAATCCGCGGCCTCATCGTGGACCTCGACAATACCCTCTTGGGTTTCCGCGAGACCGAGCTTGGTGAGGAGCACATCTCCTGGGTGGCCCGGGCTCACGAGCGGGGTTTCCGCATCGTGATGCTTTCGAACAACCAGTCGGGCCGGGTCAACCTGCTGGCGGCCCAGCTCCAGGTCGAATGCATCCCCAATGCCCTCAAGCCGCTGCCGTTTGGCTTTTTGCGGGCAAAGCGCCGGCTAGATATGAAGCGGCACGAGATCGCGGTGGTCGGCGATCAGCTTTTTACCGACGTCCTCGGCGGTAAGCTGTGCGGGCTCTATACGATTTTGACCGAACCTATCGAAGGCAAGGATTTTCCTGTGACTCGATTCTTTCGCTTCTTCGAACGCTTGATGCTTCGCGGCCGCCGGTGATCCGGCTGGCGCTGATCGGCGATCCGGTCGAGCACAGCGCGAGCCCCGCGCTGCATCGCGGATTTCTCGAAGAGGCCGGCATGGACGGCGAATACGTCGCGATTCGCGTCGCAAGCGGCGATGGCGCTCGAGTGATTCGGCGACTCCGGGCCGACGGCTTTACCGGCTGCAACGTCACGTATCCGCTCAAAGAGGAAGCCTATAAGGCGTGTGATGCGCGCACCGATGAATCGGAACGTATCGAAGCGGTTAACACAATTCTTTTCGCGCGGGAAACGCTCGGCACGACGACCGACGGCGCCGGCGCTCGCTCGGCAATCGAGGCTTTGCTCGACGAGTCGATCGCGCTCAAGCGAGTCGGTATCTTGGGCTACGGCGCGACCGCTCGCGCGATTCTTTCCGTGCTGCAAGAGAACGACGCATACACGTTTATTTGGGGGCGCGACGAGACGCGCGTGATCGAGACCTGCCGCCGTTTTGAAGCCAAGCCGTGGCCGGACTCCAATCCGCCCGAGATCGTCGTTAGCACGCTTCCGCCCGAGGTATCGCTGCCCGACGACTTGATTGCGCAGCTCCAAAACGCCGACATGGTCATGGATGCCAACTACGGAGAGCGTTCGCGACTCGCTCGCCGGCTCAATCGCGAAGTGATTCCCGGCGATGCAATGCTGGAGGCTCAAGCCCGCGCAAGCTTCGATTTTTGGCTCGCGCACATCGACCGCGTCGGAGGCGGCTGAGTACAAACACGTAAAGCGCAGCGCGACCTCAAAATGGGATGAGGCGAGCGTTGCGAAAGGAGTGCCGATGAGACTTCAAACTATTCTGATCATCGCGTGCGCGACGCTGTCGGTCGTCGCAACGCCCGCAGGCGCCCAGGCACCCTCGGGCACGAGCGCGCTGTTTGGGACGAATTTGGTCGTGAACGGGGACGCCGAATCCGATACTGGAGCCCCAAGCAATAGTCAGATCGTAAAGCCCACCGGGTGGACGACAACCGGAGAGTTCACGGCCGTCCAGTATGGAGCCAGCGGCGGATTCCCCGATAAAAACTCACCCGGTCCCTCAGAGCGCGGGAAGAACTTCTTCGGCGGCGGCAACGTCGCGAAGTCGACGGCAACACAGGCGATCGATCTTTCCTCCGGCGCACAGGCGATCGACTCGGGCGGCGTGACGTACACTCTGGCCGGATGGCTCGGCGGTTACGGCAGCCAAGACGATAACGCGCAGATGACCGTCACGTTCTTGAACGCTGCCGGTAGTGCGCTAAGCGCAGGACGGATCGGCCCCGTCACGGCAGTCAACCGCCATAATACGACCGGACTCTTTGAGCGCTCGGCAACAGGATCGGTACCTGCGCATGCGCGCACGGCGCGCGTCGTCATCACTGCAACGCGCCTCGAAGGAACGTACAACGACGGCTACTCGGACGACCTGTCGCTCGTGCTGAAGAAAGGCGTTTAAGGAACCACGTGAACTTGTGCGGGTTTTAGGACCCTAGGCTAGCGGTCAGTCTGGCGGAGAGGGAGGGAGTCGAACCCTCGAGAGGCTCATCACCTCTGCTCGCTTTCCAAGCGAGTGCATTCAGCCGCTCTGCCACCTCTCCGGATTTGAAGCCGGGAACGACCGGGAACTGCCCCTTGGCGCTTGCCTAGCCAACTCCTCGGAAAGAGGGAATGGTCGTCGACCCGAACGGTGGGGGCCGTGCGGCTCACGCTGATTCGCCACGGCTCGACGGAATGGAACGCGCAGCGGCGATTTCAAGGAAGGACGGATATGCCGTTGTCGGCGGACGGACGCGCCCAAGCCCGGGCAATCGTCGAAACATTGCGGTCCGAACCGTTCGATCGGATCTATTCGAGCACTCTCGCGCGCGCGTCGGAAACGGCACGAATGCTAGGCGAGGCAAGCGGCGTCGAGGTTGTGGTTGACGACCGTCTGCAAGAGTTCGATTTCGGGCACTGGGAAGGGCGGACGTGGGACGAAATTGTTGCAGCCTATCCGCACCTCACCGGCCTCGGCGCGACGGCGGCCAAGCTGTACGCACCCGACGGCGGCGAATCGTTCGCGCAGGTCTGCGAACGTGCCAAGTCGTTTCTCGACGAACTTACACGGCAAGACTTTGGCGCCGCCGCGGTCGTTACGCACGCCGGCGTGCTGCACGCCATCTTCGCGGTTTTGGGCCTCGCACCACCGGAGCGTTTTACGCCGGGCAGCATAACGCGAATCGCACTGGAGGCGCGCGATGGCACTGCTTGATCGCCGTTGGGCGGCCGGGTTCTGCGCCTGCGTGCTGCTGGCCGCGACGGCGCCACCCGCACGGCCGCACCGGCGAACGGTCGTCGGGCACTTCAACGTGCCCAAACACAGCGCGCGACGGGTTCCCAACTCCGGCGCAAACATCGTCACCAATTCCGGCTTCGAAAGCGGCACCGTTGATGGCGGCTGGTATCAGTGCGGTGACGTGCGCGCGTATGTGACGCGCGATCACCCGTTTAGCGGCGCTTACGACGAGTATTCGGGAACCGCAAACGGCCGCAGTGAGCCCATGCGAAACTCCGGCGTCTGCCAAGAGGTAACGATCCCGCCGGGCGGTGTGCTTACCGCGAAGCTCTATCAGCTTTCCAACGAAGCCGACACGACCTTCGCCTTTCAGGAGGCCGATCTGCTCGACGGTCGTGGGAACGTCGTCGTGAACCTCTACACGTCGGTCAACGACAACCCAACCTGGGTGAGCGGCACGTGGAATCTCGGCGCGTTTTCCGGACGAACCTTCTGGTTGTACTTTGGGGTGCACGGCGACGGCTATTCCAAGCTCTCCACACAGCAGTTCGTGGACGACGTGCGGCTGACCGGGAGCGCTCCCACCGGCTTGAAATAGGGACTGGACGCCCCACCCCGCGAATAGGAGAGGAATGCAGTCGCGTAAGATGCTGTGGATCGGGCTGGGGGTAGGCCTCGCGGGCTTAACCGCGGCGCTGGCATACGTGGTCTACCGGTTAGCGTCCACCGAAACGTGCGAGGATCCGACGACGCAGCGCATCCAACACCTGATCGACGAAGCGAATTCGTTGCTCAAGACGCTTGACGAGCAGCGACACAGCGCCTAAGGCGCTGAGGGCCGGCGCCGAACTCGAAATCGACTTTACGGATGTTCTGGCCAACGGGCAAGGTGTCGGCCGAGCCTCCGGCATCGTCGTTTTTTGTTTTGGACCGCTGCCCGGCGAGCGGGCGCGCGTTCGCATCGAGACGGTCAAACAGCGCTACGCGGTCGCCGAGATGCTTGAGTTGCTGCTCGAGTCGCGCGAGCGAGCGCGTCCTTTCTGCCCGGTCTTCGGAGCGTGCGGCGGTTGTCAGCTCCAGCACCTTGCCTACGACGCGCAGCTGCGGTGGAAGCGCGACGTCGTGCGCAACGCGCTGCTGCGCATCGGCGGGCTCCCGGAAGTCGAGGTGCGCGAAACGATCGGCATGAACGAGCCGCGCGCCTACCGCAACAAGATGGCCGTGGTCGTCGACCACCGCTCAAAGCCGCCGGCCTTGGGTTTTTACCGGCAGCGCTCCCACGACGTCGTTCCAATCGCGGCCTGCCCGATCGTTACGCCCCAGCTCGACGCGGTACTGGCCGCTTTGGTCGAGCAACGCCGGGATTCAACCTTTGCAACGATGCTTCGTGGCGCGCGTCATCTCGTAGCGCGCGTCGCCCGCGCCACCGGCCAAGTCGTGCTCACGGTTACGACTACCGGCGCCATGGCTGACGCGAAAGGCATCGCGCGGTCGTTCCGGCGGGAGCTGCCCGCGGTTGTGGGCGTCGGCAACTCCTACGGCCCCGCCAGCGAGAACGCCATCCTCGGCCGCTACTATCAGTTGCTCGACGGCGAGGGCGAGATCGAAGAGTCCGTCGGCGGCCTTCGCTACCGCATATCGGCCGCGTCGTTCTTCCAAATCAACGTCGAGATACTTGAGCGGATTTTCGCCCTCATCGAACCCTGGCTGGAACCGCCCGGCAACATCGTCGATCTCTATTGCGGCTCGGGAACCTTTGCGCTCTACTTTGCGCGGCATGGCTGGAACGTTACGGGAATCGAAGAGAACCGCCACGCGATCGCCGAAGCCGAGGCCAACGCGCGCCTCAACGAGTTAGAGGGCCGCGCCCGCTTTGAAGCCGGGCGAGTCGAGCAGATGGTAGCCCTTCCCACCGTGGCACGTACGTTGCAAGAGGCCGGCGTTGTCTTCCTCGACCCGCCGCGTAAAGGTTGCGAGGAGGTCGTCCTGAGCGCAATCGCTCAGGCTCGCGTGCGGAACGTTTGGTACCTTTCGTGCGACGCGGCTACGCTGGCACGGGATTTAAAGTTCTTGGTATCCAAGGGCTATCGCCTCGGTGTGGTGCAGCCCTTCGATATGTTTCCACAAACCGGGCACGTTGAGACGCTGGTCCAGTTGGAGCATTTTGAGATTTGACACCCGACACGATTGATATCGGTTACGTCGCGAAGCTGGCGCGCATCGCGCTGACCGGCGACGAAATCGAACGCTTTTCAAAGGAGCTGGGCGAACTGCTCGGGCACGTTCGCGCGCTCGAAGCGCTCGATACCGCCAGCGTTCCGGCGACCGCGCAGGTCGTCGAATCGCGCAACGTCCTACGCGAGGACGTCGAGCGGCCGTGCCTCGATCGCGAGGTCGTTCTCGAGGGGGCACCGCAACGCCAGGGCGGATTCTTTCGCGTGCCGCGCATCATCGCGCAATGACCGCCGCCGAAATCGCGCGCGACGTAAGCGCCGGTCGCGTCAGTGCTGCCGAAGTCACGGCGGCGACGCTCGCGCAGGTCGAAGCTGTCGAAGGCGAGGTGGGGGCCTACCTCACGGTACTCAGCGAGATGGCACGCGTCCACGCCGCGCGCGTCGACGAGCGCATCGCAGCCGGCGAGCGTCTGGCGCTTGCGGGCGTACCGATCGCGGTCAAGGACAACATGTGTCTGGAAGGCACACGGACGACCTGCGGCAGCAAGATCTTGGAGCACTGGATCGCGCCCTATACCGCGACCGCCGTCGCGCGTTTGCTCGCGGCCGGTGCGATTCCGATCGGTAAGGCCAACTGCGACGAGTTTGCGATGGGCAGCTCGTGCGAAAACTCGGCGTTGGGCGTTACGCGCAATCCCTACGATCTCAACCGCGTCCCCGGCGGATCGAGCGGCGGCTCTGCCGCAGCGGTCGCTGCCTATGAGGCCGCAATCGGATTGGGCAGCGACACCGGCGGCTCGATTCGGGAGCCGGGCGCGTTTTGCAACTTGGTGGGCTTCAAGCCGACGTACGGACGCGTCTCACGCTATGGTTTGATCGCGTTTGCTTCCAGCCTCGATCAAATCGGGCCGCTCGCGCGCACCGTGGAAGACGCGGCGCTCGCCTACGATATCATGGCGGGATACGATCCGATGGACGCGACCTCGCTCGACCGGCCGGTCGAGCGCACCGCGGACTCGTTGCGCATCGATCTCACCGGCCTGCGGATCGGCCTGGTGCGCGAGTTCGACACGAAGGCCTTGGGTGAACGTTCCGACGCGCTCTATCGGGCGGCGTATCGCGAGTTGGAGCGGCTTGGCGCCGAGCTGGTCGAAGTCTCGCTGCCGACGGCCGACTACGGACTGGCTACCTATTATCTGATCGCGCCGGCCGAATGCTCTTCGAATCTCGCGCGCTTCGACGGCGTCCGCTATGGATTGCGAGTGGAGAGCGACGACGTTCGAGCGATGTACGACCAGACTCGCGCGGCCGGTTTCGGGCCTGAAGTCAAGCGGCGGATTTTGATCGGAACGTACGCGCTCTCGAGCGGCTACTACGACGCCTATTATGTGCGCGCCCAAAAAGCGCGCACCTTGATCGCGCGCGATTTCGAGCGGGCCTTCGCGCAGTGCGACCTGATCGCGTGTCCGGCGGCGAGCTGTCCGGCCTTCGAGTTCAACGCCAAGAGCGATCCGTATAGCATGTATTTGATGGATTACTACACGATTCCGATGTCACTGGCCGGGCTGCCGGCGCTCTCGGTTCCGTGCGTTTGGACGACGCCCGACGGGGCAGGATTCCCATTGCCGATGGGCCTGCAGCTCTGCGCCCCGCTATTCGGCGAAAAACTGCTGCTCGGCGCGGCCGCCGCGTACGAAGGC
>Ga0265760_10000221_pt1 | contig 15511 bp, 13 predicted proteins | sample NZIome_2_FD_200831 | JGI IMG/M metagenome (GOLD analysis project Ga0265760, IMG submission 200831) | Metatranscriptome of rhizosphere microbial communities from Maridalen valley, Oslo, Norway - NZI1 (Metagenome Metatranscriptome) | ecosystem: Host-associated > Plants > Roots > Rhizosphere >...
CCTAAAAGTGCAGCAGCCTCACCATGATCTTCCCCGAAATAGCCCTTCCGAATTTCGAGATCGCTGAATTGCTGGCGCAGGCAGGCGAAGATGCCAAGCCGCCGTTAAACAAGGCTTATCGGCGAGCTTCGCGGAAAGCGATGCTTTGGGTTGACGAAGCGTCACACCTCCATCAGGCTGGCCGGCCACTGACTGAGTTGCCCGGCGTGGGGCCTTACTTGGAAAAAATCATCCGCAGGTGGATTGAATCACCGCCACTCGTCCCGAGCCCCCCCGATATCCGGAGCAATTTTCTTACGAGAACACAAGTGCGTTTTATTTTGGAAAAGAAGCCGTCTTGGGCGGCGCTAGCCAAAGGGGACTTGCAGATGCACTCACTCTGGAGTGACGGCTCCGGATCGATTTGGGAGATGGCAGAGGCGGGAGACGCTCGCGGATATGAATACATTGCCATCACCGATCATTCGAAAGGTTTGAAGATAGCTGGAGGTATTGACGAGCAGCAACTGGAACAACAGGCGGCTGAAATCGCTTCCGTGAACGACTCGCTCCGAGTTGCCGGCCAGACAATCCGCGTTTTGCATTCCATCGAAGTGAATCTCAGTGTGAGTGGGGACGTTGATATGAGCGCGTCATCGCTGGACAAGCTCGACCTGGTTCTCGGATGCTTTCATTCCGCCTTGAGAAAAAAAGATGATCAGACGGAACGTTACGTCGCGGCACTCCACAATCCTGCTATTCACATCCTCGGGCATCCGCGAGGGCGAATTTATAACTTTCGGTTGGGCTTGAGCGCTGATTGGCTAAGAGTGTTTTCGGTGGCGGCGGAGCTGGATAAAGCTGTCGAGATCGATTCCTATCCCGACCGCCAGGATTTAAGCGGAGACCTCCTCAAGCTGGCCGGCAAAGCCGGTTGCCGGATTTCTATCGGCACGGATTCGCATGGGCCCTCCCAGTTGGAATTCATCGAATTTGGTCTGGCCGCTGCGCTGAAGGCGAAAATTAACCCCGAGCGAATTCTGAATTTTATGAGTCGCAAGGAACTGCTTGGGTGGGTAGCAAATCTGCGTGACCGCGATAGGGCCGCGTGAACCACCGACGCGCAAGCAATTATTGACGGAGGATTACTGTCTCCACGTTATGACGAGTGCGATGGCGGCCGCTGCCATAGCGGCGAAGGTGATCCATCCGGCGATGTTCAGCATGCCTCCGTTCACCCGCTCGCCCATAATCTTGCGATCATTTGAAATCTTAAGAATAAGGATCAGAAGCGGAGGGGCGAGAAAACCGTTGACGACGGCGGTCCAAAACAACGCCTTCACTGGATTGATTCCGGCGAAATTGATTAGCATGCCCAGCAATGTCGAGACCGCTATGAGCCAGTAGAACTCCTTCGCCCGGCTCGGATGTTTATCAAAGCCGTGTTTCCAGCCGAATGCTTCGGCGACCGCGTACGCGCTCGATCCAGTGAGGATAGGAACCGCCAGAAACCCGCTGCCGATCAGTCCGATGGCAAGAAGCGCCTCAGCGGCACGTCCCGCTAGGGGTCGCAAAGCTAATGCTGCGTCCGCCGCACTTTGAATGTCGGTCTTGCCCGCCTTGAACAGTGTAGCGGCAGTGGAAAGGATGATGAAATACATAACGACATTCGACAAGAGCATTCCGAGGTTCACATCCACAGCGGCATATTTAAGCTCTGCGTCTGTTGCTCCCTTGCGCTGCTGCACGGTTTTGCGTCCCACTGCGATCTGTTCCTCGACCTCCTGGTTAGACTGCCAGAAGAACATATAAGGAGAAATGGTTGTTCCCAATATCCCGACGGTAAGTGCCAAGTAAGCCCGATTCCACGGAAAACTTGGTATGAACGTTCCTCGCATGACTTCCGCGAAGCCCGGCTTCGAGAAAAAAGCAGACAAAACATACGCAAAGAGCGCCAACGTGAGCCACTTGAATGTATTCGCAATGAGACGGTACGAGCCCCAGATCTGCAGCGCTATCACAGCCAGCGCAATCGGGACAATTAGCGACCAGACAGGAATCGGGATCAGCAGATTGATGCCCGCCGCGATAGCACCGATGTCAGCTCCCGCATTGATGGAGTTTGCCACTACCAGACCGAAGACGCTGACATAGACGAGCTTGCGGGGAAAATGGATTTTCAGCACGCCTGCAAGGCCGCGGCCCGAAACCATTCCGATTTTCGCGCACATATACTGCACGGACGCCATCATCGGAAAAGTTACGAGCGCCATCCACAGCGTATTAAAGCCAAACGATGCGCCTGCGATGGCGTAAGTACCGATCCCGGAGGGGTCGTCGTCGGAAGCGCCGGTGATGAGGCCCGGTCCCAGCACCTTTACAAACCGCTTAAGGCTTCGCAGAGCGGAAGGCCGAGCGGCATCAAGCGATCCTGTTCCACCCGCAGGGTCGATCAGTGGAATTTCTTTTCGCTTTTCGGCTGCGCGGCGGGATTTGACGGCCATCAAACCTATCCTTTCCTACTCACATGCGTGCTTGTTCCCCCGGATGAATGCAGTGTCGGTATCGCTCCACCTTGAGTGGGTTTCATTTTCAATCATCTCTCGATGCCCAGATCTTCGATGTGGAGCAACATCTCTTTAGGATCGGCATAGATGCGAAACGCTCCCGACCGTTCCAGTTCTTCCCGGCCATAACCGCCGCACAGCAGGCCGACGCCCAGGGCCCGTTTGCGAGCGGCTGCGAGCATGTCCCACACACTGTCCCCCGTCACGATACAGTCTTCGATGGAAACTCCAAGCTGATCTGCCGCCAAGACGAAAACATCGGGCGAGGGCTTCGTTTTGGCTACATCGTCGCCGGTCACGACGGGTACGCCCGCGGGGATATCAAGTTTCTTCAGAAGCCTTGCTGTCTGTTCTTCGCCGCCTGTGGTAGCAATCGCCCAGCGAATATGCTTCCGCGTAAGAAATTTCAGTAGTTCCTTAGATCCTGGGAGTATATGGGGATCGCGGCTCGCCTTGGTAAACCCGGCATCGTGTTTCTTTTCCAGCAGACTGATATCTACTTTAGGCGTAGAGCCTTGCTCGGCCAGCAATTGCTGCACCATAGAACGTCCGCTCATGCCCACGCGTCGATGGATTTTCCATTGCGGGATCATAATCCCGACGCTTCTTAGCGCAACTGACCACGCAGACACGTGTTGATAAACCGTGTCAACGAGAGTTCCATCCAGGTCGAAGAGAATTGTCGGATTCCTGGACTTGCCGTTCTCCATACCCTAACCTCTTTAAATGCCGAGCGGCAGCCCGTTCACTCAGGGTGGTCCGCCACAGGAGAGACTTCCGAACCGTACGCGCTAGAGCATGGGGCCGCTCCAGCAACGCCTATACCACGTCAGATGTATACGGGGATTAACGATCTGGTAATCCGCGATTCTCACTTGCTGGCGCGCCGGGTCGAGCGGCCGCACCCTTGCAATGGCAAGAGCGCCGCTTCCAGTTTGTTCGACCGGGGAAAAGGCGCTCTTTGTCAAAACATCAGACCTAAAGTGAACGCTAGGCGGCGTTCCTTGATTTTTTCTTCGGTATGCTTTTTTCGTTGTCATCGGCGGCTTCTTCGCCCCGATTTGCCTTCGCATTGATATCGCCGGCTAAGCCACTCAGCTTCTCGTCAGTTTCCTTTTCCTCTTCGAGGGTTTCGTTTAAAAGGGTGACATGCTCCGATTCGCCGAGTTCCTCCGCAAAAGCGCTCACCGTGCCGTAGCCAGCCATCTCATAGTGTTCGACTCGTTGCGCGGCTCCGATCAACGCAGCATCTAGCAGATCGCCTTCGTATTCTTCAATGGCTTCTGAGCCCTCTTCAATAAGGCCTTCCATCCCCTTGCACTTTTTACCCTTCGGACTCTGGCCCAGTTGCTCGAAGATAGTCTCTAAGCGCTGTACATGACCTTTCGTCTGCTCCAAGTGCTCCTCGAAACCGGCTCTCAAATCTGGTGACGTTGCCGCCTTCGCCATTTTCGGCAAAGCCTTCACCAACTGGTTCTCCGCACTGTAGAGATCCTTGAGTTCATCGATATAAAGTTCCTTTAGGCCTTTGTCTGCCATGATTTTTCTCCTCCTTTGAGAATCCGCAGCCTTATGATGCGTTCAAGCCGTGTAAGGTTTTAATCAAGGGTTTAATCGCCCTTACGGTTTCGACAGAGTCGGACCATGCCAAATCCAATTTCTGCCCTTGAAGCGGTGGAGTTTATGTTGGTGGGAATTCACGAAAATTGTGCATTGTGCGGCGCATTGTCCTTCGTTGCAGCTTGCGATGCGAGCTAAGAATCAGTACGACAAGGTCCACGCGCGAAGGCTCGAATGTGCGCTCGGCGCTCTGTCCGCCCACCGAATAACAGGATCGGAGCAATCCCGCGCTTAACCACAACCTAACTGCGGAATAGATCATCAAATGCCACGGAACAGGAATACTGCGGCGGAGGCAACAAACGTGAAGAGATCGACTAGAGCGGTCGTTGGCGGAATCTGCCTGGGAACGATCCTTTTCTATAGCTGGCGCTGGTATCGGGGGCTTCGCAGAATACGCAATTTACACCTCACGACCGAAGATCTCAACTATTCGGATCGATCAACTGAAGAACTCGTTTCCCAGGACCTGATTGACTTGAATGGCGCTAGTGTCGAGCAACTGAGCGAGCTAGGAATATCCGCGGAGTCGCTGGGACGTTTGCTCGAAAATCGTCCGTACCGCAACAAGCTAGAACTGGTATCGCGGATAATTCTTTCCCAAGACGAATACTCGGCGATTAAAGACAGAGTTTCGGTTGCCGAAGCCGGTGAACCGGTGAAGATCGCATAAGCCGGCCCAATCGTTCATTAGCTTCTGCGTGGCAGTACGTCCGTAAGGGTATTTGCTTTTGCTTCTGGGGGTACCGATACCGACCGTTATCGATCGCTCTTTTCTAATCGTTGACTGCTGAATTGAACCGAGACCCATTATCAGCGCGGTGTAGACAGGCGGCTGCAACCTGCGCAGCGAAAAGCGTGTATTTCCATTTGCTTGCTTCATTTTGTTGCAGGAGGAGAGCCTTGGATCAATCAAGTGCACGGTTGCGCGATCATATTAGGTCTGTTTGTGTTGGGAACAGCCTGCAACAACGGCACGCGGGAGCGAGTTCGCCGATCTGCCGGCACTCTATCGATTCGAATGCCGTGAAGGTGACGCCGCCTGAAACTGCTCGTAGGTCTTCTTTAGTTCGGCGTTGAACGGCGATATACGCGATTCCTGGACATGCGAGCCCGAGTCCGAGCAGCAAATCATCTGAAGCTGGCGCAACTGGAATAGGAGGTCGTGCAGTTCGCCCCAAAACGGGTCCGCCGCCACAGTGGCATGTCGTGCTCGCAAAGTAGGGAGCCAGTGTGTTGCTGGACTTTCTGAATGAGTATCTGGGAACCGATCGCGACCCCCGCCTAAGGAACGAATGTTGCTGCAGGATATTTCTCGGGCAGATCCCTCACGCCGACATCTGGTCCGTAGCGGGGGCGTATCTTTTGGGAACTTGAACGCCGACCACCGCCGCAGCCATGCTCTCCACAGATTTGGCGAAGCGGTGAAGCAGATTCAGGCTCGGCAGCGGGAAGGCAAAGTTATTACCGCAGCCTGCATCGGCTCGCTATCCGCCAAGTTGACTTCCTTAGACACCGGAATGCTTGCGATCACGGACGTACCTGACCCGTTTGATTCGATAGTGATCTCGCCACCGAATTGACGTAGGCGCTCCTGCATACCCCTGATGCCCACACCTGAACCCCCTGATCGAATTTCCGCGAGGCGTTCGGGCGGTATGCCTTTCCCTTCATCCGATACCTCAACGTGGAGGCTTTTTGAGTGAACAAATATTCGAATCGAGGCAGTCTTGCTTCCCGAATGACGGTGGATGTTGGTCAAACACTCCTGTACTAGTCGGAAGATCGCAAGCTCCATTTCGCTGGGCAGTCTTCCAAGGTTGTCAGCAATGTCCAGATTGATGGCTATGCCGCTGCGTTTTGCTATACCCTCTACATACCAGTTAAGGGCGGACGCGAGTCCGCATTCGTCCAGTAATGGCGGATGCAGGAGATAGGAAGTTGTGCGGATTTCGCGGTGTAATTGTTGAACCACTTCCTCGATCTCTTTTCCTTCTTTAGCCAATTCCGGTGCAGTGACTTCTGCATTCTGGACGAGTTGTGCGAGACTCAAGCCAAGAACCGTCAATGTCTGCCCAGCACTGTCATGCAATTCGCGGGCAATGCGTCGTCGTTCTTCATCCTGTGTCTTCATCAGGCGCATGGTTTGATCGGCACTCCGAACCTTCTCTGCCGCCTCTTTTTGGTCGTGTATGTCGAGACAACCGCCCACATACCCCTCAAACGTTCCATCAGGCGAGTAACGCGGCACTGCGCGATCAAGAATCCAGCGGTACCGACCAGTGTGGTGCCGTATCCGGTACTCCATCTCAAATGGACGACGAGCATCGAAGTTGCTGACGTAGATTTGCAGGCAACGGTCAAAGTCCTCTGGATGCACATTCTCTGCCCACCCATTGCCTGACTCCTGTTCGAGAGTGCGCCCGACAAAGTCCAGCCATCCCTTATTGAAGTAATAGCAAAGCTTGTCCGTCCCAGACATCCAGACCATGAGGGGAGAGGCATCCGTAATTACTCGAAAACGTTGTTCGCTTTCTAGCAATTCGTGCTCAACCCGCTTTTGCTCTGTAATGTCCCGCGCCACTTTTGAGGCTCCAACGACCCGCCCCGAAGAATCTCTCACAGGAGAGATGGTCAGTGACACATCGAGCAGGGTGCCATCTTTCCTCCTGCGCAGGGTGTGGAAATGGTCAATGCGCTCCCCTCGTCGGAGTCGGTCGATAATATCTGACTCTTCAGCGTGGCGATCTGATGGGATTATTAGCGTGATGTGTTGCCCGATGGCTTCTTCGGCTGTGAATCCGAATATCCGTTCGGCACTCTTGTTCCAACTCGTGATGATGCCGTCGAGAGTTTTGCTGACTATCGCATCGTCTGAAGAATCCACAATCGCCGCCAGCAAATTCCTTGATTGCTCCGCTTGCTTGCGATCTGTGATGTCGCGGGCGATCTTGGACGCGCCGATGATGTGTCCCTTTGAATTCCTCACTGGTGAAATAGTGAGGGAGACATTAAGCTTCCTTCCAGCTTTCGTCACACGCACCGTTTCGTAGTGTTCGATACGCTCGCCCTTTCGCAGCCGACTCAAGATCGTTGTTTCTTCACCTTGCAGATCAGGCGGAATAATGATGCGGATCGACCGCCCAATTGCCTCCTCCGCTGTGAACCCGAATATGCGCGTGGCTGCGGTGTTCCAACTTGTGATTACACCGTCCAGCTTTTTTGAAACGATGGCATCATCTGACGAATCAACTATCGTGCCCAGTCTAAATTGCGCTTCTTCAGCTTTCCGTTGTTCTGTGATGTCTTCAACAATAGATATGAAGTGTTCCAGTTTGCCGCCGTCGCGAACGCCTGTGACCGTCAAAGTGACCCAAACAACCGAGCCGTCTTTGCGGATGCAGCGTTTCTCCGCTGAATAACTGGCGAGTGTTCCACTCCGCACCTTTTCCCTTTGCGCGAGATCAGCTTCGAGATCATCGGGATGAGTAATGTCCTGCAGAGTGCGGCTCAACATTTCAGGTTCGCTGTAGCCGAGAATTTCGCACAGCTTCCTATTTACACGCAGGCATCGTCCCTCGGGGCTGATGTGCGCGATTCCCAGCCCCGCCATCTCAAAGGTCGAGCGGTACAGTTGTTCACTGTGACGCAAAGCGTGCTCGAATGCCGCGCTGCGTTGCAGAATTTCCTGAAGGTCGATGTGGACCGAGGGAGTCTGATCCAGAATTGCCGGGTCGAAAAAGTATTCTCGCTGGGATGCCTTGCTGACGGCGGCGAGCAAATCTTTCGAGATTGAATTCTTGACCACGTAGCCCCGTGCACCTGCTTTAAGAGCCTGACGAGCCATTTCGGGATTTTCGTGCTGGCTCAGGATCAATACTTCGCAGTTTGGAAGCATGTTGCGAACTTGACGAGTTGCTTCAAGCCCGTTCAGCCTCGGCATGCTTACATCCATGACAATCAGGTCTGGCTTTAACTCACGAGCTTTGTCGAGGGCATCCTGACCATCAACGGCTTCGCCGCACACGTCGTAGCCGGCGTGCTCCAGCAGGAGCGCACGTACACCGCGCCGAACAACTTCATGGTCGTCTACGATCAGGAGCCGCATGGAGCAGACCTCTGCTGAGGTTGAAGGCTTTGCGAAGCGACAGCCCCGCCACGATATGCTACCGATTTCTCCCAAAAGCGCTAAATACGGTAGAAACTGTATGGCAGAAAAGAGGCGTCCGGTATAAACAGACCAAAGCGAGAGAATCGAATTCTCCCCACCACCTTGTTGCCGTTGGGACTAGAATAGCGGGAAAGAATCTTCGGGGTTTGCTATTCGCAACAAAGTCAAAGCCGTCCTTCCCGAATGGGCTCGAACGATCAAAGCCGTTCGCAGCAAACTGAGACTCAGCCAAGCTGAACTGTCGGAGAAATTGGAAACCTCGGCGATGGCGATCTCCCGCTGGGAGCGTGGGGAATCCGAACCCTCCGCAGATGCCTACCTCCGACTCGGGAAATTGATGGGTGATCCTCTATGCTGGTTCTTCTGGGGGCGGGCGGGTCTTAGCACGGCGGATGTGATGCGGGTTCTGCCGAAGGCTGGCCGCCGTTTACGCGAAGACAGAATCCCAATCGTGGAGATCGTCCACGCTGGCGTAGCAAAAAGGCGCGCTTCCAAGAAAGACACTTTTATCGCTATTCCGCTCCTCCCTGTCCGAGCCGCAACTCCCGGTGAGGAAGGCGACCAAGTTGCCGATCTCGACCAACTGAAGCCGGAAGCGATGTTGGCAGCCCCCATGGATTGGTGCCCTAATCCTGACTCCACAATCTCGCTACGAATAAAGGGCAACTCGATGTCACCATTGATCCTCGATGGCTACATCGTGGCAGTTGATACTTCCGATGTCTCTCACGACCACCTGCTGGGGCAGATTGTCGTTGCATGGAACATCGAGAAGGGGCTGCTTGTGTCGCGGTTAATCAGATTCGACCACACGGAGGCTCTGGTCTCAGATCACCGCGAATACGAATCTGTCTCACTGGCAAAGGAATCCCGTTGGCGCATTGTAGGCAGGGTTTTGTGGTGGACAGGACGAGCGCCATCACCCACCCCTCATGCGTAAAAACCCCTTTTGAGTATCAGAGAAAATCGTTGATTTTTCGTTTTCTTGGAGGGTAAAATATTCCCACTAACGGCGGCGATAGTCTTGGCCGTTAGCCAGAATTTAGGGTGTTGTCATGCGCAGGTTCATCCCAGATGCACGGCGCTATTCTGTAGCGATTCTGGCCGCACTGGTCGCTCTGCTGTTGCGAAAGGTGCTCTCACCTTTGCTCGGAGCGGATAACCCTTATCACACAGCTTGGGCGGCTACGGTTTTTTCGGCCTGGGCTTGCGGCGTTGGCCCGTCCGTAGTCAGTACACTCATGAGCGTGCTTGGGATCTGGTACTGGTTTCTTCCGTTTTCCCATTTGTTCGCGCTCCAGAATCCTAGAACTGAAATCTCTGGGATGGTGGGATACGTTGTTTTTTCCGGTTTCATCATTGCGCTTGGAGAAGCAAACCGTCGATCCAAAGCGCGTTCAGAACGGGAAGTTGCCCGGGGCAAGCAAATCGAAGACGAACTGCGGAAATCACAGCAGGAATTGGAGCAGCGCGTCAACGAACGGACGGAGGCGCTGGAACAGAACGTTGCGGAAATGGCCGCCAAGGCCGTGCTTCTCGACTTGGCAAATGACGCAATTTTTGTAAAAACTGTTGATGGCAAAATCTCGTATTGGAATCAAGGAGCCGAAAGGCTTTACGGCTGGACAATGAGCGAGGCTCTCGGTCATTCCCCTGCCGAATTACTGCGCTCGGAGTATCCCATTCCGTTGCAAGAAATTGAAAGCAGAGACTACTGGGAGGGAGAGATTCGACACACCACGCGAAATGGCAGCGGGATCGTGGTTGCAAGCCGCTGGACCACGTTGCGGGATAACGAGGGCAAACCAGTGGCTTGGCTCGAAATCAACACGGACATAACCTCTCGCAAGCGTGCCGAAGAATCTGCTCGTAGCTTGAGTGGTCAAATTCTGACGTTGCAGGATGAAGAGCGCAAACGGCTAGCCCGGGAACTTCACGACAGCGTTGGACAACTGCTTGCATCTATCAAGATGAACTCCGCTGTATTTCAGACAGTGCAAAGAGATTCCCCTGTGGCAAAGGCTGCCACAGACAATGCGAGCCTGCTAGATCAAGTCATTTCGGAAATTCGCACCATATCGCATTTGCTCCATCCTCCGTTGCTGGATGAGGTTGGTCTTCCCTCGGCTCTCCGGTGGTATGTGGACGGTTTCTCAGAACGGAGCAAGATCACGGTAGACGTTGACATTGCGGCCGAAATTGAACGTCTGGGCAGTGATTTGGAAATTGCTATTTTTCGCGTCGTGCAGGAGTGTCTGACGAATGTCCATCGCCATTCGGGTAGTAGCAGTGCCTTTTTGCGGTTAGCTCGGGAAGACGGGCACGTTCAACTAGAAATAAAGGATACAGGGAAAGGCATTCCCCTCGAAAAGCAATTGGCGTTGACTTCATCGGGACAACTGGGGGTTGGCTTTCGGGGAATGCGAGAACGTATATCGCAACTTGGTGGCGTCTTAGAAGTTCGATCAAATGGAAATGGCACGGTTGTCAGCGCCACCCTTCCGCTCAAGAAAGCTGCTGTTCTCACTGCGAGCGAAGTGGTCGCCTAAGCGCTTTTACTCAGCTTGGTCAAAATGAACCGGCTACCTAGTGGTGGTCGTCGTCCCCTGTGACTGTGGTACCAGGTCAAAGTATTCCTTCTGTTCGTTATCCGAATACATTGCCGCCTTTACAGGCCCGGGAGCTTCTGCATGCCGCATAGCGGTTTTTTTTCGCGGTACGGATTACGGTACGTAAATGTGTTGGCTTGTACGGACCAGCAAGGGCTTAGGTGGCCGCCCGCCTCTTGCAAGTCGTTGTATTTCCTTATCGTGGTTGTTCTTTCACCGCGGTAACACGGGTTCAAATCCCGTCGGGGACGCGAACAAAATAAAACACTTGGAAGATTCGCAGAAAACCTCTCAAGTCCGTGGGGGACGATGGGGGGACGAATGTCTCTAGCGTAAACTTAAGTCGTGAGTACGCAGAAGGGCAGACGCGATCACTACCTTCCCCAAGGATACCTCCGGGGATTCATTGATCGTGCTCGTGAGAACGAAGAAAAACTTCTCTGGAAACTTAACATCCCCTCCAAACAGTGGGCCGAGAAGAGCACCAAAGCCCTCGGCTTCGTCCACGGCTTCTATGACTACGCGGGATCAAAGCCGGAGATCGACTCCTTGCCTTCGGCAGATGGCACCTTCTCGGAACTCGAAAACGAGTTCCCCGCTGTTCGGGAAAAGCTCCTCTCCTTGAGAAAGAGGGGTTTTCGCAATTGGACGAAGCATCTGGACTTCTTGTTGCGATACATGGACATGATCCGCGCTCGCTCGCCCATCTATTTTGCCCATCGGGAAGCCGCATGGAAGGCAACTCCAACCTGGATCATTGACAATGTGGATGGCAACAAGATCACACTCAAGTCAATGGAAGGGAGTCCTCCGCCTGATAACTTCATCAAGAATCGGACGATCTCCCAGATGCGTGAAGAAATTCAGAAAAACGGTGCTTGGTTGCGGGACTTCAATTGGGCTCTCCGATATACCGAATCTGTGGCTGAGCCCTTCGTTGCGAGTGAAGCTCCGTTTGTAGCTGATGAGATACCGAAAGGTGTGTCGGATGATGAGGCGCTTAAGCACCCGGACACTCTGCTTTATTTCCCCGTGTGCTGGCAGGTGTGTTTATTCGGGAGCATCCGCCGCTTTGATCGTGGAACAGACAAGCTCGAATCGCGTGACATGGAGGTTGCTCGCCGGAAGTACAGGGTGTTCGCAAAAGAGTTTCTGATCTCTCCTACTAAGCTGGATGACATTACGAACTTTTGCGGAACCCAACCTCCTGAAAGCAGCGCCGCAGCATCGGGGTAACCAATCTCCTCCCGCCGATTCTGGCAAGACACCCTTGAAGGCCACGTGTCCGGCTTCCCGGCCACGTTCTGCATGTATCCAGGGGAGAGGTGGGGAAAGCGTGGCGCGCGGGTCAACACGATTAGTCCCGGCATCATCATCACTCCCCTCGCGAACGATGAACTAAAGGGGCCGCGCGGTCCTGGTTATCGGCGCATGCGCGAAGTATCAGCAGCTGGACGAGCCGGCACTCCGGACGAGGGGACGAGGTGGGAACTTGGAGCACTCCTTATGGGCGCGTTTATCACCGGCAGCGACTTCCTCATGGATGGCGGTGTAACGGCGGCCTATTGGTTCGGTGACCTCGCCCCGAAGTGATTGAAGGGCGCGTCGGAGCGAGAGGCTGATTTCCGCACGAAGATCTTAATCGTACGACCTTCAACGTTGTATTCCGGATCGGTCAGTCCGGGTCTGATGCGGTTAGGAAAAAAGCGCTGTCGCATACCTTGACTAACCATTCTTAGTTTGGCGGAAGTGATGGGATTGTGCTTGAAAATGACTCAATAAACTGGAGTGACTTTGTACACCCGTAGCGGTTCAGGGGGTACGTCCGCGAGATTGAAAGGTTCAAATCGAGGAATGACTGTACAAGTTATGAAGCCGTGAATGTCGCTGAGTCTTTGGACGGGAATCCTCCAGTCGGAGTTCCATTCGCCAAGCTCTATCGCGTCGGGCAATGTTGGCTTGAGATCGAGATGGCTTTCATACTTTTCGGGAACGCTCACCTCAATTGCATCTTCGTAGTCGAAATTATGAACCTTGATTCCTGGAACGTCGGGCACGAAGAGATTAATCCCTCTGGAGTGGATAGGGATCAGTTTGTGCTTGTCGATATTACAAAGTTTGTTCAGTTGCCAAAGGGGATGACCTTGCGCCGGACCAGATGCTTTGTGCGGCTGAAGAGCGTTAATCTGTTTCCTAACGTCGTGGGGGAATCGCCTCAAAGCTTTGGCGTAGTTGCGCCTTCGGTCCCGACTGCTTCGATCCCGCTTCCTAAGGTCTTCGGGAATTGGGAAGTAGATGTCTTTCGGGGAATCTCGCCTAGCATCGGGCATGGCCATTTGCCAAGCCATCTGATCGAGACCAGAGCGGAGACAGTACAGGAACTCTCCAAGTTCCATTCCCAGCACAGAGTCGAAGGCTTTCAGTTGGAACCGCTTGATGTGTCGTCTGTTCTCCGCGTCATACTTGGTGACGACGGTGTGCGGTTCTTTCATGTAGGCGGACACGTGCCCATTGAAAGCGTCAAGGTGAAGCTTTGCCCGTTCGGTTTTTGTTACGAGATACCAAGCGGCACGCGGAATCATTTCCCATCCTCTTTGTAGGGATTGTACGTAGCATGGTTTGGTTAGCCACGCTATTTCTTGCCATAGCTACAGCTTCCATTTTCATGTGACCACCAAGGCGGGAAATTCCTCGCCCTGCTAACGGCCGCCGAATGGTCGGCTACTCGAAGCGGCGTCAGTTTCGACCGGCCTCTGCCGTGCGAAAGCACACCCGCAATTATGGTCCATTAACAGTCCACGAATTGTTCCCGAGCCTTACTAAAACGTTTCTAGAGCGCCATCCGTGTCGCGTGGTTTCAATTAGTTACGGGTGAAATGTTCGCTGTCACGGCAGAGGCCGCGGGTTCGAGTCCCGTCGTCCCCGCCATTCTTTTCAGTAGTTTGCGAAGAAAGAATGGTTCCTTCTACGGATTTTGAGTCGTTCTTTGTGTCGTAACCTATCGTTTTGATCCCTACCGCGAGCGCATCCAGCGCTTTTCTCTTCGCTTCAATTCGGACGTGAGAGTAGTGCGCCAGCATCTGTCGCGAGACGTGACCCGCAATGGAGATGATTGTCCGGTCGCTCGCCTGCGATTCGGCGAGCTCCGTGATTGCGTGGTGTCGAAGATCATGGAAACGGAAGCCAGCCGTCGAACTCTTGACCTTGCTGATGTCTGCGCCACACTGCGCCCGTCGGCAAGTCGGCGAAGTGTTCTGTAGCTCTCCACAGACCGGACACTTTACTGCCCTCGTCATGCAGAGCGCCAGCCGGTCATCGGCTTCGTGGGGTCGGGCTGGGAATACCCTTCGGCACTAGGGAAGGCGTACCAGTCAGTGTGCAAATCGGGTCCTAAGAGCATTTGAGCGCGCTCCCTGATCCGCATGATTGCGTTGTAGGCGTTTGCATTGAGCGGGATCACGCGCTCGCGAGCGCGGGTCTTGGAACGGCGAATACCCAGACTGTGGTCCATGAAATCGATATCTCGCCAGCGCAATTGTTTGACCCCGCATCGTTGTATTCAGGGCGAGTACCGAAGCCAGGTATGCCGTTTCCCACTCGGGCTTGGATTGAGCAACCTTTAGCAGCCTTAGCTTTTCCTCAGGTTGCAAAGCGCATTCGATGAGTGTTTCGGGCGCACGACGCTTTTCGTCTAGACCTGCAGCACATCGCCCTCGCGGGCAACCATTTCGTACAGCACAGGATTGACGAAAAATCCGATGAAGAGGCGGGAAATGAGGCCGGCCACGATGACGATGGCGAATGGCCTTTGCGTATCCGATCCAATGCCGGTGGAAAGCGCGGCCGGCAATAATCCAAGGCAGGCAACCAGGGCTGTCATCATGATCGGGCGGAGCCGCAAGAGCGAAGCTTCTCGCGTGGCCGTGCGGATATCCATCCCCTCCTGGCGCAGCTTGTTGATGTAGGAGACGAGAATGACCGCAGTTTCCACGGAAACTCCGAGCAATGCCAGGAGACCCAAGACTGAGGAGACGCTGAAGGGGGTGTGAGTGAGCTTCAGCGCAACTAGTGCACCCACTGGCTCAGTCATAATTACGCCCAGAGCAATGGTGACGGGGAATTTGAAATTTCCGTAGAGCGCAAACAAGATCATGAAAATCAGGACTACGGCGAGGGGGCCAATAAAGTACATTTGCGATTTGGCCTCAAGGAACTGGCTGTACTCGCCGCCCCATTCCATCCGGTAGCCTTGGGGCAGTGTCACAGCCTTCTTGACCGCCGCTTGCGCGTCTTGCACCCCCCGCTCCAAATCGCGCCCTTCAATACTGTATTGCACGCCGATGTAGCGGGAGTTATTTTCACGATAAATAAAAGACGCACCGTTTCCCTGAGTAATATTGGCGAGTTGGCTGAGTGGGATCTGCTGCCCGTCGGGTGTGCCCACTAACAGATTGCCGATCTCATGCGCGCTGCTGCGGAATTGAGGTTGCATGCGGACAACCAGATCGAACAGCTTCTCTCCTTGAATGACTTGAGTAACCGCCTGCCCGCCTACTGCGGCCGAA
>Ga0265760_10000222_pt1 | contig 15502 bp, 15 predicted proteins | sample NZIome_2_FD_200831 | JGI IMG/M metagenome (GOLD analysis project Ga0265760, IMG submission 200831) | Metatranscriptome of rhizosphere microbial communities from Maridalen valley, Oslo, Norway - NZI1 (Metagenome Metatranscriptome) | ecosystem: Host-associated > Plants > Roots > Rhizosphere >...
CGGCGAAAATCAATTCTCAACACCATCGGTGCGGCCGCGCTGTGCTTGCTGATTGTCGATCCTGCGGCGCTGCTGGGAGCCAGCTTTCAGCTCAGCTTCCTTTGCGTACTGATCATCGCTGGAATCGGAACCCCGCTGCTGGAGCGAACTACGCAACCTTTAACTCGCGCCCTGCGGAGTCTGGATGCGAACGGTTACGACGCGGCCTTGTCTCCCCCGCTGGCGCAATTCCGCCTCGATCTGCGCATGATTGCCGGAAGGCTGCAACGCTTTTTCGGAAAGCGCATTCCATTGATTGCGCTCTCGGCTGGGGCTCGTGTCCTGCTCTTAGGATGTGAGTTTCTGTTGATTTCCACAGTGCTTCAAGCCGGCTTCGCGCTACCCATGGCCTACTACTTTCATCGCGCGACCCTGGTTTCGCTGCCGGCGAACGTGCTCGCCGTGCCGCTTACCGAAATCATTATGATCGCCGCCATGGCAGCCCTTACTGCGAGTTATCTATCGCTCGCATTGGCGAAGATTCCGGCGACCATTGCCGCAGTCGCCCTGCACGCAATGACCGGCTCGGTGCGATGGCTGGGCGCTTTGCGGATTGCGGACACCCGCGTGCCCACGCCCCAACTCACCGTGATTTTGTTGGCCGCAGGTGCGATGGTGCTGGCGATGATTCTCAGTCGGCGCGGCCGCTGGCTGGTTCTCACGGGATGGGCGGCATTGGCCCTCAGCGCTTTCTGGATCTGCGCGGTTCCCCCAGATCCACAGCTCCGGCATGGCGTACTCGAATTGACTGCCATCGACGTTGGCCAGGGCGACTCCATCCTTCTGATTTCGCCGCAGGGCCGCACCCTGCTGGTGGATGCCGGCGGGATACCTTACTGGATGCATTCGGAGTTGGATATTGGGGAAGATGTAGTGTCGCCCTACCTGTGGTCGCGGGGATTTCACCAGCTCGATGTGGTCGCGCTGACCCACGCTCACGCAGACCACATGGGAGGCATGGCGGCGGTGTTGGCTAACTTTCATCCGCGCGAATTATGGCTGGGGGTGAATTCACCGAGTCCAGAATTGCAAACTCTTCTGCGCGAAGCGAAAGCGTTGAAAATTCCCATCGTTCTTCACAAGGCGGGAGACGGCCTTGAAATGGGTGGCGCAAAGATCGCGGTGCTCGCGCCGCCACGGGATGCCGAAGCTCATGCTTCCCGGCCGAACGACGAGTCTCTGGTGATAAAAATAAGTTACGGGGCAACCTCCGCCCTACTCGAGGGCGACGCGGAGAAGAAAACGGAAAAGCAGGTTGCCCAGGAGAACCCGCAGGCGGACGTTCTGAAAGTTGCCCATCACGGAAGCTCGACATCGACGATTCCAGAGCTGCTAGCTGCGGTGCATCCCACTCTTGCCGTTATTTCCGTGGGCACACGCAATGTCTACGGCCATCCGAGGCCGGAGGTCCTGGATCGCTTAGCAGTAGCGCACGTTCGCACCTACCGTACGGATATGGAGGGAGCGGTCACTTTCTATCTTGACGGTAAAACCGTCAGCTCTCAGTTGGCGGGTCTTCATTGAGAGCATATTCCGCGGTTTCAAGTTCGTCGGGCGTCTGTCGGTATTCTTCAATCAATCGTCGCGCCGCGGCGGCATCTTCCTCACGCACCACAATGATGCTCCCACCCACGCCGGGCAGAATGTCCTGTTGCGCGTCGAGCGAAGTCAGGTCAGCGTCAATGCCCGCGGATTCGAGCAACCCGCGCACGATCATGGCTTCCGACTCCTGTTCGGTATCGAACACGCGCACCAACTTCTCGTTCGGATTGGGGCGTTCCTTTCCAGATTTGGATGTTGAGTCAGCCATTATTGCCTCCCATCAAATGATTTCCCGGACTAACCCGCCGCGCAAGCACTCGCGGGCACGCTCGTTTGATTCTAACTCCATCAGGCGGGGTTAGGGGACATTCGATCATGATTCTCGCTACAATCATTTCGCCGCAGCCTTGGTGGAGGTAACCGAAGGCGTACACCATCAGGCCATTGCGCTCCGCTGCGCTTGCCGGGACAATGAACTCAAAGGTGGCGGCGACGAGCTTGCTCCGGGGAACATCTAACGACGAGGACACCGAGGGCCTAATGAGTCTGGAACGGCGTGGACATCCGGCGAATATAAGTGACAGAGAGCAGGAGGCGAGGAATATCCGGCGCCTGCAAATCATGATCAGCATGGTAATGTCCGTGATTGGGCAGGATCCAAACCTCACCATCGAAGAGGCTTCCGAGTTGGTGGCCGGCGCCAAGCGAGCCGCGCTGGCAATGTTTCCCGACAAAGAATTCGCCTACGACATTCTGTACAAACCCCGCCTGCAGCGATTGATGAACGAACGCTTCCGCCTGCAATAAGTAGCCATCCGTTTGACCCTCCTATGTGGGACGGGCTAGACTCACTTTTCAGCGGAGCATTCCATGAAGCGAGCTATCCTGGCCATCACTGGATTGATGCTATTTTCCTTCGTGGCGCTGGCCGACGAAGGCCATCATCATGAGGATCTGACTACAGAGCAATTGGGCACCGTGCATTTCCCGGTGTCGTGCACAGCGACGGTGCAGAAACCTTTCGAGCGCGGCGTCGCGCTGCTGCATTCGTTCTGGTATGAAGAGGCCCAGAAAGAATTCGAACAGATCGCGAAAGATGATCCTCAGTGCGCGATGGCTCATTGGGGAATCGCCATGAGCATCTGGCATCAACTGTGGAATCACCCGGATGCCGCTACGTTGAAGCGAGGTCAGGCAGAAGTCAAGAGCGCAAAATCGCTGCATCCCAAGACGATTCGCGAGCGTGACTATATCGCCGCCATGGATGCGTTCTACCGCGGCAAGAAACGTGACTATCAAGATCGAGCCAGCGCCTATTCCGCGGCTATGCAAACCGCTTACCAGCGTTATCCTGATGATCGCGAGGCCGCCACATTCTACGCCTTATCCTTGCTCGCTTCCGAGCCGGACAATGACACAACCTTTGCCAATCGCAAGCAGGCATCTGCAGTTCTGGAAAAGCTGTTCGCGGTAGAGCCCGACCATCCCGGCGTAGCGCATTATCTGATCCACAGTTACGACAAGCCGCAGTTAGCCGACCTTGGATTGCCGGCCGCTCGACGCTATGCCCAGATTGCTCCCGCCGCTCCCCATGCGCTGCATATGCCGTCGCACATTTTTGCTCGCCTGGGCCTGTGGCAAGACGATATCGATTCCAATCTGGCTTCCATTGCCGCTACGCGTAAGACAGCAGCCATGCATATGGGCGGCGAAGGTCATCAGTTTCATGCCATGGATTTTCTGGACTACGCGTATTTGCAGTCCGGGCGCGAAGCCGATGCACAACGAGTGATGGACGAAGTAAAGGCCATGCCCGCCAAGAAGGACGATATGTACGGCATGGACTTCGACCCTCGCACCGATGCGCTGGTAACCTTTACCACGAGGTACGTGCTTGAGATGCATCACTGGGGAGACGCTGCTTCTCTGGCGCTGGTCCCCGGGGCCGAAATCGGAGACAATTCGATTACCTACTGGGCCCGCGCAATTGGCGCCGCCCGCACTGGCAATGTGGCCGACGCGCGCAAAGATGTAGCGGAGATCGAAACGATTCACGCCACACTGGTGGAGAAAAAGAAAAAGTACTTTGCTGCGGCGGTCGAGCAGGATCGTCAAGAAGCCGCTGCGTGGATAGCTCATGCTGAAGGGAACAGTGACGAAGCTATGAAGGCATTGCGCGCAGTCGCCGAGAAGGAAGAGGCCGAGGGCGAGGAGCCCCTGGCGATTCCCGCGCGCGAAATGCTGGCTGACATGATGCTTGATATGAATCAACCGGAACAAGCATTGGCCGAGTATGAGGCCGACTTGAAGTTCAACCCCAATCGCTTCAACGGGCTGTACGGCGCGGCCCGAGCGGCGGAGATGGCGGGCAAAACCGACAAATCGAACACCTACTATTCTCAGCTGGTGAAGGTGTGTGCCGGCTCAGAGTCGGATCGGCCGGAACTCAGCCACGCCAAGGCGCTGCTGGCGCAGAAATAGTTCGGAGGCGGGAATCGTTATTTCTTTTCTGTCCCCTGCAATCGGAGAAGAAGGGTGCCCCACCCTAATTTGGATCGCATTTGCACCGGAGTGTGATTGGCATCATCGCTGAACCATGCCCACACGGTGCCTTTCCCTTGCAACGCGCCCGAGATCGCCTCCGCCTTGACGCGTACTGTCTGAAATGTGCCGGACGGCACCTTGACCTGCTCCCGCGCCTCGACCCGCGCCTTCACTTCGGTTGTTTTGTTTCCGTCGTTGACAGGGAAAGTGTAGGTATTGCCGGGCTGCAAGGGCAACGACGCCACATAATAGAATCCACTCACTACATCGCTCACACACGCGGGGAGATCGTTTTCCACATGCTTTTGCTCACCGGTCTTCAGATTCTTCTCATCCAGAACGCTCTTGCTGCGAGCGTAATCGAACCGAAGTTCGGTCTGGCGCGAGCGAGAGCCTTCTTCGGTGTGCCTCGAAACCCGAAGCGAGCAGAAAGTTCGCGGATCGAAAAAGGCTTCAAAGCGATCGCGTACCTTGTAGAGCGCGTTCACCACGCCGACGGAGTCCGCCATCGCTGTCACGTGCTGCTGGCCGCCGTCGACTGCCAGGCCGACTCTGGCCGTTCCTGCATTGAACAGATGCCATTCGACGTCATAAACGTAGGTTTGGCCATTAGGGAAAGCATAATTGGGCGGGGGCGGGAGCACTCGCGCCGACGGGGCCGCGCTCACGGTGGGAAGCGGAGGCGGGTTGGACGACGGCGCAGAAGCCTGGCCCGGGGACATGGAGACAGAAAGTATCACGAACAAACACCAGAGCGGGTTGGACTTTAAGAAAATGTGCATTTGCTTGGACGAATGATTCCAGCATTTCGTGAGATACCGAATGCCGTGCAGAGGATGTCTCGCGATGCCGTTTATTGCCTCCAGAACATCTTAGCCATCAATGCGGCCATCATCGCCACAGTGCCTAGAGTCGCATTGTACTCGCGATGCTTCCAGTACAAGTCCCAGGAAAATGTTTGGTCGCCACCGCTGTGCGAACTCAGCCGTGGCAGCAATCGAGGGACCTGGCGCGCGTATTCCACGTATTCCGGAAATTGTTCCCCAAGGAACCGCTCTTCCCCGCGAATCACAGGTACGTAGATTGCCAGAAAAATTAAAACTAGTCCCGCCGCGATCCACCAGTTTCGAGCGCTAATGGCGAAGCCCACGGCCAGTGTCAGGGAACCGAGATAAAGCGGGTTCCGCGTATATCCGTAGGGTCCTGTCGTCGTGAGTTGCTCATTTTTCCGGACATGTCCCGATGCCAGCGCACGAACAGCGAGTCCGGGAATGATGAGAGCAGAGCCGATCGCCAAGGACACTACGGTGGGTGTCGCCAGCCACAAATAGAGCGCGGTGAACGCGAAGCCCACGGGTACGCGGATGCGGCGGGCGATTTTCGTCCAGGTGATGTTAGCCACGTTCGCCCCGTAATAACTTCCGCGCTGCAGCCACGACTTCCTCAGCACTGATTTCCAGCATGCCGGGATCGGGTTGCACGCGATGCGAGTGTGTGGTCGGACTGGCAGGGCTGCGCAAAACGATGCTTCGAGTCCCGAACGGCCCATTGCGCGCCGGATTGGTGGGACCAAAAATTGCGACCACGGGAACGCCAAGAGCTGCAGCCAGGTGCATGGGACCCGTATCGCCGCCGATGAAGAGGCGTGCGCGGCGGGTGAGCGCAACCAGTTCCGTTAGTGAACAGGCGATGCCTGTTGCGGCGCCATGACTGGCCGACTCGACTGCTCGCATCAGGGATTCTTCGCCAGGGCCGAAATTAATCAGGGATTTCATTCCATCTTCTGCTAATTGCCGAGCCACTTGCCCGTAGCGCTCTGCGGGCCATTGCTTGGCTCCCCAACCTGCGCCCGGATTGAGCAAAACGAAATCGCCGATCGCTCGCGAGCGGTCGTCCCATTTCTTTTCGACAGCCAGGTCACGCGGAAAATCTATCTTCGGCATCTCCAATGAGCGGCGCGCAACCGCTTTCGCTAACGAAAAGTTTTGTTCGACAATATGCACGCCGCGGAGCATTACCTGCCGCGTGTAAAACATGCTGGCAACATTCTCGCGAGGCTGCGCCGCCCCATACACCACGGGCGCTCCCGACCAGCGCGCCAACAGCGCCGATTTAATGGCGCCTTGAAAGTCCACAGCGACTTGGTAGCGTTGAGCCCGCAACTCGCTGAGTCCCGCGGCGCTTTGCTCCCACGTCTGCGCGGAAAATGGAGACTTGCGCCACGTCTTTGTGTTGAAGGCGTGAACGCGGTCCACCAGCGGCCTTCCCGGCGAGAGCGGCCCGGATCGCGGTTCGGGCAAAGCACACAGCAACTCCGCCCAGCGTTCTTCAATGGCCCACCCGAGGCTGGCCTCAGGGAAGGCTCGTCGCAGCGCAGCGGCGGCTGGAAGAGTGTGGACCACATCGCCCATCGAACCCAGGCGCACAATCAGCAGTCTGCGGGGAGCGAACCCGGCAGCACCATCCGGCGGGGCTGGGATCGCCGATTCCATGTTCACCGATGCCGTGGTCCGAGGCGCGAGCGGATAATCTCGCTGGCCGAATGATCCTTGGCATCGCCCACGATTTCCACCCGGCCACCGCACTCCGCAACTACATCCCGCTCCGGCACCGTGTCCGCAGTGTAGTCGGTGCCTTTCGCGTGAATGTCGGGACGAACTTCGCGGATCAATGCCCGCACATCCGGCTCCGGAAAAATGACGACGGCGTCGACGTCAGCCAGCGCTGAGAGAATTTCCGCGCGCTCTGCAGCGGGCATTAGCGGACGGCCTTCTCCTTTCAACGCACGCACGGAGTCGTCCGAGTTGATGGCCACAATTAAGCGTCCGCCGAGTTGCCTGGCCGCATGTAGATAACGTACGTGGCCGACATGCAGCAGATCAAAGCAGCCGTTGGCGAGGATGATGGACTCGCCCGCCTGGCGCCATGCGGCCACGCGCTGCTTTAATTCGTCGCGGCTGAGGGTTTTCTGTGCGGACATTCAGTGGGCTCTGGTCGCGGGTGGTGATAGCTCGATCGCATCGAGAAGCTCCTGTCGCGACACGGTCGCCGTACCCCGCTTCATCACTACGATTCCTCCCGCATAATTGGCCAGGTGGGCGGCCTCCTCTGTGCTCGCCCCAGCAGCAAAGGCGGCAGCGAACGTGGCGATCACCGTGTCGCCCGCGCCGGTCACATCGGCCACTTGATCTGAACCAAAAATCGGAATGTCCACCGGCTTATGTTTGCCGGCGAAGGCCGCCATGCCATCGCGCCCGCGCGTAATCACTAGCGATTGCAGCTTCAAGAGCGACATTACCTTTTCGCCCGCGGCGCACAGCCGCGTCCAATCGTTGCCGATCCGTACTCCCAACGCGGCTTCAACTTCCGGTTCGTTGGGCGTAGCTGCGACTACGCCGGAATATTGCAGCATGCGGTAGCGTGAATCGAGGACCACGGGAACTCCATCCAGACGTCCGCGCTCGCGGATCGCGTTGAGAATCGCCGGGCTCGCTGCGCCGTAGCCGTAATCGGAGATGAGCACGGCATCGGAGGCGCGTGCGTATTCTCGCGCTGCCAGCACCAGTTCCCGTTTCAAATGACGATTGGGCTCCGCTTCCGGTTCGCGATCGACGCGGACCACCTGCTGCCGCGCCGTATGCGTCATGCCGGCCAGGATGCGGGTCTTGGTCACGGTGGTGTAGCTCTTGTCTTTCAAAACGCCACTCATCGCAATATGTTTTTGACGAAAAGTTTTCAGCAGCAGGCGCCCAGCTTCATCGTCGCCGACCACTCCCACGGGCAGGACATTGACACCCAGGTCGGCGAGATTATTGATCGCATTGGCGCCGCCGCCGGGCATAATGGTTCGCTCGCGATGCTTCAGAATCAGCACCGGAGCTTCGCGAGACACGCGCGAGATTTCCCCGAAGACGAATTCGTCGGCCACCAGGTCCCCGACCACGGTGACCGTGACTTTGGGGAAGGACTCAACGATCTTCTTGAGCCGCTCCGTCTCCTTGGGGTGTTTAGTCATTTTGATGTTAAGTTCCGACGAGCCCAGCCACCGATTTTCTCACGCCTTGGCTCTTCGTTCCGCAATCATCCTCATCATGGTATCGACTGCGTTAGCCGCGTCCAGCAATTCCATTTTGACCGGAATCACTGCCAGGGGCTGCAGCGCGTTCAGAAATCCGCCCAGGTTGATGGCATCTTTTTCGGTGGTGACAAAGCCTTCGGCTTCGCTCTGCTGGCGGAGTTTCAACAGGTCCTGAATGTCCCGCTCGGTGTAAGCGTGGTGGTCGCGGTACAACGCCTGCGCCACCGGTTCAATGCCTGCCGTACGCAGTTGCAGCAGGAAATTCTGTGGCCGGGCAATTCCGCAGAACACAATTGGGCGAGTGGGAACGTTTGCCAGCGTGATGCCGCGCCGTACTCTCCATACCAGTTTGCCTTGCAAGGGAAAGGATTCGGGTGAGGCGCCGCTGCTCAGGACGATGGCATCGGCGCGGGACAATGAATTCAGCGGCTCGCGCAGACGCCCTGCAGGAAGCAGCCGGTCCCGCGCATCTTCGGGCGTGACCATGACGATGTCGAAATCACGTGCCAGGGCGCGATGCTGGAAGCCGTCGTCCAGTAGATGAAGCTGCGGGCCGAAACTCTTTTCCGCGAACCGCCCAGCTTCGTAGCGATCCGCGCCCACGATCACCGGCGCACCTAACCGCCGAGTCAGGAGAAGAGGCTCATCACCAAAATCTCGCGACGAACCTGCCGGATCCACGCGCACTATGCCGCGGTTCTTGCGGCCGTAGCCGCGAGAAAGGATGTCAAACGCCAGGCCACGGCCCTTCAGCATTTCACCCAAAAGCAGGACGAAAGGTGTCTTGCCCGAGCCTCCAACTGACAAGTTGCCAACGCTGATAACAGTACCCTGCAATTTTCGCGCGCGGGCAATGCCGCGGTCGTAGAGCTCATTGCGCGACCGCACGCCTGCTCCGAAGATGGAGGACAAGAGATTCATTCGATGCGCCTGGGAACAGCCTTCACCAACGCTGGACGGGCTCCTTCGACTTCGCTCAGGACAAGCTCCGACCCGTCCCCACACGATTCGTCCCCACACGATCGGCAGTGGGCGCCAATAGTTGTTCCAATGCTTCCATGGTTCTCTGCGTCGCCCCCATCTGCGTCGCCAGAGCTTCTGCTGCCCGGCGGCCCAGCGCAGTCCGCTCGGTTGGGTTGGAAATGAGTTCCATGAACGCCAGCGGAAGCTCGGCGGGGCCGACGATTCTGACGGCATTGCGACTCTGAAAAATGGCCACGATATCGCGGAAATTCTCCGTGTGGTTGCCCACGACGATGGGAACTCCGTGCTGTGCAGGCTCGATGATATTGTGTCCGCCACGGGGGACAAGACTGCCGCCAACAAATGCCACATCGGCAAGCGCGTAAATGGCGGCGAGTTCGCCGATCCGGTCAATCAGAAGGACCCCACCGACGATGGCATCGCCGCTCCATAGCGAACGTCGCCAGAAGCGGATGCCAAGGGTGTCGAGCAGTACAGCGACTTCGCCGAAGCGCTCCGGATGACGCGGCGCCAGAATCATAACCGCGCGCGGATGGCTGGCCAGAATGTTCACGAAGGCCTGCAGTAGCAACGGTTCCTCGCCTTCGACCGTGCTTCCACAAACAATCACCGGACCGGCGTCGGCCTGCTGGAAAGCCGAGCGCAGGCTGGCCACGATCGGCGGCGCAGCCGGCGCCGGCACATCAAACTTCAGGTTGCCGGTCACTTGTACGTGCTCGGGAGGAGCGCCGATCTGCTCAAGCCGGCGAGCGTCTTCTGTCGTCTGGGCCAGGAAAAGATCCACCTGGCGCAGAACCGTGGGCAGCAACTGCCGGAAGCGCCGGTATCCGGTCAAAGAGCGGTCCGAGATGCGCGCGTTCACGATGGCAATTTGAGCGCCGCTGGCATGGGCCAAGCGCAGAAAGTTTGGCCATAGCTCGGTCTCCGCGATCACAACCAACTCCGGCTGCAACCGGCGCAAGTAGGGACGGATGGCAAATGCGAAGTCGAGTGGGAAGTAAAAAACATTTTCCGCGCCGAAGCGAGTGCGAGCCAGCTTCTGACCTGCATCGGTCGTCGTCGAAATGACTATTCGGTGCTGCGGAAACCGCTTCGCGAATTCCGCCACTAAACCGCTGATCGCCAAAACTTCGCCGACGGACACGGCGTGAATCCATATCGCAGGCCGCGGGGGCTGCATCATCAGCCGCTGCGGAAGTTTCCCCCAGCGTTCGGTCATGCCCTCGCGATACTTACCGTGGCGCAGCCTTTGCGACAGCCAGTAGGGTAGGCTCACCAGCAGCCCCGCCGCCAGCAGCGTACTGTAGATCAGGTACATGGGGGAACAAACATTCTACCTGCATCCTGGCCGCCCAAGGCACCGCCGCGCGCGATGCTTGCATCCTATAATCGACTATCATGTTCTCCACTTTTACAGGTCCTTCGCTGTTGCGAAAGTTGGCCGCAGTGTGTGTTCTATTATTGTGTGCTACGGTTTGCCTGGCGGGAAAGCACCTGGTCATGCCGACGGCGCAGCCGGCGAAAACCTATCCTGCGCACGACGAGCATCCCAGTGAAGGCGTCACGCTCGGGCTGGATCCTTACGACATGGCCGACAAGGCAAGCATCTTTTCGGTCCACTACAACGATGTTGGCCTCCTGCCCATATTCGTGGTGATTACCAATGACGGCGAACAGCCGGTCTCGTTGGCGGGAATGAAGGCGGAGTTCGTCACTGTGGATCGGATCAAGATTCCGCCCGCGACCGAAGACGATATTTATCGGCGAATCGCTCGGCCCCCGGGGACCATCTCTCCCAATCCGCTGCCCTGGCCTAAGAAAGCGAAAGGCAGCGTGAGCAAGGATGCGATGGATGAGATTCAGAACGCCCAGTTTGCGGCCAAGGCCGTCGAACCCCACGGCAACCAGTGCGGCTTCATGTTCTTCGATGTCTCTGGAATTTCGACCCCGCTCGCAGGAGCGCGCTTCTATTTGACCGGCGTCCGCGATGCCAAGGGGAATGAGTTGATGTATTTCGAAGTCCCGTTGGAGAAATATTTGAGCGCGCCCGCCAAGCCAAAATAATTCCGCGCAGCCGTGGATGTGCCCCGCGGAACGACGCTGCTAGCCCTTTATAATCGCTTGATATGGCTACCACGTCGGATACTTCCGTAGCGGCCCGCGCGAAGTACGAGCCCGTGATCGGACTCGAGGTGCACGTCCAGCTTTTGACCGTGAGCAAGATTTTTTGCTCGTGCTCCACCCGCTTTAGCGCTCCGCCCAACACCAATGTTTGCCCGGTTTGCCTGGGCCTGCCGGGGGCGCTGCCGGTGCTGAACCGCAAAGCAGTGGATTTCGCGGTGCTGGCAGCGATGGTGCTGGGCTGCCGCATCAATGAGACATCCATTTTTGCGCGCAAGAACTATTTTTATCCAGACTTGCCCAAGGGCTATCAGATTTCGCAGTACGACAAGCCGCTGGCCGAGTTCGGCGGGATAGAAATTGTAACTGCCGCGGGAGCGAAGAAGATCGGCATCACCCGACTGCACCTCGAGGAAGATGCGGGCAAGAGCCTGCACGAAGGCTTTGCCGATTCCGCCGAGACCACGGCCATCGACCTGAATCGCAGTGGAGTGCCGCTGATCGAAATCGTCAGCGAGCCCGACATCACCTCGCCCCCCGAAGCGTACGAATACCTTACCCGCTTGAAGGAAATCATTCTTTACACCGGGGTCAGCGATTGCAATATGGAGGAGGGTTCGTTGCGTTGTGATGCCAATGTCAGCGTGCGCCCTCGCGGACAGAAACAGTTCGGTACAAAAACTGAAATCAAGAACGTGAATTCGTTTCGCTTTATTCGCGAGGCGCTGGAGTACGAAATTGACCGCCAGATCGAGATTGTGGAATCCGGCGGTACGATTACCCAGGAAACGCGGCTTTACAATTCCAGTGAAGGCAAAACCTATGGCATGCGCTCGAAAGAGCAGGCGCACGATTACCGCTATTTCCCCGAGCCCGACCTTTTGCCGCTAGTGGTGGATGAGGAGTGGCAGGCGGAAATCCGCAGTACGCTGCCCGAACTGCCCGAAGCGCGGCGCAGACGTTTGATTGCCGATTATGGCATCACCGACTATGACGCGCAGGTGTTGACGGCTACGAAGTCTTTTGCCGATCAGTTCGAAGCCGCCGCGAAGGCGGCGAAGAATCCTAAACGCGTCGCCAACCTGGTTCAGGGCGAGTTGATGGGACGCCTGAAAGCGAAGGGTCTCGACATTGAACAATCTCCCATTTCGATGAAAGGTGTAGCGTTGTCGGCGGATCTGGTGGAAAGCGGCGTGATTTCGGGCAAGATGCTCAAAGATTTATACGACCTGTCGTTCGAACGCAACCAGGACTTCGCCGACGTCTACGAAAAAGAAAAGCCACAACAGATCAGTGATTCCGGCGCAATCGAAAAGATCATCGACGAAATCATTACGGCCAATCCGAAGCAGGTCGACCAATATCGTGCGGGAAAGAAAACGGTGATGGGCTTTTTCGTCGGCCAGGTGATGAAAGCCTCGAAGGGACAAGCAAATCCGCAAATGGTGAATGAGCTCCTCGCAAAGAAGCTGGAGCAATAAAGCACTCTAGTTATGTTTAATGAACTCGCCTGTCTTCTTCCCGGTCAGATCGTTGTAGAGAGTTACCAGCCACTGCTCAGTGGTAATGAACTCTCCTGACCACTTCTGCCACGGCGCCAGTACGTTCTCCTGCTTCAACTGGTCGAGTGACTTTCCCTGCTTGATGCCTTTGTCGACGACTGCCTCGGTGTCCTTCAGCATCGCCGTAAATCGGCGTACATCGTCGAGGTTCGAGAGGGGACCGTGTCCGGGGATAACTTTCACATCCGTGGGCAGCTGTTGAACGATCTGTTCCAGGGCTGTAATCATTCCTGCTACACTTCCGCCCCCGCTCAGATCAACGAAAGGAAAACCGCAGGTTACAAAGTCGTCGCCCATGTGCACGACGTTGGACTTAGGAAAAAAGATGATACTGTCTCCGTCGGTGTGGCCGCTGGGAAAGTGAAGGGCGCGAATGTCCTCACCATTAAGGTGCACCGTGACATCGTGATCAAAAGTGATAATGGGCAGTGCTTCCTTGGGCTGCGGTTTGGCGTCGAACTTCACGCCGCCAAGATTGCCTCCCGTGCCACCCTCCTGCAGACGTTTGCGCACATTGTGTCTTGCGCAATGATCGGCGCTGTTTGCTGAAAGATCGCGTTGCCGCCGGTGTGGTCAGGGTGATAGTGCGTGTTGATCACGAAGCGCACCGGTTTGTCGGTGATGCCCTTCAGAGCGGCCTTGATTTTATCCGCCATCGGCGCATACTGATCGTCCACGATAACGATGCCGTCTTCTCCAACCGAAGCGCCAATGTTTCCTCCCGCTCCTTCCAGCATGTAGACGTTGCCCGAAACCTTCGTGACCTTCATTTGCACTTTGCTGAAATCCTGGTCCTGGGCAGCAGCCATGCAGAAGAGAAATATCACCGGGACAACCGGTATCCACGGATTGCGCATGTTAGTTTTCATCTTGAGAAGATTGGGAGTGGGCATTGTAAACGTGAGGGCGTGTGTCCCGCTACGACGGAAAAAATTGGTAAGCTGGCCTCTGATGCGCGCAATCTCCAGTAGAATTGAAGGTTTAAGCAAGGCGTGCCGACGACGTCCGGGCGTGGCAGTCTTGCCCTGCATCCATGTTCACGAAAATTCTCATCGCCAATCGGGGAGAGATTGCCGTGCGGGTGATCCGCGCCTGCCGCGAGCTTGGGATCACTTCGGTTGCGGTTTATTCGGACGTTGATCGGGCCTCGCTGCATGTGCGCAAGGCGGATGAGGCTTATCACATCGGTCCGCCCGCGGCTGCCGAATCCTACTTGAATGCCGCCAAGATTTTGGACGTTGCCAAACGAAGCGGCGCAGATGCGATCCATCCGGGCTACGGTTTTCTTTCCGAGAATGCGAAGTTTGCCCAAGCCTGTGTGGATGCTGGCGTGAAGTTCATTGGCCCCGCGGCGGCCTCGATCGAAATGATGGGGTCGAAAACCCGGGCGCGTCAGGAAATGGAAAAGGCCGGAATTCCGTTCGTGCCAGGGACTTCAAAAGGGTTGGAGTCAGCGGAGCAAGCCCGGCAGGTGGCTGCGAAGATTGGCTATCCTGTGATGCTGAAAGCGGCAGCGGGTGGCGGCGGGAAAGGCATGCGGCTGGTGCATGCGGCGGAACAACTGAAACCCGCACTGGAAGCCGCTCAGAGTGAAGCCGAGCGGGCGTTTGGTGACCGTGAAGTTTACGTTGAGAAAGCCATCATCAATCCACGCCACATCGAAATGCAGGTGCTGGCGGACGAGCATGGCAATACGGTTTATCTGGGCGAGCGCGAGTGTTCCATTCAACGCAGACATCAGAAGGTGTTGGAGGAGTCGCCATCTCCGATCGTTGACCCGGATATGCGGCGACGCATGGGCGAGGTCGCGATCCGAGTAGCCATGGCGGCTGGCTACACCAACGCGGGGACGGTTGAGTTTCTGGTCGATCAGGACAAGAATTTCTATTTTCTGGAAATGAACACACGGTTGCAGGTGGAACATCCCGTGACCGAACTAATTACGGGACTGGATCTGGTGCATCTGCAGATTCGGGTTGCGGCCGACGAGAAGTTACCGTTTCGACAGGAAGACGTTCATATCCGCGGGCACGCGATTGAATGCCGCATCTACGCCGAAGATCCCGATAACAATTATTTTCCGAGCCCGGGAAAGATCACGTTATTGCTCTCGCCTTCGGGACCGGGGATTCGGCGGGATAGCGGGATGTACGAAGGTTGGACGGTGCCTATCGATTACGATCCGTTGTTGGCCAAGCTTATCGGTTACGGAACTGATCGGCCGCAGGCCATCTCGCGGTTGACACGCGCGCTGCACGAGTATTTCGTGGGCGGCATCAAGACCAACATTTCATTGTTCCGTCGCATTCTCACCGACGCGAATTTTCAGGCTGGAAAACTGGACACGGGTTACCTCGATCGCTTGCTGAAGTCGAAGCCTCCCGAGGTGCGGGGTGGACATCCAGAAGTCGCAGCCATCGCCGCCGGGATATTCGCAATGTTGGATCCGGTAGCATCTGTTGCCGGCACTGGAAACTTATCTCCGAAGACTGCCGATAAAACGGTCAGCGGAATCGCCGCGTCGGGTTGGAAGAGGGCGGCAAGGATAGAAGGGTTGGGTTAAAAGAACCGTCACTCGCCGGTTACGAATTTCTTTATGGTCTACGACGTCACCATCGACGGAAAAGATTAC
>Ga0265760_10000223_pt1 | contig 15489 bp, 9 predicted proteins | sample NZIome_2_FD_200831 | JGI IMG/M metagenome (GOLD analysis project Ga0265760, IMG submission 200831) | Metatranscriptome of rhizosphere microbial communities from Maridalen valley, Oslo, Norway - NZI1 (Metagenome Metatranscriptome) | ecosystem: Host-associated > Plants > Roots > Rhizosphere > Soil...
CTGATCGAAACCGATTCCGAATCTCCCGCCGGAGCCGGCATTTCGGGATCTTCAGCGCTCATGATCGCCGCGACTGCTGCGCTGGCGCGTTTCACCGAGCGCAACCTGACTCTTGAACAAATGCGGGTGATCGCCCAGAACGTCGAGGCGCAGGTAATTGCAGTGCCCACGGGTTGTCAGGATTATTATCCGGCTCTGTATGGCGGGGTGAGCGCAATCCATCTTGATGCCGACGGCATTCACCGTGAAGCTGTTCCGGTGATGCCGGAGGAGATCGAATCCCGGTTCGTGCTTGCCTACACGGGCGCGCCCAGAAAATCTGGAATCAACAATTGGGAAGTGTTCAAAGCGCATATCAACGGGGATCGGCACGTCTTCCGCAACTTCGAACGAATTTCCGAGATCGCTCGCGCCATGCATAAGGCGCTGGCTCGCGGTAGTTGGGAGGATGTGGCCCGCTTGTTGCGCGAAGAATGGAAGCTGCGGCGCACAAACGCACCCGGCATTACTACACCGTTGATCGACAAGTTGGTTGCGGTGGCAGCCCGGCATGGAGGCCGAGCCGCGAAAGTTTGCGGCGCTGGCGGTGGAGGATGCGCAATCTTCCTGGTAGAAAAAGGCGCCGCCAGCCGCGTTGCAACCGCGATTGGGGATAACGGTGGGCATGTTTTGCCGTTGCAAGTGGCCAGGGATGGCGTGCGCTTGTCGGTGGAAGTTTAAGCGTTGGAGAGGCGAAGAAAAATAAAGAGCCAGAAGTGGCGTGAAAAGTCTCCACCCGCACGCCCGAACGGCGCTATAATCAAGCTGTTTAGTGCCTTGGGTGCCTCGTGAAGCCTTACTGCGTTTCGGTCCTGCTTTTATTGCTTTGCACTTGCCTGAGTGCGGGCGCGTCTGACCAGAAACCTTCCGACCAGAACCCATCCTCTACGCTCCCTCATCTTTCCAAGCAGACGCGGATGGATCTGATTCACGGGTTCGACTCTGAACTGGTGTACATCCGCTCTCAGTTTCCCATGGGCAAGGTAGGTCTGACGGTCAGAAATGGCGTTGTTTCACCCAACGGTGAAGACCTGCAGCGCCTGATCGCGGTGTGGGGTCCGGCGCTGAAGCCCGGTGACGAAGCGCGGATCACGAGTGTGGTAATCAAATCAGACCGAATTCATTTCGACATTAACGGCGGCCCGATCAAAAAGCAGAAATGGTATCAGCACATCGAAATTGGCGGAGGCAACGGCACCGGCCCGATTGCTCCGAGCGACCAGAATGCGAATCCGCGCGGCACCTACGTGGATCTGGTATTCGATCATTACGTGCCTGACCTGACTCCGCAGAAGTTCAAAGACCTGTTGCGTCCCGTGCTCGACTTTGACGCCAAGTCGGCGATCGAGGCTTATCTCGATACCGTACCCCCCAAGGTCAAGGAAGCCATCCAGAATCATCAGGTCCTGGTGGGAATGAACCGCGAAATGTTGATCTACTCCAAGGGTCGCCCACCCAAAAAAATTCGCGAGAAGGATGGAGAGGTCGAGTACGAGGAGTGGATCTATGGCGAACCGCCGCAGGACGTAGATTTTGTGCGTATGGTCGGCGATGAAGTGGTACGCGTCGAGACCATGAAGGTCGACGGCACGAAAACTCTTCGCACCGCGAAAGAAGTCGATCTTGAACCCCAGCCCAGCGTTGCCAAAGCCGCGGACCAGCGGCCGGCGAATGCTCCTACGCTTCGGCGTGCGGGCGAACCGGAACCCGTTCACCCGACGCCGAGCGGTGGTCAGCCGCCGCCGGTGGTTCAAGCGCCGCCGCCACCGTCGAGTCCTGCTCCGGGCGGGCCGAACTATTCCTTGTAGGAATTTCTCCGATTACGTTGCCATCTCCTTCTGCATTTCCTCTAACGTGAAGCCCTTGGTTTCCGGATAAACAAACAAGACCACGAAGAATTGCAGCACCATCATGATTGAAAAAAAGACGAACGGGTAAGCGCCGGAGCGTGCAGCCATAAGAGGAAATATTCCGGAAATTAACGCGTTCATAAACCAGTGCGAGAAACTGCCCAGGCTTTGCCCTTTAGCCCGAACCGCGTTGGGGAAGACTTCCGAAAGATAAACCCAGATTACCGCGCCTTGTGAAAATGCGAAGAAGGCGATGTAACCGACCAACAGCCATACCAAAAGATTCTCGTGGCTGTGAGAAAAGAAGATTGCGGAAACTCCGGCCAGGCATGCCGCCGTCCCGACCGAACCGACCAGCAATAACGTCTTGCGTCCGATGCGATCGATTACTGACATTGCGATCATGGTGAAAGCGAGATTGGTGGCGCCAATCGCTACAGCTTGAAGATTGCCGGAGATTCGACTGAATCCGGCATGAGCAAAAATGTCGTTGAGATAATAAAGAATGGCATTGATCCCTGACAGTTGATTGAACATGCCAATGCTGACTGCCAGAAAAATTGGAAATGCATACCTTCGGGAAAACAATTTTTCGGCTGCCTGCTTTTGTTCAACGTCGATGGATTCGACGATTTCCTGCAGGTCCCGCTCATAGTTGTCGTCGCCGGTCATCTGCAGAACTGATCTAGCCTCGGCCACGCGCCCTTTCTTGACCAGCCATCGCGGGCTGCGCGGAATTGTAAACAGCATGACAAAAAACAAAGCCGCGGGAAATGCAGCCACACCCAGGTCCCACCGCCACTCCGCGGTGCCCAGATGCGCCAGCGCAATGAGGTAGTTGGAAAAATATGCGAGCAGAATCCCGAACACTACGTTGAATTGAAACAACCCCACCAACCGTCCGCGCCATTTTGCGGGAGCAACTTCAGCAATGTACATCGGGGCCAGCACCGAGGAGCCGCCGATACCCAGCCCGCCGATGAAGCGGAACACCACCAGCGACGACCAACTCCAGGCGAGCGCGCAGCCAAGCGCGGAGATCAAATAAAAGACTGCCAATCCTCGCAAGCTATCGCGTCGTCCAAAACGCTCTCCGGGGAATCCTGCGAGCATCGCACCGACAACAGTGCCCCAGATGGCGATGGAAACCGTGATCCCCAAGCTCTTCGACGATAGATCGAAGACCTGCGACAGCGCGCTGGTGGTGCCCGAGATGACGGCAGTGTCGAAGCCAAACAGCAAGCCCCCTAACGCGGCCACCACCGTGCTCTTCAGCAATACAGAGTTCAACTTCATGCCGTCTCCAGCCGTCCCATTTTTGGTTGGAGGGACTTGGCTTCAGCAATCGTCCAATCGGGTATGGCTCCGCGGCGGCTGGCAACCAGCGCGCCAACGCGATTCGCGAAGTCCGCAATGTCCGCAATGTCCGGGGTGGGCCACCCTCGGCCGAGGCCGTGAAGGAATGCGGCCGCAAAGGCATCACCGGCGCCGACCGCATCCACAACTTGAACGGGATAGCCGGGCGCTTCGATATATTGTCCGTTCAGAAGAACGGCGCAGCCCAGAGAGCCGCGGGTTACGCACGCGCCCTCCCATTTGTATAAATCGGTATAAGTTCGACAGAACTCCTCGATCGAACCATGCCGCGAGCCTAGCATGTGGGCAATGGCTTCAACTTCTTCGTGATTCAGTTTCACCATGGTTGCCCGCGACATAAGCTCCTGGATCAGACTTGGCGTGTAACCATGGGAGCGCAAATTCACATCGTAAAATCGTCGCGTTCCCGATGCCCGATCAAGAAGATTCGCGGTTAATTGCCGGGCCTGGGGATAAATCTGGTGCAGGGTTCCGAAATAAATCCAATCCACAGGGCGGGAAAACAATCGAGCACACTGTTCCTCCGTGAGCTGCGGAAAATCGTACGCCGCTGGGCGCTGAAGAACGAATTTCGGTTGTCCGTCGCTAGCCAGGGCGACCGAAGCGGTTCCCGTTGGATGATCTTTGTCTGTACCCAAATAATCAGTCGTCAGGCCAAGCCGAGCCATGCTGTCGATGACCTTTTGGCCCAGTTCGTCCGCGCCCACCGCGCTGATGAATGAGACCGTATGTCCCAACCGGCTAAGGTGAGCTGAAAAATTAAATGTGGCGCCGCCCAAATGTTCTTCCTGGCCGACGATGTCCCAAAGTACCTCACCGATAGTGATGACGTTCACGCGTGATCCTCGGAGGCCACGTCTGGCGTGCAAACGGCGGCTTGAAATTCTGGCACAGTATACGCTCTTGTTTGCAGTAGAAAAGCTATTGCCAGGTCACTTGGCGGCGTAAGCCTCCGTCAGAGACATGATTTTCAGCCCACTTTTAAGCTGGTCAATGGTTGCAGCCGACTTGAGAGTAACAGTCGCGGACTCTCCCGGAAGCAGATCAAAATAATTGTCCGAGCTTTCGACGTCGAGATCTCCGAAAGAAATATAGACGCCGCGAGCCAGCTGCGAAGACTGTAACGTGAGCGTGTAGTCTCCCCCGTTCTTGTTGAGCGTTGTTTCGATCTTGGGCATGACGGGCAGGTCGAGATTGTGCGTCACATCAAGAAATATAAGGTTGCGGGACACTTTCTTCCCCGCGACTTCCAAATCGAACACCAGGAAGCTGCGATGAGGATCGGCCTTCGCCGCAAGGTCGGCTTTATCGAGAGTGAAATAGATCGCGCTGGATTGCGCGGGAATTGGAATATCCTTGGTCTGATCAAGCAGGACGTTTCCAGAAAAATCGAGCAGTCGCGTGTGAATGGTTCCAGAGAGCGGTTGCAGCTTGTCCGAAACGACGTACACGTCTACCTTATCGTCGTGCAAAAATGGCGAGACCAGCACATCGTCATAGAAGCGCCGGGCATAGTAGTGAAGCGCTTTCCAGCGCCCGTAGTAATCGATGCTCGCCCACGAGGCGACCGGCCAGCAATCATTCAACTGCCAGTACAGTGAACCCATAGTGCGCGGCCGCTGCCGGCGCAAATGCTCGGCGCCAATCTTGATGATCTCTGCCTGCTGCACCTGGCTGAGGTAGACGAACGATTCAAAATCCTTGGGCTGGCGGTATTCGCGCAACATGTAAGTCAAAATGCGCTCATTGCCGCCCTTGTTTTTCTGGTGCGCCCGCATGACCGTGGAACGAATGTCGAAGTCTTCGGGCTTGTTGGCAAAGGTTCGAATCGTCCGCATCTCGGGAAAAGATTGAAACCCATACTCCGTCATGAAACGGGGAAATTGCAGAGTGTAATCCGAAGCGGGCGCCTGCGCGTGCCACACCTGCCAATAGTGCATGTCGCCGTTGTGTTGATTGTCGGGAACTTCCTCGAAGTCAGCGCTGGGAGAACTGGGCCAGTACGGCACGGGATCGGTATATTGCGTGACCGCGCTTTTGAGAATGTCGGCAAACATAATAATGTAATCCTGCCAGACGCGATCGCGATTTTCCGCAGAGATGGATTCTTTGAATTCCTGACGGTCGCCCCAGTGATACCAGCCGGTCTCGACCTCATTATTTCCGCACCAGACGACGATGCTGGGATGATCGCGGAGTCGCCTGATCTGGCCGATCGCTTCCTGCCGCACATTCTCTTGAAAGGGAACATCGCCGGGAATCATGTCGCCGCCGAAGGCGAACTCCTGCCAGACCATGATTCCCAATTCGTCGCAAATATCGTAGAAATCGTCGGACTCATAGTAGCCGCCGCCCCATTCGCGAACCATATTCATGTGCGCGTCGCGAGCGGCCTGAAGAATTTTGCGGTGAATCTCCGGAGTCACGCGGTTGGGGAAGCTGTCGAAGGGAATAACATCGGCACCTTTGGAAAACACTTCGATGCCGTTGACCACGAATTCAAAACTTTTTCCCCATTGATCGGCGGCGCGGCGCAACTCCACGGAACGCAGTCCGGTTCTTACCTCTGCTCGCGCTGCAACTTCGCGTCCGGTGCGGATCACGGCTGAAAAGCGATATCGGCTCTGAGACCCGTACCCAACCGGATACCACAATTTTGGCGACGCAATACGAATCGGAAAGGAAACATGATTGATGCCGGCATCAAGTTGCAGGGTCTGGTTTCCATCCGCAGTTTGTGCGCCAGAGATTTCATCGTGAGCCAGGGCAAGGGTCGCTGTGGTGGGCTTGCCGGCTTCGATGTCAAGTTCGGCTGTGACACTGGCCATGTCGGCGGCAACTTTTCTTTGGTGGATGTGAAAATTATCAATGCGCACGGCATCCCAAGTCTCAAGGCGCACCGGCTGCCAAATGCCTTCCGTCATGAACCGCGGTCCCCAGTCCCAGCCGTATTGATAAGGCGCTTTGCGGGTGTATGGGGCGGTGGCGACGTTCTCCTCATTACCAAAATTGTGAGTGGATATCGACGGCAAGATAAAGGGCAGAGACTTGACATAAGGAATCATTTTTTCGATGGCAGAGTGGAAAACGATGCGCAAGCTGTTCTGACCAGGCTTCAGCAGCGGCTTGGCGGGGATTCGCCAGCGGCGAAACATATTGTCGGCGTGCAGAATCGCTTGATCGTTGAGGTAGACGTCGGCAAATGTGTCGAGGCCTTCAAACACTAAATCGATGTGGTCGTGCCCGAGCGCGGCTGAATCGAGTTGAAACGTAGTCTGGTATTCCCAATCGGTTAGGCCGATCCACTGCAGGCGAAATTCATTATCCCGGTCGAACGGGTCCGGGATGAGGCCGGCGCGCAGCAGATCGGTGTGCACCACGCCCGGAACCTGAGCCGGATGCCACTGCTGTACCTCGGCTTTATCTGTGTTTCCCGCGGAGCGAAATTGCCAGCCCTCGTTCAGATTTCGAGAAGAGGGTTCGGCCGCTGCAAGCGGCAGCGCAGCCAGCCAAGAAAAAGAAAAAAAGAAGAAAGCGGCCGCAGCTTGACGGCGAATGAATCGCGGTCGGGTCAATCTCATAATTAGTGCTCCTATTGAGTTCGTCATAAACTGTCACTGTAAATTTTTATTGCTGTATCCATGCGCGTTATGAGACGTCCATGGATTCCGAGCACAGCGCGGCGCCGCCGGCTATGCCCGCATCTGCGCCGTAGTGAGCTTTGAGCAAGGGAATTTCCTGGCAGCGAGAATTGATGCAGTATTCCGCAAGCCACTTGGAGATGTCGCCGAAAAACGGGTTCAGCATCGCCGCCACACCGCCGCCAACGATGATTACATCCGGTTCGAGCAGATCCACGATGTTGCTCAACCATAGCGATAAAAGTTGAACCGTTTCCTGCAGGACTTGTTCCGCGAGTTGATCTCCCGCAGCATAAGCATGGCCCACCATTTCCCCGGTTACTGCATCGATGTTGCCTTTCGCCAGAGCGAGAATGCCCGAGCCAGAACTTTTCTCGGATGCCAGCTTGGCCCGCGCTCTGCGGGCGATGGCCGGTCCGGCCGCCAAAACCTCGATGCAGCCAGGCTTGCCGCATCCGCAGAGTGGGCCGCGGTAATCGATACTCATATGTCCGCCTTCGGCTGCGGCGCCCGTCCGCCCATTGTAGATGCGTCCGCCGCACACAATGCCCGTTCCAATTCCGGTGCCGATGCCGGCATAAAAAATGTGGCGAAACCCGCGCCCCGCGCCCCAGTAGGCTTCCGCCAGAGCCGCCGCGTTGGCATCGTTTTCGACCTTCACGGGCACACCATAGACTTTCTCGATCTCGGCTGCCAATGCAAAATTGCGCCAGCAGGGAACGTTGGGAGGATTGATCACAACTCCGGTGGTTGGATCCAGGGGGCCGGGGGCGCAAATACCAATTCCACGAATCTGCGCGCGTGTATTCGCATCATGGTCGAGAACAAGATCGATTGCCGATACTACCGCCGCAAGTCCCTCACCGGCTTCACCGTTCGCTACCATCGGGGTGCGGACCTGAGTTTTGATTTCACCATGGCGGTCCACCAGGCCAGCGGCAACCTTGGTGCCACCAACATCGACGCCAACTACGAGAGTATCGCTAGTTGCTGTCATCGCCGGCTGCCTCGGCGAAACTGGTTGCGCGTGGGTTGAGTCCAACCGAACGTCTTACTTTCGGATTTGTAAATTTCTTTGTCTGCCCCACAATGCTGCCCGCAACGCCGCATTCAAAGTTCGCACAGTATACGCCGCCCCGTCGCATAATCGCGGAAAGCTTCTCGCGCTCACGTCGCAGCGCATTCATAGCCGTCCATAAATTCATTGGACCGGAGACCGAAAGACAGGAGAATATACGAGAATGCAGAACAGTCCTTTGTCCATCCAGGATGGCGATGGTTTCTCTCGCATCAGCGCAGTCATTTTCGATTACGGTCAGGTTCTGGTTCGACGTCCTACGGACGAAGAGTTCGGGCGTATGGCCCAGATGTTTAATGTGAGCTCTCAATCGTTTTACGAGCTGTGGGAATCCAGCCGCGGTCCTTACGATCGCCGTGACCTTACGCCCGAGGAGTACTGGTTGGGGCTGGCGGCGCAAACCAATACCTCCCTCGACGGCAAACAAATCGAAACTCTTCGCAAAGTGGAGATCGAAATCTGGTGCCATCCCTATCCTGCCATGCTTGATTGGGTTAGCCAGTTGGGCGCGGCGGGAATCAAGACCGCCGTGCTTTCCAACATGCCCTGGGACCTTGCCACACATGTCCGGGCAAACTTTAAATGGATGCAAAACTTTTCCTTTCAAACGCTCTCGGCGGAAGTCAGGCTAATCAAGCCCGATCCGGCGATTTATGAGCACACTCTTCGTGGTCTTGGAGTTGCGGCGGAGGAATCATTGTTTCTTGATGATCGCGAGGGGAATATCCGAGCAGCCCGCGCGCTCGGGATGCATGCCATTCAATTCCACTCCGTCGCGCAACTCAAGCATGACCTGGCAGCATTGGGCTTTCCCATATTGCCGCGAGATGGGAACGCAGCGGACTCTGGCGAGGCGTCTCATCGCCTGAACTAAGACAGCGCAGGGGCGTGGATGCTTGCGTCTACACCTGCACATTTGATCGGGCAGTCTTTAATGCTGGGGTTGTTCCTGGCTGGGTGCTTGCGGTTGCGTCGAGCCAGGCTGCAATTTCTGGAACTCTTGCATTTCATGCTGCGCGGCCGCCGTCTTGCCCTGTTTCCGGTAGAGACTGGCCAACCCAAAATGCGCTTGCGCCGCGAGTGAAGTTTTCTTTTCAATCGAAAGAAGTTTGGTCCATTCTTTTTCAGCGCCGGCTGCGTCGCCCTCAAGCGAAGCAGCTTTACCCAGTGAATAGAGGGTTTCGGGCATGTCTGGCAACAGCTTGTTGGCGCGGAACAATTCCGACCGTGCCTCATGCGCTTTGCCTTGTTCTAATAAGGCCGTTCCCAGACGATAGGCGGCCTCGGCGTTCCCGGGCTGCAGCTTGGTTTGCGTGCGAAATTCTGCTTCTGCCTTGGCCCATTGAAATGCTCCCGCATAGACTTCGCCGAGTTCCAGGTGAACTTCGGGAACATCCGGCCGCAGGCGCAGTGCTTCGCGGTATTCTTTCTCGGCTTCCGGCATTTGCCGCAGCACGAAATAGTTTTCAGCCAGCGCCTGGTGGGCGCGAGCGGAATCAGGATAAGCGGCGAGCAAAGTATCGATCGATTGCTTCGATAGCAAACCGCTGGCCCGGCCGAGGTAATAGAGGAGATCAGGATCGTTTGGACGCGCGGCCAATGCCGCCTGCAGATTTGCAACCGCCTCCGGCAGTTGTCCTGTCTGGATCTCAGCAATTCCTAGCGCAGTTTTGTCGTCCACTCGCTGAAGGTGTGGAATCGCGTCGGCGGCGTAGCCTTGCGCAAGCAGGGAGTAGCCCAGCAACTGGTGAGCTGGGGCCAGGTTAGCGTCTATCTCCAGCGCGCGCTTCAGCGGCGCGATGGCAGAACCGTAATCGTGTTTCTCCATATACGTTTGACCCAGGCTGACGAAGCCGTCAGCATAGGTCGGCTCGAGCTCTGTGACCTTGCGAAACTCGGCGATGGCAACATCGAATTGTCGTTGTTTGTCCGCCGCGATTCCGGCCTTCATGTGCTGCGCGGCATCGGGCGAAACAGTCTGCCACGCAAACCAAAAAAGTAATAATGCGCGGATCACGGTTTCTCCGGCTCACGGACTTCTAAGAACTGGTCCGCGTGAACATCATTCAAAGTCTGATGAATGCCCGACGGCCAAATGATTTCCACGTTAGCTTTCTCCGCGGTTCCGAGTCCGAAATGAAGACGCTTATCGCTCGCAGAAGCGTAGCTCCCGGCGGAGCTCGCAAACCGAGTTTGTCCGTTTACTTTTACCCGGGCGCCAAATCCGTCGCGGTTACTGCGCGTGCCGCGCAGTGAAAGCACCAGCCAGTGCAGCTTGCCGCCATGATTGAGGAACACCTGCGGGTGGCCACCGAGGTAAGTCATTACCACGTCTTGCCAGCCGTCGTTGTTTAAATCGCCAAACGCCGCTCCGCGTCCGGCAACAGGAATCGTACTTCCGGAATCAACCCGTTCGAAGCGGCCGTTATGATTCATTGCCAACAGCGGCAGTTCGAGGTAGTGCAGGGAAGGGTCGATGTGCTCGACATTGTCCAACACATGACCTTGGGCGACAAATAAATCCTTCCAGCCGTCGTTGTCGAAATCCTCCAGGCCCACACCCCAGCCGGAACTGCCACTTGAGAGCACGCCCATGCCGGTTTCCAGGCTGCGATAACTGAACGAACCGCCGCCGTCGTTGTGATAAACCCCGTAAATTTCGCGGGGCAATTCGGTCACGATAACATCCGGCCGCCCGTCGTTGTCATAATCCTGAAAGACCACGCCCATCCCGGATAGCCGCCGGCCGTCCTCCGACAACGCCGCACCCGCTTCCATCCCCACTTCCGTGAAGGTTCCGTTCCCATTGTTGTGAAACAGATACTGCTGCATGCCATCATTCGCGACAAAAATATCCGTGAACCCGTCCTCATCGTAATCGGCAAACGCCACGCCCAACGCGCGTCCCTTTTTTGCCGCGATACCGGAGCGTTGGCTAACGTCGGTAAAGGTTCCGTCGCCATTGTTGTGATAGAGAATGCTGGTGGTGGCCGGAAATTCTTCCGGAGGACAGTAAGTATGATAATTGCCGCCGCAGTCTTTGCTGTGCTTGGTGTCCCAGTCCATGTAGCGGGTCACAAACAGATCTAATTTCCCGTCATTGTCGTAATCGAAAAAACCGGCGGAGACGGACCATCCGCCCCCGGCAACTCCCGCCTTCGCGGTTACGTCCGTGAAGGTGCCGTCGCCGTTATTGTGATACAGAACATTTTTTCCGTAGCTGGTGACGTAGAGATCCGGGTAGCCGTCGTTGTCATAGTCGCCCACAGCCACACCCATGCCGTAGTTTCCATCGCCAGCATTCGCCAATCCTGCCTGTTCGGTCACATCGGTGAAACTTCCGTCTTTGTTCTGCCGGTACAGCCGGTTCCAGTAACGCGGATCATGCCTGTCGAAGTTCTCCGGCATTTGCATGGGGCTGGTTATGCGCCCGCCGTTTACCAGAAAGATATCCAGCAAGCCGTCGTTGTTGTAGTCGAGCAGCGCGACTCCTCCCGGCATGGTTTCGATCAGATACTTCTGAGGAGTGGGAGAATTCTGCAGCGTAAAATCCAATCCACGCGGTAGACTCACGTCGAAAACCGGGGTTGTAAGCGCCGCAACCCACAGCACCAGGCTCGTGACCAACGATATGCGCAGCAGAGCTTTCAGCAACCGGGATCCCTTCCGTCGATTAGCATATCGCGCCCGTGGTATGAATTGCACACGACTCCACCAAAAAAGCGATCTTCATGGGTACGCTAGCCACGCGGCAATCGAGGCTGGAACAAACGCATGCAAGCCAAGGGCATGTCATCAGAAATGCCAACATAGCAAGCCGGGGTTGTATTGTTGAGTGCTAACGCGACCGCTGGGTCGATTCCCGCTCGACCAACTTGGGTGTAATCAGAATTTTCCTGGGTCGCGGCGAGGGTTTCATCACAATTCGTTCCATGAGAAGCTCAGCGGCTCGTGCCCCGATTTGGCAGGTGCCTTGATCGACGGTCGTGAGTGGAACTGCCAACTGGTCTGAATATTGGACATTGCCGGCCCCAACCACGGAAACGTCCTGGGGTACTTTAAGGCCAGCCTCGAGTATTGCCTTGAGGGCGCCGATTGCAACCGGGTCGTTGTAGCAGAAAACTCCGTCCGCTGCCGGCCGCACTCGCAGCAATCGTTTCATACCCTCATACCCGGTTTCGTTTCCGTGTCCGCCCGCCACGACATAGCGTGCGGGCATACGCAGATCGCGTTTCAACAGAGCTCGACGGTAGCCTTCCAGGCGTTCCGAGGCGATTCCAATTTCGGGACCGCGCAGGTGGCCGATACGACGACAGCCTTGCGCGATCAGATGCTCCGTCGCCAATCTGCCGATTGCGCGATTATCAACCCCAACAAAGGACGCTTGCAGCCTGGCGATGGGCCGGTCAATCAAAACATAGGGCACCTTCCGCCGTTGGATTCGCTGGAACAATTCCAGGCAACGAACGGGTTGGGTAGACGCGATGATCAACCCGTCCACCTGGCGAGCCAGCAAGGAATCAGCTTCGCTCAGTTCCAAAGTGGGATCTTCCTCGGAATACGAAATAATCACATGATACCCGTGGGGTCGCACTGTCTGCGCTACCGCCCGGGCAATCTCCGCAAAAAAGGGGTGGGTGAAGTCGGGGAGTAGAAGTCCGATGGTGTAGGTGCGTCTCGTCACCAGGCTGCGAGCCACCCAATTCATCTGATAATGCAGTTCCTTGGCGCGCCGTAACACGCGCTTGCGCGTGGCTGCGCTGATCCGCCCCTGGTTGCGCAGAACCTTGGATACCGTCACCACTGAAACCCGCAGGTCCCTCGCGATGTCCATCATGGTGACGGCCATGGCCAGCCAGCATACCACTGCGGAGGCTAAAAGTAATCGATTACCCACATTTAACGATTACCCTCATGCAAAAAACGATTACTCTTTGAATTCAAAAAAACGATACCCTAATGCAAAACTATTACTTTTTGCTTGACAACGAGTGCTCCTGTGCTTCAAACTTTCGCGGTTCCAAAAAATATGGTGTGGGGGTCGTGTATGCCGTCTCGTAATTTGTGGACGCTGCTTCTATCTGCCGCTTTAGTGGTCACTAGTTCTCTTTCCCTTCACGGCCAGAGCACCTACGGCACCGTCGATGGCTCCGTGTTGGACTCTTCCGGTGCCGCTGTCGCCGGCGCTCAAGTCACCCTTACCAATACCGGGACGCAGGAAACGCGCACCCAGCCCACGGGCAACGAGGGCCTGTATCAGTTTGTAAACGTGTTTCCCGGACAGTATCGCCTGGACGTCGAAAAGGCTGGCTTCAAACATTTCACCCGGAACGACGTCGTGGTCCAGGTTCAGCAGGACACCCACATTCTCGCCACTCTTCCAGTTGGCCAAGTTACGGAGACGGTGGAAGTAACGGCTGAGACCCCGCTCTTGCAGGCCGAGACTTCGTCTTTGGGCCAAGTCGTCGAAGAACGCAAGGCGAACGAACTTCCTCTGAATGGCCGCAACATTTTTAACCTGATCACGATTTCCCCTGCGGCGGTGGCGCAAGGCGGGTCCGGCGGCACTCCCGTCGGCCAGAATCCCTTTAGCTGGGGCAATTACCAGGTCGGAGGCTCGTTTGCGAATGAGAGTGCTGAGTATCTTGACGGCCAGCCTCTCAATATCGGTTACATCAACCTGCCTATTGTGATTCCAACGCAGGATTCGATCGGTGAATTCAAGGTCCAATACAACAACCTGGGGGCCGAGTTTGGCAAGTTCTCGGGTGGAATCATGAACTTCAGCACGAAATCGGGGAGCAACCGCTTCCATGGCGAGGCTTACGAGTTTCTGCGCAACAAGGTTCTGAACTCCAATGAGTATTTCTTCAAGCAGAGCGAGTTGGCAAGCGGACAAAGCAACACACCCCCACCGTACGTTCAGAATCAATACGGATTCAACGTCGGCGGTCCGGTCATTAAGGACAAGACGTTCTTCTTTGTCAGTTGGGAACAATTCCGGCTGCGCACGGGTTCTGTCGTCACCACCGCGGTACCGACGGCTGCCTTCCGTCAAGGTGATTTTTCTTCCCTGCTGGCGCAGGGGGTTCAGCTCTACGACCCCTACACCGTAAATCCCGTTAGCGGAGCGCGCACTCCCTATGCGGGTAACATAATTCCGACCAACGAGTTCAGCAAGGCTGCGACCGCATTGTGGGACAAGTACTACAGTCCCGTGGCTGCTGCGAGTTTCAACAACAACAGTCCCGATAACTTTACCTCGGCAAGCAGCAGCGGCGGAAATCATACCCAGTTCGTGGCGCGGGGCGACCAGAACATCACCGACAAGACGCGCGTGTTCGCGCGTTTTACTTATTTTGGCCTGCTTGATCTTCCCACCAATCCACTTGGAACCGGCTTGTGTCAGGACCGTTGCGCGGAGGATTACCACACCAAGGCCCTCGCCATTGATCTCAACCATGTTTTCAGTCCGAACGTCATCGGCGATCTGAATTTCTCAGGAAGCCGGTTTATTTACCTCCGCGCGCCACTGCTTGCCGGTTACGATCTCACCCAACTCGGATGGCCATCCAGCTACAACAACGAAGTTCCCGAAATCATGCGGACGCCACCAACGCCTGCATTTCCGTTTCCCGGTGACATAGGTAAGAGCCAAGGTAACAGCGCGATTGGCGACCATAACACTCAGTACAACGTTTCACCGTCTCTCACCGTTATTCACGGCAAACACACCTTCCAGTTCGGTGGCCAATGGGAACTGGGTCTGGACAATTATTATCAGACCAACATCGCCAGCGGTGCATTTGGTTTTTCGGGAGCTTGGACAGCTAACATTGGCGGGACCAACTGCACAGCCGCCAATGGCTGCACCTCCGGCTTCGCTTTTGCTGACTTCCTGTTGGGTTTGGCCCAAAACGGGCCCGCTACTTTCGTAAACCAGACCGAGGGCGCTGCAGAAGTTCCGGCGCAAACCGCCGGTCGGCAGACCTACCGGTCGATCTATTTCGATGACACTTGGCACTACACTCCCAAATTGACCTTCAACCTGGGGCTACGCTATGAACTTCCAGGAACCTGGTCGGATCGTTACAATCGCTTGAGTTACTGGGATCCGACGGTGACCAATGCCACGGTTACAGGCTGCAACGGTACTGCCGGATCGCCTTGCCTCGGTGACGCGCTGTTGGTAGGAAACGGTCCCAACAATACCAGGAATAACATGCCATTGGATAAGCAAGAGTTCTCTCCACGTCTCGGATTTGCTTACAGCTGGGACCAGAAGACTGTGATTCGCGGCGGCTACGGTGTGTTTTGGATTCCGAACTACACCGATTTCAACATCAATCCAGACAACGATCCGATCAACTTGGCGACCACGCCTTTCTTTGGAACGCTAAATCATGGGGTGTCGCCGTCTGCTACCCTTGACAATAGCAATTGCACCTTGACTGGTCAGACGTTTGCTGGTTTCACCTGCACGACTCCGGGTCCCTTTGGCACC
>Ga0265760_10000224_pt1 | contig 15422 bp, 14 predicted proteins | sample NZIome_2_FD_200831 | JGI IMG/M metagenome (GOLD analysis project Ga0265760, IMG submission 200831) | Metatranscriptome of rhizosphere microbial communities from Maridalen valley, Oslo, Norway - NZI1 (Metagenome Metatranscriptome) | ecosystem: Host-associated > Plants > Roots > Rhizosphere >...
CTGAATTCCGGTGACGACAGTAGAAACGTATTCCACTCCTGCTGCGAGCTCGCGCGATTCAGCGCATCTTTGGTGCGCGCCGCGAGAAACGGTTCGACGGCCTCGAAATACAAACGGTTCGACAGCTGCGGAAATCCCGTCGCATTCGCGACCGTACCGTCTTCAGGATCGAACAGCCCGGCATTGCCCGCGCCGATGGCGCGCGCAATTTCGAATCGGCGGCTGATTTGACCCGAGCTGGCCCAGCCGAGTTCCGTCAAAGGATAGCCATCGGGGGTTTGGCGGCCATAGGGCGCCTCGCCGAGACCATTGAGCCAGTTGAGCATCGGGCGGGTATTTCTGATCGGCCTGCCGTCATAGGCAAAGCGGATTGCGGACACGACGTAGCGCGTGGGGTCCTTGAATTTCGCGCCCAGGGCCGCGTCGAATTCGTGCGACATGAACAAGGAATGGAGAACCGCCCCGATGTCGCCATCGGTACGCATGAACGTCTGCGCCATCCGCTCGACCAGCGCTGCGGGCGGATTGTCCGCGACGAAGTAAACCGCGAGTTCGCGCGAGACGAATCGGGCGCAGGCCGGTTGCGAGACGATCAAGCTGACCGCATCCTTCACCTCGCCGAATCCGGTGCCCGTGATCGGGTGTCCAAGAAGAGTTTTGGCACCGAAGTCATGCCGAGCCGGGTTGAATTCGAAGGCACCGCTGCGAATATACAATCGCTGCAGCTCGGGCCTGAGCCTGGGTGGATCGCCGACGTTGATACCCACGCCCGTGAGCACGCGTGCAAGCTCTTGTACGTCTTGCTGCGAGTATCCTCCGCCCACGCCGAGCGTGTGCAGCTCCAACAATTCGCGCGCGTAATTTTCGTTGATATGGCCCACCGCATTTTGATTGTTATCCAGATACTGCAGCATCGCCGGATGCTCCAAACTCGCCATCACGAGGTCTTTGAAATGCCCGAAGACATGCGGTCGAATCGCGCGCTCTTCGTAGTCACCGACCAGCCAGCGCAGATTGGCCTTGTACTGGAATACACTGAAATGATTGAGCCAGAACCAGACCATCTGCTCCTGGAGCTGCGCGGGCGAATAAACCGCGCGCAGCAGATCGCGGCGGATGGCTTCATAGGCGAGCCTATTGCCGCGGTCGTTGAGGGCCTTGCGCGCCAGCTCCTTGTCCGTCCCATCGGGCATGGCGTTGATGACCTTGTATTGAGCGTTGACATCGGCAAGCCATTTCGAAGGAACCGCATTGGATACTTCGAGCGCCGCAATCTCCGCGGCTATCGGCGCGGGCAATACAGCCTCACCGGGATGCAGTTGCCGCTCGAGAAACTGTTCGCGGCCCAATTGACGGTAACTTTCAAGGCTGGCCGAATCGAGGCCGAAGGATACCCGTTCGAGCCACAAGGCATCCTCGCGGCGCATCTTCGCCAGGGACGCTGCCGGGGCGTGCGCAAGATCGGTGCGCGTGGCACATCCGGCCAACAGCAATCCGCAGACGATGCAGACGCAGGCAATACTGGAGCGCTCATGGGCCATGGCTTCCCCGGTTGAATCTCCCTGATGTTAACGGCTGCCGGCCGCCGACGTTGACAGCGTGATCGGGGCAAATCACCCGCCCCGTCGTCTACCCGCCTCGTCGTTTACTTTGAGGCTGTCGTTCTTGGCGTCTTGCGCACCGCTTTAACCGCGGCCTTACGAGCTTGGCTTTTTGCAGCCGGCCGCTTTTTGGCCCCTACCTTCTTGATCGATAGTCGCTCGCCCGGATTGAGCGACTCAACCAGCTTGACGAATTTGGCGACCAGCAGCTTGATGTCTTTTTCTCGTCGTCCTAGGCCCATGTGATCTTCTCCCAGTGGCTGCGTGCATTATGGCCATGAATTGCGGTGCATCGCCATCCCGGTCACGCCTGTCATCCGTAGGCGGGGTCTGACCTTGGCCTCGAGCGCTTTTGGCGGATACGCTGCGCTTGCTATGTACCAATGTACCTTGGTAGGCTTGCGCTTTTACGATAGGAACACTGATGGTCGAAATCGAGCGGGTGCAAACAGGAATCCGCATCGAAAAGCGGCTCTTGAAAGTCTTGAAAGCCTTGGCGGAACTCAAGGATCTTTCCGTCGGAGATCTGCTCGAGGGCATCGTGCTGCACGCCTTCGAGGGCAAGACGGCCTTTTCCAAGGAGACATTGGCGCAGATCCTCGAGTTGAAGAAGATCTATCGTTTGACGCTGCGCGCCGGCGACAGCCATCAGTTAAAGGAGAGACCGTGAGCCCCGAGGCGCTGCTGCATACGCGCGAGCAATTTTCATTGGTTGCGAACGCGCCTTTCGAAGTCGCCTGGCCGCTGTTCGGCGCGGATAAGGAACGGGCTTGGGCTCCCGATTGGGAACCGGATTTTCTCTGGCCGGAAAAGCCCTTTGACCAACAAGGCATGGTATTTAAAGTCAGGCACGCAGAGCAGCACGCCGTCTGGGTGAACACGGCATTTGACCGGATGGCAGGGCGGATTCAATACGTCTACGTGATTCCGGATGTCGTTGTCACGGTGATCACGCTCAACCTCACGCCCGACGGCGGCTCGACGACCGTCGACGTGATCTATGAACGTACCGCGCTGCTGCGGGCGGCAAATGAAACGGTGCAGGCGATGGCCGCGCGCGACCGCCTCGCGGCAAGAGAGTGGAGTCAGCAAATCAACGAACACCTATCGCGGTAGGGACCATCGACCACGGCCTCTTCTATTGTTTGTCGCGGGCTGGAGTTGGACTTCCCAAATTGGCGAGTGCTCCCCACTTCACCATGAAATCGACGAACGCTCTATGGCGAGGCGTTAGATTAGAGTTTTGCGGATACAAGGCCCAGATGGGCGGACTATCGACCTGGTATGCAGTCAGTACGGGCCGCAGTTGTCCGCGTGCGATTGCCGGTGCGGTCACATAGCTGGATATTTGAATGAGGGCGGTCCCGGCCAGGGCGGCTTCCACCATAGCCTCGGCGTGATCCAGCCGCAAATTCCCGCGCACCGGCACGCTGAGGCGTCGCCGGTCCCGTTGGAACTGCCACGGTTGCGCACGTCCGGTGTTCGGTACTTCGAACTGAATGCAATTGTGCTGCAGCAGGTCCTCGGGACGCTTTGGCACACCGTGTCGCTTAAGGTATGAGGGCGTGGCGCAGGTCGTGAGCGTGCCGCTCGCCAGGCGGCGCGCCACTAAGCGCGAGTCGCTGAGCTTGCCGATGCGGATGGCAACATCGAACTTGTCTTCGACAAGATCAGTTATACGATCGGAAACGTGTATTTCGAGCTGAACCTCCGAATACTGGCGCGCGAACTCGGCAAGCATGCGCGCGAAGTGTAAGCGCCCTATCGACAAGGGCAGGGTTATGCGTAGTAGTCCGCGTGGAGATTTATGTGCGTCGGTCAAGACATGTTCAGCTTCCTCTAAGTCAGCCAGGATCTTCTTGCATCGTTCGTGGTAGGCAGAACCCTCGGGTGTCAGAGTGATGCTGCGCGCCGTTCGCTGCAACAGTCGAACGCCGTGACGAGATTCAAGCCGTGAGATTGCCTTGCTGATGCCGGAGGGTGAAATGCCCAGCCGGTGCGCTGCGAGCGTAAAACTTCGTGCTTCGGCAGCGTGGACAAATGCCAAGAGTCCAGACAAATGATCCATGGATGTGCTCCAAAGATGACAGATTGTCATTGTAACCTGGACTGCAGACTGATTCCCTTCGCTACGTTGGCCGCGTACCGTTCATACCACCTAATCACGGAGAGAATTTATGAGTTCAATCATTCGCAATGCGCTCGTGACCGGCGCGACTTCGGGCATCGGACAGGCCATTGCCGAAACATTGGCTGCGCGAGGTGTCCGCGTCATCGTGTCGGGCCGGGATGCAGCCCGTGGCAACGAAGTCGTGAAGAAGATTCGCGCCCGTGGGGGAGATGCACTGTTTCAGGCTGCCGATCTGGCCACTGCGGCCGCGGCATCGGACCTTGCCAAAGCATCGCAGAAGCTCGTCGGCAGCGTTGATATTTTGGTCAACAACGCCGGCATCTTTTCATTTGGGCCAACTGCCGAGACCACCGCGGCCGCCTTCGATACGATGTTCGCGAGCAATGTACGCGGCCCGTTCTTTCTCGCGGCGGGGCTGGCACCTATGATGGCAGCCCGCGGATGGGGGCGGATAGTCAACATCACGACCATGGCGGCACATTTTGGCATGGTTGGAGCAGCCCTCTACGGGTCCACCAAGGCGGCCCTGCAATTGCTGACACAATCGTGGGCCGCGGAGTTCGGCCCGAGCGGTGTGACCGTGAACGCCGTTGCTCCGGGTCCGATTCGAACCGCAGGGACTGCCAATATGGGCGACGCTTTGGAACAACTGGGCAAAACCACGCCTGTCGGCCGCCCAGGTACGCCGGCCGAAGTGGCTGACGCGGTTGCATTCCTGATATCCGATTCGGCCGCCTACATCAATGGCGCCACGCTTGCGGTCGACGGCGGACGCACGGCCGTGTGAGCAACACGTCAAAATTGCTACGGAGGATTCATCATGGCGATTCCACTGCTTGTATTCGATGTTAACGAAACCCTGCTGGATCTTGAGGCATTGACCCCGCATTTTGAACGCATGTTCGGCGAAGGCAGCAGTCTTCGAGAGTGGTTTGCCCAAGTAATTCTGTATTCTGGGGCAATCACACTAAGCGATAACTACGTACCCTTTGGCGAGTTGGGCGGTGCGGTGCTGCGAATGCTCGCTCGCACCCGCGGAGTCCAGATCAATGACACGGATCTGCAAGAGCTGAAAGAAGCGGTTGCAACAATGCCGCCTCACCCCGAAGTGCGGGGGGCCCTCGTCAGCCTGCGTGAGGCGGGATTTCGCCTCTACACTCTGACGAATAATCCCAAAGCCACCTGCGTACGGCAGCTCGAGGAGGCCGGAATCGGCAGTTTGTTTGAGCGGCAGTTCAGCGTCGACGACACGGTGCATCGCTACAAACCGGCCCGCGAGGTGTATCGCGACGTCGAGGTAATCTTAGGCCTGCCGCCCGCGGATTTGTGCCTTATCGCCTGTCATACGTGGGATATTTTGGGAGCAGCGGCGGCGGGGTGGAAAACGGCGTTCATAGCCCGGCCTGGCAACGCGCCATTGGCTGTCGGCCCCCAGCCTCTCATACTCGGAGCCGACCTGAACGTCGTGGCCAAAGAACTCATACAACGGTTCGCCGCTTAAGCTGGGGCAACCTGAGCAGGCATTTCTAGGCGCGGGGCGTTGCGTTACCGGATACTTTGGAACGCTGGCGCCGCCCGGAAAGATTTACAAGCGTGCCGCGGCCGAATTTTGTACCGGACACCGTAATTTTGTACCGGACACCTTAAGTTTGTACCGGACTCCCTAAGTTTGTACCGGACTCCGTAAGTTCGCACCGACACCGTAAGTTCGCAGCGATGTCAGATATGATTCTTCAGTGATTGTCCTATTGACGAGCGCAAAAATGAAGTTCAGCGTCATCTCCCGGCTAAGAACGGGCCACCCTCCAAGAACAGGCCAAGAACACTAACAATCTTTAGAACTCCGCAGCCGCGGGAAAAAAAGGATCCGTTATGGTTACCAAAGTGAATCTCCGGCGCCGGCAACTTCTCATTGGCAGCGTCGCCGCGGGCATCGCGGGCACAACGGCGGCAACGGTGCACGACGGAGAGCTCGGAGCGCCTCCGCAAACCATTCGCGGCTCCGTGCCCTGGAAAGAAGGAACCGCCGATGCTCCGCCCGGCACGAGCGGTAGCGGATATACGTACTTCACGCCCGCCGAGGCGGCGTTCATTGAAGCCGCGATGGCACGCTTGATCCCCAACGATCCGGTCGGACCCGGCGCGGTGGAAGCGAACGTACCCTTTTTTCTGGATCGCCAGCTCGCGGGACCCTTCGGTAGAGGGGATCATTATTACCTCGGCGGGCCTTGGCCGAAGGGCACGCCCGAACAGGGCTATCAGAGCCGCTTCAATCCCGCGCAGCTATATCGCGCCGCCATTTCTGCGATCGACCAATACGCCGGCGCCAACTTAGGCGCCGCGACATTCGCAAAACTCGCCGCCGCCGATCAGGATAAATTGTTGAAGGGACTGGAGAGCGGCGATGTCAAGCTTGACGGCGGAGTCGACGCCAAATCGTTCTTCGCCATGCTTCTACAAAATACCAAGGAAGGCTATTTCTCGGATCCCATCTATGGCGGCAACAAGGATATGGGCGCATGGAAGATGATTGGTTTCCCGGGCGCCCACTATAACTACAAGGATTGGGTGACTCGCCACGGCGAGCCTGTGCCCTTTCCCACGGTCGGATTCAAGGGCCGTCCCGGCTGGACGGAGACTTGAAATGACCACCACCCTCAAACCAGTGGACGCAGTGTTGGTGGGGTTCGGCTGGACCGGCGCCATCATGGGGCAGCAGCTGTGCGACGCGGGCTTGAATGTCGTCGCGCTGGAGCGCGGCCCATGGCGCGACACGCCCACCGATTTTGCGACCGGATTTGCGCAGGACGAGTTGCGCTACATGTGGCGGCATCATTTGTTTCAGAATGTCGCGGACGACACGCTCACCATCCGCAACAATGTCAACCAAGAAGCCTTGCCCATGCGCCACTTGGGCTCGTTTCTCCTCGGCACCGGCGTGGGCAGCGGCGGCGTCCATTGGAACGGCCAGATCTGGCGTTTCTTGCCCACGGATTTTCTGACCAAGAGCCACAACGAGAAACGCTACGGCAAGAAGGCCGTCTCAGCCTATGACATGACCGTCCAGGACTGGGGAGTCACATACGACGAGCTCGAGCCGCACTACGATCAATTCGACCAGCTGTGCGGCACGAGCGGCAAAGCTGGGAATCTTAAGGGCCAAATTCAGCCCGGCGGCAATCCTTTCGAGGGACCCCGGGCAAACGAATACCCCAATCCTCCGATGCAGCAGACCTACGGGCCAACCCTGTTCGGCAAAGCGGCGGCAGAGCTTGGACGCCATCCCTTCCCGCACCCGACGGGCAACATGTCCCAGGCTTACACCAATCCGCTGGGTGCGCAAATGGGGGCCTGCACCTATTGCGGATTCTGCGAAAAATTCGGCTGCGGCAATTACTCGAAGGCCAGTCCGCAGACCACGGTGCTCCCCTATCTGCTGCAGAAATCGAACTTCACGCTCAAGACGGAATGCGAAGTGCTGCGGGTCGAGCTTACGGCCGATAAAAAGCGCGCGACCGGCGTTACCTATGTGAACAGCGCCGGCGAGGAATTCTTTCAGCCGGCTGAAATGGTGATCCTCTCGGCATACGTGTTGCAAAACGTGCGCCTATTGCTCCTGTCCGGCATCGGCAAGCCGTACGATCCGAAAAGCGGCGAAGGCGTGGTCGGCAAGAACTACGCCTACCAGACCATGTCATCGGTGAATGTTTTCTTCGACGACAAGCTCATCAACCCCTTCATCGGGGCAGGCGCGCTCGCGACGGTCATCGATGACTTCAACGGCGACAATTTCGACCACGGCGGCTTGGGCTTCATCGGCGGCGCTTACATCGCGGGCATGATCACGGGCGGGCGTCCGATCGAAATGATCTACACGCCGGTGAACACGCCTGCTTGGGGTCTCGAGTGGAAGCACGCGGCGGCGAAGAATTACTTGCGATCTTTCTCGTTGAGCATCCACGGTTCATGCATGAGCGCCCGCGGCAATTACCTGGACTTGGACCCCACCTACCGGGACATCCATGGCCGGCCCATGCTGCGCATGACATTCGATTTCACGCAGAACGATCACAAGATGTCGGACTATCTGACCGACCGCGCGGCCGAGGTGGCAAAGGCCATGAATCCGCGCGAAATCAAATTGAATCGCCGTACCGGTTCTTGGAGCGTCGTGCCCTACCAGACCACGCACAACACCGGCGGCGCAATCATGGGGGACAATCCCAAGAACAGCGTGGTCAACAAGTATCTGCAGTCCTGGGATGTGCCCAATGTTTTCTCAATGGGTGCGGGGGCATTCCCGCAAAACGCCGGCTACAACCCGACGGCCACCCTGGCAGCGCTCGCCTACATGTCGGCGGACGCAATCAAGTCGCAGTACCTAAAGGCCCCCGGACCCTTGGTGAGAGGTTAGCCATGCACCGCTTCAGCACGCTGCGACTCGCCTTGGTCGGCGGTTTCACACTCGCAATTTTGAGCCTCGCCGGTCTTGCGGTGAGCCAAATGCTCGCGTTGCCGGCGCATCCCAGTTCCGCGGTTACGCCGCGGGGACTGCTTTCCCAGCCCTTCGACGCTGCCGTGCCGAACGCGGCGCAAGTTCGCCGTGGCCAGTATTTGGTGGCGGCCGGCGACTGCATTTCCTGCCATCTGCGCGAGGGCGGCGAACCGTTTGCGGGCGGACTGGGACTCAACACGCCTTTTGGAGTCATCTACACGTCCAATATCACACCGGACCGCAATAGCGGCATCGGTGCCTGGACGGCCGATCAGTTCTACCGCGCGATGCACGATGGCAAAGGCGCGCAAGGGGAGGACCTCTATCCCGCTTTTCCCTATCCGTGGTTCAGGCGCGTAAGCCGCGAGGACGACGATGCGATCTTCGCCTATTTGATGACTCTGCCCGCGGTCAACTACAGCCCGCCGAAGAACGACCTGACTTTCCCGCTCAATTTCCGCTCCCTCGTCGGCGGGTGGAACATGCTGTTCCTCGACAGCCATGATTTCCAAGCCGACCCTGGGCAGTCTGCGGAGTGGAATCGCGGCGCTTATCTTGTCAATGGCCTCGGCCACTGCGGCGGTTGTCACACGCCCAAGAATTCCTTCGGCGCCGACAAATCCAAACAGGACCTGCAAGGCGGCAAACTCGATAATTGGGTTGCGCCTGATCTTACCGGCAACATGCGCATTGGCTTGGGCGACTGGAGCGTGGATGACATCGCCGAATTCTTGGCATCGGGCCGCAACGCGCATGCCGCAGCGGGCGGTGCCATGGCGGATGTCATCAATTATTCCACCTCTTTCATGAGCGATGCGGACCGGCGCGCGATCGGCGTGTATCTCAAGAGTCAGCCCGCGAGTCCAAGCGTTGCCTCCGGCGCGCCTGACTCGGGCGCGATGCGCCGCGGCGGGCAGATTTATTCCGACGTCTGCGCCTCCTGTCATCTGGATGACGGAGTCGGCCAATCAAGGCTGTTTCCACCGCTCGGCAAGGACGCCATGCTGCAGCAACCTGATGCCACCGGGCTCGAGCATTTGATTCTGGGCGGCACGCGCGTCGGCGTCAGTGCGTCGCGTCCATCGCCGTTGGGGATGCCGAGCTTCGCGTGGAAACTCACCGATCAAGAAATCGCGGATGTCTCGACGTATATTCGCAATAGCTGGGGTAATCAGGCCGCGCCGGTAGCGGTGGCCGACGTCAGCGAACTGCGCAAGAAACTCAACCTGCAAACCCTACGCCTGACCGACAACTCCGGAGATCACTGAGCCGACGGTGCGAGTGAAACTCGGGGACTCGCGTTCGCCTACAACAAAGCGCTCTTGGCGCTTACAGCGCCAGCCTCAAAACGCGCTCATGCTGCGAAAACTGAGCGAGGCTCGAATGTCTCGCCCTCTCGCGCCCGAACTTACAACAACATGAAGGGAAGCAAATATGTCGATTATCGCCTGGCTAATTTTAGGTCTCATTTCCGGTTTCATCGCGAGCAAGCTGGTGAACAAGACCGGTGATGGCATGGTCATAGACATCGTATTGGGAATCATCGGCGCCATCGCCGGCGGCTGGCTATTTAACCGCTTCGGCATGCCCGGCGTGACCGGCCTCAATATTTATAGCATGCTTGTGTCAGTCGTGGGCGCGGTTGTGGTGCTGGTCATCTATCACGCACTGACGCGACGCGCCTGATGCCATAGGCCAAACAAAGGGACATTCCATGAAACATCTGATGCGCATGTTGGCTCTGATGCCGTTGATGATCGTATCGGCGGGCGCCGCTCATGCCGCCAACTACACAGACACGATCGCCATATTCAAGAATGCCGGTGCGAGCGCAACGTTTTTCGATCGAAGCTACGCCTACGCACTCTTTCCGACGGTTGGCGCGGGCGCCCTGGGCGTCGGCGGCGCGTACGGCAAAGGACGGGTGTACGTCCATGGGGTGTATAGCGGAGACGCGACCCTCGGTCAGGTCAGCGTGGGATTCCAGGCTGGCGGCAAAGCCTATAGCGAAATCATCTTCTTCGAAGACAAACGCGCGCTGGACGAGTTCGAATCCGGAAACTTCGAATTCGGTGCAGATGCCAGCGTCGTGGCCGTCACGGCAGGCGCGAATGCCGGTGCCGCAACCAATGGCGCGAGCTCCGGCGTGAGCGCAGGTCAAAATGACGCGACGACACATGGCATCTATCAAAAAGGCATGGCGGTCTTCACGGTCGCCAAGGGCGGCCTGATGTTTTCCGCATCCATCGCGGGCCAGAAATTCTCTTATTCTCCGCACGGCTCGAACTGAAGCCAAAGACCGATCGGCGCGGCTTGCGGTGTACTATTGCGGGACACGGCGCCTCTGCGGCGCGCCGGCAAGGATATCGACATGAGAAGCATCCTGCTGCGGGCAATTGCCGGATTGTGTTTTTGCGCAACCGCTCTCGGACAATCCGTACCTGAGATTGCTTTCGACTCCACGGCGGATTTTTTCAAACTTCCTGAAGGCGTGTATTTCGGTGAAGTAGCGGGCATCGCCGTGAATTCCAAGAGGCATGTGTTTGTACTGTCGCGGGGCAATACCAGCGGACCTGCCTACGGCGCCGCCGCCGCGCAACTGCTTGAGTTCGATCCTTCGGGTAAATTCGTGCGCGAAATCGGCAAGAACTTGTACGCCTGGTCGTTTGCGCATGCGGTTCGGGTCGATCGATACGACAACATTTGGGTAGCGGATAAAGGTTCCGATGTGGTGGTGCGATTCGACCCGCAGGGGCGGGTCACCCGGGTATTCGGGCGCAAGGCCGAAGCCTCGGATGAAAACGCGCACCCGCTCGAGCATCCAAAACCGCCGCTACCGCCTGTCGACGGATTGTTCCGGCAGGTCACGGATATGACCTGGGATACCAGCGACAACGTATACATCAGCGATGGCTATATCAATTCACGAGTGGCCAAATTCGACAAGGATGGCAACTGGGTTGGATCTTGGGGCGAGCCCGGCTCCGGACCGGGCCAATTCAATAATCTGCATTCAATTGCGATCGATACGCAAAATCGCATTTATGTTGCGGATCGCGGCAACATGCGCATCCAGATTTTCGACACCTCGGGCAAGCTGCTCAACACGATCCGGATCGACGTGCCCGCGCCGCCGAATAGTCCTGTCGCCATCGGCAACCGGCCCACCGAAGCGAGTGCCGGCAACTTGCATCCCGGCTCGCCGTGGGCATTGTGCATCACGCCCGGTCCGCTGCAGTATCTATACGTCTCGGATGCCTATCCTGGTCGCATCTATAAGCTCACCCTCGACGGCAAAGTCCTGGGATGGCTCGGCGGCAGCGGCAAAACTTTGAAGAAATTCGGGTGGATCCATGAGATGGCATGCCCCTCGGAGAATGAGCTTTACGTCGCGGAGCTGCTCAATTGGCGCGCGCAAAAACTCACGCTGCGCCCTTAAGCTCCCGGTCACTCAACCGTATATCGCCCGACAGAATAAAGGCCGTTGAGCCGGCATGAGTTCTTTATACCCGCTGTGCGATGCTGCCGCGGCGCAATGCGCCCAGGCTTCGCCGGCTGCTCCGCACCCGAAACTAGTGCTGCTGACGACGATCCTGGCATCGGGGTTGGCTTTCGTGGACGGATCCGTGGTAAACGTTGCCCTACCCACCCTCGCGCAAACCTTCAACGCCGACGCGGGTGCGCTGCAGTGGGTCATTAATTCCTATCTGCTGCCCCTGAGCGCCTTGCTCTTGCTCGGCGGTGCGGCTGGGGATTACTTCGGCCGTCGACGTTTGCTCATTCTGGGCACATCGGTGTTCGCCCTTGGATCGCTTGGCTGCGCATTGGCCCCCGGACTGCCCGCGCTATTCGCGAGCCGGCTGCTTCAAGGCGCCGGCGCCGCAATGCTCATGCCGAACAGCCTCGCCATTCTGAGTCAAACTTTTTTCGGCGAATCCAAAGGACGCGCCATTGGGATATGGGCGGCGACAGGCGCGGCAATGGGCGCGGTCGGCCCGGTGATCGGCGGCTGGCTCGTTGATTTGGGAAGCTGGCGGGCGATTTTCCTCTTGAATCTGCCGCTGGCATGCGCAGCCTCCATCCTCGCCTGGCGCATCGTCCCGCACGACCGGCCGAGCGCTGCCTATCCGCTCGACAGCATCGGCGGAATCCTGGCGAGCATTGGTTTAGCCGCGCTGACCTGGGCTCTGACCCTCGGCTCCGGCCGCAGCGGCTGGTCGCCCACCGCATTGGCCGCCGCGGGCGTAGCGGTCCTGTTGCTGTTCATTTTCTGGCGCTTTGAAACGGCCCGCGGTGCACGCGCCATGATGCCTATGCATCTATTTGCCTCGAAGAGCTTTCTGGGGCTCACGATCTTCACGTTTCTGCTATACGGCGCAATGGGCGGGCTGTTCGTGCTTCTTCCCTATGTATTGATCAAGGCCGCCGGCTATTCCGCAACAGCCGCAGGGGCGGCCCTGCTGCCATTGCCGATAATCGTCGCGGTAACCTCGCCCGCTGCCGGAGCGCTCGCCGGTCGAATTGGGACACGGCTGCCGCTTAGCATAGGGCCGCTCGTCGTCGCGGCCGGATTCCTGATGGCGCTGCGAATGAGTGCGAGTTCGAGCTATTGGACCCAGGTGCTGCCGATGATCTTGGTCATTGCGCTTGGCATGAGCGCGGCCGTTGCGCCGCTGACCACGGCGGTTTTGACTTCGGTGGCGCAAGAGCATACCGGCTCAGCGTCGGGGCTCAACAGCGCCGTTGCGCGGACCGGCGGCTTGGTTGCCACGGCTTTACTCGGGTCCGTTCTGGCGGCCGAAGGCGATCGACTGTTGGCCGCCTATCACGCCGCGATGGGCGTCGGTGCCCTCATATGCGCGGTCGCCGCCCTTAGCGCCTTGAGGCTGCTTGCTCGCAATTGAAAAGTGTCGAATCGATTTTCGCGCCGCAAAAAAATAACAGGCCGCAAAAAATGCCAGTCTTACAAATTTAGAGATTTTTGCCTACAGACAGCAATTCTCCCTCTGTCACAGCATTCGCGTTCGTTCGATTCATTCCACGCTAAAGGATTCCGAATATGGAACAGCATGTCCCTGTTGTACGCGGATCGGATAGGTGGTGGCCGGAAAAACTTGGCCAACCTGTTACCAGCGGCTCACAATATGGCAGGCGCTATGCATTTTTCCGCGAACTACGCAGGCTCATCGTCGAGTCCTACGGCAAACTCGCGGTCTACCATACCGGTGATCTGCAAATCAGCGGGATCTGCCCCAATAGCAGCCGTGCGATGTCGTTGACGTTTTACAGTCAGGAAGGGTTGGTTGACATCGATGAGCTAAGACAGATCAGCTGATAGCGGTTGCCGCGAGTGCCTCGGCCAGCGCGCGCTGCGTGAAGGGTTTGGACAGCCTGCCAATCGAGGCGCCGACGCCCCGAGGCAATTCCGCGTAGCCGGTGGCTAGGATTACCGGCAGCTTCGGCCGTCGCGCTCTTAAGACCTCAATCAGCTGAATACCCGTCATTACCGGCATCGCTTGGTCAGTGATGACGACGTCGATGTCGGGTAGGGATTCGATTTCTTCGATGGCCCTCGCGCCGGACCCGACCGCGATGACTCTATGCCCCAGATCCTCGAGCATCGCCGCGATGTTGGCCAGCACCAGGCTGTCGTCGTCCACGGCGAGGACCGATAGTTGCCGCTGGGTTTGCAGCAGTTCATGGGCTTCGGCGGCATCGCGTTCGCCGGCCTGGTCAACCTCCACCGTAACGGGAAACCAAAGTTCAATGGTGGTGCCCCGTCCCGGCGCGCTCTGAACGTTGAGCTTGCCTCCAGACTGTCCGGTGAGTCCGTCCACCATCGAAAGACCCAGCCCGGTGCCCTTGCCAATTCCCTTGGTCGTAAAGAATGGCTCGGCCGCGCGTGCCAGCGTGGCCTCATCCATTCCGTGACCCGTGTCCGCGACCGACAGACAGGCATACCGGCCGGGCGCAAAGCCGGTTGGATGCGCCCCGTCGATGCAGTGTTCGGCCACGGAAATTGTAATCGTGCCGCCACTCGGCATGGCATCGCGGCCGTTGATGGCCAAATTCAGCAGCGCGGTTTCCAGTTGGTTGGCGTCGGTGCGCACTCGCACGATGTCACGCGGAAACCGGGTCTCGATATTGATCGTGGGTCCGAGCGAGCGCTCCAAGAGCTCCAACATGTTATCGACCAAATGGGCAAGATCCACTGCCTCGTGTTTCAATTCCTGGCGGCGGGCGAACGCCAACATGCGCTGCGTCAACGATGAACCGCGCTTCGCCCCCAGCATGGCATTGTCCAACAGGGCGAGAAGACGCGGATCGTTCGGCAAGCGTTTGCGCAGAAGCTCGAGACTGCCCAAAATCGCCATCAGCAAATTATTGAAGTCATGCGCGGCGCCCCCCGTGAATTGGCCGACCGCTTCCATTTTTTGCGCCTGGCGCAGCTTGGCTTCCGCGGCTCGGCGCTCGGTGATGTCGCGCGTAATCTTGGCGTAGCCCACCAAGTGCCCCTCGGTACGGATGGCGTCGATGATGACATTGGCCCAAAAACGCGTGCCATCCTTGCGCAGACGCCACCCCTCGGTCTCCAGTCGACCTTCCAGAGCCGCGGTGCGCAGGTTAGCCGCCGGAACTCCCGCCGCTCGGTCCGGCTCGGAATAAAAGCACTCGAAATTCCTGCCGATAATCTCCGACCCTTCATACCCCTTGATGCGGCGCGCGCCCGAATTCCAACTTACGATACGCCCGGTTGGATCCAGCATGTATAGCGCGTAATCCGTGACGCTCTCGACCAGCAACGCGAAGCTGCGCTCGCTTTCCTGCAAGCGGGAAAGCGCCTTCTCGAGCTCACGGGTACGCGCGCTCACCTTGTCCTCCAATTCGGCATGGAGCTGCTGCTGCGCAAACCGAGATTGTTTTCGCCCCGTCACATCGCGAGCAATCGCAAGTTGCCCGGTGGTACCGTCGTGCAATGCGATCGGTGAGGCATGCGATTCCATGTTTCGCCGGACGCCGCTCAAGCCGATGATGTCAAATTCCCAAACCAGAGTTTCACCAGCACAGACGCGCTGATGATTGGCCAGCCACAGGTCTCGATGTTCCGGAGCCACCAGGTCGCATGCGAAGGCGTGTTCGACGCTCTGCCACGAATCGGCCTCCAGCATCGCGAGGCCGGCGGGATTCATTTGCA
>Ga0265760_10000225_pt1 | contig 15383 bp, 9 predicted proteins | sample NZIome_2_FD_200831 | JGI IMG/M metagenome (GOLD analysis project Ga0265760, IMG submission 200831) | Metatranscriptome of rhizosphere microbial communities from Maridalen valley, Oslo, Norway - NZI1 (Metagenome Metatranscriptome) | ecosystem: Host-associated > Plants > Roots > Rhizosphere > Soil...
GTCTCGCAAGAAGTGAGGGCTCAAGACGCGGCGAAACTGCCGCTGCGCGAGGGCTGGTCGCTGCAATCTTCGTCGAAGGTCGAAGCTAAGGGAGAAGTCATCTCCACGCCGCAGTTCGCGGCGACTGGCTGGCAGGACGTGACTGTGCCCACCACGGTGGTCGCGGCGCTGGTCAAAAGCCATGCGCTGCCCGATCCGTCCTTCGCTATGAATCTACGGCAATTCGCCGGGGTCACCTATCCCATCGGCGGCAACTTCTCGAACCTCCCCATGCAGACCGACAGCCCCTATGCGGTCTCATGGTGGTACCGCAAGCAGTTCGCAGTGCCTGCCGCTTACAAGGGTAAGACGGTCTGGCTGAATTTTAAGGGCATCAATTACCGCGCCGCCATCTGGCTGAACGGCAAGCAGATCGCCAACTCCAATGACGTCGCGGGCGCGTGGCGCACTTATGAATTCAACGTGACCGACGCGGTGAATGCCGGCGCCGACAACACCTTGGCGGTGCAGGTGTGGGCTCCTACCGAGAACGACCTTGCCATCACCTTTGTCGATTGGAATCCTACGCCGCCGGATAAGAACATGGGCTTATGGCGCGAGGTTTACCTCTCCACCAGCGGCCCGGTGGCGCTGCGTTATCCCACGGTGGTGTCGAAGCTGAACCTGCCCGCGAACGATCGTGCGCAACTGACCGTTACCGCGCAAGTGAAAAACGGCACTGGTCAGGCGGTGAAAGGCAAGCTCAAGGGCCAGATCGAAAACATCAGCTTCGAGCAGGAAGTGGAACTCGCACCGCACGAAGCCAAGGATGTGACATTCACTCCCGAGCGGTTCTCACAGCTTTCGTTCTCGAATCCGCGGCTTTGGTGGCCGACGCAGATGGGCAAGCCCAATCTGTATCCCCTGGCAGTTGAGGTTGTGGTGAACGGAGAAGTCAGCGACCATTCCGACAGCCGCTTCGGCATTCGCGAAGTCACTTCCGACTTCAACTCGGTCGGTGGCCGCGCGTTTCACATCAACGGCAAGAACATCCTGATTCGCGGCGGCGGCTGGACCACAGACATGATGCTCCGCGAAAACTCCCAGCGCCTTGAAGATGAATTCCGTTACGTTGGCGACATGGGACTGAATACCATCCGCCTCGAAGGCAAGTTGGAAACGCCCGAGTTCTTTGACCTCGCGGATCGCAAGGGATTTCTGGTGATGGCGGGGTGGTGCTGCTGCGATTTCTGGGAGCGCTGGCCGCGCTGGAAACCTGCCGACTTTGAAATCGCCAAACAATCTCTGCGCGACCAGATTTATCGCCTGCGCAGCCATCCCAGCCTGGTGATGTGGCTGAACGGCAGCGATAATCCACCGCCGCCGGATGTGGAGCAGATGTATCTCGACATTGAGAAGCAGTTGCTGTGGCCGAATCCCGTGGTCTCCTCCGCGACGGGCAAAGAAACTAGCGTGACCGGCGACAGCGGCGTGAAGATGACCGGGCCGTATGAATACGTCGCCCCGGCGTATTGGCTGGAGGACATTCCCAACGGACAAAGCGGGCGCAAGAAGTGCAACCCGGGCGGGTGCGGCGGAGCTTACGGCTTCAACACCGAAACCAGCATGGGACCTGCGGTTCCGCCCATCGAGAGCATCGAGGCCATGGTCGGCAAGGACCACCTCTGGCCCATCGACGATGTGTGGAATTATCACGCGGGCGGCGGCGAGTTCAAAACCATTCAAGTGTTCAGCGACGCTCTCGCGAATCGCTACGGCAAATCGAACAGCGTGGAGGATTTCGCCGTGAAGTCGCAGATGCAAACCTATGAGGGCGTGCGCGCCATGTATGAGGCGTACAGCCGCAACAAATATGAGTCGACCGGCGTGATTCAGTGGATGCTGAACAACGCATGGCCTTCGATGATCTGGCATTTATACGATTACTATCTGCGTCCGGGTGGAGGTTATTTCGGCGCCAAGCGCGCCATGGAAGCGCTGCATCCCGTGTACGCCTACGACGATCACGCCATCTGGGTGGTCAGCAGCCAGTATGAAGACGTGAAGGCATTGAAGCTAACCACCAAGATTTACAACCTCGACATGACGGAGAAGTTTTCGCATGTCGACTCGCTGGACGCGCCCGCCGACAGCACGAAAAAGATTTTCGCGTTGCCGGATGTTCAGGGGCTGACCCCGACGTATTTTGTAGCCCTGCGGCTTCAGGACGCGGCAGGCAAGCTGGTGGGCTCAAACTTCTACTGGCTCTCCGCCAAAGTCGAGACCCTGGACTGGAAAAAATCGAACTGGTGGATGACGCCCACCGAGTCCTTCGCCGACTACACCGCGCTGTCGCAGCTTGCGAAAGTGAAGCTGAAGGTCAACGAACACAGCGAGAAAAAGGGCGAGGAAGAAATCACGCACGTGACGGTGGAGAACCCCAGCAAGAGTCTGGCATTCTTTGTGCGCCTGAAAGTGGAAAAAGGCGCGAAGGGCGAGGAGGTTCTGCCCGTGGTCTGGGAAGACAATTATATTTCCCTGTTGCCTGGCGAGAAGCGGGAGATCACAGCAACTTACCGAGCCAGCGAACTGGGCGCGGCCAAGCCCGTGGTCGAGGTCAGCGGCTGGAACGTGGAGTAGGGGCTGGGTAGTCGCTGGTGTGGCGTGGGCACTGTTGCCCGCGAAACGCCGGCAACATTCGCGAGGCTCGAAGGCCGCCGAAGAAGTCTGAAGGTGAGAGTCAGTCCGTGGCCAAGGCTGAATCCGACTCTCTTAGAAGCGAGCCTCGTCCCTGCTCGTGGTTAGATTTCGCGGGCAAGAGTGCCCGTGCCACACAAGACTTACACGTGCTCGGAAACGGAAAGAATATTTCCGTCGGGATCTTTGAACCACGCCACTTTGTCTCCCGTGGGCGCGGTCCATATTCCCAGTTCGTCCTGCTTGAAGAAACCGAAGATTTCGCAGCGCACGCCGTTTTTCTGTAGCCCCTGCACGACCTTCTCGATGTCCTTCACCTGCCATCCCAGAATGGTGAACTGCGTGGGCGTAAACTGCGGAACCTTGGCGACGCGGATCATGATTCCATTGGCATCGAGTACCACGGCGAAGCCGTCATCCTTGACGAAACGAAGTCCCAACACGCCCTCGTAGAAGGCCCGCGCCTTCTCGGAATCTTTGGTGGGAACAAAAGCGACGATGTTTGTAGAGCCCAGCATGGCGCAGCTTCATCAGTTGTCGCTGAAATCAATCATCACTGGCGCTGACCGGAACCAGTTGGTCTTATATCCGACATACAGAATGCCGATCGCGAACCAGATCCCACCCACGGTTTTGGCGAGGTGATTCAAATTCCACCAGATATAGCCGCAGACCAGGAAACCAATCAGCGGCAGCACCGCGTCCTGAACGATGCGCCATTTCACACCCTTCCTCTGAGCGAGTACTGTGAATTGCCAGAAACAGGCGAAATTGACGCCGATAAATGCGAGGAAGGCTCCGAAGTTGAGCAGCTCGCCCGCGTGCTCGTAGGCGTTGCCAATGTGGTAGAGCAACTCGGCTCCTGCAAAGGCCACCGCACCGATTAGAAGGATGTTGTAAGTGGGAGTGCTGCTGCCGGGCTTGAGATACCCGAAGAACTTCTTCGGCAGTACGCCATCGCGCCCCATTCCGAACAGCAACCGCGCAGCGCCGAGAGTTCCAGTCAACCCGCTGCCGAAGGCCGCCACAATGAGGATGACGCCCATGGCGTTGAACAGAAACACGCCGCCAACCCGCCGGCAGATATCCATGAAGGCCGTGGTCTCCTCCGGAAAGGAGCGCCAATCCGGCCATACGCGCGCCCCCAGGTACGCCTCGACCGCGCTGCAGACTCCGGCGAAAATGCAGGTCAGGACCACGGCGAGAAGAACGTTGCGCTTCGGATTCTCCACGTCTTCGGCGAGCGTGGTCACGCCGTCGAATCCGATGTAAGTGAGAGCCGCAAACGAAGTTGCCGTCCTGATCTTCGTCCAGTCGAATGTTTTCGGATCGTAAATAGGCTGCAGAGAAAACAGCCCCGCCCATCCTTGCCCGCCATACAGAAACTTGATCGCCAGCACGATAAAGGCGGCTACCACCACCGTCATGACGGCCAGCAGCACCTTGTTCGTGTTGGCAGAAGCCTTCACGCCAATCAGGTTCAGAATCGTCATGACGCCCGCGATAAGCAGCGCCCACACCACAAACGGCACCTGTTGCACATATCGCTCATGCAGCGCAGTAGAAATCCATACCGTATTGATGAGCGGCTGCAGCAGGTAGTCGAGAATCATCGCCCAGCCCGCGAGAAATCCCAGATGCGGGTTGAGTCCTTTGCCGACATACGTATACGCCGAGCCTGCAGTTGGATACAGAGCGCCCATACGACCGTAGCTGACCGCGGTGATGAGCATGGCAAACAGCGCGATCAGAATAATGGTGACGAAATGACCGTCGGAAAGCTTCTGCGCCACGCCATAAAGCGGCACGGGCGCGATGGGCTGGATGAGAACGATGCCGTAGAAAATCAGATCCCAAAGCGTGAGCGTGCGGCGCAAGCGCGGGGCGGAGGAGGAAGCTGCCGAGGTTTCCATGGGTCCGGCTATTGAATTACGGCGAGGGCAAATATGTCAATATTAAAACGATTCTATAGCGAACGTCCGCCACTTTCCGCATTACGGCGCTGGGAATCATTTCTGGCCGTAGTCGAACCAGTATCCGCGCTGCTCGTTGCCGGACATGTGGCGCGTGTTGTACTCGAGCAGATAGTTCACATGCCCGTCGTCGAGTGGGAACGACTTCCTCGGCGCATAGGGATATTCGCCCATACTAAGGAACGGGAGCGGCGCCACGTAGTTGCCTTCGGCGGCGTAGAAGTCCATATCTTTTTCGTAACCGTTAGCGGCGAAGAAATAGTCGCGGACCCATCCCTTGGGGAGCGGGGGGAGATTCGACGGATCGAAGTCTAAGCTCACCTCGTCGCCTGAGCCGAATACGGCAAGTTTGTCGTCGGTTGCAGTGAGCAAGGGCAGCACGTCGCCGTAGCGGGTGTAGGTTCCGGCAGGTCGAGTGTAGGGGCCGGTGGCGCTGACTTTTTCGTAGATGTACTGCACGTTGCCGGGGGGCGTGCCCTCGATCTTCAGCGGGTAGCCGTGATAGCTGAGATCGGCTCGGACTAAGGGAACAGGCGTCAGGCGCGGACTTTGGGCTTGGTCGCGCTCGTTCTGTTTTGTGCGGTCGATCAAAATGTTGTTCCAATAAACCTGCAGGTTCGTGGTGATGCGAATCTTCTTTGTCCCGAGGGGCAGCCTGCCGGTGAGATCGGCGGTCATGGTGCGCGGACCGCCCGCGGGGAAACCCATGTCGTCGATGACGCGCAGCCACTTGCCGTTTGCGCCCCCCTTATCTGCATCTCCAACCAGCGCTTCGACGTAAGGAGAAATTGCCTGCACGCCCGCTTGCGACGCGGCGTACATGCTGTTGGCCGAAAAATATTCCACTTCGCCGTGCAGCAGCAGCCATAGCGGGCCGCCGTGGTATGCCTCGCCCAGATCGAGCGTGAGGCTGTGCGCCTTGGCGAAGCCTTGAAATTGCGTGAGCGCGAAATCGCCGAAATAACGATGCGCCAATAGATCGGGAAGAACGTTGTGGCCGTGTTCGTCCCACGCGGCGGCGGGAGGCTGGGCGTCACGGCTGACGACTACTTTGAACTTGGGATACGGCGGGTTCGACGCGAAATATTCGTTGGGATAAACTTCGGCATCAGCCGGATGATCAACGGCCAGCAGGCGCACCTGATCGAGATAGACAGCTTCTTCGAGCGGCTCCATGAAACGGAAGCTGAGAATCGTCGTTGGCCGTTGGTGGTTGGTCGTTGGCAAAATCTTCGGTGGGTGCTCCATTTCTCCCTGGTTTTGGGAGAAGTGGGGATTTTGACTTTGACTCCGATCTTCCTTCTCGCGAATCATGCCGCGGTCAATCTTGATCCACTCCACGGGACGTGGAATGTCGCGCTGTCCCGGCCCGACCCAGTGGCCGACTACACCTGCGCCCAGCATGTCGGCCACGAATTCGTAGCGCTCACCGTTCCAGACAAAAAGCGTAGGGCAGGAACTGCCCCGGCGATCAATCTCGAGGAAGTTCTGCTGCTTGTCGCCTGCGACATTGATCTCGTCCTGCAAGACGCCGGTAGGCCACAGCATGCGCACGATGTCGGCTTCTTCGGCATCGCCCAGGCCGACCACGATGTCGGTGGAGTTCTGGCCGAGATATCCGTTCGAGCCGTAGATCTCAAACTTCTGCCGGTTGCCGCCCGCGAAGACTTCCACTTTCGTGCCGATGGCGGACTTGTTGTCGTTGAGTCCCTTGAGCGAAAGCCGCAGCCAGCGATTCTGGTTGCCGCCCTGGTTGCGCAGCAGCACCGCAGGCCCATGACTCTGCGTGATGAGCAGGTCGGTGGCGCCGTCACCGTCGTAGTCGCCGGTGATGATGGCGCGTGGATCTTTGAGCTGAATCTTGTCGAGGCCAACCTCGGCAGTGACGTCCTTGAATCCGTCAGGGCCGAGATTGCGGAAAAGTTTAATTTCGCCTTTGCCTTCTTTGGTTTCGCCGACCGCGACCAGGTCGACCCAGCCATCGTCGTCGTAGTCGAAGGCGGCGACACCCCACGCGTGTACCCAGTTCACAGAAGGGAGCGGGGCCGATTCGAACCTTCCATGATTATTGCGCCACAAAGTTAACGCCGGCTCGCTCGAGTGCGTGAATGCAAGGTCGATCCAACCATCATGATCAAAATCGAGTGCCGCCACTCCGAACGTGAGATTGGGAACTGCCGCTGCCCACGGGTGTTGTGGTTTGAATGGCCCCTCCCGTCGGTTTTCAAAAATCGTAGGTGATTTCCCACTCGCCACAAGAAGATCGACCGCGCGATCATTGTTGTAGTCAGAACCGATGGCAGCGACGGCGGAAGCTGTTCCAGATAAACCAGTTTGCGCAGTTACATCAGTGAACGTCCCGTCCCCATTATTTCTCCACATGACATTCTTAGCGGTCGTGCCGTCGACGGTGAAGCTTGTGTTTGGCTCCTCGAGTTCGTGGTTCTGGCTCAATCGCGTGATATACAGATCCAAATCGCCATCATGGTCGTAGTCTACGAACGTAAGTCCGAGAACAAGGCCGTCCGTGTTGATGCCCGCAGTCTCTGTTGCATTTTTGAAGGTGCCGTTCTTCTCGTTGTGCTCCAGCAAGAGGCGCCCGTCGAGTCCGATAACCAAGTCAACAAAACCGTCGTTGTCGTAATCGCCAGTCGTGCAGCCGATCGCACGAAGCGTGGGATCAAGCCCCGCCTTACGTGTTACATCCTCGAACTTTCCATTCCCTAGATTGTGATAAAGACCGAGTCCGCCCTCCGGTCCTCCAGCAGGAAGAAAAATGTCCGGATGTCCATCGTTGTCGTAGTCAAGGAAACAGGCACCGGATCCGAGAAATCCGCCAAAGTTCGTGGGCAATGGCGCAATCTCGCCCACGATCCCCGATTCCTTCGTCACATCCAAAAACTTGACCTTGATCTGCGCCGGCGCCTTCAACACCGCACTCGCCGATTCCACCGCGCGCGAGTACTGGCCCTGCTCGCCGTAGGCCAGGCTCATGGGGGCGCCGAGTTTGTTTTGCGTGATGTACTGGAATTTCTTCAGGTACTCGCGGGCGTGGTCGACGTCGCCGGATTGCTGATAGGCACGCGACAATCCAAACACGGCCGAGGCGTGCAGCGGGTTGAGTTGCAGCGCGTGCTGGAAAGCCTCGATGGCCTGCGGAAACTGTTTCGCCTGCACGTAGCCTGTTCCCAGAAAATACCAGGTGTCCGGGTCGCTGGCATCGATCTCGATCACGCGCTTGAAGGCGTCGATGGCCGCCGCCGCGTCACCCGTGTTCTTGGCCAGCATGCCGAGGTTGTACCAGGCGTTGGGATTTTTCGGATCCTGCTTGAGCGCGGCTTCGAGCGCGGCTTTCGCTTCGTCCACTTTCTGCAGGTTCAGAAAAGCGATGGCTTCATTCAAGCGCGCGATCGCCAGATTGGGATCGAGTTCCGCCGCCTGCTGAAAAGCCTTTAGACCTTTTTCAAAGAGCTGCTGGTTCATGTAGGCGCAGCCGAGATTATTCTGACGTGCGGCCTCGACGGGATTCGCCGCCTTGGGTTGAGCCTGCCAGGGGCGCGGGAAAAAGGCAAAAGCGGCCAAGACGACGCCGGCCAGAGCGGCTGAAATTCGGGGAGTCATCACAAGGATTTAACCACAGAGCGGACCTCAGCGGCTAAAGCCGGCAACCCATATGAAGCTGGATCGGCACGACTGAAGTCGTGCCCTCCCCGGTTTCGGACGCTTCTTTCAGACGATGGGTGGCCGCCTCCAGGCGCCGCATTCTTTCTCCAGCGCGGCGGCGACTGCCAACACTTGTTCTTCTTCCCACGGCCGGCCGACAATCTGCACACCGATGGGCAGTCCTTCGGGAGAGCGCCCGACCGGAACCACTGCCGCGGGATTGCCCAGCAGGTTGAACCATTCGGTATAGCTCCAGGCGTCGAGATAGCTCACCGTCTTGCCTTCAATCTTCCAGCTGCGCTCACCGTGGCGAAACGCCGGAACGGCCGCGGCCGGACATAGAAGGATAGGGTGGTTCCGCATTTGCGCGAGAAACCCGGCGCGGAGATTGTCGCGACGTATCCAGTCGTCGAGAAGTGTCTCCGCCGTGTGAGGCGGCTCCGCGGCGGACATTTCTAGAAATTGTCTCAGAATCGGGCTTAGATCATCCTCGCTAGCTTGAAACATCGGACGGATGAGCATTCCTCCAAACCCGACGAAGAACTTCGTCCACAGCTCGCGCGCTTCTTCAAGGCCTGCGGGACGGAACGGCTCGACCTGGAATCCCGCGTGCCGCAGGGCTTCTGCGGCTGTGCGCACGGCTGTGCGGGTCTCCGGCGTGACCGGCGTGCGCCCGTCGTCTTCGAAATATCCCACTCTCAGTTTTTTTGCTTCTTCCTCGCTTGGCCAGCGCAGCGGCACCGGGGCGGCACAGGTGTCGCCGTCGTCGGGGCCCTGCATCACTTCGAACAACCGCTTCAGATCGGCGACGGTTCGCGCCATGGGACCGACTACGCCGATCAGCGCAAATGGCCCACCGGACGCGGGATAATGCCCGGTGGCAGGAATTCGTCCGGGCGTGGGCTTCAAGCCGCAAATGCCGCTGAAATGCGCGGGCACGCGAATCGAGCCGCCACCGTCGCTGCCCACTCCGCCAGCTGACATTCCTGCGGCGATAGCAGCAGCCTCGCCGCCACTCGATCCGCCGGGCGTGCGCTCGAGATCCCAGGGGCTGTTGGTGCGGCCGTAGAGCAGGTTTTCCGTTTCCCACGCCATCAGGAGTTCGGGAGTGTTGGTAACGCCCAGCACAATTGCGCCGGCATTTTTCAAGCGAGCGACGATCGGCGCATCTTGCGTGGCGACGAATCCGGACCGCAGGCGGGTTCCCGATTCGCAGCGCAACCAGGCAACTTCCAGTGAACTCTTGATGCTGATGGGGACGCCGTGCAGCGGGCCGAGCGCACCGCCCGAGGTTTTTCGATCCGCCACAGCAGTTTCCGCAGCACGCGCCGCGCGCCGGGCGCGTGCGGAGTCGACATGAACGAAAGCATTCAGCTTCGGATCCAGGCGCTCGATCTTCGCGAGATGAGCCTCGACGAGTTCGACCGGAGAAATATCTTTTTTGCGGATGCGTTCCGCCATGGCGACCGCAGAGAAGAAAGTCAGTTCACTCATGGAGTCCTTGCTTGCATGGCGCGATCCAGCGAATTTATTTCATCGGTAGTCAGCCGGCGATAGTCGCCCTTCGCCAGTTTCCCCAGCTGCAGCGGGCCGATCGCTATGCGTACCAACCGGAGCACATCGATTCCCAGCGCCTGCAGCATGCGTCGAATCTGGCGATTCTTGCCTTCGGTCAGGATGATCTCGAGCCAGCAGTTTTTCTGGCCGGAGCGCAAGAGGCGGGCTTCACTCGCGCGCAAGGTTTCGGCGTCGCCGGATTTCTCATCGGACTTCTCGCCAGAACTCGCGCCGGAATTTCCCGCAACATTCACGCCCACGGTCAGCGCACTAACCAATGCTTCGTCCGCAACTCGGGCAATCTGCACGTGATAGGTCTTCGGCAGGTGAGTCTCCGGCGCCGCCACTCGGGCGCCCCATTCTGAATCGTTGGTCAGCAGGAGCAGGCCTTCACTCGCTTTGTCCAGGCGTCCGACGGGAGCAACCCATACCGGGTTGACCCATGCGGAACTATCCCGTGTCGACGCGCCCCTCAAAGAATCCACACCTTTTGCCGCGAAACCTGATCTCTTGAGAAGCGAGTACACCGTCTCGCGACCTTTTTCGTCCGCGACTGTGGTGATCAGGCCGTGCGGTTTGTTCATCATGAGATAAATTTTCTCACCGGCTTCGATCGGACGATCCTCCACTAAGATGCGGTCACGCGTCAGATGGACCGGCGTCTCCGGATCGAATCGAACAACTTCGTTCAGACGCACGCGTCCCGCGCGAATCAGCTGCGCCGCCTGCGAGCGCGAGCAATAACCCAGCTTTGACAGAGCGCGAGACAGGCCAATCCGCCGCGCTGCTTTCTTGGGAATCACCGGTTCATGCTACCAACCATCTCGCGTATTTTCAACAGCTTACGGGTGCCATGGGTGCGTGGGAATGCACGCCGTTTGCACAGTCCGAAAGCAGGATGCAACGGACGGGCAACAGTGTTACATCTTGTAACGAGTTGGACCGCTCAGGCGGTTTTAGGTCGGGGCAGCTTTGACAGCAACTTCGCAATCAACAACGTCTCTGGGTGCGGGAGGAATTCGGGCAGGGTGGGTGTTATTTTCTCGTATAGCTGGTGGTTTAGTAGCTTGATGAGCAGAATAGCTTCGTCTTGAGTCAGGTCTAAGGTCACAACCCCATCAGCTTCGCGCCGAATTTCTGGCGGGTCAATGGCCCGTTCGTCCCATAAGTTTTCAACATGCGAGGGCTGCGAGCGTCAAATCGAGGTAAAACCTGTACCTGTCGGGCTAGGTTTCCGACCAAAGTGTGGGTATGCCCACTTCGAGCAAACTTACCTTGGGGCAAGTTTGGTTAGTCGGCATGTCCCGACTAACCGGCTCAGGAAGTCGGTTTCCAGCCCCGTGCGCTGCGATCTGCGACCGGTACGTCTGACGGCTCGCCCTGTGAGATGTTGAAGTTTGGTATTGGACAGTGAGCGTCATCGAGAGATGTTTCATCAACCATGCTCGCTTGTGTACCACCCTACAAGTCACGGTATCGGCTCTAATGCCAATCTGCTCACGCGGGATGAGGTGAACCACGCGACGACGTACAGCATCAAGAAAACGAAGAAGGCATTCGCCGCGAACGCAAAATGAGGTTCAAAGTCCTGCAAGATGCCCCGTTCAACGACCGCGGCTTTACCGTCGATGATCGAAGAATACGCACCGTGCAGGCCCGAGAATAGGACCCAGCCGAACAAATAGAAGGCCATCGTAATCAATTTGTCCACTCTGGTGGAGCGCTTACGAAGCGCTCTGAGGGTTTGTGCGTCGACGCCACTTCGCAGCTCTCCGCCTTTCCGAACTCGCAAAACCGTAAAGATGGCTGAGAAGAGAACGTAAGCACCGAGCACAATTAGCCCAATGAATAGCAGCCTTTCCAACGAAGAAAGGTACGGCCAGACTTCCCAAATAGGCGTCGGGCTACTTGGATCGAACATGGCAACTCCTTGCTAAGGACTCGACTCTGCAACAGATTTCCCGTGCATCATGCTAACTGAAGTTGTAACAACGAAGCACGTCGGACTAGACTCGGCCCTTGGATTTCGGTTCTATCCCTCAAGCCCCGCTGCGGTTCCCAGAGATCGAGTTCGTTTGGAGCTAAAGTCTGTGGGCTTGGCGCGTGAGCCGAGGTCTTCTCGTGCACAATCGAGCAGCGCTTGGTAGGATGTTGATCGCCGAATCAACCAAGGAGTACCCGTGGCTCACCAACATCCTCCCCGCTTCTTGAAGATTGTGGACGACGCGAAGACCCGCATCCGCGAAACCAACGTCGGCGAAGTCAAGGCCAGGATGGATCGCGGCGAAAAGTTTCTACTCGTCGACGTGCGCGAAGAGGGCGAGTTCGCCAAAGATCATCTGCCGGGCGCGATCCATTTGGGCAAAGGCATCATTGAGCGCGACATCGAGGCGCGCGTGCCTGCGTTGAATACCGAACTGGTGCTCTATTGTGGCGGCGGCTTCCGGTCGGCGCTGGCGGCAGACAATCTGCAGAAGATGGGCTATACGAACGTGATCTCCATGGACGGAGGCATCCGCGACTGGCGGGAGAAGGGATATCCGCTGACCAAGGAGTAAACCGGTTCCCAGTTCTCATTTATGAACGATCGTATCTTCTTCTGGTCGCTGACCTCGGCACTCGCCGGATTTCTTTTCGGTTTCGACACTGTCGTTATTTCCGGCGCCGAAAAAACAATTCAGACGCTCTGGGGACTGACTCCGGGACTGCATGGCATTGCCATGGCATCGGCGCTATACGGCACCGTGGTCGGGGCCCTGCTCGGGGGTTGGCCCGCTGACCGGTTCGGACGTAAAGCCACGCTGCTGTGGATCGGTGTTCTTTATTTCATCGGCGCGGTGGGCTCGGGCTCGGCCCCAAACGTAGCCACATTTATTGTGGCGCGCGTCATCGGGGGGTTGGGCATCGGCATCTCCACCGTGGTTGCCCCTATGTACATTTCCGAGATCGCGCCGCCTAAGTATCGCGGCCGCCTCGCCGGCATGTTCCAGTTCAACATTGTTTTCGGCATCCTGATCGCGTTCGTTTCGAACGCGCTGCTCGCGGGCATCGGCGAGAACGCCTGGCGGTGGATGCTGGGCGTGGCCGCGTTTCCGTCGCTGCTCTACGTTGTCTTCTGCTTCGGTCTTCCTGAAAGTCCACGCTGGCTGCTCAGCAGGAAGGGTGACCGCGAGGCCGGCGTGCAAGTGCTGCAACGAATCGACCCTGACGCCTCGAAAGCCGAAATCGCGGCCGAAGCGGACGCGATTATCGCTGCGTCCTCAAAGCAAGGATCGTCGGGGAATTTCTGGACGAGACGTCTTCAAAAACCAATCCTGCTCGCCATCTTGATTGCGTTTTTCAACCAACTCTCCGGCATCAATGCGATTTTGTACTTCGCCCCACGCATTTTTGAACTGACCGGCCTCGGGGCAAAAGCCGCGCTGCTGCAATCTGTCGGGATCGGCGTCACTAATCTGGTTTTCACTTTCGTCGGCCTCTGGCTGATTGACCGGTTGGGCCGCCGCACGCTTCTCTACATTGGTTCGTTCGGGTACATCACTTCGCTCGGTCTGGTGGCCTGGGCCTTCTTTACGGAGCACTTCTCTATTGTGCCGGCTTGCATCTTCGCCTTCATCGCTGCCCACGCCATCGGTCAGGGAGCAGTGATCTGGGTTTTCATCTCGGAGATATTTCCCAACCGTCATCGCGCAGAAGGTCAGACTCTGGGCAGTTTCACGCACTGGATCTTCGCCGCCCTGCTCACAACTTTTTTCCCGAGGATGGTTACCTCCTTCCCTCCCGGCTACGTCTTTTCTTTTTTCGCCGGCATGATGGTTCTTCAACTCATTTGGGTGAAAACCATGGTTCCGGAGACGAAGGGCGTGCCCCTGGAGCAGATCCAGAAGCAACTGGGAATCGAATAGGAGCGAGGTCTCTGGTGGTCTTTTCCTACTTGGTCTGCGCCGGTTCCTGATAAAGGCCGATCACGTTTCCCGCGGGATCGCCGAACCTTGCCGTAATTTCCGGCGCGTCCACGCCAATAGGCTGCACGATTTTGCCCCCAATTGCGACGACCGCGTCTAAGGTCGCGGCCACACTGTCCACCATGATGTAGAGTACCAGCCCCGGACTGTGCGGAGGCCGGCCAAGAACCCACGCGCCGCCGACTTCTCCGGTGTTGTCGTCAAACGCTGTTGCGCCATCTCCGCGCCGCCGAATGTTCCAGCCGAAGACCTGCTTGTAGAAAGCCGCAGACTGCGCAATGTCCAACGCGGGAATCTCCACGTAGCAAATCTTGCCATTCGCAAGAGTAGGACCCATCCGTTACTCCTTTCGATGCCGCGAGGGTAGGTCGCCAGACGTTCAGAGCGCCCGCGTTTCTCACGGCAACGCGGGCAACGCCATCTTCTGGCGGATCCCTCCGCCCTCGACAATCGTATAAATGAAATCGGCCGCGACATTGTGCAGAACTTCGGTTTCACCATTCGGCCAGCGAATGCTCACCTCCTGCATCTTGTCATTCGCCGCCAGCCCGAAGTGCAGTCGCAAATCGTTCTGCGAAATGTAACTCGCCCCGCCGCGCACTTCATCGAACTGCACCAGCGTCCCGGCTTTCACCGTCACGCGCGCGCCGATCGCAGCTTTGTTGCTCTTGGTTCCAATCAGCTTGAACAGGACACGGTGATTCGAACTGCTATTGCGATTCATCAGCAGTGACGGCGGCGCGCCCGCGTTGAGTACCACGATATCTACATTCCCGTCATTGTTGATGTCCCCGAAGGCCGCGCCCCGCCTCGATTGCGGAGGCATCGTAGCCAGCGCCGAAGAAACATCCTCAAACGTGCCATCGCGTTGGTTGCGAAATAGGTTCATGGGCTGGCGGTAATGCGTGCCACCGGGGATGGTATCGACTTGGGGATAGACGTGGCCATTGGCCACGAAAAGATCGAGCCAGCCGTCGTTGTCCATGTCGAAGAACGACGTTCCCCAACTCACATACGGGTACGTCGGCTTCATCACCCTGGCCCGCACGCTGACGTCTGTAAAACTGTCGTTTCCCAGATTGTGATAGAGCACGGAACCTTGCTCCACAAAATTTGTGACGAACATGGAAAGGCGGCCTTCGTGCAAATAATCTCCCCAAGTCACGCCCATGGAGCCTTGCTGCATGCCGTCCCCGCTCAGGGCGACTCCCGAGAGCAATCCGATATCTTCGAAGGTGCCGTCGTGTTTATTTTTGTAGAGAAAGTTTGGCCCGGCGTCGTTGGCCACGTAGAGATCGGGCCAGCCGTCGTTGTCGTAGTCTCCCCAGGTCGCGCCTAAACCGTAGTAATGATGCGGATCGTCGACCCCGGCTTTCTTTGAAACTTCCTCGAAGGTCCCATCGCCTTTGTTGTGAAACAGTAAATCGGATTCGCCCGGCAGACCCCAGGGGCCGCACTGCACCAGCACACCTTTAAATCGACAGAAGCGCGGATCGTTGCCGAACTCCGGCAGTTTGTCGATTTCGACGTGCACGTAGCGCGAGACGAA
>Ga0265760_10000226_pt1 | contig 15383 bp, 15 predicted proteins | sample NZIome_2_FD_200831 | JGI IMG/M metagenome (GOLD analysis project Ga0265760, IMG submission 200831) | Metatranscriptome of rhizosphere microbial communities from Maridalen valley, Oslo, Norway - NZI1 (Metagenome Metatranscriptome) | ecosystem: Host-associated > Plants > Roots > Rhizosphere >...
CACCGGGGTGAGCGATTGATCGCCGAACAAGGCGCGCGCGCCGTATCCGGTCGCGTTGATCAGGGTCTTTTCGCGCAACTTGGCGAAATCATCGGGCGCGTGAAATTCTGCAATTTCAATTTTGCCGCCATTGGCGGCAAAATCGCCGAGCAGCAGGCGTGTATACGAGGACAAATTGAACATCATCAGCGAGCTGCGGCGCAGATAGCGGTTCCCCAGCGAATGTGTGCCGGGCGCGAAGTCCGCGCCCTGCGTCAATAGGTCCGGCAGCAGTTCGCGTTGCAGATCCGCGAATTTGGGTCGGCCATCAGTGACGCCGCGGCGGCGTGCCGCTGCCGGCTCATCGGATACGAAGTAATTATCGATGAATTCGACCGGCGTGCCGCTCAAGCCCAGAAAATTCTGGTACGTCTGGAACGAGCTCCTGGCCATCTGTTCCCAAAGCTGCTTGAACGCCGGTGTCGCATTTTCTTCTAGGCAGATGCGCGAATCGGGGGTCCAAACTCCGCTGGCCAGTGAGGATCTTACATTTGGCGGCAAGTCCTTGGCGTAAATTGTGACCCTGGCTCCGGCTCGCTGCAGCAGCAACGCCGAGGTCAGTCCCAATGCGCCGCAGCCGATGACGGCGATGTCGCGTTCGCCGCTCGCCATGGCCTTTCGAACCGCAATGCCGCTCGAGCCCCAGGACAAAGACCAGCCGCTGCCCCCGTGCCCATAGTTGTGGACCACGAGCTTTGAGCCGATCTGCTCGGCATCGAGGCGCGGCCCCTGCGCCCGAAACGGCCGTGTGCAGACCGTGATGCGCGTTATCCGATCGGTGCTCGCTCGGATTGGAACCAGTTGCAGCGAGGGTGCCTTGGTGGTCCGCTTGTCGCCGAGGGCAGCGCAGCCTTCGAGGCTGCCGAGCGCTAGCGCGGCGGCGGTGCCGGTCAGCAGCCGACGCCGCCCGATCGATACCTGCATCCTAAATCTCCCTAACCTTAAGATTGCTGCGGATTGTAAACAGGAATACACGGCTCGGCGGCAAAATTGCGAAGCTGGCGGCCTCGGTGCGTGCTAATTTCGCATCGGGCAACCATCGGAGAAGGCCGTGAATTCAATAAGAGTCATAACATCGCTCGTATCTGCCGTCCTGATTGCGATGCTCCCGGGCGGCGCCGATGCCGCCTCGCCCCGCAACGAAAAGGTGTATCAGGCAGCGCAAGCCAATCGCGCCGGCGCGCTGGAGCTGCTGAAAGAGATTGTCAATATCGATTCCGGAACTGGCGATGTGGAGGGCGGCACCAAGGTCGAGGCCGTGCTGCGCGCGCGACTGACCCAGTTGGGCGCCGAGGTGCGCACCGAACCGGCCGAGGCGCCCGGATTGCCTGACAACCTGGTTGCCGTCTTGCATGGCACGGGCAAGGGCAAGATCCTCATCGTCGCTCACATTGACACGGTATTCGGCCCGGGCACCGTCGCTGCCAGGCCGTTCAGCATGGACCAGGAGCGCGCACATGGCCCGGGCGTGGGCGATGAAAAGGCGGGGGTGGTAAATGCCTTTACCGCGCTGAAGATCCTGCACGACATGGGATTCAAGAATTTCGCAACGATCACTTTCCTGCTGGATGATAGCGAGGAACGCGGCTCGCCCGGCTCGACCAAATTGATCAAGCGCCTGGCCCGCGAGCATAACGTGGAATTCAACATGGAACCCGGCGATCCGCCGGATGCGTTGACGGTCTGGCGCAAAGGCTCCGCCAACCTTCGCATTCAAGTCAAAGGACGCGCGGCGCACGCGGGAATGGCGCCGCAGGACGGCCGCAATGCCGCGGTCGAACTCATGCATCAGCTGAGCGCCCTGCAGGGGGTCTTCCCCACCAGCGGCAGCGGCATCACGGTGAACCTCACCGTTCTCAAGGCCGGGGAGCGCACCAACATTATTCCGGATCAGGCCGAAGCGACGCTCAATGTCCGCTACCGCAAGGCGGAAGAATTCGACGCGATCCTCGCAAGAGTCGAGGCGGGAACGCATCGCACGCAAGTTCCGGACACGACCGTGACGCTGGCGCACGACCCTGCCTTTCCGCCCTTGACCGAGAATGCGCAGATCGACGCGCTGGCGGCCCGGGCGCGCGCCATCTACGCTGAAATCGGCAAAACGGTTGAGTTGTCCGGCAACGGCGGCGCATCTGAATCCGCGCTCGCCATGTCGGAGGGCACTGCGGCGCTCGACGGCCTTGGCTTTGTGGGTGGGGACTTCCATACCGATCATGAATGGATCGATCTGAACAGCATCATCCCGCGGTTGTATCTTTTCACTCGGCTGCTCATGGAGACCGGCGCCAACCCGCCTTGAATCTTCCCAAGGAGTAATGCATGCCTAAGCGATCCCTATGGCACGGCGCTATTTCATTCGGCTTGATCTATGTCCCGATCGAAATGTATTCGGCCTCTAAAGAGCATGCGCTGAGTTTGCATTTCCTCGACAGCCGCGATTTTGCACCGGTGGGATACGAACGCATCAACAAGAGCACGGGCAAAAGCGTCGACTGGCAGCACATCGTCAAGGGGTATGAATTCGCGAAGGGACAATATGTGGCCCTCTCCGACGCGGACTTCAAGCGCGCCAATGTGAAGGCGTCGGAAACAATCGACATTTCAAGCTTTGCCGACGCTGCCGACATATCCCCGGTCTACTACCAAACCCCGTACTACCTGCTGCCGCGCAAGGGGGGCGAGAAAGTCTATGCGCTGCTCGCTGAGGCGCTTCACTCGAGCCGCAAAGTGGCGGTTGCCACCTTTGTGCTGCGCGGCCGCCAGCACCTGTGCGTAGTCATGCCAATGGCCGGCTGCTTGACACTGATCACGCTGCGATTCGCGAATGAAATTCTGCCAATGGTCAAGCCCACGGGCATCGCTGCCAAATCGGTCAAGCTTAAGGAAGCGGAAGTCGCGATGGCGCGCAAGCTGGTCGAGGAAATGAGCGCCGCATGGAACCCTCAGGCGTTTCACGATACGTATCGCGAAGACCTGATGCGGCGGATTCGGGAAAAAATCAAAAAGAAAGAGACGCACATGCTCGGCTCCGAACCGAAGAAGGCGCCGCTGCCTAAGGCCGAAGTGATCGATCTGATGAGTGCATTGAAGAACAGTCTCGAGCTCCGCGCCAATGAGGGCCTGCGCGCGGCAGCGAAATCCGCGCGCGAGCGAAAGCGGGCTTGATCGAGCAAGCCTGTCGGGCGTAGGCCTACGCTTGGATGCGCCTAAGGCTGCTGTGATGTGCACGGCCATCTCGTTCTAATGATCTGATTAAGCTACACGGAGGCTTCGCCATGGGATTCGATTTCGACCGATCAGAAGCGGCTGAATCAGCACCAACAGCGGCGGACAACTCGGTTTTTGGCCGGGCCTTGTCGCGAAATCTCATGGCCGAAAAATTCGCCATTGACGCCTATCGCAGGATCGCCGCAGGGGGGCAGAACTATGACCAAGCCACGCTGCGGCTGGTAAAAGTCGCCCTGGCGGTCGAGGAGGAGCATGCGGAAATCCTAGCCGCGATCATCGAGAATCTGCGCAATTTGAACGGTGCGTTGGCGGGCTAGTGCGCAGGCGCCAAATAATCCAGGGTGCAAATTCGACAAATAGCATCGGCGGATTCTGACAGGCGGCGTAGCCGGCTGGCGACATCGACCGCAAGGGCTGGTCGGCTACAGTTGGGCTATGGAATCCGAGGCCATCAATACTGCAGAACTCCTGCAAGTCGCATTGGAGTCGGCTGGCATGGGCACTTGGGAGCTCTACCTCTCAACAGGTGCCGTGCATCGCACCGCCCGGCATGACCAGATTTTCGGATATTCCGAGATCCAGCCCTTCTGGGATCTCGACATGACCCTCGAACACATCGTGGACGAGGATCGCGCGACCGTCCAGCACGCGTTTTCCCAAGCAGAAATCACCGGAGACATCGACGTGGAGGCGCGAACTCGCCCGGGCGCCGGCGGCGAAACTCGCTGGGTACAGCTGCGCGGGCGCACATTTTATTCCAGCGGCATGCCAACCCGCGTCGTGGGCGTCATAGCGGATGCCACCCATCGGCGCGCGCTGGAAGATCGTTTGCGCCAGGCGCAGAAAATCGAGGCGCTCGGTCAGCTCACGGGCGGTGTCGCGCACGATTTTAACAATTTGCTGCAAGTCGTTTCGGGCGGCTTGCAGGTGCTCGGCCGTCAGAGCAACCCGGCGCGTCGCGAACAGATTTTCACGGCCATGAGACAGGCCGTCGACCGTGGCGCCAGTCTGTGCCGCCAGCTCCTGGCGTTTTCCAGACGCCAGGCCCTGAAGCCGGAGGCCGTGAATCTCGAGCGGCTGGCCGGCGATATGCGGGAATTACTGAATCGCAGCCTGCGCGGCGATATACAAATTCAAACCTCCTTTGCCCAGTGCCTGTGGTGTGTGGAAGTCGATCCGGGCGAACTCGAGCTGGTCATCCTCAATCTGGCCTTGAACGCGCGTGATGCCATGCCGAGCGGCGGCACGATCGAAATCAAGGCGAGAAACATGCCTGCGCTGGCCGATGACGACCTCGCCGGCGATTTTGTGCGCCTCGATATCGCAGACTCAGGCGTGGGCATGTCCCCCGACATCCTCGTGCACGCTTTCGAACCCTTCTTCACCACCAAAGAAGTCGGCAGCTCGGGACTGGGACTCGCTCAAGCACATGGGTTTGCGAAGGCATCGGGCGGCGCGGTCCGGATCGAGAGCACGCCGGGGCGAGGCACCCTGGTGAGCTTATTCTTGCCGCGTACGCAGAAGACCCCGGCATATACTCCAGAGCTGATGCCGCAGCTCGCTGACGACGCCGCGGACTATGGCGCGCAAGTTTTGGTGGTCGAAGACGATGACGAGGTGGCTGCTTTGACCGTTGAGATGATCCATCAGCTCGGGTACGGCACCACTCGCGTCGCGAGCGCCGAGGCGGCGCTGGGCGCCCTCGCCGATCGCCGCTCGGTGGATGTCGTTTTCTCTGACGTGATGATGCCGGGACGCATGAATGGGGTTGAGCTGGCGCAGGAAATTCGCCGGCGGCGGCCCAATCTGCCGGTGCTGTTGACGAGCGGCTACGCGGAGGCGGCTCGCCGCAAGGCAGGAGGCCAACAAATCAAAATAATCCCCAAACCCTACGGGATCGATGAATTACGCGACGCTTTGGCGGCGGTAAGGCAAGATACTCGGAAGTCCATCCGAGAACATTGAACGTGGTTATCGTTTGTCCGTCGTGTGACCTGGCACACCGGGTCGGCATGGCACCCGCATCCGAGGGCACTCGATGCGCCCGGTGCCGCGCGCCATTGCAGCGTCCTGAGAACGGCAACATCGACACGGCGATTGCGCTCGCCATCTGCGCGCTGGTGCTGTTTTTCCTCAGCAACGCCTATCCCTTGGTGGAGATCCAGACAAGCGGGACCACGCGGGCCACCACGCTCGCGGGAGCGGCCCTTGGACTATACAGCCAAGACCACGCCGGCCTCGCCGCCCTGGTGTTCACAACCACAGTGGTCGGACCGTTTCTGCAGATTGCCTGCCTGCTGTATTTGCTTATTCCCCTGCGCCGCGCACGCGAGGCGCCGGGCCAGAACACGATATTTCGCCTGCTGGCACAGGTGCGCCCGTGGACTTTTGTCGAAGTATTCATGCTGGGCGTGCTGGTGGCATTGGTGCGGCTCTCAGCCTACGCACGCGTCATCCCCGGCGTCGCGCTGTGGTCCTGTGGATTGCTCATGCTCACGCTCGCCGCCTTGACCAGCCGCACGACACCCGGACAGTTCTGGCGTTGGGTCGACAGGAGCCGCGCGTGAACGCCGCGCCCACCGGACGCAGCTTGGGGCTATTGGTTTGCCTGCAGTGCCGCGCCACGGTGCGCGCGCTGCAGGTGGCGTATCCGCGCTGCCCGCGATGCTATGCGCATCTCTATGCACGTAAACCGCACAGTCTGGCGCTAACCGCGGCATTGCTCCTGTGCGCCGCTATTTTGTACATCCCGGCCAACTTGCTGCCGGTGATGTATACCCGCACGATTTTCGACGATGAGCAAGATACAATCATGAGTGGAGTCTTGGAATTGCTGCACTCCGGATCCTGGCCCATCGCGGTTCTGGTCTTTATCGCCAGCATCGTGGTACCGCTGTTGAAGATCCTTTCCCTTAGCGTGGTACTCTTTTCAGCCTGGCGCCGCTCGCCTCGCTTCCGATCGCAGCGAAGCGAATTGTTCCGCTTGGTCGAATTCATAGGACGCTGGTCGATGCTCGATGTTTACGCCATCTCGCTGCTGGTCGCGCTGGTACAAATCAGATCTCTTGCATTCGTCTCGGTCGGCTGGGGCGCGTTGGCATTCGCCTCCGTCGTGGTCTTAACCACGTTCGCGGCGCGCACATTCGACGAGCGATTGCTGTGGGAGTCGCCGCCGTGAGCGACGCACCGCACGCGAATCTCGATGAATTGCCCGCGGCCGTGCCGGCGCGATCCGCGTGGGGCCGCTTGCCGCTGGTGTGGATCCTGCCGGCCGTGGTAGTTCTGGTCGGCGGCTTCGTGGTGGTTCGAGAAAAAATCGCGCAAGGCACTTCGATCGAGATACGCTTTGAAAATGCCGAAGGACTCGAGGCGAACAAGACAAAAGTGCGCTACAAGGATGTCGACATCGGCGAGGTTCGAGACATTCGCGTAGGCGATGATCGCAAGGAGGTGATCGTGACGGCGGACATCCATCGCAATGCCAAGCCCTATCTGGTGCAGGATACGCGCTTCTGGGTGGTGCGGCCCCGAGTCTCGGGCGCCGGCGTCTCCGGATTGGCCACGCTGGTCTCCGGCGCCTACATCAGCGTGGATGTGGGAAACTCGGCGGTAAAACGCGACCACTTCGTCGGCCTGGAAGTCCCGCCCATCGTCACTGCGGACCTGCCGGGACGCGAATTTATTCTGCATGCCGATGACTTGGGATCCTTAGACATCGGTTCGTCGGTGTTCTATCGCCACATCACCGCGGGTCAAGTCCTCGGTTATAGCCTCGATCCGGGCGGCACCGGCGTGACCATCAAGGTGTTCATCAATGCGCCTTTCGACGTTTATGTAACCGGCGACACGCGATTTTGGCAGGCGAGCGGCATCGACATGTCCGTCAATGCGGACGGCGTTAAACTGCGCACCGAATCGATCGCATCGATTCTGGAAGGCGGCGTCGCCTTTGGCACGCCGCCGGGTGTGCCGACCGCGCGGGTCGCCGCGGACACCGCATTCACGCTTTTCAATGACCAAGATCGCGCGATGCGCCCGACCGAAACCGAAGTTCGCGCCTTCGTCATGTATTTCGGCGGCTCACTGCGTGGCCTGTCCGCCGGCGCGCCGGTGGATCTGCAAGGCATCACGGTGGGCGAAGTGAAGAGCCTCGACGTAGAGTACGACGAACGCACGAAGCTATTGGCATTTCCCGTCGTTGTGGAGTTGTACCCTCAAAGACTCCGTGGACGGCGGCACGCCGCGCCCACAGCCCCCGAGCATCAGCCTCCGGATGTCAACACGCGCGCGCTCATCGACAGCTTGGTTGGGCACGGCCTGCGCGCGGAATTGAAGACCGGCAATCTGCTGACCGGCCAGAAGTTCGTCTCCCTGGAAATGCACCGCGATGTTCCCAAGGAGAAAGTCGTTTGGAATGAACAGCCGGCGATTTTTCCGACTATCTCCGGTAGTCTTGACGACATTCAAGACTCGGTGGGCGTAATTGCCAAGAAACTCAGCAAAGTGCCCTTCGATCAGTTATCGGCACACCTGCTCAGCGCCATGAACTCGCTCGATCAGACTCTGAAGAGCGCGGATCAGCTGTTGCATAACGTTGACAGCAATCTTGCGCCCCAGGTTCAGACAACCTTGGCCGAAGCGCAAGCCGCCCTGAGAAACGCGAAGGAGTTGCTCGGCCAGGATGCGCCCCTGGAAAACGATTTGGGTTCGACGCTGCTGCAAGTATCGCGTGCCGCCAAATCGATCAGTGCCTTGGTCGACTATCTCGAGCGCCATCCTGAGTCCTTGCTACGCGGCAAACCGGCGGGCTCGCCATGAAATCGCTTAACTTCGCCATCTTGCTACTTCTGCTCGCGGGCTGCGTGACGCGGCAGCGGGATAATTTCTATGTTTTGGATCCCCTGCCCGCCGCGGTTCAGGCGTCTCGATCGCAGTTTGACCGGCAGGTGACCCTGCGGGTCACGATACCTTCGCTGGTCGATCGCGGCGAGATGGTCATCGCCGCCAAGGGCGGCGTGTCGGTCATGGATCACGAGCGCTGGGCGGCGCCGTTGGCGGATATGATCAGCGGCGCGCTGAGCCAGGACATTGAACAACGCCGCAGCGACGTGGTGGTGTTATCTAGGAGCGCCGACAAAGCCGGGATACCGCTCATCAAGATTGCGGTAGAAATAGACCAGGTGAGCCCGCGACTCGCCGATCACTTGAGCATCGACACTCACTGGCGGGTTACCGATGTGCGCACCGGCAAGGAAACGCTTGGCCGCGATACCTTTGTCAGCCCGCAGCAGCCGCAGACTTACGCGGAAGTCGCCGCAGCGCTCAGCGCCTGCATCGGTTTATTGGCGGACCGGTTGGCCGCCGAAATTCCGGCGGGATAGCTGGCTCGACGCCGCAAACGAAAGCGGGCGCTGGCGCAAATGAAAGCGAGCGCCTCGATCTCGAAGCACCCGCAGTGTGAAAACGTGGATCTATTTTATTTTTATTTGACGACTACGGTTCGATCGCAATGTCGTTGTGAACCGAGTTGACGCCTTCCGTGTTCTTGGCAATCATCGCCGCCAAGTCACTCGCGTCCTGAGTGGGCGCCCGGCCGCTCAGCCACACCACACCGTCCGCATCGGTATCGACCTTGATTCGGGTCAATGTCGACAAATGCTTCGCCGCCAACTTCGCTTTCACTTTGGTAGTGATGGCGGAGTCCTTGACGAAATGATGCGACTGGCTATCCGTCGCCTCATCGGCCATCGCCAACGGTGCACATGCCACGCCGAGCGCGATCATGCCGCATAATATAACGTGCTTCTTCATCGTTCATCCTGGTCTATGTAGCCTGTCGGCTTTGATAATTCTCCACTGTTATGTTGCGCGATGCGCCGCCGCATATCTGTAGGTCGCAAATGGGACCCCGTGACGGTGATATCCCACAAGTGAGACTCGGCGCGGCTCATGTTTTGGCGGCAGGCCGCTCGCCGCGCGCGCTGGCGCGTTGCGCCTGTTTCTCAGGTATGGACAGCAATCTCGCCGTATTGACCAGCGACATGTGCGTGAGGGCCTGAGGAAAGTTTCCGAGCATGCGCTTGGCGCGCGGTTCATATTCCTCGGCATAGAGCCCCACATCGTTGCCCAGCGCGAGCAGGCGCTCAAAGAGCGCTTCGGCCTCGCTGCGGCGCCCCGTGAGCACATAACAATCCGCCAGCCAAAAAGAGCACGCCAAGAATGTGCCCTCGCCGGCCGGCAGGGCATCCACAAGGGTCGCGGTAGAGTAGCGCAGCACCAAGCCATTGATCAGCAGATGCTTCTCAATAGCCGCGATCGTCCCGAGCACGCGCGGGTCATCTGCCGGGAGAAATCCAACTTGAGGCATCAACAACAGGCTTGCATCCAGAAATTTGGATCCGTACGACTGCACGAAGGTGTTGCCCGCGCGATCAAAGCCTTGCTTGCAGACTTGCGCATGAATGCGCGCGCGTATCCGGCGCCAACGATTCACCGGGCCTTCAAGTCTCTCTTTTTCTGCGTCTTTAATCGCCCGGTCAAACGCTACCCAGGCCATGATTTTAGAATGCGTAAAGTGTCTGCGCGAGCCACGGACTTCCCAGATTCCATCGTCAGGTTCCTGCCAGTGCGACTCGAGGAACTCAAGCAGCGCCAGCTGCACATTCCAGGCCTCAGGATGAGGCTCCAGATCCGCAGCTCGCGCCAGATGCAGGGAATCCATGACTTCCCCATACACATCGAGCTGAAATTGGGTTGACGCCGCGTTGCCGATCCGCACCGGCTTCGATTTTTTGTAGCCTGGCAGCCAGGGCAATTCGATCTCTTCGAGCCGCCGCACTCCGGTTACGCCGTAAACGATCTGCAAGTCGCCGGGCGAGCCTGCGATCGCGCGCAGCAGCCACTCGCGCCACTCCGCGGCTTCCTGGTGGTAGCCGGCCAGCAGCAAGGCATTTAAAGTGAAGGTCGCGTCGCGCAGCCAACAATATCGGTAGTCCCAATTGCGCACGCCGCCCACCAGCTCCGGCAGGGAAGTCGTCGGCGCGGCGACCATGCCCCCGCTCGGCTTGTAGGTCAGTGCCTTTAAGGTAATCAATGAACGCAATACCGCCGGACCCCAACGGCCGCGGTAGCGGCAGCGCGCCGACCAGCGGTGCCACCGTGACAGCGTGCGCTTCAATGACTTCGACGAGTCGATGCTCGGCCGCGTCGGAAAGTGAGATGGCCGGTAGTTGAGCACGAAGGATTCCCTTTGGCCTTTGCGCACGGAAAACTCCGCCACGGTTTTCATATTCTCACTTTCAAATTTGACCGAGGCGGCCAATTCGAGCGTGTCCGGTCCAGCGGTGAGCAGCAAAAGATCGTTTACGCGGCGCGCCCACGGGACGATGGAGCCGTAGTCGAAGCGCACGATCAATTCCATGCGCATCGCCACCCTGCCCGTGATTCCTTCAACGATGCGCACCACATCCCAACGCTCATCGGAAACCGGCATAAAGTCGATCACGCGCACCCGGCCGCGCGCGGTTTGAAACTCGGTCTTCAGGACCAGCGAATCATCCCAGTATTGGCGCCGCACGCTCTTGATGTTTGCCGCCGGCGCCAGCAGCCAGCGTCCATGCTCGGCGCCTCCCAGCAGCGCCGCAAAGCACGCGGCGGAGTCAAATCGAGGGAAACACAGCCAATCGATCGAGCCATCGCGGCCGACCAAGGCCGCGGTATGACAATCGCCTATTAGAGCGTAGTCCTCGATGAGCCTGTTGGAGGCGGCGTATGTGCGGCGTTTCCTCACCGATTGATTTTTCTCAAATGCCTCTCGCGGACTTCATTGGGATTGGTCGGATCGGGCGGATCGTTCTTGAAGCCGCCCGGCTTTGAGATCGGGACGGCTCTGCTTTCCTCCTCTGCCTGGCGCTGGTCCTTGGATTTGCCCCTGCCGGCCGATTTGCCTTTGTCCGAGCGCAGCCGCTGGGAATCCCCGCTCGAGAGCAGCGTATTGAGCAAGCGAAGATCCTCTGCGGAGTTCCCCGCACCATTCACGTAAGCGAGTGAAGCGTGCATATGATCATCCTTAAGTTATTTCGCCCATCATAGCTTGCGCGGGTTGCGCCTCAGGGCATAGGCCTGCGCGCCGAATCGAATGCAGGAAAATTCTGACCGCCGACCATGGCGCGCCCGACTTGTTCCGCAACTCAAGCACGCATAGCGTTCAAAATGCCATGCGCCGCTCGGCGAGCAGCGCATGGCTGTGCGACTAGCGGCCCTGTTTCGAATTCTTGTTCAAATCGTTTTTGACATCGCCGTACTTTGCTTGCGCCGCGCCCACCGCCTTATTGACCGCGCCTTTGACCTGCTGCGTCGTGCTGCCAACCGTCTTACCGGCGACTTCCTGAACTTTCCCCGCCGCTTCCTTGACTCGCCCTTCCACCTGATCTTTGTTGATGCCCATGCCTCGTCTCCTGCGCAATTCGCCGGCGAACGGCCGACACGTCTGCAAACCCCTAGGCTCTAGGATCATACGGAGTGCGATTTGGCTGACAGTAGGAAGGATCGGTGACTCGCTGTCGGAATTTCGCCCGGAAATTGCAGTATCCTTACGAGCTGCCGCACAACCCTAGGATGCCCATGCTATCTCGACGTGTCTTTTTGCAAGGTGCCGCCGCCTCGCCTCTGCTGGCCGGAGGTGTTGCGTTTGCGCGCGACTCCGCTGCGCCCCTGAAGTCATTGACCGGCGATGCCCAGCCGATAGCCGTCGAAGAGCGCCGTGCACGCATCGGCAAAGCGCAGTCGCTCATGGCGCAGCGCAAAGTTGCGGCGCTGTTGATCGAACCAGGCTCGAGCCTCGAGTATTTCACCGGAATCCGCTGGCACCGATCCGAACGCACGACCTTAGGCGTTATTCTGGCTTCCGGGGAAGTGCTGGTCGTGACTCCGGCCTTCGAGGAGCCGTCGGTACGCGAGACATTGCAAGTGGGCGGCGACGTCAGGCCCTGGGACGAGCACGAGAATCCGTTCGAGAAGGTTGTGCAGGGCCTCAAGGATCGCGGCATCAATTCAGGGGTGCTGGCCGCCGAGTCAACGATGCGTTTTTTCATCGTCGCCGGGATCCGTCAGGCATCCGGCGCATACGAAATCATCCCTGCCGATCCTATTGTGCGAGCGTGCCGGCTGATCAAGTCCCCAGCCGAATTGGCTTTGATGCAGGTGGCAAACGATGTGACCATCGAGGCCCTGCGCCAGATGCATGCACAGGTTACCTTGGGGATGAGCGGACCCGACATCAGCGCGCTGATGGATCGCGTGACGATTTCGCTGGGCGGCTTGCCCGAATTCTCGCTGGTGCTGCTCAATGAGGCCTCCGCCTATCCTCACGGCTCGGTGAAGCCGCAGAAAATACGCGAGGGCTCGGTGATTCTCATGGACTGCGGCTGTGCGGTGCATGGCTACGAATCCGACATCTCGCGAACTTGGGTGTTTGGTCAGGCGAATGCCCGGCAGCGGAAAGTGTGGGATACCGTCAAACGCGGCCAGGAAATCGCCTTGGAAACGGCCAAGATCAACGTTCCAGTCGGCACGATCGACGATACGGTGCGCAAGTACTACGAAGGACAAGGCTGGGGTCCTGGGTATCATTTGCCCGGCCTTTCGCATCGCACGGGCCACGGCATCGGTCTCGATGGCCATGAACCCCCCTATCTAGTGCACGGCGACACCACCCCGTTGCAAGCGGGCATGTGCTTTTCAGACGAACCGGGAATCTACATACCGGGCGAATTCGGCATTCGACTGGAGGACTGCTGGTACATGACCTCCTCCGGGCCTAAGCTGTTTACTCCCTTGGCGAAATCGCTGGAACATCCGATCTAAAGTTAGGGCTAGCCGACAATGGTCGCGCTTTTGTCGTTGTGCGCGTGGGCGTATTTGTTCTTTGCGCACGGCGCATTTTGGCGCTCACGCCCGCAATTGTTGGCCGCGACGCCGCAAGAATTTCCAGATGTCGATATCATCGTTCCCGCGCGCGACGAAGCCGAGACGATTCAAGCCGCTATCAGGTCGCTGCTGGCGCAGAAATATGGCGGTGACTTTCGCGTCATTTTAGTTGACGACAATTCGAGCGATGCCACGGCCGAGCTCGCCGGGTCCGCCCCAAATCTTCAGATCATCCGCTTGGACTCGAAACCCCCTGGTTGGTCGGGAAAACTTTGGGCCTTGCACGAAGGAATTGGGGCCGGCGGCTCGCCGGTTGTGCTGCTGACCGATGCCGACATCGTGCACAGTCCCGCGCATCTAGCTTCCTTGGTCGCAAAGCTGCAAAGCGCGCGGCTCGATTTGGTCAGTGAAATGGTCAGGCTCAATTGCAGCAGCCTGGCGGAGCGAGTGCTGGTCCCGGCTTTCGTCTATTTCTTTCAAATGTTGTACCCATTCGCCAAAGTAAACGACGCACGCTCCGCGGTGGCCGCGGCCGCCGGAGGCACGGTCTTGGTACGGCGCGAAGCGCTCGCGCGCATCGGCGGGATTGAGGCCATCAAAGGGACCCTCATCGATGATGTGGCCCTGGCGAAGGCAGTGAAGCAAGGCGGCCCGATTTTTCTCGCCCATTCCGAACTCGCCGCCTCGATTCGACGGTATCCGAAAGTTTCCGATCTCTGGCACATGATTTCGCGCACCGCGTTTACGCAGTTGCGCCATTCAACGGCACTATTGCTGGTAACGATGGCGGCGCTCACCCTCATCTGGCTCGTGCCGCCCTGGGAAGCCATTGCTGGCAACGGCTGGCGATTCGGCTGCGGCTTGGCCGCCTGTGCGCTCGCCGCGCTGAGCTACATGCCCACACTGACCCGGTATCGGCGCAATAGGCTTTGGGCTCTGGCGCTGCCTGTAATTGCAGTGTTCTACATGGCCGCAACTGCCGCCTCAGCCGTGAACTACTGGCGAGGCAAAGGCGCCAGTTGGAAGAATCGCGACTACCAGCGCTAGCCGGCGCGTCATCCAGCGCCGGCCTCTGCCGTGCCTAGCCGCTTGCCGCCATCGGCGTCGGTAACGGCATGAGCGCCTCGGCCTTGATTGAAAAGTCGTCGATGTTCACTTCGTGAGGCGTGCAGTCGGTGCGGTAGCTCAAATCGCGCAGACTGAAATTCTTCGAGAGAATGTCCTTCATCTCATCAATGAGTTCGCAATCGCCGTTGCCCATAAAGTAGGGGTGGTGCGCATTTACCAGCACCGGCGTCCAGCGAGCCTGCACGTTATTGGCGCCGTTGGCATCAGCACCTGGCGAAAGCGAGTAAAAATCGAGGTCGACAATGGCATTACGGCTTGGAGCGTCGTACCCGCGCGGGCACCCGGAGGCCTGGACGGTGACGTCTTTGCGTGCCCCCAAGTGCTTCAACAGTTGACGTATATTGTTCTCCAATCCTGAGCAACTGTAGAGCGAGGTAATGCCGTAGTAGGTAAAACGCGCCTGGTGATGCTGCCAGGTCCCGGCAACGACCGGCCCCCCGGCCAAACTATTGTCTGCGGCCCTCGCAGCAGGCAGCGCTGCAAAAGCGAGAAACGCGGCCATGGCGGCCAAGGTCCAATTTCGTTTGCTGCGTTGCATGGATTGTCCCTCCAATAGCGCTCCATCGAGCCTTTAGTCCTGCACCAAGTTGCCTGTGCTAGCGCAATAGACCGCAGAAAAAATCAGCAGTTCAGCGCGAGGCCGGCGCTGCGCTGCAGCCGACCGCGACGCGGTTGGCAGCCGCCAGATCATACTGCCGTTGCCGCGTTAGCGCGCTAAGCTTTTCGCCACGTGCAGCGCCTTGTTGGCGTCGACAACGGTGATCGCGGTCATGTTTACCAGGCGACGCACCGTGGCGGCGGGCGTCAAGATGTGGGCGGCCGCGGCGCAGCCGAGCAGAATGGGACCCACCGCGACATTGTGGCCGGCAGCGGACTTCAGCAGGTTGTACGCAATGCTGGCACTGTCCAAATTAGGAAACACCAGCAAATTTGCCGTGCCGCGGAGCGTTGTGCGCTCGAGGATCGCGCGCCGCGCCGCCTCATTGAGCGCGGCGTCGCCGTGCATTTCTCCGTCCACCTCCAGCTCCGGCATTTTCGCGCGCAACAGCGCCAACGTCGCG
>Ga0265760_10000227_pt1 | contig 15373 bp, 14 predicted proteins | sample NZIome_2_FD_200831 | JGI IMG/M metagenome (GOLD analysis project Ga0265760, IMG submission 200831) | Metatranscriptome of rhizosphere microbial communities from Maridalen valley, Oslo, Norway - NZI1 (Metagenome Metatranscriptome) | ecosystem: Host-associated > Plants > Roots > Rhizosphere >...
CAGCGAAGTGCCGGAACGCGGCAGCCCGGAAACAATGGCAATCACGCGGCGGCTGCCCGACTTCGTTTTTCCTGCAGTTCAGCGATGGCGCGTTGATGACCGGCAATCTGGTCCGCGGCGGCGCCGGTGCGGCGATAAATGGCCACCAACCAGCGATGCGCGTTGATTAGTCCGGGAGCCATGGAGAGCGCGGTCCGAAAAGCGAGTGCGGCGCGGTCGAGATGGTTCATGCGGCCGAGCGCGACGCCAAGGCAATAGTGACCTGTGGGTAGAAAATGCCGCAGACTTACGGCCGCGAGCGCCTCCTCAGCGGCTTGCTGATTTTCGCGGCGACGCAGACGCAGTCGAGCCAGTCCCAAATGCGCATCGGGGGAATCGCCGTCAATGGCCACCGCTTTCTGGAAAGCCTGCTCGGCATCATCGAGCCGACGCATGCGCAGATAGGTGTTTCCCAGGCGCACGTGCAAATCCGGCAAGCGCGGTTCGGCTTCCGCGGCACGAGATAGATGAGTGAGCGCCTCGTCTAAGGAATTTTCTTCGAAACGCACCAGCCCCATCAGCCAATCCGCCCAGGGTTGGCCGCCGCGTTGAACCAAGCCTTCCAGCGTAGTGCGCGCTTCGGTCAGCCTGCCCAGATCCAAATAACATTGCCCGAGATGCAGAGTAAAGCGGATTTCGCCGGGCTGCTCCTTGGTCAGCTGCTCGAGGATCGGCAGAGCCTCGGCGGGGCGATAGGAATCGAGATAAACCTGCGCGAGGCTGTACTGCGATTCGCGGACGCACGTCTCGACCGCTTTCGTCTGATCTTCGTTGGGCGCTTGAACGTAGCCGAGTGCGACAAACTGCTGCATCATGGCCTGCGCCGCGGCAGGGTCCATGCGCAAATTGGCGGGATGCATGCCGCATTCGCCGGGCACGTCCTCCCAGCTCAGGATTTTTTCAATTTTCGGAGGCTCTTCGAAGGCTTCGACGAGCACGCGGCCATCCATATCTTCGCCGACGGGAAGACCAAGCAGCGTCAGCACGGTGGGAGTGATGTCCAGCAGATTTGCGCCATAAATGCGCTCGTCCTGTCGCAGATGCGGGCCGGCCATGCAAATCATCCCCACTGGACGATGGGAAACCGCCGGCCCCGGCCCAGCTTTTGGCATATAGCGCGGGCGCAAGTGGTCGGAGTGGAATCCGTGATCTGAAAGCAAGACCACGGTGGCGTCCGGGCCGGCAAGCTGAAGCAAACGTTCCAGCATCATGTCGTGGAATTTATAGGCGCCATTTACAACGTCTTTGTAAATCTCGAATAGATTCTCGGGCACGCTTTCGAGGCGCGGAGGATGGTAATTCATGAAGCCGTGGCAGAAATGATCGATACCATTGTAATAGACGGCGAGGAAATCCCACGGCTCGTTGGCCAGAATCCAGGTGGCCGCGTTGTGGATGGAACAGTTCTCAGCCAGCACTCTCGCCAAAGATGCCAGGTGATTGTCCTTTTCCTGGTCGACTTCAGCCGCGCGCGGAACAAAGGGCAGAAGCTCGGCTTCGCTTAACTGGCCGGGGTGAATGCGGCAGTCAGCCAGCGCCTCGGCCAATGCCGTGGGATGAATCGAATCCGGCGGCAGGGGCCAGGGCTCGTCCAGCGGAGCGACCGGCTCGGCGAACAGCGGCGAAACGGAAATGCCATTGATTGGCTCGGCGGGGTGCCCAGCAAACCAACCCAGTACATGGCTGCGCATGCCGGATTGCGTGCAGATATTCCACAAGGCTTTCACTTTGCGCGAGGTGCTGCTGACCGGGCGGAGTTTTCCGGTATCCGGATCAGGCTCGATGAAGCCCAAAATGCCGTGTTTGTCCGGGCGCTTGCCTGTGGCGATGGAATTCCACAACATGGGCGAGAGAATGGGCCGCAGCGTGGCAAGATTTCCCATCACGCCGTGGTTGATCATGTGCTCCAGGGCGGGCATGTGGCCCTCGTCGAGCAGAGGATTGATCAGCTTCCAATCGGCGGCGTCCCAGCCGATTAGGAGCAGCTTTTTTGCGAGGCGTTCGCCCATGCTATCCGAGTCCGGTCTTAGCCATGAACACTAATTGTATGTTGTTCCGCATCGGCTGGACTTGCCGATTTCCCAATGACATTTTCGCGTCCCACGTAAAAACGTCTTGGTCTATAAAGCGGGCGCGAGCGGCTGGATTGCGGCTCCCCGACGGCGCCAATCGGCGACGGTCACGTATCCGGCAGCCAGCAATTCCAGCGAAGTTGGCTCCGCGGAACGAATTGCAGCGGAGTAGGGAAACACCGAGCCCTGGCCCGAACCTGCAAGGATCGGCTTATTAGGCTCCGTCTCATACGCCCAGCCAAGTAGGTCCGCGATCACATGATTAAATGGGCCGTTTCCTCCGACGCTGCGAAAACCAATCCATGCATAATGCACCTTCCCCCCGATTAGGAAGCGCACGCCTAGAAACCGCAGTTCCGTATGGGCAAACGGGCCGCGGCTTCCGCTAGACCCGGGATTGTTCCACGCATAGCACATTTGGCCCTTTTGTTCAAAAGTTGCGGAAGGTCCAATCTTGGCGCCGGCGGGAAGCGCTGCCAGTTGGCTCCCCTGCTCCAGTACGCCGTTACGACCATATCCCCCGGCCTCCAGCCGATATTCCGCAGTGGAGATAAAATTAGAGCCGTAGTCGACTAAGACGAAATCTGCCATGCCGTCGTTGTTCAAATCGATAGACAAAGTGTTCGGATGGTGATTGGACCCGGGAAACAAGACTGCGTTGCTGGGCGTGAAGACTACTTTGGCTTGCGCGGAAGACGCGCCCGCAAGCGTGGCTCCCGCAGCCAGCACATAAAGCAGCATGCGCCGCTCGAGCACTTCGTCCAGCAAGCTTGGAGTCTTGTACTTGATCTGCTCACCCTTTTCGTTCGTTATGCGCATCGCCTCCTCCAGGTGAAAAATGCCTCACCTACAAGGCGGAAGAAATCGGCTGAACCGCTGGTCCTCGGCCGCGCCATTCGGCGACGGCAACATGTCCGGCAGCCAGCAATTCCAGCGATGTTGGTTCCGCAGAGTTCACCATGTTCGGTCTCGGGACCCCCTGGCCGGCGCGGAGAGGCCTGTTGGGACGCGCTTCATAGGCATAGCCGAGCAGTTTGGCAGTGAAATTATCGACGCTGCGAAAACCTATCCATCCGTAATGCGTTTGGCCATTGATTAGAAAGCGCACTCCCAGAAATCGAAATCGCGCATGGGCAAATGGGCCGTAGCTGCTGGTCCGGCCGCCAAAATAACTGTCGCCAGCGAGCATTCGTCCAACTTGCTTAAAAGTAGCCTGAGAGCCGATTTCGACGCCTGGTGAAAGCGCCGCTGCCTCCTCGTCGCGTCCCGTAGGGCTCTGCTCTACAGCGTTTTGACCGTATCCCTTGGCATACATCGTGACGCCGCCAAAGCAACTGGTTTGGGAGAAGCATTCATCAACCAAGGAAAAATCGGTGGTTCCATCGTTATTCAGATCAATCGCCAAATGGCTATTTCCAAGCGATAAGACACCATCGCTTGGCGTGTAAATCACCTGGGCTTGCGCGGAAGAAGCGCCCGCAAGAGTCGCTCCCGCAGCCAGCACGTAGAGCAGCATGCGTCGCTCCAGCACTGCATCCAGCAGACTTGGACTCTTCCTCCTCTTGGATTGCTCTTCTTTTCGGTTATTTGTGTTCATGGCATCCTCCGGTAGGAATGGTCGGGAAGACCTATAACCCGCCATATGCGGCATACGGTAGCACTGTGCCTAACCACATTCAAGCTAATTTTGGATTTTATGGTGGGTCGAGAAAGTAGCCAAGTACTGGTACAGTGTTCAAGAATTGAAGGCCACGAATATCGCGAAGGAAGGCGATGTTCGCTCGTTCCGCGAGGAGTTCTCTGTTTTTGCAGTGATCGCTCGTTATGAAAAGCGCGACTCTAGGACGTCCAAATCTGAGCATATTAGCGCGAAAATCGACATTTTCCACGCATGGGGGGGCGTACGGAGAAACTAGAGACGACTTGATGGTGGTGGGCGCAGGCTCGTGCGAACCTCATCCGATAGCTCTATGCTTACTTCACCAACATGCCATGGGCTGCCAGCACTTTCTGCAGTTGATCGTGCGGCAACGCCGGAACGACCCAACCGTCGGCACCCACCATGGTTTTCGCCGCCACGATCGCGTTGATCACGGACTCCTCGGTGGCCTGAACGACGGCGGCAAACAGCGGATTCAGTTTCCAGCTCTGAATGCGCTCCACCTTGGCGTTGGGCGTCGTGAACGGCGGCTCTGCGCTGTTGCCTTCATCGGTCCCGGCGTTGGCCGTGGAGAACGCCAGAAAAATGTCGCCCGACCCGTCGCTTTCGATCGCTCCCACTCGCCCCAGCCCCACCGAGACTCTGCGCGCCAGCCGCTTAAGCTGGTCGGGCGTGAGCGGCGCATCGGTGGCGACGATCACAATGATTGACCCATGCTCGGCCGAGCCATCCTCCGCTGATCCATGCTCCGCCCGCTGCCTGCTAGAGCGGTCGGCCGCAGCGTTCTCAGCCACCCCCGCCTCGCACACCGGAGCCGGAGATCCATCCCACTGTTTCGCCGGGGGATCCAGCTTTTTCTCGACGCACGGTCGCTGCAGCTTCATTTCCCGCGCCACCGCGATCCCGGCCACACGAAGCTGGTCCTGGCTGCCATAGTTGCATTGCACCAGCACCCCCACTGTGTAACCGCCCGCCTCTGCAGTTAGCTTCCTCGACGATGTACCGGTGCCGCCCTTGAAACCATTGCATTTCATGCCCGCGCCGCCGCCCACATTGCCTTCCAGAACCGGCCCGGCAGAGGAGGAGTTCAGCGCGTCCAGGGCATCCTGCGTAGTGACGTGCTGTCCGCGGATATCGTTCAGAGGCCAGTCGGCCGTTTCCGCTGTCACCGGATACCAGAATTGGCCGAAGTGGTTGTGCTGCACCATCCACGCGACTGCCGCATCGCGCACCATGCCCACGCTGCCCGTGTTGGTGATGAGAATCGGAGTCTCCACCAGCCCGCTCTCATCCACCCAGTGAGTGCCAGTCATGTCGCCGTTGCCGTTGCCCGCAAAGTACCCGGCGAACACGGCGTGGGCATTGTTTTTCCCGCGGGGGAAAATCGCGGTCACTCCGGTCCGCACAGGCCCTTTGCCGACGATCAGCTGCCCGTCACCGGATATGAGCGTCTTGAATCCGACTTCCACGCCCGCCACGTCGGTGATGGCATTGAGCGGCCCGGGCGTCCCATCGAACGGCACGCCGAGATCGCGCGCCCGCACGTTCACCGATGCATTCCCTGCGATTTGAGCCAGCGCAGCGCCCGCCAGCGAGAAAAAACAAACCGCGACCAGCACACCTGTTAGTTTCATGGCCCGACCTCCAAGAATTGCGAATTATAACGCTTTTGCGTGAGTGGCGGGTGAAATCACGCGGCCACTCTCAGCAATCGATTGTCTCCACTAAACGCAACTGCCAATTTAGTGCGGAAGGGGGCAGGGCGTGCAACTTCAAAAGAGGTCACTGGTAATTTCGGGGTAGAGAAAGCTGGCCCTAAATCAGATACTAGCAAACCAGAGACTGCACAACACAATGACTCGGATTTGCAGAATGCGCCATTTTGGCGCATTTATCGCGGTTTTCTGGATTTGCCGGATTACTGAGAAAGCACTATCGACTTGGTGGCGGATGGCACAGTCCGATGCGAACCATTCTCTGCCGCAAATTCCCTGCTAACACGGAAAAATACAGGGAATTTTGCATATTTTCTGCCATTGGAGCGCCAGTTCTACCCCGCAAGATATTGAAACAGTGGTCTTCCTATTCGGGTCGCTGTTTTTTATGGCAATGGGAACAGGGAATTAACAGGGGCCGATCAGGGAATAACAGGGAAGACTCGGACTCGGTCACGCAGATGCGGTTTTTCGGCTTGCTAGAGACCACGTCACAGGGAATCAGTAGACTCAAGACTCACCGAATTTTGGGCAAATCTGCAATTCGCCGACCGATCCAATAATCAAAGGATGGTTTTTGTCGTTTCGTGTCGCTTTCGCCCCCCGGAGAAGCGCGTAATCTGGACGCGACGTAGAGCTGGGAACAGCCAATCTTCGAGTTCCATCATTCTTCGCGGAGTGCGGTAAGCGGGTCCACGCGCATGGCGCGTCGAGAGGGCAGATAGCTTGCGGTCAACGCAACCGCGAGGAACAATACAGCGCTTGCTCCCAACGCGACCGGATCAATGGCAGGATTCTTATACAACTGTCTGGACATGACGGGTGCCAAGACAAGTCCGCCCATGAGGCCAATGGCGATACCAGCTAGTGCGAGCCGCAGAGCCGAGCCCATCACGAGACGCAGAATGTTGTCCGGTGTGGCACCCAGAGCGATCCGGACGGCAAGCTCTTGCGTTCGTTGCGCAACGGAATAGGAAATCACACCATAAATTCCAACAATCGCCAGAACAAAGGCAATGGTGGAAAAAGCAGTCAACAAGAACATGATGAATCGCGGTTGCGCGCGGCCAGATGCCACAAGGTCGTTCAGTGTTTGAACATCTGTGACAGGCTGTCCGCTGTCCAGGCGCAGGATACCCTGGCGCAACGCAGACGCAACGCTTCGGGGTTCAACGGAAGTCCTAACACTCAAGTGCAGCGTTGCCCATGGCAGTTCGGGGAATGGCAAAAGAATTTCAGGTTCCGCAGGCGATGCCAAGTCAATGTTGCGTTCGTCACCAAACACGCCGACGATTTCCGTATTAACTGTCTGCCGACCGATGCGAACATGTTCGCCGATAGGGTCGGCGTTAGGCCAAAACTTTCGCGCGAATGTTTCGTTGACAATTCCGACCAGAGGAGTCGGGGAATCATCCTGCTCTGTGAATTCGCGACCACGAACTAAAGGAACGTGAAATACTTTGGCATAGTCTGGGCTGATTGTCTGAACGTAAATAAACGGTTCCTGGGGCAGGGGGACCTCAGGCTGGCCTTCGATGTGCATCGGTGAAACGCGAGATGGCGCGAGTGGCAAGGCGGATGAAATCGTCGCAGATTCAACACCTGGCACCCTTCGCGCCATATCGATCGCATTGTGATAGAAGGAAATCATTGCCGGTTTGGTGCCATATCGCGCCGGGGGCAGCGAGGTCTGCATAGTCAGAACATTTTTTGGATCGAAGCCAACGTTCACCGAGACGAGACGAATGAAGCTGCGGATCATCAAGCCTGCCCCTACAAGCAGCATCATCGAAATCGCAATCTGCCCCACTACAAGAATTTTTCTGCTGCGATGACTGGTGCGGGAATCGCTCGTGCCGCGCCCGCTGCTGCGCAAAATTTCGCTCATGTCTGCTTTTGAACTTTGCAGTGCAGGCGCGACGCCAAACAGGATGGCGCAAGAGATGGAAAGTCCTGCCGTAAAAACGAGTACACGCCAATCCATCGAAACATTGGCGACCATCTCGAAATCCCCTGTGGCAAAGGATGACAACATCCGAAGTGCCACATATCCCAGCGCCGCTCCTGCCACTCCTCCGGCAAATGCCAGCAACAGGCTTTCCGTGATCAATTGCCGGGTGATCATGGCGTGCGACGCACCGAGAGCCAGCCGCACCGTCATCTCTTTCTTCCGTGTGATCGCTTGCGACAGGAGCAGGCTTGTGACGTTAGCGCAGGCAACGAGCAAAACCAGCACCACTACTCCGAATAACACCAAAAGCGCTGGCCGAACATCTGCAACGGCTCGGGCATGGAAGTTGCGAACCGCAGCCATTTGCTTTGCATCTGCGTCTGGATTGTTAGGTCGCGCTTCGCGGAACTGCTGGTCGAGGACATGCAACTCTGCTTGCGCCTGCGGTAGCGTCACTCCGGGGCGTAATCTGGCGACCGCATCGAGGAAACCGGCGCCGCGGTCAATCTGTCCCGGCGAAGCAAGGTTCAGCTGGTATACGCGCGGCGTGAAAACATCGACGTTGTTGTGAAGAAATGGAAATACAAAATCGGGCCCCAGCACTCCCGCGACTTCATATGGCTCGGAATTGAGCGTGATTGTCTGGCCTATAATCGTTCGCGATCCGCCGAACTGCCGCATCCAGAAACGATGGCCCAGAACAATAACACGATTTCCTTCGGGGCGGTCCTCGGCAGGCAGGAAGAATCGTCCGGTCATGGGATGAATGCCAAGAACGTCAAAAAAATTCCACGAGACACGCGCCGCATGAAGCTGCTCAGGATCGCTGGAAGGAGTCGTTAGAGTGAAATCTTCATTTGTGAACGCAGCGACAGAGGAAAAAGACTGGTTGCGGTCGTTAATAAGTGTGAAGTGCTGGTAGGAAAGTGAACCGAGGGAGTCTTTTCCATCGGCTGTCGCATTTGTGATGAGCGCGACGGACTGGGGGTTCGCGAAAGGAAGTGCTCGCAGCAGAACCGAATTGATGGCGCTGAATGCGGCGGTGTTCGCGCCAATTGCAAGTGCCAAGGTGAGAATGGCCACGAGCGCGAATCCAGGGTTCTTCGCCCAGGTCCGCGCCGCCATCCGAACATTCCGAAAGAATTCGCTCACGACGTCTCCTTGCCCGGCACTTTCAGTTTAGGACTGGATTGTAGACGTGGCTAATTGCTTTCTCACAGCAAGGGCGGACGCAACCTCGCCAACGCCGCGGGAATTATACACCTCGAAGGCGCAGACCGGGAGGTGGTGGTGGCGCTGATTGAATTATGGCGAGCGACAGGATCCGAAACCTGGCTAATGCGTGCGTCGGAGGACATTCTGCTTTTCCAATTCCTTTACCGTCACTTTTGCCAGGTCTTTGATGACGCTCATTACAGAATTGGCATTGAAAACATTCGTGGTCCCAGTCCAAACCAACTGGCCATCGGGAGTTGACGTGGAATAGAAATTAGTTTCGACCTGGGCCACCGTGTCTGTGGAGAGATACCCCGGCGAATAGATAACGGGAGCCAGCGCCTCATAATAACCGTAAAACGTCCCGAAAAAAGGCATCGGAGTATAGACTTCACCGGGAACGTACACTGTGGTTGAGTCCTGTTTCGTCAACCGCGAAACGATGATGGCATCGAATCCCTGTTTCCGCACGACCCAACGCAGGTTATCCACATCGATGGGCGTGGCATCCGGCCGCGGCAAAAATTCGTAGCTGGGCTGGGCTTTTATTCCAATCTTTGAGATTGCCGCCACCATGTCGTCTTCGAATTGGGCGCGACTGCCCACTTTGCCATTCAGCGCTAGCACCATGATATTCGTGAAACTGCCGACTCCGTGGTAGTCCGGATTCTTCCAGGTCAACTCCAGTTTTGGTGACGTAGCATCCGCGAGGGCTGCGCACGCCAGAATGACAGAGAGCAGAATAAGTAACGCTCGCAGGTCTTTGCACGCCGAAATTTTCATTTTGGTTCCTCTCAAGGTGGATTATATACACTCTTGACTTTTGGCCTGCTATCCGACGAAGTAAACGGTTTCCTCCAATACACGCTCGGCGGCGAGCGTCGCTACAGTGCGCCAGAAATGGTCGGGACAGACAAGCGCGCCGTCACTGGCCGTCCGAATCTGCGAATGGCATTCACATCCCAGGTTGGGCGGTTGAATGGAACCACGCGCCTTCACATGCGCCTCTTGACACAGCTAGCATACACATTAAGCAAAAAGCGCGAGAATTTTGAGGCTGCCGTTGCACTCCATTTCGCTTACTACGACCTCCAGCTCACTAGCGTGACAAGCCATGTGCCGACCTGGTTTCGCAGAATCCACAAGTGACTTCCGACGGCTTGTCTAGGAATGTCGTTCTCCGCTGAAGAAAACGTCGTTCGATAGTTTGCGGTCAGATATGCTAGCTGGTTCGCACCCCGGATGCGAAGATCGGCGATCTCGATGCCGTGGATCCGGGCTGTCGCACCCATCATTTGCGCTGACACTGCCGCACGCCCAAGCCAAGGCCGCCCGTGCGGCGGCCACAGTTCAATATCATCAGAACACAACTCCATCAGGCTGGGGCCGTCGCCAGCAATCTCGTACTCGAGCCAGCTTGAATGAATCCGCTTAATAGCTCTGATGGCTTCTTCGGGGAGTGCATCCATACACGTAGACTGATAGCAGATGAGCCCGTGGTATGCAACAGCGTGGTTTCATTCGTCGTTCGGCGGCCCATACGAGTAAGGGGTATCGGGTGGCGTGATGATAGAGGTGAGCGCGAGCGTGGCTACGTCTCCCACATTGCCCATGGGGTTGAATGTTGCCTTGAAATCAGGACTGTCTTTATCATCCGCCTGCTTGTAAAGAGTTTGGTAGGCAGCAACCATTGGAAATCCATAGATGAATGTTCCCTTGGCTATCGCTCGGGCTTCGTCAGCCCGCTGTGCCCGTGCACTTTCCGCAGTTGTTAGAGCCGTTGCTGGTACGAGTACGCCCACTAGCGTGGCGTTCGTGAGAATTTGTATGAGCACCGTTTTCATTACAGACCCCTTTCGAGGCGCTCCAACCAGCCAAGTTGTGCCTAATGCGCTTGTTGTCCCGCGGAAACTCCTGCAATGCCCTTGTTTTGCAGAACACGGACGACGACGCGGCGGTTCTCCGCCTGTGCTTCTGCAGATTTATCGGCGCTGGAGTTCACCTCTCCACTCTCGCCCATCGCCCCAGGAGCCAGCATGTTCGTCAGAGGAATGCGTCCCTGCTGGATTAGGAAATTCGTCACATTCTTGGCACGGTCCTCGCTCAATCTCTGGTTGAAGGCCGCATTGCCGACCGGAGAGGCATAACCCTCTACCTGAATCATGTAGCCATTGATGGCCTTTGCTTTGTCCGCCAGCCCCAGAAGCTGGGAGTTGTATTTTGGATCGACGTTAGACTTCGCATTGGCGAAGTAGACCGTTATTTGATCAAAAATGTAGTAATCGTCCATCTGGCCGAAGCGCGCAATGGCAGCATCAATGGCCGCCTGATTGGCGGCGAGTTTCTCCTGGTGTTGCGCCAATTGTTGCTGCTGCTGTTGCAGCTCCTGGTTTTGCTCCTGCAGCGCAGCATTCTGTTTTTCGAGTTCCACTTGGTTCTGCTGAGTTTGTACCTGAGTTTCGTGCATCCCAGCTTGAATGGCTTGGGCCTGTTTCAAGTCGTTGCCTTTGAACTTGACGGAGCTGGCCACCAGTTGGTTGTTAGCGCCGTAAGTCCCTTCGACGTCCACGGCGAGGCCGGGAATCAGCGCAGCCATGGACATCTCCTTGCTGCGGGCCTTGAGCAGCCCCTGTACCTGGCCTACTTCCGTTGTGTCGGTTAGCAGGACAATCAGCTTCGGAGAATCCGCAGTTTGCAGAATCATACTTGCGCCGCTGCGCTCTTTGATAATGCCCTTCACTTTGATCTTTTGGGCGGACGCTACATTGCTCAATACGGAGAACGCTAAGAGCAGCAACGCCGATCGGCACGCGAGTCTAGGTTTCTTGTATAGAGGCATACGTTTCTTCTCCTGTCAATTCAGAATCCGCGCGGGGCCTATACTGTACCTTGCCATAACCATAATTCACGGCCAGAATTATGCCATAATTTCGTTCGCGTGTGAAATCAATGCCATAGCGGGTACTGGGTCAGTTTGAAAATCTGACCTCTTGACGGCTGCCACCGATATGGCATCATAGGAACATGCCGAAACGCTCAAGCAACATCTCAGAACCCATGCAAAGCGCCCTTGCCGTCGTTGAAGCGACCATAGGGGGCAAGTTGCATCCGAAGGCGGCGAAAGCACGGAAACGCCGCAAGAACCCCCATGCTGTTGCGCTAGGGCGCAAGGGTGGCCTCAAAGGTGGTGTGGCACGCGCTAACATGCTCACCCCTGACCAGCGTAGCCAGATCGCGCGTGCGGCGGCACAGGCCCGCTGGGGTGCGAAGCCTCACTAGCTTTTTCCATCCCTTTCGGAGGAGGATCGCTGAATAACCCGGATGTTGGCGTCCTTTATAACCTGCGGAATTGTCGCAGGCATTCTTGGTTTGCCATCTTTTTCCCATATACCCCTGATTTCGGTCTCAATATTGGGCGAAGCTGAGAAGGCGATGGAATTATGCTCGTGGATGAAGAAAAACGTAGTTTTACCCACTCCATCGGCGCTCTCGGAAATGTATTTAGCAGCCAGAACGTTATATATCGTCTGCTCAAAAGTACTGGCCTCTGGTGCCTGTCCCATATATGAAAGCATAGCCAATGCGCTGGGCGCTCCTGAGCCAATAGCCCAAAAACCCGGCTTGTCATAGACACTCACCCACCCAGGATTTTCAACAGTAAACAAATGCGGACGCTTATGCTCATCGAATCCAAACACTAAAAACTCACACTCTAAATTGGCCTCCTTGATCCGACTATTAAGGGTAAGGAATTCTTTTGGTGAAAGATGATTACGGCCATTCGCTTTGAATTCACTGAGCGTCATCCCAAAAGGACTCAAATAGCAATCCTCGATTAACTCTTTCAGTTGTTCTTGATACGCAGTTTTGAAAGCTCTTCTGACGCCTGCAAAATCCCCCGGTTTCCCCTTTAAGGCCACCGTTGCGCGCTCGATAACCGGCACACACTGCGTAATATCACCACCAGCAAACATCACTGTCCAAGACTCATGGAAAGGCTCTGATTTAACCGTATTATCCGCTGAGTGCGAACCGAAAGATATTCTTAGGTCAGAGGCTGTAACGATGCGATGCCGTCTTGGGCCTCCGGGGAGACTCCTGTCTAGGATTATTGCAGCAACACAAGTTGTCATTCCACACCCCCATTTGGACGGGGGTAAGTTTAACACATGCTTGAGCGGATAAGAAGATTTATTAAAATAACGCTTGACACTGCTTGAGCGGTTCGGCATAATATTAGACATGAACACACTCACAGCAGAGAAAAGAATCCAAGTAATCGCAGCCCTTGTTGAAGGCAGTTCTATTCGTTCCACGGTTCGTATGACTGGCGTGGCGAAGAATACCGTAACCAAGCTGCTGGTGGATATGGGAACCGCCTGCGCTGAGTATCAGGACAAGGCGCTCCGCAACCTGACGTGCAAGAGGATTCAGTGTGACGAAATTTGGCAGTTCTGCTACGCAAAGGAAAAGAATCTGCGCGAAGAACTGCGCGGAAAATTTGGCTATGGTGACGTATGGACGTGGACGGCCATCTGCGAAGAAAGTAAGCTGATTCCATGCTGGCTCGTTGGCGGACGCGGCGCTCGTTCTGCTTACCGCTTCATGCACGATCTGGCTTCTCGCCTTGCGAATCGGATTCAGCTTACGACAGACGGCCATCGGGTTTATGCCGATGCGGTAGAGAGCGCGTTTGGCTCCGAAGTGGATTACGCCATGCTGGTGAAAATCTACGGGCACGATTCGCAGCCGGAAACCCGCTACAGCCCCGCAACCTGCATCGGAGCACAGGCGAGCCGAATCATTGGCAATCCCGACATGCGCCGCGTTTCCACCAGCCACGTGGAACGCCAGAATTTGACGATGCGTATGTCCATGCGGAGATTCACCCGCCTTACAAATGCCCACTCCAAGAAAGTGGAGAACCACCAGCACGCGCTGGCGATTTATTTCATGTACTACAACTTCTGCCGCATTCACCAGTCCATCCGTGTGACTCCCGCAATGGCGGCTGGCGTCAGCGACCACGTTTGGGAGATTAGCGAGATGGTGGAATTGCTTGGAAATGTTCGGAGCAAGGCGGCATGAAAATAGTGGTACATTTTCGGAATGTTGAAAGCGTGGATAATCGTAGCAATCGTGGTACTTTCCGCCAGGAAGCCAATCCTTGAAGGCCAGCTGCACGCCGCACCAAGCGAAAGCGTAGGCCAACAGACAAACAATCAGCCAAATCCAGCCGAAGCCGTATCGGGCTCCAACCCACAGAGCCAAGCCGCAGCCCAATACAATCAGAGCACACCCAGAAGCGATCCGTGCGATTCTGCGGAACGGTGGCTCGTTGGTGTCGGAATTGCTGGCATCATCGTTGCTTTGGGCACGTTGGGAATTATCTACAAGCAGACGAAAGCCAGTGAAAAGGCGGCTTCCGCCGCTATTAGAAACATTGAGATCATCATTGACAAGGAGCGGGCGAGAATTAAGGTTGTTCCTGAGACGCTTCACCTTCCCGGCGGGCCTCCCCGTCCACCCGCTGAGGATGTTCCAAATTACCCCGCAGTAAGTTTTAGGGTCACGGTACGCGGGGTCACTGACGCGATCAACATCAAGGCCCACGCCCAAGCGAAAATCACTGACTCGCGGACGCTGGATAGGGCGGGACTCGGAATAATTATTAGCCTTCCCGACACTCTCTCGTCCAACGTAAGTCTCCTCGAAAGCACCCCACTTCTTAATCGTTGGGAAAGCAAGGACATTCTTGATGTTCACAGCGGGAAGCAGTTGGTTCACTTCTGGGGGCGCATTACGTACAACGACATCTTCTCCGGAACATCGGAGCATGAAACCACTTTTCAATACATATGGGAGACTTACCCTCCCGTATTCGGGAATTTTACCTTCCAGCGTTCCGCGCAGTGGGAAAAGAATGGTGGCGAAGAGGATAATCGTGAAACCTAACCACCGCTTTTGGCCTCTGGCCCAAACTGACCCAGTACCCCATAGCGGCACTCAATTCGCTATTTTATGGAGATCAAGTTATGGTGATGGCCAACCCAACATTGCCCGGTGTTGACTGAGAATTGCCGCTTGTTACTAATTTCGGCACTTTTCTGAACTCCGCGAAGCTTGACGCCCCGATAATAATACTGGATGGTAAGCTGTGTGTATTCTGCGGAGTCTTTGAGTGTAGCGGTCCGTTGACTCCTGTCAGCAGCTCGCCTAAAGAACGCCTGGATGCGTAGAGCACCCAGAAACCCACAACCAGCCAAACGATGGCTGTCCAGCGCAATTACCGGGAGGCAATCGCGTCCATGGATTTCTTCACGGTTACCACTATCACCTTCGGGATGCTGTATCATTTCTTTGTAATTAACCATGACCGGCAACGCATTCTCCATTTCAATATCACGTCGCACCCTACGAGCTGCTGGATCATTCAACAGTTGCGGGAGGCCCGTGGCTCTCACGGGCACGGGCTTGGCGGTCGCACTCCGCCAGAAACCGTGACCCTCGAAAATTAGGGGAGCGCTCGGATTGTAGACAGTACCGTCCCAAAACTCCCCGAATTGCGGGCAAATTAGCAATTCGCCATAGACAGGTTCAAAAGGGTTAAACGTCGTATAATCTCGTGCGCGCAACTGGGGAGCAGAACATATGAACGTACGAGAACAAATCAAGAAGTATATTACCAGCCAACCGGAGCCAAAACGCAGTGACATGCGCG
>Ga0265760_10000228_pt1 | contig 15342 bp, 10 predicted proteins | sample NZIome_2_FD_200831 | JGI IMG/M metagenome (GOLD analysis project Ga0265760, IMG submission 200831) | Metatranscriptome of rhizosphere microbial communities from Maridalen valley, Oslo, Norway - NZI1 (Metagenome Metatranscriptome) | ecosystem: Host-associated > Plants > Roots > Rhizosphere >...
AGCCGATTTCGACTGCGCAAGCTGGGGCCAGTTCTTTCTCAAATTCATCCTCTCCCATCCTGCCGTGACTGCTGTCATACCGGGCACCGACAAGGCCGAGCACATGATCGACAATCTCGCCGCAGGGCGCGGGCGGCTGCCGGACGCCAAGGAGCGTGCGCGCATGGCGGAGTATGTAGCGTCGCTCGGCTAAGACGACGTCATTGCCATTGACTATCAGCACGCGGCGCTGCGCAGCGCCGTCAAAGCCATAGCGTTCAGGAGAATTGCGAATGACCGATCTGACTCCTAGCGGACCTTCGCGAATGCTGCGGCGAATCGCCGGAGTGGAGCATCACGAAATCAAGGTTGCGCTCACCGCGTTCATCTACTTTTTCCTCCTCATGACCAGTTATTTCATCCTGCGCCCCTTGCGCGACACGATGGGCACGATCTATGGCGTTGCGCATCTGCAGGAACTCTTCACCGGCACCTTTGTATTGAGTCTTCTCGTCGCGCCGATATTCGCCGGCCTTGCCTCTCGCATCCGGCTCGCGAATTTTCTGCCGTGGGTCTACGGCTTTATCGCCATCACTCTGATCGTCTTTTATTTCCTATTTCGCGCCGCCGCCAATGACCGCTGGATCGCGGCCGCGTTCTATGTCTGGGTCTCGACCTTCAATCTTCTGACCATCTCGGTATTCTGGAGTCTGATGGCCGACATCTTTTCCAGCGGTCAGGCGAAACGGCTGTTTGGCTTTATCGCCGCGGGTGGCACCGTCGGCACAATCTGTGCCCCGGCGTTCACAATCCTGTTCGTCCGCGCGCTCGGTACCAACAATCTATTGCTGATCTCGGCGGCCGGCTTTGCAACCACCGCGTTTCTGGTGCGACTGATGGAGCAAGAGAAGCGCAGGCTCGCGGCGGTGGATGAGGGCGCGCAGAAGACCTCGCTCGATCATAGGCTCGGCGGCAATCCGTTTGATGGTTTCATGTTGCTGTTCAAGTCACGCTATCTCTTGATGATCGCGCTGTTCCTGCTGTTGATGACCTGGATCTCAACCGTGATCTACTTTCAGCTCGGCGATCTGATCAGCAAGGCTTTCGTCTCGCGAGAGGCCCGGACTCAGGCTTACGCGAGTATCGACCTGGCGACTAATTCCATCGCGGTATTGATCCAACTGTTCGGCACTGGCCGCTTCTTCCAGCGCTTCGGCGTCACGACAGGTTTGCTGCTCAATCCGATCATCATGGTTGTGGCGTTTGTGGCAGTGATCTTTTCACCCGTGCTCATCGTGCTGGCCTCGATCCAAGTGGTGCGCCGCTTTGCCGAATATGCCATCGCCAAGCCCAGTCGCGACATGTTATTCACGGCGGTGGACCAGCAGGCCAAATACAAGGCCAAAAATGTCATCGACACGGTGGTTTACCGCTTCGGCGATCTGACCTCCTCTTGGCTGAGCGCGGCCGTGCTGCCCTATGGCGTCGCAGGCCTTGCGGTCTTCGGGGTCGCGATCGCCGTTGCCTGGTTTCCGATTGCCTATCTGCTCGGCAAGTCTTTTGAGCGCGCGCAGGCGGAGAACATCGCCACCGCGCGCCCGGCCGCTGGTAGATAGACGGCTTAAGTTGGTCAGCCTTGGCGCGGGCAGACGCTCGGCCCGCTCTGATCGTGCCTGCTCAGCCAAACGTAAAGTCGCGGTGCTCTCAAAGGCAGAGCAGCAGTTACGACTTGTCGTTAAAGTAAGGCCATGTTCCCGCCGGTAAGGTAGCCCTGGAAGTACAAAAATATGACGGCAAAGAAGTGGATACTCTGGATTAGCGGCCTGCCATTGCTGGCGATCGTTGCTTCCGTGGTATTTATCGAGAATCGCGGTGGGCACTACCCGACCTATAAAGCCGCGAGTTTCTCGCACTTTACCCAGCCGACCGCGGGCACGGCTTCTACCAACGAACCGCTGGTGCAGATAGATTCCGGGACGCTGCGCGGTACTAACGCCGGTTCCGTCATCGCGTTTCGAGGTATACCTTACGCGCGGCCGCCGGTAGGCGAGTTGCGCTGGCAGCCGCCAGAACCACCGCCACCCTGGCAAGGTGTGCGCGAGGCGCAGCAGCCAGCAAGCGCCTGCGCGCAGCGAACCTCGGGGCTGATTCCTTTTTTCGCCCCGATGGCGGAAGCATACGGCTCAAATTTTGAGCAGCCTCCAGTTAAGTCATCCGAAGACTGTCTCTATCTCGATGTCTGGGTCCCAGAGTGGCCGGTGAAACAGGCGTTGCCCGTAATGGTGTGGCTGCACGGTGGCAGTAACACCGTGGGTAGCGGCACGCAGTCCACCTATAACGGAGATTCCTTAACGCGGCATGGTGTGTTGCTGGTCACGTTGAACTATCGGCTCGGGGCGATGGGATTCTTCAGTCATCCAGAGCTTACGGCCGAGTCGCCGCACCACAGTTCGGGCAATTACGGATTGTTGGATCAACTGGCCGCGCTCAATTGGGTGAAGCAAAACATCGCGCAGTTTGGCGGTGATCCCCACAACGTCACGCTGTTCGGCGAGTCAGCCGGCGCGATTGATGCGGCTCGATTGATGACCTCGCCGCTCGCCGCGGGACTCTTCAAACGCGTGATATCAGAAAGCGGCCCGGCGTTTGACTCGGGACTCACTTTGTCTCAGGCGGAAGCTTTCGGCAGCGCGGTGGGGGCCTTGGCGCCTGGTGATGCGCAGTCGACGCTTGCAAAATTGCGGGCACTGCCTGTAGCGGAAGTTGAAGCACTGGTGGCCAAGGCCAAAGAACATCTCCCTACCGACATTACCGCGGCGACGGCGGACGGTTGGGTGCTGCCGATGTCGCCGCAGCAAGCCTTTCTTACGGGCGCAATCCAAAAAGTGGACTTGCTGATCGGTCTCAACGGACGGGAGCTCAGCGCTTTTCGTCTCTCCGCTGCGGCCGCGGCTAAAGCTTCAGGAGCTCCGAGCGCCGCCGAAGCCGGCGGCCTGAAAAGATTTACGGACGCTGCCCATCCCTACTTCGGAGGCTGGACCAATCCCGCTATCGCCGTCTACTTTGGCAGAATACTGTTGAATAAGAATGCTGGGTTAGAAGGAGCCGCCAACGATTTGATTGGCGCGTGTCCGGTTGGGGCGATGGCAAGTCTGACGCGCGCCTCGGATCTACAGGTGTTTGTATACCGCTTTGATCGCTCGATTCCAGGAAAGGGTGAGGCGACCTTAGGTGCATTTCATAGTTTGGAAGTCCCGTATGTGTTCGGTAGTCTGCGAGACCGAGAATGGCAATGGCTTCCCTCAACGGCTGACGATGCGTCGCTGTCCGAACTGCTACAAACCTATTGGACCAACTTCGCGAAGACCAGCAACCCAAACGCTTCAGGCTTGCCCATTTGGCCGGCCTGGAGCGATGAAACAAAAGAGTTTCTGGTAGTCAATCAGGACGCGAGCGTCACCGCGCAGCGCAATTTTCCGCCGCTTTTCTCGAGCCTTGGGGCAGAGGAGCTGAAACAAAGCTTCAAAGCCAAGTAGGTCGTGGTGGATATCGGGGCAAGCTTATGAATCCACAGTTTCGCGTGATCGTGATCGGTGGTACGGGGCAAGTCGGCAGTGCAGTGGTGCAAGCCTTGCTCGCTGAGTCCGTATGCCGCGAAGTCGTCATGGTGATCCGCAAACCCGTGGTGATTGCTGATCCTGCGCGCCTGCGTAACGTGGTGATGGATACGGGTGCTGCTGATTTCGAGAGGCGTGTTGCCGATCTGGCGAGGGAGGTCGGCGCGGGCGGCGATCGCGTATCTGCCGTCAGCTGCGTCGGTGTGGGCAGCGGATCCGCGCAGTGGACCGAAGAGCAGCTCAAAGAGCTGGAAGTCGGTGTGGTCGGCGCCTTTGCTCGCGGTGTGCGTCAAGCGGGTGTGGCGCAATTTTGCTTGCTATCGGCAGCCGGTGCTAACCCGAGCAGCCGGATCAAATATGCCCGAGTAATGGGCTTGAAGGAAGCAGCGATCCAAGCGGTGAATTTCTCGCGCTTGGCGATTTTCCGCCCCGGCATCATCGTCGGCAATGCCCATACACCGCCTTGGGTAGGCTGGCTCGGCAAGTTGGTGCCGGGTCCGTGGGGGAATATCGAACAGCGCGACATCGGTAAGGCCTTCGTCGCTGAAATCGCAAAGAAAGCAGCAGAAACCGGCGTGGCTTTCTACGACAACCAGGGGATGCGCAAAAGCATCGCGGACTTTTGCTGATCACCCGGGGGTAGGCTCATTTAAGAGATCTTGTCGGGGATAGCCTCGATAGAAAATCCATTTCCAGCTCGCCTTCATAAGTTTCGGCACCTACCTTCAATGCTTCTTTCACGCGTGCTTGCGTCACCTCGCTGGCGACACTCAAGTCGGACTCATGGGCTTCCACGAGAAGCCCCTCTGCCATGTCGCCAAATGCTCCAGTATCCACGGCCGCCTTGGCGTGAGCGACGGCATGCGCAGGAAAGGAGGCGATGCGATGAGCCAATTTCTCGACAAAAGGAGTCAGCTCGTCCGCCGGCAACGCGCGATTGATATAGCCGTAACGTTCCGCCAGCTCAGCCGAGAGATCATCGCAACCCACGAGCACCTCCAAGGCGCGTCCCCGTCCAATCAGCCGCGGCAGTCTCTGCGTAGAACCGCCGCCCGGAACCAGCCCAACCGCCACCTCTGGTTGGCCGAAGATCGCTTTGCCAGCGGCAGCAAAACACATGTCCATGGCCAGCGCGATCTCGCTCCCTCCGCCCCGGGCGCGTCCCTCAATTTTGGCAATGGTCACCTTGGGCATGTTCCTGAACCGCTCGCCGATCGTCTGCGTAAGACGAAAGCTGCGCGTAGCGGATACCACTTTGGAAGCGGCGCCAACCCGACCCAAACCAGAGTGCGCTATGAAGAAATCTGGAAGCGCGCTCTGCAAGACGACGACCCGCACGCGCTCATCGGCCTCGAGTTCCCTGCCGAGTTTGTCGAATTCCTGCGACAGAACATCATCAAGAAGATTTATCGGTGGGTGATTGATGCTGACGAATGCGATTCCAGAATCAAACCTGAACCGGAAACACTGGTAATCAGAGTACTGCATAGCGACTCCATTTCGGTGCCTATTGGCGACTCATCCCTTTTTTGGTGGCCATCGAACCGTCCTTGGCGCGCAAGATTCGCGGAATATAGCTTTCTAATCAAAGTCTGATCGCGGCGCGGCAGCTCGATATATCCCCCGAATAGGGGGCAAACGGCATCCCTCGAGTGAGATTCGCATCGCTCGGGTAATATATCGGCCCAGTGAGCAGAAGAAATGAAGAGACTTCCAAACCGTTTTTGCGAGTCCGCGCTCCAGAATCCCAACTCGGTACTTCTTGAAACGGCTCGCTTCGATGTAATAAACACACATAGCTACCTATTTCTCCATCCGATACGCCTACTCATTGCGAATCAATTGGGTGAGATCCCACGGCTTTTCGCAGAAATCGAAACTGCCTTACAGCGCGGGTTTTACGTAGCAGGATTTTTCGCATATGAGTGCGGATATCATTTTGAACCCATTGCGAACGCGGCGCTGCCGCCAGAATCGCCGCTGGCATGGCTGGGTGTTTATGACCGGCCGGAAATATTTGATCATTCTCGGCCGGACAGCGCGGAATATCCGGCCGAAGAAGACTGCGGTCATCGCGCCCTAAGTAAAGGCTTCCCCGGCATCCTCGATATTCCGGAGGATCGATACTCTGCGAATATTTTGAAGATCAAAGAATATATTGCCGCCGGCGATACCTATCAAGTGAACTTCACCGACTCGGTGTCCATGCGAACGAGAAGCTCGCCCGCCCAGCTTTTTGCGACACTGGCTACGCGTCAGCCGGTCAGCTACAGCGCGTTCATCAACATGGACGAATCTTTTATCCTCTCATTCTCGCCGGAACTGTTCTTTAGGATAGAAGGCGGAAAGATTGAGATGCGGCCTATGAAGGGCACGATGGCCCGCGCCGCCAGCGAGGGCGAAGACAAAGAAGTGCCGCGGCGGCTGCAAAATGACGCCAAGAATCGAAGCGAACACGTAATGATCGTGGATCTGTTGCGCAGCGACTTGGGGCGCATCTGCGCGCCGGGCACCGTCATAGCGGAGGATCTGTTCACGGCGGAAAAGTATCCGACGCTCTATCAAATGACTTCAACGGTTAAGGGTACGCTTCTCCCGAATCTGAAATACTATGACATTTTCCGTGGCTTATTCCCGTCGGGCTCCATTACCGGTGCGCCAAAGATTCGCACCATGCAAATTATTCGGGAATTGGAGCGCAAGACCCGCGGCGCTTATACGGGAGCCATCGGATTTTTCTCTCCTCATGGCCTTTCTGTGTTCAACGTTGCCATACGCACGATGGTTCTGAAAGACGGTGTGGCAACGATGGGAGTAGGTGGCGGCATCGTGGGTGAGTCTGATCCGCGAGAGGAATATAATGAATCCTTGTTGAAGGCGGCCTTTCTCGCTGAGCCAGATCAATCATTCAAGCTTATCGAAACTCTGTTGTGGGACCGTGGATTTCAGTTTCTATCTCAGCATCTAGATCGCTTGCAGAGTTCTTCCACGTATTTCCAATTCGCTTTCGAGCGCGGTGCCATCGCTGCGCAGCTAAGGGAATTCGGTGCTTCCTTGCGCCCTGATCTGCGCTACAGCGTCCGCCTACTGTTGGCCATCGATGGTCAGGCCACGGTGCAGTCGACGCAATGTCCGCCGCCGAGCGCGGTTGCCCGAGTCACTATGGCCGCCGAACGTATGTCATCCGGTGACTACTTCTTGCAGCACAAAACCACGCGTCGTGAGATGTATGATAGGTCGTACGATCGCGCGCGTTTTGCGGGATATGACGATATGCTTTTTGCCAATGAGAGAGATGAGATCACTGAAGGCGCAATCAGCAATATTTTCATTGAAAAGGCCGGCCAGTGGTTCACGCCGCCGCTTATATGTGGCGTACTGCCGGGAATTTACCGGCGCTACCTGCTCGAGTCGCAGCCCGGTGCTACGGAACGCATTTTAACTCTGGAAGATCTGAGGCAAGCGGATCAGCTATATATTTGCAACGCCGTACGGGGCTTGCGCAAAGCGACGCTGCAACTGGACGGCCATTTGCTTTGACTGCACGTTACCAGCCATGACAGAAATCGGACAGAGCGCGCGCGTGGTTTTCCTGATAAAGGACACAGTGAGCCGTCTCCTGAGCGACGCGGCCGCCCGCGATTCAGCAATTCAACAAATCGGCAAGATCTCCGATTCATCGATAGCTCCACAGGCCGAGACCGTACTCGCATCGACCAACCTCAGTTACCGAGACGGATTACTCATTCAGTTTGCCTACCGACTTACGATGACGAATCCGACCGTTGGGCTCAACGTAGCAGAGCGCCATTCGGGTGCTCGATCTGTGGCTGCTCAAGTCGGCACCTTTTTTTCTGAAAATCATATTCCTGCTGTGAAGGATGCCTACCAAAACATTGGAAAGAACTCCACCAACCTTGTCCGGGGGAACTTCAGGGAGTTTGATGCGTTACTGCTCTGGGCATCCAAGACGACGACCTCGCTAGGCGATATCGCTTCTGTCTTTGCTTATGGGTGCGCGCATGTCGCACGCACCGCCAGAGCCGTCAAGCAGATGCCGCAAGTCGACCGCGCAGCCCTCTCCTTCGCCAAGGTGGGCGCGCTCGCACAAGAGTTATTCAAAATGGGCTCCGGTGGCGCTTATGAACAGTTCGTCATTGCTGCGCTACTACAAGCTCTTGTGGAACAATCAAATCTTGCGGGTGTTCGCGTCGAAACGAAAACGCTAAACGCGTCTGATAAGAGTTCGCGCGCCGCCGGGGACATCCAAATCCTCTCTGGCAACCGCGTCATCGAGGCTTACGAAGTCACGGCCAACGCGTGGCGCACGAAGCTGGCTGGTGCGGGGAAGACTATCAAGGACCACGACCTGGCCAGGATGAACATCATCGCAAAAGCAGACAATGAGCCCTTGGGAATGCTGCTCGCCGAGCTGGCACAGAAGACAGATGACGTTGCGGTGCTCGATCTTGGCCACTACGCATCAGCGTTGATCGCAACGTTGACCAGGCCATTCCGAGCCGCAGCGCTTGCGCGACTTTACGAGTATCTAGATCGATATCAGCCGGATGTCGCGCTCGTCAATTCCTATGTTGATGCTCTGATTAGCAGCAAGCTTACCGTCGGCGCTGAATCCTAGGTTAACCGGCAGAGCGGTCCTTGCTTATGTGCTCAAAGATCGCCTTTCCGAGCACTTCTGCAAGCTTCGGCGGCACAGCATTGCCTATTTGCGTGTATTGCTTACTTCGCGACCCGGCGAATTTCATGTTCGCAGCAAACGTTTGGATCAGCGCGCATTCCACTGTTGTAAGCCGACGACCACTCGAAAACACACCATTCTTCGGCTTGCCGCCTCGCTTCAGATGTTTATGGTAGGGCGGCACTTCGTCTTCCTCATCGATGAAGTGCGTCTTGTTTCCGCCAGCAGATGCCAGGATCGTGTGGCAAGGAGCAGCCAAATCAACCGGACGACCACCACCGTTGAAGAGTTGTCCATGATAGGGATTAGGCCGCAGATCAGGCCGCTTCGCATAGACGACAATCGACTCGTTTGCGTCCCCAAGCATCTTTCCGCGCTTGAGGTAGCGCCCGGACGGCACGAAAGACAGGGACGTACCCGGACCGTGCGTAGCTGCCGGAAATACGAACTGCTTCGAGGATTTTCTCGTCCCTACGACGAACAGTCTCCGACGAGTCTGCGGTACCCCATATTCAGCAGCATTCAGGACCTTCCAGACCGTGGTATATCCAATCGTGCGCAACTGGTGGAGCAGGCTCGCGAAGTACTCGGCGCGGCTCGACGCCGCCAGTCCGGGCACATTCTCCATAAGGAACGCAGTCGGCCTGGCATCGCGCACGGCGCGCACGAACTCGCCAGTCATGTCACGAGCGTCCTCGCTAGAGAGCCGCAGGCCGCCGCTTGAGAACGGTTGACATGGCGGACCGCCAGCCAAGAGATCCAGGTCGGCGTATTTCCTGAAGTTGATCGACTGGACGTCAGCTTGTAACAGTTGCGTCGCATTGTGAAACCTTGAGAATGTTTCGCAGAAGGCAGGCTCTCGCTCGACTGCTGCGACGACGGAGAAGCCCGCTGCGCCCAAGCCGAGCGAAAGTCCTCCAGCTCCACAAAAAAGGTCCATCGCTTCCATCAAGTGAGATCATACCGCCGTGAGACAGAGCCGGTACAGCAGACGGCTTTATCCTTGGCGACGGCAGCGCAGTCCCCAGCCATACAGTAGTTCCAACCTCCACTTACTGTATGCGTTGGTTGCCACGCCCCATCCCCCCATCAGGGGGATACGGTCGCAGGCCCTTTGGCGGCAGCATTGCGGCGAGGGCTGCATAGTGGCCCACAGGCAGGGTGCGATCTCATGGGCAACTCTTCGCTGCTCGGCAGACGTCAATTTCTTCTGGGGGTCGTGCCGGCGGCAACGCTAGGGACGCTAGGCGTTTCCGCTTGCTCTGACAATGGACGAACGTCAACTTCATCCAGCTACGCGCCGACGTATTTCAACATCGCTGAATGGGCTTTCATCAATGCGGCTGTCGGGCGCCTGATTCCGTCCGAAGGGGCGGGTCCGGGTGGAGTGGACGCGGGCGTGCCGGAATTCATCGACCGCCAAATGGAGCTGCCATATGGTCACGGTGCCTATTTTTATTTGAAAGGCCCTTTCCTGGAGAATTCTCCGCCGACACTGGGTTATCAGCTGCGATACACGCCACGCGAGATTTATAGACTCGGTATAGCCGCCGCAAACTCTGCGACACAAAAATCGCAAGGCAAGGACTTCGCTCAGCTTTCCGCTACCGACCAGGATCGTTTTCTCGCCGCGATGGAGAAGGGCGAAGCTGCCTTTGCGACGGTACCTGCGAATGTCTTTTTCGCGCAGCTTCTGACAAATACCAAGGAAGGTTATTTCTCAGATCCACTTTACGGCGGCAATCGGGGAATGCTCGCGTGGAAATGGATCGGCTTTCCCGGTGCCCGCGCCGATTTTACCGACTGGATCGATCAGGCGGGTCGCCGCTATCCCTACGGGGCGGTCTCGATCAGCGGTGCAACCGATGGCTGAGCGCAAGAAAAGCGTTGACGCGGTCGTCATCGGCTACGGATGGACCGGCGCCATTCTGGCGAAGACGCTCACCGATGCGGGCTTATCCGTGGTGGCGCTCGAGCGCGGTCCGGCCCGTGATACGTCCCCGGATTTTGAGTTTCCGAGGATCGCAGACGAACTCAAGTACGGCGTCAGAGGAGATCTTTGGCAACCTCTGGCCAATGAGACTGTCACGATCCGCCACAATCCGAACGATGTCGCCGCTCCTTATCGGAAGTACGGTTCCTTTGTCCTCGGCAATGGCGTGGGCGGTGCCGGCGTGCACTGGAATGGACAGCTCTGGCGCGCATCGCCTGAAGACCTGAACCTGCGCAGCCGCATCGAGGAGCGCTACGGAAAGAAGTTCATCCCGCCGGAGATGACCATCCAGGACTATCCGGTCACGTTCGCCGAATTGGAGCCGCACTTCGATCATTTTGAAAAGGTCTGCGGTGTCTCCGGCGTCGCCGGCAATCTACACGGCCAGATCAAGCCCGGCGGCAATCCGTTCGAGGGTCCCCGGAGCGATGAGTTCCCGACGCCTCCGTTGCCCCCCATTTATGCTGCTCAGCTTTTCGAGAAAGCAGCCGCGGAGCTAGGCTACAAATCCTTTCCGACCCCGGCGGCGAACAGCTCCGTTGCGTACACGAATCCCTACGGCGTACGGCTGGGGCCGTGCAATCTCTGCGGCTTCTGTGAGCGCTTCGGCTGCTTCTTGTACTCCAAGGCATCGCCGCAGACAACGATTTTGCCGATCCTGGAGGGTCGCGCCAATCTGGAAGTACGCACCAACTCCTACGTGACCAAAATCTTGCTGGACAACACGGGTAAGATCGCGACGGGCGTGCTGTACATCGACGAGAGCGGGCGCGAAATTGAACAGCCCGCCGCGCTAGTCGTTCTTTCGGCATTCCAGATGCATAACGTGCGCCTGTTGCTGCTCTCGAAGATTGGCACCCCTTACGATCCGGCGACTGGAAAAGGTGTCGTGGGCAAGAACTACGCTTACCAGATGTGTGCCGAGACCGCCGCCTATTTCAGCGAAGATGTCGAAATCAATCCCTTCATCGGAGCAGGCGCGGCCGGTCAGAGAGTCATCGATGAGTTCAACTCGGATCATTTCGATCATTCACAGCTGGGATTCATCGGCGGATCGCTCATCTATGCCGGCGCGACCGGCGGGCGACCCATCGATCAGATGATGGTTCCGCCCGGAACACCTGCCTGGGGTGAGGGGTGGAAGGCCGCGATCCGCAAGCACTACCGCCACTCGGCGCCCCTGGGGACGCAGGGGAGCGTGATGTCGTATCGAGATCGGTATCTGTCCCTCGACCCCACTTACACCGACTCCCATGGCCTGCCGCTCTTGCGTTTGACCTTCGACTGGCACGCCAACGAATACAAGATGGCGGCCTACAGCGCTTCCAAAATGGAAGAGATCGTGCGAGCCATGAAGCCGGAGAAGCAGGCGACGATACTCATGCGCCCAGGCAATCCCTACGACGTACGCATTTATCAGAGTACTCACACAACCGGCGGCGCGATTATGGGATCCAATCCGTCCAACAGCGTGATCAACCGTTATTCGCAGAGCTGGGACGTCTCGAATCTGTTCGTGTACGGGGCTTCAGCCTTCCCGCAGAACATCGGCTACAACCCCACCGGACTACTGGCGGGGCTCGCGTATTTCTCCGCCGCCCAGCTGCGCGACACCTATCTTAAGTCGCCGGGTCCGCTCGTAAAAGCATGAAGTGGAAGACTAGTCTCAAGGTGCTGGCTATTGGTCTCGCGGCCCTGTTGATCGCGGTGGGCATCGCGCACGTATCGGATCGCAGAGCTGGCGAGAAAAATCTTGCCGCGCCAGCTGCAACGCCAGCCCTCATCGCTCGCGGGGCCTATCTTGCGAGGCTCGGCGATTGCGCGGCATGCCACAGCGTTGCCGGCAAGCCGGCTTACTCGGGCGGCTTGCGCATGGGCATTCCGATCGGCGCCATCTATACCAGCAACATCACACCTGACACGAACGATGGCATAGGGCGCATGTCCCTGGATGATTTCGATCGTGCGCTGCGTTACGGTGTCGCCGAGGGTCACAGTTTGTATCCGGCGATGCCGTTCACCTCGTACTACAACACGCGTCCGGACGATGTTGCCGCGCTGTACACGTACTTTAAGTACGGTGTCCCGGCGGCGGCGGTTGCGAATCGGCCGAACGATATCGTCTTTCCCTTGTCGATGCGTTGGCCGCTCACCTTCTGGCGCTGGTTCTTCGCGCCGAGCCCTAAGCCGTTTGCGACGCCGCCGGGAATGGACTCGGAGACGTCGCAAGGAGCGTATTTTGTCGAGGGGCTTGGGCACTGCGGCGAATGTCACACTCCGCGTGCGATCGCGATGCAGATGAAAGCAACGACGCCCGCCGGGGGACGCGCCTACCTTTCGGGAGCCATCATCGAGAACTACTTTGCGCCGAGTCTGCGCAGCAGCGGCACCGGATCTCTCGGTGTTTGGAGCGAGGAAGCGCTGGCGCAGTTTCTCAAGACCGGTGCAAACGCCGATGGCATCGCCTTCGGTTCGATGAGCGATGTCATTGTCCACAGCACGCAATACATGACGCCTGAGGACGCGCTCGCGACCGCGAAGTACCTCAAGTCTCTGAGAAGTTCAGGCGAGGAACCGGCCGCGCGCTTCACCTACGACGCGCTCGAACATCTCGCCCTCAGGAACGGTGATGCGAGCAAACCAGGAGCGCGGATCTATCTGGACAATTGTGCGGCGTGCCACCGTCCGGACGGTATTGGATACGAACGAGTATTTCCGCGACTCGCCGGCAACCCGGTCGTACAGGCCGCGAACCCGAAGTCGCTCATCTCCATCGTTCTGGAGGGCTCGCGGACACCGCGCACTGCAAGCACGCCGGCGCAGTTCACCATGCCCAGCTTTGCGTGGCGGCTCTCTGATAAGGACGTGGCGGATGTCGTGAATTTTATCCGCACGAGTTGGGGCAATAGTGCTGCGGCGGTCTCGTCCGCCGAGGCGGCCAAGACTCGCGAGTCGCTGCAGCCCCGCCAGGCCTCGACCCAGAACCCGGAGAAGTGATCGCCCTGCAAGCGAGGCCCGCACCTGACATCAGTCAGCGAGCGGCTTGCGCATCGCCGTGCATGGGTCTAGGTGCATTCAGGGACTCCCCGAGAGCCTCTCGCAGGTAATTCCCGATGGCGTGCTCCACCTTAATGTCGACTACCGCACGGTGGGTCGAGCCGACAGAATGTTAAATGTAAGGCCCGGGGCCGTCTGTTCGTATCGGTCCTTGGTTTTTATGTGCCTTGCGTTCTTCGCAGTGCCGCTTTAGCCACGGATTTAGATGAAAAAGGAATTGCCAGTTGTTCCAAGAGTGCAGGCCGCGTTCGGCGCTGTCATCGCTGTGCTCCTTATTGTCGGCATCGTCGCCTACCGCAGCGTTCTCGCCTCCTTTGAAAGCGCTCAATGGGCTCAGCATACGGACGAGGTCCTTGAACACCTCGCGAACTTGCGCTTGCGGATGGAAAATATAGAGAATGGATATCGTGACTTCGCCTTGAGCGGCACGAGTGCATTTCTCGAACGGTCGCGCGCCAATGCATCGTTGGCTGACAACGAACAAAGAGCCCTGCGAGCACTGACGGCGGATAACCCACGTCAGCAACGCCGTCTAAGTACTGTCGCGGATTTGCTGCAGCGTATGGCTCAACGCGCTGACACCATCGAAGAATCGCAGCGGTCGCCGCCTGCCGATGATACGGCCCTGATCAGGAGTGGACGGGACGATTCCCTCCTGAATGCCTTTTCCATCGCGGCTCGCGACATGGAAGCGGAAGAGCAGCAGCTACTGAGCGAGCGCAAATCGGCAGCCGCAAGCCGTTATCGCGAGGCGCGGATCGCGCTGCTCGCGGGAAGCGCCCTGGCATTGTTGATCGTCGTCTTTTCTGGGTGGCAAGTGGCGCGGGATCGAAGCGAACGAAAGGGCGCGGAAGACAAGCTCAAGCGTCTCAATCGCCTGTACGCAATGGTCACCGGCATCAGCGCCGCGATGGTGCGAGTACGAGATCGCGCCGACCTCTTCAACCGCGCCTGCCAGACCGCAGTCGAGCACGGCGAATTCGAAATGGCTTGGATAGCCGTGATGGATCATGACGAGAAGCGGATTGTTCCGGTGGCCTGGGCGGGCGACGACGAGCCGGCCATGTCGGCAATCAAGGCTCACTTCGCTTCGAGCGCGGGTACCGTGCAGGGGAAAACGCTGGCCGCGAGGGCAATCAGAGAGAAAGCGCCGGTGGTCTCCAACGACGTGCAGCACGACGAAAGCCTCATCTTTGGCAAAATGCACACGCAGTCCGGTGTGCGCTCGTTGGCGGTATTTCCGCTGATCGTGGCGGACAACCCCATCGGCGTGCTGGCGCTGTACACGAGCAAACCGGAATTCTTTGACGCGGCCGGCCTGCTGCTGCTGACCGAACTGGCCAGCAATGTCGCGTTCGCCGTCGATCATATCGAACGTCAGGAGAGACTGGATCGCCTCTCCAACTACGATACGCTCACCGGACTTGCGAACCGGCGGCTGTTTCTCGAGCGCGTCGCGCAGTACATGCTGAGTGCCGCCGACGCGGGTCACAAGATGGCCGTGTTCGTGATCGACTTGGAGCGGTTCAAGAAACTGAACGATAGCCTGGGCCGGCCGGCCGGCGACACGCTCTTGAAGCAAGTGGCCGAGTGGCTGGTGCAGAACGCCGAAAACGCCAATCTCGTCGCGCGCCTCGATGCGGATCACTTCGCCGTTGCACTGCCGAAAGTCATGTACGAGTCGAGCGTCGCGCGGGTGCTTGAGAAAACCATCGCGGCATTTATGAAATATGAGTTCAGCCTGAATGCCGCCGTGTACCGGATGGCGGCCAAGATTGGCGTCGCCGTATTCCCGGACGACGGCACCGAGGCCGAAACATTATTCAACAATGCCGAGGCGGCACTGAAGAAAGCGAAGGCGAGCCGGGACCGATATCTGTTTTACGCACAGAAAATGACCGAGACCGTGGCGCTCAGCTTAGGGATCGAAAATCGCCTGCGCAGGGCGCTCGAAAGAGATGAATTCGTACTTCACTACCAGCCCAAGGTGAACATTG
>Ga0265760_10000229_pt1 | contig 15333 bp, 16 predicted proteins | sample NZIome_2_FD_200831 | JGI IMG/M metagenome (GOLD analysis project Ga0265760, IMG submission 200831) | Metatranscriptome of rhizosphere microbial communities from Maridalen valley, Oslo, Norway - NZI1 (Metagenome Metatranscriptome) | ecosystem: Host-associated > Plants > Roots > Rhizosphere >...
GAGTTTCCGACCGGATCAGGAACAATGATGACCCTGTGGGAAGTGGCGGGAGAATTGTCGCGTCGCATGACGAACATATTCCTCCGGGACGAAAAGGACCGCCGCCCGGTTTTCGGGAATTTGGAAAAGTTCCAGACCGACCCGCACTGGCGCGACCTGGTGCTCTTTCATGAATATTTTCACGGCGACTCTGGAGCCGGAATTGGAGCCAGCCATCAGACCGGATGGACCGGCGTCGTCACCAAGTTAATGCAACAGAGCGGAGAGTCCCGCGAGCACAAGGAAACGAAACCGCCGGTTGAAAAGGTTGCTGCAGACTGAATTTCAGGGGAGTTGAGATATGAAAGCGATTAGCGTATTCCCGGGCAAAGCCAACAGCGTCCACGTAGCAGAGTTGCCCAAACCCACGTTAGAACAGGTTCCCGGAGGCCGTGGCGTGTTGGTTAAGGTTCTCCGCGTCGGCGTGGACGGAACTGACAAAGAAATCAACGCTGCCGAATACGGTGCGGCCCCCGCGGGATACGAATTCCTCGTCATCGGCCATGAAGGTTTCGGCAGCGTGGAAGCAGTCGGCCCGAACGTCACGGAGTTCAAGCCTGGCGACTTTGTGGTCGCCACGGTGCGCCGGCCGGGGAAGAGCATTTACGACCTTATCGGCACCAACGACATGACCACCGACGACACCTACTACGAACGTGGGATCAATCTGCGCCACGGATTCCTGACCGAATACTATGTCGACGATGCCGAGTTCATCGTCAAAATCCCGCAAGGATTGAAGCAGGTGGGAGTATTGCTGGAACCGGTGACGGTTGTAGAGAAAGGCATCTACCAGGCGTACGAGATCCAGCGCCGGCTCAAGGTGTGGCGGCCGCGCAAAGCCGCAGTGATGGGTGCCGGCACGATCGGCCTGCTGGCGACGTTAGTGCTCCGGCTGCGCGGCCTGGATGTCACTACATTTGGGCGGACTCCGAGACCCTATCTCAACTCTGATCTGATCGAGAAACTCGGCGCGCGCTATCTTACGACCAAAGACACACCGGTTCTCGATGGCGCCAAACAACACGGACCCTTCGACCTGATTTTCGAAGCCACCGGCAATTCCACCGTCGTCTTCGATAGTATGAGGGCCCTAGGCAAGAATGGAGTTCTCGTGCTGTCGAGCGTCACTGGCGGAAACAACATGATCCAGGTGCCGGCCGACCGGATCAATCTCGAGTTTGTTTTGGGCAACAAGGTCATGGTGGGTACCGTGAATGCCAATCGTGAGTACTTTGAACTTGGTGTGCGCGACATGGCACAGGCGGAAGCAGAATACCCGGGCTGGCTTGGCAGCCTCCTCACCCATCCCGTGAAGGGGCTGGATAACTATCAGGAACTCTTCAAGAACCTTTCTAACCCCAGTGGTGCAATCAAAGTCTTCTGCCAAGTGGCGGAACTCTAACAGCCTTAGGGGCGTAAGGAATCGATGTGAAGTCGAAGGACTAGAAATGGGACTACGCTGAAACTTGCACAGGTTTAGTGGACAACTATATTTGTGACGCAAGGTTCGCTCACGAGATCGCTTTCTCGAGAACCCCTCGGAAGACGGCAAACCCGTGATTAGCTGTTTCCCGGATCTCCCGTCCCCATTTTCCAATCGTATCCCTTCGCCTTGTCACTTTCTAGGCGTTAGTGAGTCTTACCGAGGGATGATAGTTACTACACCGGCAAGGACTTGCGTCCTGCTAACTCGGTAAAACTAGGGGATGGCTATGATTCAGTTTAAACGGGAAACATGCGGTGACTTGAACGTTGCTCTCCCTCGCGAGTGGCTGGAAACCAATGGGCTTGGCGGCTTTGCTTCGTCGACGATCGTTGGTTTGAATACCCGCCGTTATCACGGATTGCTCGTGGCTGCACTCAAGCCGCCGGTCGAGCGCTTCGTTCTGCTCTCCAAGTTGGAGGAAACGCTGTTTATCGAGGGACAGCCCTTTGATCTTTCGGCAAATCGCTATCCAGGCGTTGTTCACCCGCAGGGTTTTCGGTACCTCAAGCAGTTCCGCCTCGATCCATTTCCTATCTTCACCTACGAAATCGAGGGGGTTGAGATCGAAAAGACTGTGTTCATGGTCCACGGTGAAAACAGCACGGTGGTGCAATACGAACTGACGAAGAACAATCACCCCGAACGGCCGAAGAACTTGTTGCTCGAGATCAGGCCGCTGGTTGCGTTCCGCGACTACCACGGGACAACTCATGAGAATGGCGCCATCAATCCTGCGGTAGAACAGCGGCCGGGGTTGGCGACCGTGGCCCCCTACCAAGGACTTCCTTCGCTGCACTTATCTCACAACGCTGTGGAGCTGCGAAAAACGGGCGATTGGTACCAGAACTTTGAGTACGAAGTCGAACGGGAACGGGGGCTCGATTTTTCTGAAGACCTCTTCAACCATTTTGTTCTGCGCTTCGACCTGCGACTCCGCCGCCAGGCCTCGGTGATAGCTTCCACGGCGCAGCACGATGTTACTCAAGTGGCCGAATATCGGGAGGTGGAGATCGCGCGTCGCCGCAATGCGGCCCTATCGTCGCCGCTTGAAGATGCCTTCGCCCAGGACCTTGCCGCTGCCGCCGACCAGTACGTCGTTGCCCGTGGGGACCAGAAAACGGTCATCGCAGGTTATCACTGGTTCAGTGACTGGGGACGCGACACGATGGTGGCTCTCCCCGGCCTTACTCTGCCAACGGGCAAGCATGAGGTAGCGCGTAGCATCCTGCGCACCTTCGCCAAACACGTGGATCAGGGCATGCTGCCGAACCGTTTCCCTGATGCCGGTGAAACACCGGAATACAACACGGTGGATGCCACTCTATGGTTCTTCGAGGCGGCTCGTGCGTTCCTCGCGTACACCGGCGATCTTGAATTTGTGCGCAACGAACTCCATCCCGTATTCGTCGACATCATCTCTTGGCACGTTCGCGGCACCCGCTACGGAATCAAAACGGACTCCGGTGGCTTGCTTTGGTCGGGCGAGCCCGGTGTTCAGCTTACTTGGATGGATGCCAAAGTCGGCGATTGGGTGGTGACGCCGCGACGGGGGAAGCCCGTGGAGATTCAGGCGCTCTGGTATAACGCGCTCTGCATCATGGAGGACTTCGCTCGCAAGTTTGGTGACGAACCCGGCCAAAAGCGCTACAGTAACATGGCAGCAGTTGCTAGCTGGAGTTTCAATCGCCAGTTTTGGAACGAAAATACGGGCTGCCTGTACGATGTTGTGAACGGCGCACCACCGGATCCCTCAATCCGCCCGAACCAGATCTTCACCGTCAGCCTGGCGCACAGCATGTTGTCCCTCGAGCGTGCAAGAGCTGTCGTAGAAAAGGTTCGGGAAGACCTCCTCACTCCATACGGGCTGCGCACCCTGGCGCCCAGCGACCCGGCCTACCGCGGCAGATATACCGGCGGCCCTCTTGAGAGGGACGGCGCATATCACCAGGGAACCGTGTGGCCATGGCTGATGGGCCCATTTACCACCGCCTACATCAAGGTCCACGGCGGCAGCGAAGGCGCCCGGCGCCAGGCATCTGAATGGCTGGCGCCACTAAGAGATCATATTGCGGATGGCGGCCTCGGACAGATTGCGGAGATTTTCGACGGTGACGCACCCCACCGGCCTTGTGGATGCATCGCCCAGGCTTGGAGTGTGGCCGAAATCCTGAGAGCATACGTGGAAGACATCAAGGGGATTCATCCCGCCGCACAACCGGGGGCCCAGAAGGCCCAACCGAAGTCTCGCGAGATTCCACAAGCGACGGTACCGACGCAAGCAAGCCGCTGAATCGGAGTCCTCCATGGCTCAGGCCGCGCGCGTCATTTAGAGCCGGTCTGAATCTCCTTCACGTTCATGGGCACCTGCTTTCTCCAGTACGCGAAGAGATCCGGTTGCTGTTGTAACCTCGCCTCAATTGCCGCGATCTCTTCAGGAGAAAAATAGTTGCGGAGTTTCTCGGGGAGTTTGTTGGGTGGAATATGGGTGTAGACCCAGCTGCGATAATTCTTCAGGCCATCCCCGTAGCCACGACGTAGTGGTTCGCTGGCGAAGTTTGTCATACAACTCGGCTCTGACGCGGCGGGTTTCGACTGACTCTGAACTGAGAGCGCAGTAAATAAGACCACGGCAAGAGCGAGCACAGCATCGGAACAGGCCGATTCGACGCGCGAAGCCGCGCCGCCGGGTCACTCCGGGTGACCCTGTGCCAGATGACGATATTCGCGAATCCTACGGAGCAACTCCAGCGCCGGAGTTGGGCACACGCCTCTTACGCGGTTCAGATCTCCTATCTCAAATGCGAGTCGCCACTGCTTGAATAGAACACGATATGCGGCGAAGAGGCCGAGTTTAGGATCATAGATGTGAGTTGCTTCGGAGGTGACACCGTTCAGTTCTATGATCTTCATGTTGCGTCCTGCAACGAAATCCTGCCGCGAGGGAACACGAATGTCAAAGCGCCCGAAAAAGAAACCATCGAAACCCTTTGCAATTCCATCGATGGCGTCCTCCAGGCATGGAGTAATCGTGTCCCCTCCGTCGAGAAATATCGCCCCTCGACAATGGGTCCCGATTTCGACCAATTGCACTCTTTCTCCCGCCGCAGGCACCTGTTGACGCCGCTTGGAGTTCTTCCGCAGGTAGAAATCGGACATGCAGGCGGCACGATCATCCGCGAGCACTAATTCCTCCAACGTGTGTTTCCCGTCGCCGAACAGAACGGGCATCCGCTTTTCTGTAACCGAAAACACCTGGCCGCGATCGTTACCAGGATATCTGTAGTAGAAGACCCCAAACTCCTCACCGGATACGTGTTCTTGCAGAATCGTCGGGAAAGAAACTTGGGCCAAGTATTCGTGCAATTGCTCCGACGAACGGGCGATCACCACGCCCGAGCCGCGCTGCCCTGCGTCCGGTTTCAGGACGACCGGGAACGCTAGCTTGTGCTCACTCATGAAATCCTCCGCCAGAGCAAGGCGACGGGCGGGCTCTCCAGACGGCAGAAGCGTGGAAGCTGGCAACCAAGGGCCGGCGTTCTTCATTTGCTCTAGAATCTGATGCTTAGATTCGCCGACGAATCCGCCCGCCGGAATCCCCGGGTTAGCTGCCGTAAACAACGTCCAGCTTCGGAACTTGACCCCTATATAAAGGACATAGGCGATCACAGGCGGATAAAACAGGTAAGGAGGCCAGAACTCCCACCGAAACACACGTCTCCATCGGCGGACTAGCTCGCGACGCCCCCGGTAAGTGGCAAGCTTCGTGAGCAATCGCACCAAAAGGAAAATTCCGGCAAGGACGAGCAACAGCTTCCCAGAGAGCAGCCGATGAGGCATGAAGCCGCTGTGCATCAGCGGCATCGCAAGGCCGGTAGATAAACCAACGACTAACGGGGTCCACAGGGCAGCAGCAATCAGGAAGTAGACGAAGAACTGCTTGGCGGAGGTGCGGAGTGCACCGGCAGCGAGGTAGGTCGGGAGTCTGGTTCCTGGGACGAAGCGAGCGGTGACAATCGCCATGGCACCGTTGCTGCCCAGCCACTTCGACGCTCCCTCCAGCGATCCTGATCCGACCAGCCATCGCAGCGGAGCGCGCTTTATAGCCGGGCGGCCGATATAGCGTCCCGCCACAAACAACAACATGTCGCCAATGAATATCCCAATAAAGCAGGCGAACGTGGCGAACAGGAAGCTCATGTGCCCTTCTGCCACGAGCAGACCCGCGCTGATGCATGCCAAATCTTCGCTCACGAAAGTCGCAGCCACCAGGGAGATCAGCATGACTAAAGCGGTAACGTATCCGGGTTTTGGAAAGTGGCTAGTGTCCATTGGCTGGTTAGCGAGAGCGATTCGATCTGGCGGGGCAGTAGTACGTGTGGAGACACGGCCAGCCTCTACACGGTCCAAGAAATCATCGAGGAGTGGCACCAGCGGGCGTGGGTCCACAAAGACCATGAAGTGATCGCCAGGAAGGATTTGAATCTCGCTTTGCGGCACCAACCTCTTCGTTTCCACCGCCGCCTCGATGGGTACCAACGGGTCATGGAGGCCGTGCAGAATCAGCATCGGTCCGTCGTAGGACTGCAGGATGGAACGCAACGGGCGCTGGTCGGAATCATAGAAGTTGTGGGCATAAGGCAAGCCCATGTCCGAATGATTAAATTCTCCGAAGCGCGGCAACGCAATCTTCACCAGCCAGAGGCCGGCCAACTGGATGCCATGGACGGCATGGTTGAGATGATAGTCGCCCAGAAGTTCCATTTCCTGGACTCCGATCGCCGAAAGCATGGTCAACGACGCGACGCGGTTCGGGGCCAAACGAGCCATATGCAGCACCACGCCGCCGCCCATGCTGAAGCCGACCAAGTGCACCCGGCGTATCCCCAATCGGTCCATTAATTGCCAAACATAAACAGCGTGCGCGCGAAAGGAATAATCCGGAACCTGGCGGCTCGATTCGCCGAAACCCGGGAGGTCCGGAGCGATCACCCTCCGCGGCCCCTTGATCTGCTCGGCGAGCAGCCTCAGGTCGTTGCTGCTGCCCGGACTGCCGTGGATCAACACCACGGGAATGCGGTCAGAACCGCCTTGAGCAGGAAAGTCGCGGAATGCCATTGTGACTTCTTCCGGCACGGTCCGCTCACCCACGACCGCAGAGACAGGCAGTAATCTCTTGTCTTTAGAAACGGAGGTTGGCAAACCCCTGGTGTGCCAGCGCTGGTACACGGAACCGGCAAGCGCCAACGAGTAACCGACAGCCATCATCGACACGGCCCATCGGAGCCAACGCCGTTTTCGCGGTGGCTTAACTTTCACCCCTTCGTCCGGTTGGATCTTCTTTCGAACAGAACTGGATTCCAATGCAACCGCCATTATGTGGGCCTCGTTCAGATCGTAGGAGGGCTATCGGTAGCGCGGTGGAGTGAATCCAAACTGGCCACTCGTTCAGCCTTCAGCAAATGACTTGCGTTCATCCGGCACGGGTTGGCGAGGAAGTGCTCGAGAGTGACTGTAGCGAGCGCGCACGTCACTTCTGTATAGCTCAGCGTGCTAATGTCTTCTCCGTGCACACAGAGACTGAACGGCCCGGGGCCGTTTTCATGGGACGCGTGAAGTCTCCTAAGCCATTCTACGGATCCTGCATCGGATTCTTGCTGAGCGTCGCGGCAAACAGCTCCACGCAAGCTCTCGGCCCGCTGGTCGGAAAGACTGGAGGAAAACCAGTGTCGTGATTCCCACGCGTGAACCTGAAATGCAAGCTGCGCGGAATTCCAGCGCCACTCGCCAATCTCCTTCTCAGAGGGAAACACTCCGACAAGACGGAACGGCAGGATTCCCTCTAGATCCAAACCACCGAATGCCGCACTTAGACCTGACAGTGAACGGGAACCAATGAGAGCTGGGATCAATTGCCCTCTGCTTCTCGCCTTGCCAGCGTCGACGGTGCAACGTGTTCTATTCCAATTCAAGAGCGCAAGCCCGATACCAAGTTCATTTGCGGCAATCCAGGTACCGCCAGCCCCGTCATTCGGATAAATGGCTTCGATACCGCAGGTTTGATGAGGCTGCGGCATTTCCCCCGCACCGCGTGCGATTCTCTCATCACGATTCATTGCCAGCAGGTAGCCGTCGGCAACTGTAATGACACTTAGAGTGCACATAAGCTGGCGTCCCGCGGTCTCCGTGTCTTTCGGAATTTCGTGTCGACTGAAATCGGCTTAGCAACTCCTGCGTCCGGCCTCGCCGGGCGGACCATGCGTCGGCTACGCTCTTTCGACTGCTTCTGCTCCGAGGCGGTGCCTCAACGTGGAAGGCGCAATCCCGAAGTCACACGGCAGTTCCACTTCACTCTTGGCGGACAGCAGCTTGAGAATGGCATAGTGGTGGACGGCGTGTCCGACGCAGAACATGACTTCTCGCGCCAAGTTGGAAGGCACCCTTTCCGCGCCGCCTTCGACGTAATCCACGCTGTACGTCACTGTACATTCGCGTCGAAGAATTTCCTGGGACAGGCCTCTGAACTCGTCAATTAACCTTTCTGTCACTAGACGCGCCTGCGTAACTGAGCTTTCCAACAATGAGTTGCGACCCCGCTCGTCGTAGTTGATGTGACCTGTGCGAATACCCTCCATCAGGCAGAGAAAATGGTCCAGCACGTGCCGATAATGCGCTCCCAGGGATGCCTCGAGCGATCCTTCAAGCGGTCTATCGTACAGGTCACCAACGCCATCCAGGAATGTGCATCCCTGCTGTAGAACCTCTTCGATGGCAGTATTCAACGAGGGAATCATAGTGTCAGAACCTTCTGCCGAGAACGGGAATTTGCCCGCGGTGCAAAAACAAGGCGATCGCGCTGGTCACGAACACGGCGACGGCCAGGAAGAACAGGAGCCCCTTGTCTCCTTGTACCTCGATGCCGAGGAAGGTCAGATGGCTGGCGATGGCTCCGCCCGTAGCCGCCATTGCCAGAACAGCGCCTGCCCACACGAAACGCGGCATCAGCAGCATCACGCCAGCAATCAACTCCATAATGCCTGACCCAATGCGGGTCGAGACTTCCACGGTGCTTATCGACGCAAACGGAAGGTGTGTATGGATGAACGTCCCAAGCTTGGTGAAGATATAAACCGACTCGGGCGCCGCTGTGAACTTGAAGAAGAGCGTCTGCAGCAAGATGATCGCCGCGACAATTCTGCAACTCCAACTGACAATCAGGAGTGTTGTAGTCATTGGCCGTCTCATAGTTGAGGTGTGATTTCTGCTCAAACTGCGCTGCTTCACCACAGGCAATCCCCCCTGCCATGCTGTGGCCCAAAACGTAAGACTCACTAGGCAGCCGGAAGTGACAAGAAAGGACCTAATGTTCGGCGAGACCGCAGGTGGACCGGGACTGTCACTTTTTCGAAGATCCTGCATCGTACAGTCAGCTTTGCACTCCCCTATTAGAAATCGCCTTGAACTCGCGCACCAAAAGTCGTGGTAGGCGGTACCGGTGAGAAGTCCTGGGAACAGCGTTACAGCTGAAGCTTGCCTTTGCGCCTCGATCTGCTCGTCGTTGCCTCGATCTGCCGGACGCCACGAAATTGCAACGGGCTGGGCGCTCGACCTCCGACAGGGTTCTTATCGTGTACGTCTTGCGTCTTCGGAGGCCGACCGGAGGGCCGCCTTCCGTCTTAGGTTCCGGGTGTTCAACCTTGAGTTGAATGAGGGTCTTGATGCGGCCCTTGCGACCGGCCATGACACCGACCAGTTCGACGCGGTTTGTGACCACCTGATCGTGGAGCACGTCGGCTCGGGAGAGGTCGTTGGGACGTACAGACTTCAGACCGGAGCGATGGCATCCGCAAACCTTGGCTATTACAGCGAGCGCGAATTCGACTTCACGCCCTACGCGCCGCTGGGCGCCTCTGTAATCGAATTGGGGCGTGCGTGCGTGCATCGCGATCATCGCACGTCCGAAGTGCTTTTCCTACTGTGGCGTGGAATCGCGCAATATGCCATGCACTGCGGCGGGCGTTACCTGATCGGCTGCTCCTCATTGACTTCGCAGGACCCAGCGCATGGCACAGCCGTCTACCGAACCTTACAGCGACACCTGGTCGAGCCGAGTCTGCGAACTTCCCCAAGGCTAGATTTCGCGATGTCTTTGGTCTTTCCCGGCGGCGCAAGCAATAGGGTCCCTAAGTTGCTACGCACTTACTTGGCGGTAGGAGCGAGAATTTGTGGTCCCCCGGCCATCGACCGCGAATTCAAGACGATTGATTTCCTTACTCTAATAGACTTGGATACTCTACCTGCGCGTTTGCGCGCACGCTTCTTTAAACTCTGATGACGGGAAATCACTGGGTATTCCGCAAACCTCGAGCCGTTGCGGCACTGCTGATTCTGCTCGCCACTTCAGTTGAGCCGGGTCTCGTCTTCCTAGTCCGACGCGTTCGAAGAACGCTGATGATCGCGGAACGTGCGAAGTGGCTTCGATCAGAGCGGGCTCGACATAGGTTCCGGGTGCGTTAGGGCGGGGATGGACAAGCACAATGCCATCGACAACCTTCAAACGGAAAGTTGGGATTTTCTCGGTGAATGGCGCTGGCGTTGCTCCTGACTCCGGCTGGTACTGATACCCGTGCCAGGGACAGGTCACGCAGCCGTCGATGATCGGACCTTCTCAGCGGTCCGTTCTGGTGCTGGCAAACGTTAAAGATCGAAGAAATTTTGCCATCATAGCGGAAGATCGCGACGCGTTCGCCGGAAAGAGAAAAAATCGTGGCACACTTTTCGGAGATCCGATCGACTTTGCAAGCTTCAACAAAACCGTCGGCGCGAGTATCGACTCTTGCCCGGTCGATCCTTCTCTCGCAAAAAGCCGCTGCAATATGGAGCGAGACCACTGCTGCTATCGCCAAGATCCAGGGATTCGATCTTAGACTCCACAAATGGGGTTCATATGGAGATTAGCTGCGCGGAAGTGCTTCGTGAACTGTCTGGATACGTTGATCGCGAACTCGAACCCCGGTTGCGCAGAAACATAGAATCGCACTTAAAGGGATGCCGTGACTGCACCGCCATTCTGGATGGCATCCATAACGTAGTAATACTCGTTGGTGACAGACGGCTTTTTGAGCTGCCGGCTGGGTTTAGCGATCGTCTGCGGGAAAGGTTCCTGGCGCATCACTAAACGAGAAGATCGCAGACAGAATCAACGATAATATCCTGCGCACAACAGTTGGAGTGCAGTTGAACGTGTACGACCGCCAGTCAATAATCCATGGAATCTATGGAACAAAACGATAGCCAGATGCTGGAGCCTCTTCGGGATGCCGAGAAGGAATTGCTTGAACAACTGCGGATACTGCAAGCGGAACTCGAACGCGCACGAACTGAAGCTAAGGACGCAAAGGATGCCTTGCAGTCCAGCGAGGAGTTCAAGAGCCGTCTCGTGGCTTGCAGCCGGGATTGCATCAAGGTGCTCGATCTGGAAGGCCGCTTGGTATTCATGAACCATGGAGGGATGCAGGCCCTGGAACTTTGTGATTTGGACTCGCTGCTCAACAAGCCATGGATCGATGTCTGGGAGCCTGCGTGTCGGGAGACAGTGGGGATAGCGCTAGAGACGGCAAGGAGCGGCGGTATTGGACATTTTGTCGGATACTTTCCGGCTGCGATGACCAAGCAAATGAGGTGGTGGGATTGCGTGATCACCCCTATCCGCAATGCGGAAGGCAAAGCGCGACATCTGTTGGCACTTTCCCGTGATATTACCGACCAGCATCTGGCGGAACAAACCTTTCGCGCTATCGTTGTAGGAACAGCTTCGGCTACGGGAAGCGATTTCTTTCCTGCGCTGGTTCGTCACCTAGCTTCGGCGCTAGGGGTTCGTTACGCGTTAGTTTCCGAGTGCGATGATCAGGAACATGCCAGAGTATTGGCTTTTTGGAAGGGGGATGGATTTGGCGAAAGCTTCGAGTTCGACATTGTCGACACACGTTGTCAAGAAGTCCTGCACGGCGAAGTGCGTCATTACAAGGAAGGCTTGCAATCGCTTTTCCCCCGCGACGCGATTCTGAGGGACTGGCGGGCGGAGAGCTATCTCGGAGTTCCCATGCTGGATCATTCAGGTCGCGTCATTGGTCATATCGCGATCCTGGACGACAAGCCCATGGACGCACACTCGCGGTCGATTGATCTGATTAGAATATTTGCGTCCAGAGCAGCGGCGGAGCTGAAGCGGCAGCGGGCGGAGTCTCAACTCCAAGTTGCCCTTGAGCAAGTCCAGAAGCTGCAGAAGAAAATGGAAGCTGAAAACATCTACCTGCAAGAAGAGATCCGCAGTGAGCACAACTTCGAAGAAATTATCGGCAAGAGCCCCGCGCTTTTGGATCTACTGAGCAAAGTAGATCGCATTGCTGGCACCGAGACGACAGTCCTCATTCAAGGTGAGACCGGTACCGGTAAGGAGCTTATTGCGAGGGCTCTACATAGTCGCAGCAAACGAAGCAAGCGGCCTCTCGTAAAAGTCAATTGCGCTGCCATTCCGTCAGGACTCGTGGAGAGTGAGCTTTTCGGGCACGTCAAAGGTGCTTTCACGGGCGCTTTGGATCGTCGCGTAGGGCGTTTCGAAGTTGCCGACGGCGGAACGTTATTCCTGGACGAAGTGAGTGAGCTTCCGTTCGATGCTCAGGTGAAACTGCTGCGCATACTCCAGGAACAAGAATTTGAGCCCGTAGGCAGTAATCGAACCGTGCACGTGGACGTGCGCATCATTACGGCTACAAATCGCAACCTGCAGGAACTGGTCGACGATGGCTGCTTCCGGTCGGACCTCTTTTATAGAATCAACGTGGTGCTGCTTACAATGCCGCCACTGAGAGACCGCAGGTCCGACATCCCGCATTTGGTTATGTTCTTTCTGCAACGATTTTGCAAAAGGATTGGTAAGCAGATCGGTGGCGTTTCCGAGGAAACCATGAGGTCCCTCATGCGATATGCCTGGCCGGGTAATATACGGGAATTGCAGAACGTAATTGAGCGCGGAGTAGCCTTGGCTCAGGGAAGTGTGCTCAAGCTGGGGCCCGATCTTCTGCCCATGGAAGACTCGGCAAGCCGCTCGCCGCACAGCACAAAAGGTTCAGCCTACGAAGATGGCGTTTACAATTTTGGGAGTAGTTTGCTCACCTTGGAGGAAGTCGAAAAGAGACATATCATAGCTGCGCTTGAGAAGACTGAGGGGGTAATCGACGGTCCAAATGGCGCCGCAATAATACTTGACCTCCACCCCAATACTCTTCGGAGTCGAATCAAGAAGCTTGGCATTGCCCGTGCCAGCTCTCACGAAATGTCGTGAGCGTGCCATCAGGCACCCGTTAGAACCACGAGCCGTCGTGGGTTTCGACCTCCATCTTCATCCCGACAAAACTACGTTAGTACATTCTTCCTCAACACTTTGATGTGCCCGTTCGCTCCCCTCGAGTATTTGGCCACGCTCTTGCAATACAGGTGTACAGATTCGAGGAAACCATGCTGAAGATCTTGAAAGTTGAAGGAGGATCGCCCGAAAGCCCGTTGCTTCGGCTAGATGGGAGATTGATCGGTCGTTGGGTGCAGGAGTTGAGTAGCCTCTGCGAGGGGATCCTGAGTCGCGGTGAACAGTTGACTCTCGACTGCGGTGGTGTTGGTTTCGCCGACGCCGAGGGGATCGCCCTGATGAAAGCGCTGCGATGTCGACATGTTCGTCTCCTCAAGTGCTCGCCGTTCATAAATCTGCAGCTCGGTGAAATGGATGCTCCCAAGCGGTAGATGTCTTGAAACCAAGAAAGCGGTAATACGAGGTCGAATGGTCACGCCCGCTACAATCCAACTCCGCGATCCGAATCGCCTCCAAGGGACAGTCTGCGGAGAGAAGCACTCATTCTATGAATTGGTTCGCCTCTGCGAACGCGGCCTCTTTGCGGCTGCCTCCTCAGTTCTCCGCAATCAAGCCGATGCGGAAGAAGTGGTGCAGGAGGCGGTTCTGAAGGCATTCCGGGCCCGGTCCAAGTTTCGCGGGGATTGCCAGTTCAGCACCTGGCTCATCCAGATCACTATCAATGAAGCAAAGATGAGACTGCGGAAAGATCGCCGGCACATGTTCGAATCACTTGATGGCGGACAACGGAGTAATGAGGGCGACTATGTTCCGCGGGATTTCGCGGACTGGCGGGCAATCCCGTCCGAAGCTCTTGAAAATCGGGAACTCCGAGAAGTGCTCACCAAAGCTCTACACGACCTGCCGCTCAAGTATCGATTAGTCATGCTACTTCGAGATGTGGAGCAGCTCAGTATCAACGAAACGGCCGAAGTTCTCAAGATTTCCCCGTCGAGCGTGAAAACCAGACTGTTGCGGGCACGACTACGGATGCGGGATGCGCTGGCCTTAAGCTCGTACGCCAGACGCCGCAAGGCTTGCTAGACACAAGGGGTTGTTGCTGAATGCCTCTTAGTAGACTGCATCTTGATACCCGGTCCGCAACAGGAGGGTCATGAATCGTTCACAGAAAGCGTCCCAGGTTGAAATCCCAGGTCCGCCGTCAAAACCGACAACAGATTTGCTTGAAGACGAGCACGCTCACCTGGATGTAGAAGGCGCGATTCGTCGCCGCGCTTATGAGTTGTACGAAGAGAGAGGGATGGAGGACGGGCATTCCGAGGAGGACTGGCTTCGCGCCGAGGCTGAAGTCACTGCCGGACTTGCCAGAACGAAAGATACCGCGCCTCCGGAGTGAGATCACTAGGGATGAACTTTGACCAGCCCTACCCCCGTTTGCCGCTCCGGGCTGACCGATCCGTCCAAGGGGACCACAGCCTTGCTACTGGTGCCTGGGACAGTGCCGAAGTCGATTATGCCAGACTGGCTGCCCAACCTAACGGTAAACCTACGCTTTAATTCTTGGATGACGCACGGAAAATGGTGGCAAGGAGAAGCACAGGATATGAGCACTCGGATGGCAGCTTGAATACTCACGTAAGAATTAGTCAGGAACGAGATCCCGTACACAGATTGGTCTGCACGGAAGTAGTGGGGCGGAAACAACATTGTGGAGTTGACGGTGGAGGTCCCAGGATTCATCGCCTGGGTTCATTCCAGGCCGCTGCAACCAGCAACGGCGGGAGGCGATGTCTATTATTTGGCGGTCTGCTCTAAGGGTTTGCTTTCGCGAGTTGTCTTGGCAGATGTCGCCGGCCACGGACAGGCCGTCAGCGCGACTGCGAGGACCCTGCGCGATTTGTTGCGAAAACACATGAACGCGTTGGATCAGGGCGCTCTAATGCGGGAGATGAACGAGGCTTTCCATGCCAATGACGACATGGAAAATGTGCAGTATGCCACCGCAGCGGTGTTCGGATACTTCTGCAAGACCGGCGAACTAGTTTTCACCAACGCTGGCCATCCCGAGGCCCTTTGGTATCACGCAGCCGAGAAAACGTGGGATTGGCTCCACGACGAAACGCCTTACAGACAGGCCACGATGGAAGGCGTCCCGCTAGGTTTGATTCCTGGAACCGACTACCTGCAGAGCGCCGTGCGGCTCGGACAGGGTGACCTCCTCGTTCTGTATACCGACGGAATCAGCGAATCGACGAACGCGGTCGACATGGAGCTCGGTTACGACGGATTGCTGCAGTTGCGGTCGCTCGACAAGGCGCACAAACTTACCGGCGAGGCCATTAGCAGTATCGCGTGTCATGGAGACAGCCGTTCTGGAAGTGCTGTCCTAGGTTGGTTGCAGAGGAAAGGACATTCTCTGTGACGCACCTTTGCAAGATCATGC
>Ga0265760_10000231_pt1 | contig 15266 bp, 8 predicted proteins | sample NZIome_2_FD_200831 | JGI IMG/M metagenome (GOLD analysis project Ga0265760, IMG submission 200831) | Metatranscriptome of rhizosphere microbial communities from Maridalen valley, Oslo, Norway - NZI1 (Metagenome Metatranscriptome) | ecosystem: Host-associated > Plants > Roots > Rhizosphere > Soil...
GTCGAAAACCGCTGATCGACTCTTAATTGGGCTTCTGGCCGTCATCGCAGCTTGCCATCTAATGGTTGCGCAGTCTGTTCAACGTACGCCGCAATCATCCATCGAACCCTCGGCCCACCTAAGCGACTTTCAGGCCGTTGAATTCCGCCGATACACCATCAAACAGGGAGAGCGCGAACATTTCGCTCAGTATTTCGACACTTATTTCCCCGAAGCGCTCCAGGAACTCGGGACAATCGTCTTTCGTCCATCAGATCGAGCCGAAGTTTTTTTCATCTGGTTTCAGCAGGCCACAACAGATGAGTTCCCAGTTTTCAAAGAACTGCATCGAGTCAAAGTATTAATCAGCGCGAGCAAGTTCTCGCATCAATCATGGTGTTATTGATTCACGTTCTGTAACTGTTTTAGATTTTCCCGCGCCAGCGCATGGTCTGGATTAATTTCGAGTGCCCTTTCGAACTGCGCTTTGGCCTCGGCGAAGTGGCCCAACTCCGCAAGTGCGCTTCCCAAATTCGCGTGCGCGTCGGCGTCATCCGGTCTAAGGCGAACGGCCTCGGTAAACTGTTCTGCGGCTCCGCCGAGGTCTCCCTCCGACGCCAGGGCATTCCCCAGATTGTAGTGCGCGTCGAAATAGCTCAGCGAATTTTGGGCGGCAGCCCGCAAATAAGGGATCGCGTGATCCGGTTCTCCTGCGGCCAACAAAGCAGCACCAAGTGCATTGTTTACGGTCGCATCTTGCGGACGGATCTGCAATGCCGCCTCATACTGTGCAATCCCTTCAGCTGTGTTTCCACGCGCCATGAGCATCGCTCCGAGATTGTAGTGAGCCTCGAAATCCCCCTTATTGTTTTGAATGTTGTGCCGGGCCAGCGCCTCCTGCAGCACCATCCGCGGATCGCCCGCTTTCGGGTCAAAATCGCGCGGCAGCACTTGCAACCAGAGGTGCGCCATCTCGTCTTTCGACCGGTTGCCGCCCCGCACGCGCTCCGGCGGATGATTAGGATTTAGCGCATTGTTCTCGGAGTTGTCGTAAACATAACGCATCCTGACGGTTGTCCCCCGTGGCAGAAACAAAGGTTCCGCGTAGCGATATACTGCCTGCCAATTCAAATCCCATTGCAGAATGCGAATCAACATGATCGTGCTGCCATCGGGCAACGTTGCAACCGCTTGCAGATCCTTGCCCAGGTAATGGGCATGCGGGTAGATGGCCAGCAGGTCCACGTCGATGGGAAGCGTGAGCTGATCGCTCACGACAAAGTCTTTTTCACCCGCCGGAATGTCCAGATTGGCATCACTCTGTAATTGCAGGAGCATGGGAAACTTGGTCGCGGGTTGGTCAGTGAAGTAGAGACCGATGGTCGGCTGAATCGTCTCCGGTTTACCTGAAGGCTGCAAGTGGACATTCAATACGAGGTCAGTTCCTTTGTCCAAACGCAGCGCCATGCCTTCCGGCTCAAGGTAAGGAACTGTGCCGGGTTTCCAAAACAAAAAGTGGCTGTCGGGATCAAAAGCTTCCGATTCGATTTTGATCTCCATACCTTCAAAACCCGCACCTGGTTCGGTTTCTCTCTGCCGCGAATTCTGCAAACGGTCGACGAGAATGTTGGCATGATGGACGAAGCGTTTATCCCCAGGTCGAATCTCTACGGCCTTCACCCAGCGGGTGCGGTCAATGGGCACAGGGAAAATGAAATTCCAATACATATCGGAGCCGCTGGCTAACAACAGGTACGGCTTCGCGGCCTTGAGCACCAGATCGGGCTGACCGAGTTGCCAGCCTTCCGCAAACTTCGGTTGCGGCGGCAAATCCGCAGGATTTCCTTCTGGCGTGCCTTCCTTTACCCATTTTTCTATGATTGCGATCTGCTCGTCGGAGAGCCGCCACTCGTCGGCGAACTTCAGCGCTTGGGGTTCTGGCAGCCACGGTGGCATGAAACGCGTACGAGTGACAACTTCGATCTGTCGTGCGTGCTTTCTTACATCATCATAAGTAAGCAAAGAAAAGGGGCCTGACTCTCCGGGACGATGGCAGCGGTCGCAGGACCGGAAAATGATGGAAGCGATGTCGCGGTTGAATGTGATTTGCCGGTCGTCCTTTCGCTCTGGCGCCGACTGTGCATGGACGCCTGCACCCGGTCGGAGCGCCAGCGCTATCGCCAACACCACACCGATTGCAGCGAGTGCATGGGAACGGTTCATTGCAGATCCGAAATGTAACAGCCCACGCCCGCGACCTCTTTGTTGGAAGGCGCACGACCTGCCAGGGTCGCCTGAATAGCGTCTTCCAGTTCGTGGGTGGTCGGCGCAGAGCGCGCGTGTCCGAATGACTCGTAGAGATTATCAATGCGCCCGTGATAGACGAGAACACCTTTGCCATCGAACATTGCTGCCTCAGGCGTGACCTGTACGTGCGCTTTTTTAACCAGCGCGTGTTCAGGATCGCGCAGGGCAGGAATAGAGTAGTGGAACTCGCTTAGATATTTGCGAATATCTGACGGCGATTCAGATTTATCGGGGAAGATGAGATAGAATCGGGCAGTTTTTTGATGTTCATCGCTGATCTGCTGAATCGTCGGAGCATAGCGTCGGGAAACTGGGCAGTCTTCCTGCACGAAAACCAGTATGACGGGCCGGCCAGCGTTGGAGTTCAGCGGGTTCACACGTTTTCCGTCGAGATCCAGCGCAGTCTGGCCCGCGCAAAATGCGGGCGAGAGCATTGGCAAGAGCAGCACCAGAAAGCAGTGGCCGCTCCATTTCCTGCCTGCTATTCGGAAAGCCCAGGCCTGTAGCGTTTGCAGTAGATGCGGAAAAACCATGAGCACCACATCTGGTGTTGCCTTCACATTGTAATCTTGGATCCCGGACGACGCACATTTAAACATTTTCGCGCGGCTCCCTCTTCCCTGTAGGATGCTCGCGATGTAGGCTTAACCACCAGAGGATTCGACGACTATGGCTCGAACGCGTCTGCCGAGTTTGACCTGGACCTCTGTCATCCTCTCGATTTTCCTGTTTACCCTCGAACCCCGCGCAGGGAGGGCATCCTCGGAACAGGCCGGTGCCGGCCTCGGTCCCGTCCTGCACTACATCGAAACGGACTGGGATGTGCTGACACGTTCCATGACCCGCTGCGACAGCATCGTGGATCCGAAATTGCCAGAGGCTGCCTTGCTGTACTTGCCTGCGAGCTTCCCCGAGCCCGATTCGGTAAAGCAACTCGAGCAAGCCTGCAAGGTACGAGTGGAGCACTTGCCCATGCTCATTCAGCATCCCGGGCAGGCCGGCGTGGATGCGATTTCGCCCCAAGGTTTGCTGTTCCTGCCCAACAGCTACGTCGTGCCCGGCGGCCGGTTCAACGAAATGTATGGATGGGATAGTTATTTCATTATTCTCGGGCTGGTCCGCGATCGCCGACTCGACCTGGCACGCGGAATGGTGGAGAACTTTTTCTTTGAAATCGAGCATTACGGAACGGTGTTGAACGCTAATCGCACCTATTACCTGACCCGCTCCCAGCCACCTTTTCTGACTTCCATGATCATGGAAGTTTATAATGCGGAGAAGGCTGCGGGGCATGAGGACAAAAACTGGCTCGCTCGCGCTTACGGATTCGCGGCGCATGACTACGAGATGTGGACGCATGAGCCTCATTTGGCGGGATCGACCGGGCTCTCGCGCTATTACGATTTCGGTAATGGGCCCGCTCCTGAGAGCCTTCAGGATGAGACAGGACTGCGTCACAAAGTTATCGGCTACTTTCTCCTGCATCCCGAACTGGCTCGAACTTATGTCGTAGTGAAAAACAACACGCGGCCGGCGCAAGAGGCCGTTGGCCCTAACTACAGCGTTGAAGTCTGCGATGTCAGCACAACCATGGCGCGTCCGGGATGCGATACCGCGGGCACGGTTCAGTTGAGTGCGGATTACTATAAGGGAGACCGCAGCATGCGCGAGTCGGCGTTCGACATTTCTTTCCGCTTCGATCCCTACGGTGCCGCCACTCATCACTTTGCCCCGGTGTGCCTGAACAGTCTTCTTTATAAGACGGAGAAGGATCTGGAAGAAATCAGCCGCTTGCTGGGGAAGGCTACCGAAGGGGAGCAATGGAAGCAACGTGCGAAACAGCGCAAGGTGCAGATCAACAAATATCTTTGGGACGATCAGCGGGGCTTGTTTTTCGACTACGATCTTCGCACTGGAGCTAGATCGACCTACGAATATCTGACCACGTTCTATCCGCTATGGGCGGGGCTGGCCAGTTCGCACCAGGCAGAAGCAGTCGCCCGAAATGTGAAAATCTTCGAACAGCCGGGAGGGCTGGCTACGAGCCCGAACGATACCGGCATGCAGTGGGACTATCCATATGGATGGGCCCCTCTTCAATCGCTGGCGGTCGAAGGTCTGCGCCGTTATGGCTACGCTGCCGACGCGGACCGAATTGGGTACAAGTTTCTTTCCACTGTGGCGGAGAATTTCCGACGAGAAGGGACCATCCGGGAGAAGTATGACGTGGTGACGCGGTCAGCGGAGGCGCATGTGAGCGCAGGGTATCAAGCCAATGTGATCGGCTTCGGTTGGACCAACGGAGTTTTCCTCGAGTTTCTGCAGGAACTGCCCAAGGCAATGATCGACCGATTGGCTAAGGAACAGGACGCTGCGTTGCCATCAGGCCACTAGTGATCGCATGACTTGGCCCGCTGTCATTGCTTCCCGCTATCGCGCTCCTGCAACTGCTCGGCCAGTTTCAATTCTCTCGGCATCTTCATTGCGACCCAAATCACGGTAAGCCTGGCCCAATAAGTGATGAGTGATCGAATTGTTTGGATCCATCGCAACCGCGCGCTGCAGGGCACGCCATGCGACAGCTCGAGTTCGCACTCAAGTTAATTTTTGAGCGATTTGCAGAGTCTCTGACAGCGAGGAGTCCTCTGGGCTCCTTCCTTTCTTTCTACTTCAGGTTGCAGCCATTGTGCCGGGGATGGTCAGCTTGACCCTAGCGGGTCTGTCCCCTACGATGCGAAGAGGTCATACTCTCCGCTTGCGTAAACCTTCCTCACTTCAGCGCTCCGCTGCGATTCTGGTCTGGATGACAACTCTGCTGCCGGTAGTGACCCAGGCACAGAAGTCACCGCCGCCGGTACCGCCTCAGCCCGCGGTTAATTTCGTCGATGTATCCGAAAAGGCCGGCCTGACTTTCACCAATGTTTTCGGCGGCCTCACCACGAAAAAATACATCATCGAAACGACTGGCACGGGTGTCGCGATCTTTGATTACGACAACGACGGATGGCCCGACATCTTCTTCGTGAATGGAACCACGCTCGAAGGTTCTCCCAATGGCAAAGGCCCAACCAACCACCTTTACCGCAACAACCACGATGGAACCTTTAGCGATGTCACCGCGCAAGCGGGTCTGACGGCCACAGGCTGGGGCCAGGGCGTCTGCGTCGGCGATTACGACAACGACGGATGGGAAGACCTCTACGTCACTACATACGGGAAGAACCGCCTGTATCACAACCAGCATGGAGTATTCACCGAGGTCGCAGAGAAGGCCGGGGTTGCAGGATCAGGCAAGGCTTGGGGCTCAGGCTGTGCTTTCGTAGATTACGACCGCGACGGCTTTCTAGATTTGATCGTAGCGAACTATGTGGATTTCGATCTTTCCACCACACCCGCGCCCGGAGAGCGAACTTCCTGCATCTGGAAAGGCACGCCGGTAATGTGCGGCCCGCGAGGCCTGCCCGGCGCGAAAAATATCCTCTACCACAACCGCGGAAATGGCGCGTTCGAAGACGTCACCACCAAAGCCCACATCGACCAAACCAATGGTCATTACGCCTTCAGCGTCTCCACGCTCGACTACGACGACGACGGATGGCCCGACATTTATATAGCCTGCGACAGCACCCCGAGCATCCTCTATCACAACAATCGCGACGGCACCTTCACCGACGTAGCCGTAACCGCCGGCGCCGCCTTCAACGAAGACGGCCGCGAGCAAGCCGGCATGGGCACAACCATCGCCGACTATGACGGCGACGGCCGCCTGGACATCTTCAAGACCAATTTCTCCGACGACACTTCAACCCTGTACCGCAACAACGGCGACGGCACCTTCACCGACGCGACTTTCGCCGCCGGCCTGGGCTTGCACACGAAGTACTTGGGATGGGGCACAATGTTCTTCGACTTCGATAACGACGGCTGGCCCGATCTGATTCTGGCCAACGGACACGTCTATCCCGAGGTCGACAAATATCACCTGGGCAGCAACTACCAAGAGCCGCGAATCCTCTATCACAACAACGGCAACGGCACCTTCACCGATATCTCAGAGTCGGCGGGCACAGGTATTACAACCGCTTCGTCCTCTCGAGGCCTCGCCGTCGGCGATCTCTGGAACGATGGCCGCCTCTCCGTAGTCGTAAGCAACATGAACGCCCCGCCCAGCCTGTTGGTGAACCAGGTCCGCTATCCAAACCACTGGATCGCACTCAAGACGGTAGGAACCGCCTCCAACCGTGACGGCATCGGCGCACGCATCACGGTCCGCGCCGGCAAGCGAATCCTGGTCGACGAAGTCCGCAGCGGATCAAGCTACATCTCGAACAACGACATGCGCGTGCACTTCGGCCTAGGCGCTGCCACGAAAATCGATTCGGTCACAGTCCGCTGGCCCAATGGAAGGATGGAAACTTTCGAGGATCTGTCAGTAGATGCAATCCACACTTTGAAAGAGGGTGATGGAGCCGCTGCACGATCTGACCCGAAGAACTCAAGATGACCGGGTAGATCGGGAAAGCGGGACTTAACCAAGCTATTGCGGAATGCCGACGCGCCGAACTAAGTCACGGAAACGTTCATCGGAACGCAGCGGGTCCCAGAGCGCTTCCAGTTTAAGATAGGCAAAACGAGCAAAGCGCTCGTCATAACCCTTTTCGAGCCACATGAACGCTTGATCTTTGTCTTCCAGTGCAGCATAAACCAAGGCGAAATAAAAGGCCGGTACAAAGCTATTTTTGGAAGTCTCCTTGAGTTCGTCGATCGTCCTTAGCGCCTGGCTTTTTTTCCCTCGTCGCGCCTGCGAATATCCCAGGAGAGCGAGCGAGTCGACGGAGCCTTGACTGAGCGCGGAATACTTTTCCAGCACGGGCGCAGCTTCGCTGTTCATTCCTTTCGCGAGATACGTTTGCCCAAGCACCGCATAGGCGACCGCAAAATTCGGATCCATCTCAAGCGTCTTACGGCACTGCTCAATCGCCTGGTCGAATTGCCTTGTCAGGTAAAACTGCACTGCCAGGCTGTGGCTCAGAGATGGAGAAGCAGGGTCGAGATCTAGAGCGCTTTTCGCAACTGTCACCGCTTCTTGCGACTGCCCGCGCGAGCTGAGGTAAAACGGATAAAAGATGTGTGCCCGCGTATAAGCCGGATCCAGCGCCAGGGCCTGGTCAAAATGCCTGCCTGCCGCCGGCCAATCCCAATCGTATGCGTAACTCATGTATCCCAGGGAGACGTGCGCTTCTGCAAGATGGTCATCGATCTCCAGCGCCTTCGCAGCTGCAGCCTTCGCCCTGGGCATGGCGTCCCGTGGGGCGACCATATTGAAGAACGAGAGGTAGACGTAGGTGTCGGCCAAACCCGCGTAGGCCAGGGCATAGCCAGGGTCTTTGTCGATCGCCTGCTGGAAGTAGCTAGCAGCTTTCTGCATCCCTTCCGGGCTCCGTTTATTCCAGTAATAGCGTCCCTTTAAGTAAAACCGATACGCCTCGGCATCTTCCGTGTTGCGCCTCGCTAGTCGCTGCTTCTGCTCGCCAGTCAACTTCACCCGCAACTTCTCGGCGATTTCCCGGGAAAGATCGTCCTGGAGAGCAAGAACATCTTCCGCACTACGGTTGAACTGCCCACCCCACAACTGCACGCCTGTTTTGACATCCATGAGTTCGGCTTGGATGATCAGGACATTCCCCTGCTGCAGCAATCTCCCAGAGAGCACTGCCTGCACGTGCAGATCGTTCCCAATCTTCTGGGGGTCGGCATCATTTGCCTTGTAGCGGAACACCGTACTGCGTGCCATGACTCGCAGGTTCGGCAGTTGCGACAGATTGTTGATCAAGCTTTCCGTGATGCCATCGCTCAAGTATTCGGCGTTGGAATCAGAGCTGCCATTGGAGAAGGGCAGAACTGCCACTGATTCGATAGCGCCGTGCCTCGGGCGAAAGAAAGCAAACCACGCTGCAACGGTCAACAATGCGATGGCGACAAGGGCGGTTACAAATCCGATTCGCAGCCTCACACGGTCGTAACCCGGAGAGTACGGGCTTCCGTTCGTGGGCACTGTGTCGGCCTGTGGGGGCACCAGTTCCGCGACGTGTCCGCTTTCGTCCAACTTCACCACGGGTGCAATAAAGCGGTATCCGCGCCGCGGAAGGGTCTCGATGAATCGTGGGCTCTCGGCGTCGTCACCTAGCGATTCGCGGAGTCGGTTCGTCGCTCGGTTCAGACCGCGATCGAAGTCGACAAAAGTGTCCGCGGGCCAAAGCCTCTTCTGAATCTCTTCCCGGGTCACAACCTCGCCGGGATGTTCCAGCAACATCGCCAGGAGCTCGAAAGGTTGCTGTTGCAGCTTGACCTTGATCCCCTGCTTTCGCAGTTCGCTAGCCTGAAGGTCGACCTCGAAGACCCCAAAACGAATTGGCGAACGCTTGACCTCTTCCATAAGTCTTGCCACGACGATACAGCACTTTATAGCACTTTAATCTTGCTGAACAGAGCCGGATCTCCGGGGATATGAGCCTGCAATTCTATGATTCTGAGAGGGTTTTCAAGGGACAAATTGATTACATAGGAGGGAGCGCTGCGCCATTTCAATTTCCGGACTGCCGATTCATGGTCCGCTACCAGGAGGCAACAAAATGAAACTGAAACGTATTGGACCACTGGCAATCGCAACCGCAGTTCTTGTGAGCGTAGGATTTCTCGACGTCGAGCGAGGCTACGCTGCAGAGAGAAAATGCACGCTGGACACGCTGAAGGGACAGTATCTGGTGGCCGCAACCGGAACGCTGTTCCCTCCAGCATTTGGGGTAAAGAAGCGGTCCGCATCCGCTGCTGCTGGCTATTCCATCTACAATGGTGACGGCACGGGTACGGACTATGTGACATTCACCGTCAACGGCGTTAACCAGAACGTGGCATCTCCCACTTCCACTAGCTACACCCTCAACTCAGACTGTACCGGGACCAAAACCGTCTTACCGTCTGGCCCGCATTTTAATATCTTCGTTGCGTCCGATGGGGAAGGGCTAACCGGTGTCGCGACGGATTTGGGCTTCGCCGTGTCCGAGTCAGACGGGCGAGTGCCGTCGTCTCGCTGAGGAATCAGCGTTGCTCTCGGACTCCTCGGCGAACTTGGGCGGCTGGCCCATGCTTTTCGCCACATACAAAAAGCGAGTGCCCTGCCTTTCTCGCATCCTTTGCGAGAGGGCGGGGTTTTTAGAAGCAAGACTTCCGGTGACCGCAAGAGTCAGAGTCGGAAGTGAAAACCCCGCCCGAATAGGCTAATGGCCGTCAGCACAAACGATGCCTGACAGGTTCCCCTGGAATCCTTGCCCGTTGTCGACAATGGCTCCCGATATGAAGAAGACGGTGTTTCCCGGATTCGCGAATACACCGGTTCCGGAACTGGGGCGTTCCATCTCTGTGAACGCCAGGTGGGCTGCGTCCAGAACGCCGAGATCATTTGTCACCAGTGTGCCGCGCCTCGCCACGATGGTGAGCTGGCCGGAGTAGGAAAGGTTCGCCGCTGGTTCGACCGGAGGCATGCCGGCGGACGGAGCCGCGTCCAGGGCGACGAAACTAGTGGGCCCGTCGAGCAGGCCCGAACCGCTGATGGTGCCAACGGTGCAGAGTCCTATAGGGCTGGTGCAGTTCTGTGTAGTGAACAGGCTGTTGATCGTGCCTCTTACAGGCCGGCAACGGTTGTCTGCTGAGACCTTGAAGGGCGCCCCCGACGGTTTCATGGGTAAGACGATGGCGAACAGCCCAAGGCCCAGGATTAGTAGCAAGAGATGCTTAGCGACGTGTTTCATTGTATTTGTCCTCTCCTTGCAGATTTTCTTTGATCCAACCACCCGCATCGAAACTGGGCGCAAATGACATACTGAGAAGATTGCGAACGAATCTTGCGTTCGACATAGGCACTCGATTCTTTGGCTGAATCGGTCTAACCGCGCGACCAGGAAAAGAGGCGGCAAGCATACTCGCAAGGGACCTGGTATGCAACGCTAAATGGTAATGCCAGCGGGAGGCTCACTCAAATCGCACTTTTTGGGTCTGCCTCTGGTTCCATTGCAGGCTTGTCTCCGCCGTTTTGTCGTTGACTGCATGACCCAAACCCGATAATCTAAGACAAGATACATTATCTGGAAGATAATCTCCGATCTTTGACAATCTGACCCGGGCGATGGCATGGCTTCCAGACCCCGTTCCGAACGCCCATCCCGTCCCCGTTCCAAAATGGGACGCAAGGACCGTGCGGCGTCCGCCATAACTCCCATGTTCTCTAGATTTTGCGTGTAAGTCCTTAAAACTCAAAGATCTAGCACATAGTGGTAGAATAAATCGTTTGTTTTCTAGATTTTGCATTTCAAAAGGGGGGAGGGGGGTACCAGTACTAAACGGTAAACTTCGTTCCAAAATAGGAATGTGGAGTGGATCTTAATTCGATATCTTTCCCTTGGTCCGCTCAAACACCACGGTCCGCACGATCCCCTCACCCTCCTTCACGTAGACCAACTGATTGGGCTTGACGTCTTTCATCGAATCCACTTGTCCGCTGGGCCAGTGGACTTCGAGCAATTCCACTTTTTCAGCTTTGCCCAAGCCGAAGTGGATGCGAAGATCATTCTGCGAAATGTAACTGCCGCCGCTGCGCACTTCATCGATCTGCTGATGAGGTTTGGCCTCATCCGGCGGGTGCGTGACGCACCTCAGACGAGCCCCAATCCCGCTGCGGTTCGACTTGGTTCCAATCGTGCGGACCTTGATCCAGTTGTGGTTTAGGCGAGAGTCGCAGCGCAAAAGCTGCGGCGGGCCGTTGATGGTATTGACCACGACATCGATATCACCATCGTTATCGAAGTCGCCAAACGCACAACCGCGCGAGGCGCTGGGCGTGGAGATGCCAGTCCCGGCATTCAACGAGACATCCTCAAAATGCCCGTTGCGCTGGTTGCGATACAGCAGCTTCCGCTGAGCGTAGCCGGCTTCGGTCCGCAACTGTTCGACCTCGGGATATACGTGCCCGTTGCAAATCAAGATGTCAGGCCAACCGTCATTATCGAAATCGAAAAACCCGCAGCCCCAGCCCAGAAACTGGGTGTGCATGCCCAATCCACCGGTGAACGTGGCGTCGTCAAACTCTGCTCCGCCGCGATTGTGGTACAGAGATGGCGTGTCGCCCGCGAAGTTAGTCTTGACGATGTCCAGATTGCCATCCAAATCATAATCCGCTGCAGACACGCCCATTCCCGCCTGCGGTTTGCCGTCAGCGCTCAGAGCGCAGCCCGCCTCAATGGCAATGTCTTCGAATTTGCCGTTCTTCTTATTCTGGTAAAGAGCGCTGGCAGTCGAGTCATTGGCTACATAAATGTCCGGCCATCCATCATTATCAAAATCAGCAACCAGCACCCCGAGACCGTAAGTGCCACTGGCCCGCGTGATTCCGGCCGTTTCGGAAACGTCCGTGAAGGTCCCATCCCCGTTGTTGTGGTAGAGAATGTTCTTTCCCCCATTCAAGCCGGGAGGTCCGCACGCGACCATCACGCTTTTATAAAGACAGGGTCCCGACTCCGGCACTGGCGCCGTAGTCAGATCAAGGTCAATGTAGTTGGCGACGAAAAGATCGAGGCGCCCGTCCCGGTCATAGTCGACAAACGCGCAGCCCGTTCCCCAGCGAGTCTTTTTGCCGGCAACTCCGGCCTTTTCGCTCACGTCGGTAAAAGTGCCATCCCCGTTGTTGTGGTAGAGGACGTTCTTGCCATAGTAGGTCACGAACAAATCTTCGAAGCCATCGTTGTCGTAGTCTCCGATGCAAACACCTTGGCCCCAGCCGCTATGACTCAAGCCAGCTTTGGCGGTCACGTCAGTAAATGTGCCATCACGATTATTTTTGAACAGATGGGATGCGGGCTCGTGTCCTGGCGGAAAACCCTCCAGTCGCCAGCCGTTCACCAAAAAAATGTCGAGCCAGCCGTCGTTGTCATAGTCGTAGAAAGCCACGCCACAGCCAGTCGTCTCCAGCAAATACTTATTTTTGTGTTCGCCGCCAAAGACGGTTTCTACGTTCAGACCGGCTTCGCTGCCGATGTTTACAAAGCTGACGCCAAGGTCAATATCTGCCTTCTCGTCCCTTTGCGGAGTGTTGGACAGTGCCTGCAGGCGAAGCGGACGGGCGAGAGAGAGCACATTCTCCAAAGATAGCACCAGCGCAGACCGGCTCAGCGATCGGAGAAACTTGCGGCGTGAGAACACCAAAAGGAATTACCTGTATGCCCTTAGCTCATGCTAGAATTCGCCCTTAATTCTGTAGGACAACCGCCCGATTTGCAAGCGTTCACACCTCGACGGGCTGTCAGCAACGGAGTTTCGAACGGCCTATTCCTGCACTGGCGGCGCTCTCCGCAGCCGACGCGAACGATTCCGTCGGATGTACATTGCGCTGCTGCTGATCACTGTATCGATCTCGGCGTTCGCTGAGAATGCTGAGTTGTCTCTTTCGCGCCCCGTGCGACCCTGGGAATTTCTTTCGGCCGTCGGAACGCGAGCCGGGATGTTTGGCAACGAAGTTGGGAATTTCGAAGCCTGGGTGTACCCGCTGAAAATCCTACGCGATTTCCACCTTGTATTTCACATCGACGGTCGTGCGCTCCCGGCGGAGTCTTTGGCACGCACCGTTTCTGTTCAGCCGGAAGCATGCTCCATCCTTTATGCGGGTGACACGTTCCAGGTTCGAGAAACCTTTTTTGTGCCTGTACATGAACCCGGCGCGGTCATCCTGATCGAAATCGAAACCGCGCACCAGTTGGAAGTTGAGGCCGTGTTTCAACGCGATTTTCGGTTGGAATGGCCGGCCGCGCTGGGTGGAACGTATCTCAGTTGGGATCCGAACCTTCACGCCTTTGCGCTCGGAGAAGTGCAGAAAAAATTTGCCGCCTTGGTTGGATCGCGAACAGCCGCACTTTCCGGTGAAGAATACGCCACCAACTATTCCTCCTCGCCACAAAACTCTTTTCTGCTGGGTCCGACCGCAAAAGGCAAAGACACGAAGGTGGTGGTGATTGCTGCTTCGGTGAACGGCCCCAAGGAAGCCGAAGACTCTTATCGACGACTTTCCAGCACATACCCCGAGTTGCGGCGGACCTCCTCCGACTATTACAAGCAATACCTGAATGAAACTGTAAGCGTGACGCTGCCCGAGCCGCAATTGGAGCAAGCCTACGACTGGGCGCGCGTGAGCATGATTCAGGGCATGGTCAACAATCCATTCCTCGGGACCGGTTTGATCGCGGGCTACGGAACCTCGGGTGACACCGCGCGGCCGGGTTATGCCTGGTTCTTCGGCCGCGACGCGCTCTGGACCTCCTTTGCGTTCAACGCCGAGGGGGACTTCGCCGATACGCGTACGGCGCTGGATTTCGTTAGTCACTACCAGCGCGCCGACGGCAAAGTCCCACACGAAATCTCGCAGTCCGCAACCTTCGTCCCGTGGTTCACCGACTATCCTTATCCTTACGCCTCGGTCGACGCTACTCCCCTGTACATCGTGGCCACACACGATTACGTCCGCGAAAGTGGAGATGTCGCCTTTGCCCGCGACAAGTGGGATAGCCTATGGAAGGCCTACGAGTTTCTGAAGTCCACGTATAGCCCGCAGGGTCTGCCGCAAAACTTCGGCTTCGGCCACGGCTGGGTGGAGGGTGGCCCACTGTTACCTGTACAGAGCGAGCTGTACCAAAGCGCACTGGGGGCACAAGCGCTGCATGCCCTCTCGAATCTCGCTCACCTCGCTGGCAAGGACGAACTGAGCCAGAAACTAGCCGAGGAATTTGCCCGCCAAGAACAACTGGTTGACCATACATTCTGGTCCCCTGAGAAAAAGCTCTACGCCTACGCCCTCGACCCGAATGGCAAACGCATGGATGCAGCCAGCGTGCTGGCCACGGTTCCTCTCTGGTTCGGTCTTCTCGATCGAGACCACGCACGGCAGATGATCGACCAGTTAGCCGATGCGGATCATCAAACCGACTGGGGTATGCGGCTCATCTCGTCGCAAAATCCTATGTACGATCCCGGCGGCTATCACTTCGGTTCGGTGTGGCCGCTGTTCACGGGATGGGCTGCTGTTGGAGAATACCGCTACCATCGCGCCGTTCCCGCTTACTCTAACTTGCGCTCCAACGCGCTGCTGGCGCTCGACGGAGCACTCGGGCATGTCACGGAAGTTCTTTCCGGGGATTATTACCAGCCTCTTTCTACTAGTTCGCCGCACCAGATATGGTCCTCAGCCATGGTGGTCAACCCCCTGCTGCGCGGATTGCTCGGGCTGGAGATTGACTCCACATCGCATGAACTGCGTTTTGCTCCGCATGTGCCGGCGGAATGGAAATCATTCGAGGTTCATAACGTTCACGTGGCTGGCGCGACTCTTGACCTCAAATACCTGCGCACCCAGGAAAGCTTGACTCTAGAGATGCGACGTACGGGTTCGGGCGACTGCCTCATGGAATTCTCACCGGCCCTCAGTCCCCGCGCGGAAGTCTCGAGCGCGAAAATCAACGGACGTCCCGTTTCACTGCGCGTCGAACGTAATCGCGAAGATCAACACGTAGTTTTGCGCTTCCCTGTTCCCAGTGGAGCGGGTACGCTCCGAATCCGCATGCGTAACGATTTTGGCTACGACATTTCCTCGAATCTTCCCCCACCGGGAGAACGCAGTCGGGGTTTGAGGGTTCTTTCCGAGTCTTGGGGTCCAAAATACGAAAGCTTGACTGTGAACGTCTCAGGCATCCCTGGCAAGCAATATGATCTCAGCCTGCGGAATTCAGAACAGATCGCAAATGTAGAAGGAGGCAAGCTTATCCGGGGAGAAAATGGTCAAGGGCGAATCCGCGTCGAGTTGCCGGGAACCGATTTGTACTCCTATGTTCATGCAACGATTTTGATCCATTTTGTGGTCGGCGCCAGGAAACAAGTCGCTAAAC